>Ga0208019_1000015_pt1 | contig 90275 bp, 71 predicted proteins | sample CB_VirMetaG_5_FD_184540 | JGI IMG/M metagenome (GOLD analysis project Ga0208019, IMG submission 184540) | Freshwater to marine saline gradient viral communities from Chesapeake Bay - CB_1508_1D Viral MetaG (SPAdes) (version 4) | ecosystem: Environmental > Aquatic > Marine > Coastal | place: USA... | reverse complement strand
TTTCTGGTATGACTGAATTATATACTAAATCAAAAACAATGTCCTCCATTCTAAATAAATTTATTTTACTTTCGTTAAAATATTCATATGAATGTTGGTCTATGATTAAAAAATCATCCTCATACTCTTTCAGATGATTGTAAAATCCAAGCTCAAGACTAATAGGTCTTTCAGGGTTGGTAAAAAAAGCTTCTTCGGTTATTGGTAATTTAAATTTTTCATTGAAGTATTTCGGAGATACCCCAAATATTTGTGTTTCATAAACATAGGACTCATTATCTCTATAATTTTCAGGTTTAAAAAATATACAATGTTTATTTTCGTTAATCATTATATTGACTAAATCACTCAATTTATTAGAGTCGTTTTCTGAAAACAAGTTATCATTTTCTAAAAAATAAACAAAATCATAATTTTTAATTTCGGAAAATTTAAATGCGTTTTCCATGTTTTGACATATGGGTAATGCGTGTCTTGAATTGTTAATTCTTACTAAGAAATAATCAGTTTTAAACCAAAAATAAGTTGTTTTATCTAATGGTGTTAATGTTTGGTTTTTATCATAAATGTAATAATCGACTATATCCTGAACCTCAGTAGAAGTTGGGTAATGTGTCACCAACATAATATCAAAATCTAAATGTTTTATAGAATTTATTTGATTAATTAATACCTGTTCTTTTTTTGGTGAATTAGGGTATGCGCCAATTACAATTAGTTTTTTCATTATTTCCTAAACGTTTTAAATTCTTTATCTATCAAAGATATTCCATCAACTTGGGTTGTGATTCTATTCTTTAATATACCCATGTTTAATCCATATTCTGTAAAAATTAAATTAAAGAATATATCCGCAGCATCCCATTTATGATTTCGTAATTGATTATGTAAAAATTCTTTCATTTTTCTTGGGAACATGATACATTGCAAACCAATTATTTTATCAGTGATAAATAATAAATCTTGACCAGGTATTTCTTTAATTACATTAGATTGGTGCCACCCAAAATCCAATGTTTTAGTATCACCAAAAGAAAAATAACTAATATCCCACTCATTAACTAAATCACAAGATTGTTTAAGTTTTTCAACAAACTCCTCAATAGAGGATTCAATTAGACAATCACCTTCACAAACTATTAAGAAATCTAATTCATTATCAAATTCTGATAATATACCGTTTTTAAAAGACTCAAAACAACCATAATGTGGTGGTGTTAATGCAGTACCTAACTGATTAACTTTGTCCTCATCAAACAATTCCATAGATACGCATTGAGGTCTAACACAATTATGTGATGGCGGTAATGACTTATATGGTTCATTTGTGTGTAAAACATATTCAATACCATAATCAGAAACTCTTTTTAACGACTCCCTAGATAGTTGTTCTCTTTCGTCATTATTTGTTGTTTGTAAATGAACTAATTTAATTTTTGGTAATTTTTTATATTTAAACCAGCCGTTGTTAGTGTATTGGTTTTTAGTTGTTTCATTTAGTTCATAAGTCTCAGTTTTATATTTATCACCATTCTCATAAAACTCGAGTTTTAATGTTATTGGACGGCCATTATATTCGATTTCCTTAATGAACTCTCGGTTATTTAAAATATTAAATTTACCATGAAATGTTACAAAACCACCTTCAGTAATTTCAACACTAACATCTCTATTATCAATATTATATGTGAAGAAATAAAATATCCACTTATTTGGTTTATTCTTAATTGGTAGTATAGAGTAATATTCTGAATTAGATGAGACACCTTTACCTGAATTAATTAAAAATGTATGGTGTTCATTTGATATTATTTTAACATTTTCTTCTTTAGAAAATACGTTCCAAAAGTAATCTTCTAAAAAGTTATGACAATTCATTCTTTGACATTCAAGCTTATATATTGTTTGATTTGTTACGTGTTGTAATTTATTTAAAAAATAATCAGTCTTAAATGTCATTGCAGTAGTCTCAATTCCCAAACCTAAATTTGTTGGTAATGTACAAAGATACGCGTCATATAAATTAACCTCATCAAATGAATCATTTATATATTTTACATCATCGATATTTAAAATTACATCATATGTTATATAGAATACTTTCCCAAATCCTAAACTTTTTGCTGATTTAAAACCATTAATTAAATTAGTTAAAACAGGTAATGATTGATTGGTGTTTTTTAAACCATTAATATTTATTTCAACATCAAAATCTTGTTTATAGTTATAGAATTTTGTGTAATAAGAATGTTCAGTGATAGGATTATCTTTATCATATACATAATAATCAACTTTATCTTGAATTTCTTGTGGGACTGGATAATGTGAAACCAACATAATTTTCCTACCCAATCTTTTAACCGACTCAATACACTCTAATGTTAATTTTTCCCTTGATTTTGTATTAGGGTAGGTACCAATCATAACCAATTCGTCATCATAAGATTCTTTATATGGTTTTAATATGTTTAATAAATTTTCACTATCTTTATCAATATCACCAGTTAAAAATGTTATGTTTTCATAATCATTATATTTCCCACAATATACATCTAAATTATGTAACATCATTGGCATTTTATATTCTAATGCCTCTTTAATTGCGATTGGGTTTAATTCTTTATTATTTCTATCACCTTTTGATGGAAATAAAAATAAATCAGACGCTTGAATATAATCATCGACATTATTTCTTTCTCCCCATATAACACAATTATTTGGTTTGTTTGTTAATAATGGTTCCCAATAATCTTTAAAATTATCCGCTTGGTTCCCAATAAAATGAAACTTTATTTTATAATTTTTAAGTTTTTTTGCAATATCAAAAATATATGACTGATTTTTTCTTCTTGTAAATAAACCAACGTTAATTACATGTTTGTATGTTGGGTCAAAATTTAATTCCTTTTGATATTTTTTTTGGTCTTTTATTTTATAATCTACAGGGTACTCAACAATTTCATATGGAATGTCATATATTGAGTATCTAAACGCATTAAACGCACTTACAAATATAAATTTGTCTGGAAAATATCTTTTTGCATTTACAGGAAAACTTGAGTCGTGGGTTGTTTCTAATATTGTGTAATTTCTATCATCACGATATAATTGTTTTGTTACTACATCATCCATAAAAAATTCAGGAAATTCTTCCATACTAATAACATCGGGATTGAAATCGTTAATTAAATCAATTAACTCTAATTTGTTTTCACCTAACGAATGAAAATTATCTCCTAACAGATTTATAATTTTATTTCTTTGAACAACAAAAGTCCAAGCGACAAACGCGTATTCAACACACTTAATTTCATATAGTTCATTAAGTAATTGTATTTTATTTAAAGTAACTTGAGGTGCTCCTCCTGTACTTAAGTGCGGTGTTATTATTAATATTTTTTTCTTACCCATTTTTTATGTGTATAAATTCATTATGGATTATTTTATCTTCTTTTAAAACCTCAACTCTAAATTTATTAAAATATTCTAACTCATTGAATAGAATCCCTGATGGATATATGTAATAATTTGTCCGTGCCGACATATTCATTTCAGTTTCAAATATTTTATCACCAGTGGTACCGTCATATATTTTAAAGTATAGGTTTTGTGATGTTACTACATTATTTATGTAAAAAGTATTTTCAGTTCTACTAAAATCAATTGTAAATTCATTTGAAAAGTGGTCTATTTTTTCATGAAGTATTGGTTTCTCTAAACCAACTTTGTTGTAAAATAAATCAGAAAATTTTAAAGTGTTTTTTTCCTCATCCCACTCATACGAACAACCATTTAGAAAACGATAATTTTGATAGTCTATTTTTTCTTTAGACCTAGTGTCGTTATTTAGCCAAGTGTAGTGCTTAACCCATGCGACATTTCTAGGTATTATAGTCCTATTTTTATTTTCAAAATCATCACCATCATTATATGTTATGTGATTATCAAAATAAAATTCATTAATACCACCATATCTATCTGTTCTAAAAATCCTTGGGGGATTAAAACCATCAATGAATAGATTTTTGGTGAAAACATAATTCTTAAAATTAATACTATACCAATCAAAATCAGGTGTTGATTTAACATACTCAATTATGTTTATAATCTCTTCTTCAGTATAAAATTCGTCAGAATCTAAAATCCAAATAAGGTCACAAGTATTTTTTAATACATGTAATATGGTATTTCTGCTAGCGTTTTCATCTAATCTAGCTTTTGTGCCTGTAGATATTAAAAAATCTAAATCGTAATTTATTAACTTTTGTAATGTAGGTTTATTTTTAGCCTCAAACCCAAAATCTGCATAATCTTTAAACATACCACTGTTACACCCTATAGTTATGTTATACTGCTCTTTTAGGTTAAACCAAGGTGTTAGACATTCATCAATATATTCTTCAGAATTATAGGCTGATAGTATTATACCAATATTCATAATAATTCTTTTATTTTTTCAAAAACTTTATCCACATTAGGGTGACACTCAAACGTTTTTTTATTTTCTAAACAATTAATCAATGGTGGAACTCCCTGAATATCACCCCATTCTTTTACCCCATACTTCATATCAGATGCACACATTAAAGGACATGTACCTCCGACATAATGGTATTTATATTTTTGACTACCGTTTCTATATGGTGCTCTAAACTCTGGATTTATTGAACTACCCAATTGAATTATTTCACTATCGGTAGTTCCTGCTAGGTGTAATAAACCTGAATCCATTGTAATAAAACAAAGTGACTTATTAATCAAATGCCAACTTTGACTAATTGTGGTTTGATTCATTAAGTTTAATCCATTTTTAATTTTAAAATTAAAAATTGGTTTTTTAACATTAAAAAAACCTGTCTCACTAGAATCTTTTCCAATAGATACAACACTAATACCTTCATCATTTAACTTTTCGGTTAATCTCATCCAGTTAACTGCGTCCCAAGTTCTACTCGGCCAATTTTGGACGGGATGAATTAAAACGTATTTCTCAGGTAAATTCTTGATGGGTTCGAATTCGTCAGGTGTATAGTCTAATTCCATTTCATCCTTGGTTAACATAAAACCAAGTTTAATTGCGTGATATTGTCTAATATCTATTGTATTATGTTTAAACTCAACTCCGCGATTATTTTTTTGACCATTTTCATAAAACGAATTGTGGGTAATAAAATACTCATTTATGAAATCCATATTAATAGAGTTTGACTCATAGACTTTTTCAACATACGGATTATGTTTAAATAAGTCAGGATGTTTTGTAATTACAACAACTTTTGAATTGTATGCGTGATATATTTTTCTCAAAACGGGTGTTGAGCAAAGAGTGTCGCCAATAGCGTTAGCTTCACTTAAATTTAAACATATCTTTTTCATATGAAAAATATAAACAAAAAAGAAAGAAATTACAGACCAAGTTTAACTAATAATCTATTTATGGTAAATGGTTTTGGGATATATTTATAGAAATGCAGTCAATTGAAATTACATCATTTAGTGGTACAACACCTTTTAGTGTTACCATTTGTGATATTACCCTAAGTTATTGTTATTTAGTTCAAACTGGTGTCAGTTCGGTTCCTGTAACCGTTGGGATTCCAGCTATTCTTCAGGGTGCCCCACAACTAATAGTTAAATTGATTGATGCAAATTCTTGCGAGTTTATTCAACTATATTCTTGTATCACACCGACACCAACACCAACACCTACATTAACACCGACACCAAGTATGGTTGTTAATTGTAATTGTATATCTTTCGATAATTTAACAGGTGATACTGATTATGAATTTACTTTAACTCAATGCGACGGAACGATATTATATTCCGTTGTGTATGCGGGTACTAAAGTTTTTTATTGTGGTAAATTACCCTCCTCGACTGATAAGGTGATTATAACTATAGGTTTACCTTGTATTGACGATACGACTTGCCCAACACCAGAATTAACACCTTCACCAACCCCAACACCTTCACCAAGTCCTGGATTACCTTACCTACTACAAGAAGATGGGTTTTATGTATTGCAAGAAGATGGTGGAAAAATAATAATAACATAAACACATATTTATAGATAATAAAAAACTAAAATGGCAGATTTACCAATATCATCATTACCCGCGGCAACAACAGGATATTCCGATTCATTAATGGTCATTGTAAACTATGATGTCGTATCTACAGGTCGAACAGAATCAATACCTTTTTCTGCAATAACAGGGTCAACTATAGGGACATCAGGTACTAGTGGTGTGGACGGAACAAATGGTTCATCAGGTACTAGTGGTGTGGACGGAACAAATGGTTCATCAGGTACTAGTGGTGCGGATGGCGTAAGAGGTACTTCAGGTACTTCAGGTACAAGCGGAACTTCACCCTCGAGTCCATACCCTTATGTTTATGGTTTATTTACCCAAACTGGTGATACCGCAATATTAAGTGGTACAACAGAACAATCTATTATTGATGGCGGTTTAGGTGTGTTAACCGTAGGTGCTAACCAGTTTCAAATAGGTGATACTTTTCATGCACAAATTAAAGGTCATTTATCCAATAACAATGATTTTTTACAATTTAGAGTTAAATCTGATAGTGTTGTTTTAGTGGATAGCACAGCAATTCAGTATAACACTAGTGGTGTCGAAACACTTATGACATTAGATTTATACTTTATAATACGACAAACAGGTACAACAGGAAACGCTGAAATATTAACAAAAGGATTTTTAAGAACTATTAAAAATTCTAATTTTAGTGTTAATGGATACTCATTTGAAGGTACTAATAACACTACTTTTGATACCACCATTGAAAATACTTTAGATGTTACCATTCAGTTTGATAACACAGACCCACAAACCTACATTTATACCGAACTTTTTGTTTTAAACAAACTTTATTAACTCTATTTTTATTTTATATTTCAGTAAAAAGAAATATGAAAATATTCGTTCAAATAGCGGCATATAGAGACCCCCAACTTATCCCAACTTTAGATTCAATGTTAAAATATGCTAAGTTCCCAAAGAACTTACGTATCGGCATTTGTCGTCAGTATCACCCTGAAGATGGTTTTGATAACTTAGAAAAATACAAAGATGATGAAAGATTTAGAATTATTGATGTGTTATATACAGAATCAAAAGGTGTTTGTTGGGCAAGAAATCAAGTACAACAACTTTACGATGGTGAAGAATATACTTTACAGATAGATTCTCATATGCGATTTGAGAAAGAGTGGGATGTAGAATTAATCAAAATGATTAAACAACTACAAGATAAAGGATTTGAAAAACCTTTACTAACAGGTTATGTTTCATCTTTTGACCCCGATAATGACCCTGCAGGTAGAGTTAAAGAACCTTGGAGGATGTCTTTTGATAGATTTATTCCTGAAGGTGCGGTTTTCTTTTTACCCGAAACAATACCTGGTTGGCAAGAATTAACCGAACCTGTTACTGCTAGATTTTATTCAGCTCACTTTTGCTTCACTTTAGGTCAATTCAGTACCGAAGTACAACATAACCCTGAATACTATTTTCATGGAGAAGAGATTTCCATTGCGGTTAGGGCCTATACTTGGGGTTATGATTTATTTCATCCACACAAAACTTTAATTTGGCACGAGTACACTCGTAAGGGTAGGACCAAACAGTGGGATGATGATAAACAATGGGTTGATAAAAATAATCATTCACACTTAACAAATAGAAAACTATTTGGTATGGATGGTGAAACCCAAGAAGGACATGACGGACCTTATGGTTTTGGTCCTGTTAGAAGTTTAAAAGATTATGAAATTTACGCAGGATTAAGATTTTCAAGAAGAGCGGTACAACAATATACGTTAGATAAAAACTACCCACCAAACCCTACAATTTATACTACCGATGAAGAATGGGAATCTAGTTTTGCTTCGATATTTAAACATTGTATTGATTTATCGTTATCACAAGTACCTGAAGAGGATTATGATTTTTGGGTCGTAGCTTTTCATGATGAAAAAGACGAAACTATATTCAGAAAAGATGCTGATATAAATGAAATTAAAAGATTAAAGTCAGACCCTGATGGGTATTGTAAACTATGGAGGGATTTCCAAACAACACACAAACCAAAGTATTGGGTTGTTTGGCCGCATAGTCTATCAAAAGGTTGGTGTGATAGAATAACTGGTAATTTATAACATATTAAAATGTATAATGTTATCATATCACTAACAACTATTCCAAACAGATTAATATCCCCACATCAAAATGGAGGTGTAAGGCCTGTTATAGACCTATTAGTCAATCAAGATTATCCTTACTATGAAATACATTTTAATATACCTTACGTCAATAAAAAAACTAATGAAGAGTATAAATTACCTAATTGGTTATTGGAATATGGTGATAATAAATTAAAAATTTTCAGAACTGATGATTATGGTTCTATGACTAAGCTTTTACCAACTATTGAGCGCGTAAATGACCCTGAAACAATAATAATTACCGTTGATGATGACTTAAATTATGAGAATGGGTTTATTGAATACCATTTAATGAAACGTGAGGTTTACCCCAATTCAGCACTAGGATTTGCTGGTATTGGTAGTATAAATGGGTCTTGTCATTTTTGTACAACTTTAAAAGAAGATACAAGAGTAAAAATTATTGAGGGGTACAAAACGGTTTCATATAAAAGAAAGTTCTTTGGTGATGACTTTAAAGAATTTGTTTTAGGTAATTGGAATGATGATATGATAATATCTGCATACCTTGGTAAAAATAATATTCATAAAATTGTTATGAACTATAATCGAGATACTGATTTTAGACCACGAGTTGAGTCTTTTCCAGTGATAGGACATTTACCAAATGAAAGTGGTGGTTGTAATATTTTTAGAACGGAGCAAGTACCCGACAACCACCAACACTACTATAAATTAGGTTATTTAGAAAAATAAATGAGTATTACATTAGTTACAGGATTATGGAATATAGGTAGGGGTGAGTTATCTGAAGGGTGGTCACGTACCTACCAACACTATTTAGATAAGTTTAATCAATTATTAGATAACCCAAATAATATGATTATTTTTGGGGATAAAGAATTAGAAGAATTTGTTTTTCGAAAAAGAAATCCCGAAAATACCCAATTTATTCTTAGGGACGTTAGTTGGTTCAAATCCAATGAGTTCTATGAAAAAATACAAAAAATAAGAACCAATGAAAATTGGTACAATCAAACAGGTTGGTTGACAGATTCTACTCAAGCAAAATTAGAAATGTATAACCCGTTAGTCATGTCTAAAATTTTCATATTACATGACGCTAAAATACTTGATAAGTTTAATTCTGAGTTTTTGTTTTGGATTGATGCTGGGTTAACAAATACGGTACATCCAGGGTATTTTACACATGATAAGGTTCTTGATAAATTACCTAAATATATAAATAAATTTTCATTTATATGTTTCCCATATAACGCCGAAACTGAGATACATGGATTTAATTATCAAAGATTAAATGATATTTCAGGACATAAAGTCAACAAAGTTGCTAGAGGTGGGTTTTTTGGAGGACCAAAAAGTTCAATAACCGATATTAATACAATATATTATGGTTTATTATCTTCAACATTAGATGAAGGTTACATGGGTACAGAAGAGTCTATTTTTAGTATTATGTGTTACAAACATTCAGACATTATTAATTATTTTGATATTAATGGTGATGGTATGTTGTGGAAATTTTTTGAGGATTTAAAAAACGATAAATTAGTGATTAAAAATGAACAACCAATCGTTTTAGAAAATAATTTAGACCCCAATAAAGTAGGGTTATACGTTATAACTTTTAATAGTCCGAACCAATTCAGAACTTTAATAACATCAATGTTGGAGTATGATTCAAATTATATTAATAAAACTAAAAAATTTTTATTAGACAATTCGTCAGATTCATCAACTACCGAAGAATACTCGGAACTTTGTAAACAATATGGTTTTGAACATATTAAAAAAGATAATTTAGGTATCTGTGGTGGTAGACAATTTATTGCGGAACATTTTGATAAAACTGATTTAGATTACTACTTATTTTTTGAAGATGATATGTTTTTCTATCCTAAAAAAGGTGAGGTTTGTAAAAACGGATTTAATAGATATATTGATAATTTATACGACAAAAGTTTAACCATAATTAAAAAATTTAACTTTGATTTTATTAAATTAAATTTTACAGAATTTTATGGTGATAACTCAACTCAATGGTCTTGGTATAATGTTCCACAAAATTTACGTCAAGAATTTTGGCCAGAAAAACCAAATCTACCAAAACAGGGATTAGACCCTAATGCACCAAAAACTAAATTTACAAGTATTAGTTCTTATGGTGGTATACCTTTCGCTAAAGGTGAAGTTTATTATTGTAATTGGCCTCAGATAGTCTCAAGAATAGGTAATAAGAAAATGTTTTTGGAAACTACATGGGCACACCCATTTGAACAGACATGGATGTCCCATATGTATCAATTAACAAAAAAAGGTGAGTTAAATCCTGGAATATTACTTTTAACACCAACAGAACATGATAGATTTGATTTTTATGATGGTAGTTTAAGAAAAGAATCTTAAAGGTATTTATTTCTATAAACCAAAGTATTTATAGAATAAAAACAATAGATGGATTTTTTCATTAAAAAGAACGCCACATTACCTGTATTAAAATTACAAGTTGTTAAGGATGGGAGGAGTGACTACTTTAGTTTTATGAAAACTATAGAGTTATCTGCCATTTTCTTTTCAATGGTGGATATTGATACTGGTATACCTAAAATCAGCTCAAGACCTGCGGGGTTTGTTGAAAAAACATTTTTAGACCCGAACGCAGAACCTGAATATTATATCTACTATCAATTTACCCCAAGAGATACTAATAAAGTTGGTAGATATGAGGGACAATTTATGTTAAGGAATGATGATGGTGTTTTAATATTACCAATTAGAGAAAAACTTATAATTAATGTCCAAGAATCCTTTATTGCAGATGACTTAGAATATAACGCATGTTACACTTCAGAATTCCCTTGTTGTGTGAACGGACCTTACACCACAACAACGACTACAGAATGTTGTCCTTGTACATCGACCACCACAACAATTCCTGTAACGACTACTACAACAATTCCTGTAACGACTACTACAACAATTCCTGTAACAACTACTACAACTACATTATTAGGTTAGAATTAATATCTTTAGGTCAAACAATAAATGTTTGTGGTTCTTACCCTGTTTATACATCTGGTATTGATGTTACTATCGGAAACAATTGTTAATCTTTAAAAAAGACGTTTTACTTAAACTTTATTGTAATTTATATTTGACTTATGGAGAAACCTATTGTCTATAACGCCCTTGAGTGTAGGGAATGTAATGTTCCCAAAGGTTGGGGGCATGAAGTTATTTTCGAAAATAACGAATTATATTGTGGGAAATTGTTAGTGTTTAAAAAAGGATGTAAATTCTCAATGCACTATCACATGATTAAAGATGAAACTTGGTATGTTGATAAGGGTGAATTTATTTATAGGTGGATTGACACAGAAAAAGGTGAAATCCAAGAAAGACATTTAAAAGTTGGTGACACCGTAAGACAATTACCTGGTCAACCTCATCAGTTGGAGGCGTTAACTGAAGGAACAATTTTTGAAGTATCTACTCAACATTTTGATTCTGATTCTTATAGGGTTTGGAAAGGTAATTAACTAATCACCTCAATATTACTTCTACCGTCGTTCCAATAATTAACATCACCATACCAAGTTACTATTTCCTCGTTTGGGTATATGTTTCTGTTGGCAATAAAAATAAATGTTCTTTTTTCTAAATTAGAAATCCAGTACGAGTTAGCGTTTTTACTATGATTATATAAACAACCATATCCCCACGGTATTACCTGTTCTTCAGGGTCAGTTCCTTGAGGCCAGTTAAATCTATAATCAATTAATAATGAAGTTACCTCTCCTTTACTGATTGGTAATGTGAAAATCGGACATTCCTCGATTATCTCACCCTCTTTTATTATTTCCTTGGCAAATACACCCAATCCATGGATTGGTGATTTGTCTATGTAGATTTTTGTTGGTATATTTATTACGTTAGACATTCTATGTTCTTTATCAAAAGATATTTTATTTTTATATAAAATAAAACTAAAAATGAAAAAAGTTTGGGTAAATGGAACCTTTGACATATTACACCGAGGTCATTTGGAGTTACTAGAATTTGCGTCATCATTTGGTGAACTTATGGTCGGGGTTGATACAGATAAACGAGTGTCTAAACTCAAAGGTGATAAAAGACCATTTAACACTTGTCAAGATAGAATGTATTTTTTATCAAGAATAAACGGTGTGTCAAAAGTCGTTTCATTTGATTCTGATTTTGAATTGTCTGAAAAAATTAGAACTTGGAAACCTGACATTATGATTGTTGGGTCAGATTATAAAGATAAAAAAGTAATTGGTTCTGAACACTCAAAAGAACTTATCTTTTTTAATAAAATAGATGGATACTCAACAACAAAAATTTTAGAAAATGCGTAAAATTTTAGTAATTGGTGAAACTTGTGTGGATAAATTTATTTATTCTGAAGTAACAAGATTCTCACCCGAAGCACCAGTGCCTGTGTTAAAACCAATTAATATTATTGAAAATAAGGGTATGTCTGGTAATGTGGTTGAAAATGTTAAATCTCTTTCGACTGATTTAGAGGTAGTTCATTGGTGTCAACCTGAAACTATTACAAAAACAAGATTCGTTGAAGATAAATCAAACCACATGTTTATGAGGGTTGATGAAGGTGAGGAAAACATAACCCCAATAAATATAAACTTCCAAGATAAAGATTATCTATCAGATTTCGATATAACAATCGTTAGTGATTATAACAAAGGGTTTTTAACTGACGAAGATTTAAAATTTATTGGTAGACACTCTAACTTATCAATATTAGATTCAAAAAGAAAACTCACTGAAGAAATTATTGAGGCGTTTTACTTTGTTAAACTTAACGAGGGTGAAGCTAAACAAAATAAAAAATTGTCAAAACTTAAAAATGTAATAGTAACATTAGGTTCTAAAGGTGCTTTGCATGACGGAACTATTTATCCAAGTTTATCACCAAAAGAAACTATTGATGTTAGTGGTGCTGGTGATACATTTACATCATCATTTATTTTAAAATATTATGAGACAAAAAATACATCTATATCAATTACCTTCGCAAATGAGATGTGTTCTAAAGTTGTTTCTAAGAGAGGAGTAACCACTCCATAATTTTTTGTTTTTCAGTTTGACTTAATTCTTTAATAATTTTATATTTATTGTGGTAAGGTAAATGTCATAATGTGTGACAGCTAATAGACCAATCAAAATTTAAAATTATGTTTACACAAGAAGAAATTAAATCCTTCCTCGAAGGTAATGACCCCGAAGAACATATTGTCGCGGTCGAGTTCGATTATGTTACGGACTCAATTTACAAAATCAAAGAAATCCCTGGTCAGGGTAAAGTTATTAAGAAAGATTCGTTCACCGCATTTGCATGGGTTGGTGATTTACGAGGACTTAACTTTTACAAAACATCCAAAGATTTACAGAAAGAGGCGATGACCAAATATGGTATCGTTATCGATAAGTTAGAAACCAAAGGTGATGAACGACTTGAGAATGGTCTTAAGTATATGGTTAAATCACTTAAGGGTTATCGTACACTTATCCAATTTTTCCGTGATGGTGGATTAGACCCGTGGTCAGATAAAGCCAAAGATAAAATAATGGTATTACCACCTGTAGAACAATACCTCATCTCAAGAGAGAAACGATTGTTCAAAGGGTATGAAGAATACAATGACATCACTAGACTCGGATTCGACTTAGAGACGACCGCTCTTGAACCTAAAGATGGTCGTATCTTTATGATTGGAATCAAAACCAATAAAGGATTCCAAAAAGTTATTGAATGTGCTGACGAAGACCAAGAACGAAGAGGTCTTACTGAGTTCTTTAGAATTATAGACGAACTTAAACCATCAATCATCGGTGGTTATAACTCATTTAACTTCGACTGGTATTGGATTTTTGAAAGGTGTAAAGCTCTCAACTTAGATATTAAGCGTATTGCCAAATCATTAAATCCTCAACGACCAATCTCACAGAAAGATGGTATGTTGAAGTTAGCGAACGAAGTTGAGAGATATACTCAAACCACTCTTTGGGGTTATAACGTAATCGATATTATACACTCTGTTCGTAGAGCACAGGCAATCAACTCAAGTATTAAGTCTGCGGGTTTGAAGTATATTACACAATATATTGACGCTGAAGCTGCTGACCGTGTGTACATCCCCCATGAAGACATCGGGTCTATGTATAGAGATAAGAATGAATATTGGTTAAATATTAAAAATGGAAAATATAAAAGGGCTAATAAACCAGAATTTAATGACCTAGATAAAAGATTTCCAGGCACTTATATAAAAGTTACAGGTGATAACATAGTAGAGCGTTATCTTGACGATGACTTAGAAGAAACGTTGACTGTGGATGACGAGTTCAACCAGGGTACGTTTCTACTCGCATCGATGGTACCAACGACATATGAACGTGTAAGTACGATGGGTACTGCAACTCTATGGAAAATGATTATGTTGGCGTGGAGTTACAAACACAAATTGGCAATTCCACAAAAAGAAGAAAAAACTGAGTTCGTTGGTGGTTTATCACGACTACTTAAAGTGGGGTATTCAAGAAACGTATTAAAACTTGACTACTCGTCACTATATCCATCTATTCAGTTGGTTCACGACGTATTCCCTAAGTGTGACGTTTTAGGTGGTATGAAGGGTATGTTATCTTACTTCCGTAACGCTCGTATCATGTATAAGAACTTAGCATCTGAGTGGTACGATAAAGATAAGAAGAAGTCACTTTCTTATGACCGTAAACAATTACCGATTAAAATCTTTATCAACTCGATGTTCGGTGCGTTGTCCGCTCCACAGGTATTTGCTTGGGGTGACATGTATATGGGTGAACAGATTACCTGTACAGGTCGTCAATATCTTCGTCAGATGATTAAGTTCTTTATGAAACGTGGATATACCCCTCTTGTGATGGATACGGACGGTGTGAACTTCTCTAAACCTGAAGGGTGGGAGAATCGTCGTTATATCGGTAAAGGATTAAACTGGAAGGTTAAAGAGGGTAAAGAATATACGGGTGACGATGCTGACGTTGCTGAGTTCAATGACTTGTTCATGAGAGGTGAAATGGCGTTAGATACTGACGGAACTTGGCCATCATGTATTAACTTGGCTCGTAAGAACTATGCGGTTATGGAAGCAAGTGGTAAAGTTAAACTTACAGGTAATACTATTAAATCTAAAAAACTTCCTCTCTATATTGAGGACTTTTTAGATAAAGGTGTAAAACAATTACTTGAGGGTAAAGGCCAAGATTTTGTTGAGTGGTATTATGAATACCTAACAAGAATCTTCAATAAAGATATCCCCTTACTTAAAATCGCTCAGAGAGCCAAAGTAAAATTGTCTTTGGACGACTATATACACAGGTGCACACAAAAAACTAAAGGTGGTTCACTAATGAGTAGAATGGCTCACATGGAACTAGCAATACATCATAAATTAAATGTTCAATTAGGTGACGTGATTTATTATGTTAATAATGGTACAAGAGCGTCTCATGGTGACGTTCAAAAAGTTAATCAACCAAAGGCTGGATGGAATGATGAGCAAATAAAATTATTTTTTTCAGATTCTAAAATTGCTAAAACATCCTTCAAAGAAAAAAAAGAATTCCTACTCAAAAATGGTTGGGAACAATCTTGGTCTGAAGATAATTGGGTACGTAGTAATTCAAAAAATAAGGAGGCTAATAATGGTATACCAACAGATTTAGCTTATAGACTAGCATCTACGGATTCGGTAATTCAACTTAATTGTTATAGAATTGACCCATCAGATTTAGAAAACAATCCTGATATGAAGGGCGATTACAATGTACCAAGAGCGATTGTAACGTTTAATAAACGTATTGAGCCTTTATTGGTTGTATTTAAGGAAGAAATTCGTGAGTCATTATTGGTTACCGACCCAGAACAAAGAGCATTCTTTACCAAAGAACAATGTGAACTTATTAATGGTAAACCATTTAAAGATGGTGACCAAGATAGATTACAAGAAGATGTTTTGGATATTAGTGAAGGTGAGTTGAGATATTGGGAGAAACGAGGATTAGACCCTAACTACATTTATGATTTAGCGTCTGAGGGTTGGGAAGAATACGTAATTTAATCTAATTTAACTCCGTCAGAAGATAGAATATACCACCCATTGTCAATTCTATGTAATTCTACACACGCACCTTTACTAATTGATAGTTCATCATAGTACTCGTCTATTTTAGAATTAATAGGTTTAATTGTTACATTAGTTAAAGATTTAATTGTGACATATTCGGATGTTTCATCAGTTAATAACAGAATACATTCGTCAACATTTTTAATTAAAATTAAATCTTCTTCGGTTGCGGTGTAGTTTTTTGATGTTACAATTTTAATTGATTTGTCAACCGTAGGTAATTCAATAACCCTACTTAATGTTTCCATTTGAGGGGTTAAATAATTTTTGTCACCAATTTGTTTTCTACCAAAATTTCTTCTAAATGACATATTAAATTACGTATATTTGTCTTGGGAAAGCTCTGAACTTAAGTTGTTTATTTAAGTTTTCGGCCAATAAAGCCTCGCGTTCCATTACTTTATCAGGTTTTAATCTTGATAGAGTACCCTCAGCACCAACAAGCTCCTCGATAAGTTTTAATTTTTCATCTTTACCCTCAGTTAATAGACTCTGATAATCCATAGTTAATTCTGAATCAGGTGTTTTAATATTACCTGAGAATTTACCCCTAACACGACCAAGAGTTTCCTTACAAGTTGCGATAAAATATCTTCTAACCCATTGTTGTGCGGGATTATTAAGGTCAACCCATGATAATTTATCTAAAGGAACATCAGAAGGTAGTTTAATAATTTCAGGATTATCTTTTAAACACTTATCTCTATCTGCAGGACCAACATCATAATACCAATACCAAACTTTACCTCTCATTAATGTTGAATTACCAAAATCAAATTTACCACCAGGAACATTCATAAGGTGAACCGCTTTTTTACCACCAGGTAAAGCAGTAACCCTATAGGTTAATTCGCCAGCAATTATTCTTCTTTGAATATTGATTTCTTGCATTCTCAACAACATGTCAAAAGCGGGCATCATAAAATAAGAACCTGTATACCCCATTTGAGAATATCCTGCAGGGCCACCTAAACCAGCACCACCCAAAGCCCCAAATGCCCAAGGGTCAAATAATAAATTATTTAATTCTGATGGTGTAAACCAAAGTAATTCATTTAATTCTCTACCAGAAGGTATTTCATAAATTTGTTGATTAGGTACTAATTGAATATAATCCTTTTTTAATACCCAATCACCACCAGCTTGTAGACCAACTATTTTAGAATATGCGTAAGTGTATCTAGTTTCAAAATCTAAACTTTTTGTAATAAACGCCTTTGATAACGATTGCTCGTCCATATTTAACCCCCATAAACTAGTCCACTGAGATTCAATCAACCAATTTTGTATATATTGTGAATAATCGTCAATTGAAAACTCTAATAATGTATCCATTTGCTCATCTTCTAACTCAACAGAGCGAAGTGGTGCCCCTAACACATGTCTAACTTTTTTATAAAGGGATTCTCTTTCGTTATCAGGGATTATTGCCATAATTTCTTTTATATATAAATATTACGATAAGGTATAAATTAAATCTTTAGATGGGAAAACATAATTACCCTCAATTATTTTAGTATTTTTATTTCTAAAAACTAACACCTCTTTATTATTTTTTGTGAATATTAACCAATCTGTTTTATATTTTTTGACATTTGCCGAACCATAAACCACCAATTCGTTATCTATTTTTTTAAAAGAAATAAAAGGTTTTATTTGTGATGTGTGTTTAGTTCCGTTAATTGTTATTTCACAATCAACACCATCAATCATGTCTTCTTTACTACCTAATTTACCTATAGCTGTTACATTCTCATCACCAAATTTTTTCTTTAAAATTTTAACGGTTTCATCCTCCCTTTTTTGACCCCAACTATCTGTTTGAGTAAGAATTCTCATAATATTTTGAAATGTTGATGAATCTTTACTAAAAATTCTAAATTTATATTTGTCTATTTGTTTAATTAATTTTTTAGTTTCACTAATTTGTTCAAAAGGTTTTAAACCGATTAATTTAATTTTTGACTCTCCTTGTTTTTCTAAAACCGTGTTTATGTCATTAAATAAAACACAAAAACAACTATAATTTGTGTTAAGTTTATTTATAACTGAACGACCTTTAGTTTCTAAATCATACACTCCCGACATCTCACCATCATCATATTCATTAGCACCATAAAAATTCTCAGAAAAAACTTCTTTTAAAATTTTGTTAATACCTAATTTAAAGATATCTTTGACTTTAGGATTCATATTAAATATGAATCTAATTGATTCTGTCTCTTCTCTACTACATCTTTCAGATTTACCTTCCGATAATATCCTTTTTAATTCAACACTCTCGTTTATCTTAGATTCAACCTTCATGTCGTATAGTTTATTAACAAACTCCCAATTCACACATTTCCAAAAGTTTTTAATGTATTCATCTCTTTTGTTTCGGTATTTTAAATAGTAAGCGTGTTCCCATAAATCTAGACCTAATAACGGGTAACCACCATCTTCAACAACATTCATTAACGGATTATCTTGATTTGGGGTTGATACAACCTTTAATTTGTTAGATTTTGTTAGTACTAACCATACCCATCCTGACCCAAATCTTTCTTTGGCAATTTCTTCAAATTTACTCTTAAATGACTGATAATTTTTAAAATCTTTTTTAATTCTTTCAAATACAGGACCGTTTGGTTGTTGAGTTTTAGGTGTCAACATTTTCCAAAACAATGCGTGGTTAAATGCACCACCAGCATTATTTCTAATTGTTTTATCAAATCTACTAATTGATTTAATTATTTGTTCTAATTCTAAATCACCATATTTTTTCTTACTAAGAGCATCGTTTAATTTATCGACGTAACCTTTGTAATGTTTATTGTAGTGATAATTCATAGTTTCTGCGTCTATGAATTGTTTTAAGGATGAATAGGCGTAAGGTAATTTTTCAATACCTATTTTCTTCATTTCATTAAGGAACAACTTTTTGTTTTCTTCAGTGTCAATTTTTTTAATTTGTTCATTAATGGATTCAATTTTACTTTCAATGTTTTTCATTAGGCTTATTTTTATTATTATAAATAAGCGGAAATTTGAAATTATCTTCTAAGATTAATTCTATTCATGACCTCCTCGATAAAATCCCCTCTATCTAAGTTGTCACCCATAACCGTCTCAAAAATATTTTTTTTTCGAGACAAAATATCGTAGATAGCACCTTCAATAGTGTTATCAAATATGGGGTAATAAATTGATACATTTGACTTTTGACCATATCGATAAGCCCTGTCTTCTGCTTGTGAATGGTCTGAAGGTACAAATGATAAATCATTCATAATTACAGCTTCTGCTGCGGTTAATGTTAATCCCACACCAGCCGCTTTAAGGTTACCGACAAATACTTTTATTTTATCGTTTTCTTGGAATTGGTCTACAGCGTATTGTCTTTGTGGTTTAGATGTTGACCCATCTAACCTAACCGCTTGTTTACCAAAATGGTCGGCAATTTTATTTAAACTATCTGTAAAGTTTGTGAAGATAATTACTTTTTTATCTTGTTCTATAATGTTTTCCGCTAATTCAATCGTGTTATTTATTTTTTCATCCGCAATAACTTGTCTAACTTTCATCAGTTTGCTAAACTGAACCGTTAATGAAGATGACTCATCTTGTTTATTTTCATACCAATCATAATATTCCCCCATCAACCCTTCATAAAGTTTAGACTTAAGTCTTAAATAAACAGGTGAAATTATTTTATCGGGTAAATCTAATACGTCAGTCTTTAATCTTCTCAAAACCTGTCTAGATGTTCTATCCCTTAATTCCTCTAAGTTAGATGCCCCAGTAACATTCCAAACTTTTCTTTTACCCGCGTTAAATTGATAACCTTGACAATATCTAATTGCATACGCCATCCAATTTTGTGCCACAGGACTCTCAATTAAATTAAGTAGATTGAAGTAATTCATAGGTCGTGAAGTCATTGGGGTACCCGTCAATAACCAAAGTCTTTTTGCGTTTTTAGAAAAACTATTAACTAATTTTGTTCTTTGTGCTTGTCCATTTTGGATGTAATGAGCCTCATCAATAATTATTAAATCAAAATTACCTTTAGTAATTAAAGAATTGTCTTTGTCTTTTATATCATAAAAGTTTTTAAGAATATCATAGTTAACAATTACAAAATCGTGTTCGGTTGAGAAGCTCTTTCCTTCTGCAATATACACACTTCTATCGGTGTAATTCTCAATCTCTCTTTGCCAATTTATTTTTAATGACGCGGGACAAATAATTAAAATTTTCTTAATGTTGGTTTCCAATGCCGCAATAATGGTTGATGTTGTCTTACCAAGACCCATGTCGTCAGCAAGTATAAATCGTTTAGAACCGACCAAACATTCAATAGCTTCTTTTTGGTGAGATAGTGGAGGTCTATGATTATATTTGGTATAATCAATATTAACCTTCTCAACAGTATGAGTTTTTATCAACGCACCTTTAGGTAACCAAAATTCATGTAAAGACTCCTCTTCGAACAACTTACCCCAAATGTGGTAACTCTTATCCTTTTCAACTAACAACTTCTCAACATATACATTTTCAGGTATTTTGGTTAAAAGTTTTTCATCAGCAATTTTTTTCGCAAAGTAAGGGTCTAAATCAACCCACTTTTTAGCAACCTTTGGATTATCCTTATGGTAATTTATAATATAATCGGATTGGGCTCTTGTGGGGTAAAACTTTTTATTAGTTTCCTTTTGTTTCTTTAATTTAATAATATAGTTATTTGCGCCTGAGTAATCATCAAGTACATCTAACGCTTTAAGTTCAATTAATTGTTTTGTATTTCCTGTTATATTTTCCAAAACACTATCTTTAAATAGAAAAATAATAAATTTTTTAATATTTATCAATATGTCAACAAATAAAGTACCTATAACCAGAATTGGTAAATTCTTCGGTGATGAAGATTATAACCTTGATGTCTCCATGGGGGAAGAATGGTTATATGGTGATATGAACTTTACGTTAGTATTATATAGAGTTGATAGACAAAAGACAAAGACTGATGATGTTTATGGTGAAACCGTAGAAGACGGTATTAAATTTTTACCACCTGTAGAATTTAAAGCTTACGTCCAAATTATGGCACCTGAAAATAAATATTTGGGTAACTCTAAAATAGAACAATTTGAACCAGGTAATATAAGAGTATCTGTTTATCAAAAACAATTAGATGAACTTAATATAGATATAAATTATGGTGATTACATTGGTTATTATGAAACTGAAGATAGGGTAAGGTATTATACTGTTAATAATGATGGTCGTGTAATTTCGGACAATAAACACACATACGCAGGTTTTAAACCATTTTATAGAACTATTGTTGCGTCTGCGGTTGTAAATAATGAATTTAGAGGATTATAAAATGAAAATACGTATAACCGAAGAACAGGTGATTAAATTACTTGAAAAGATTGATAAGAAAGTCATATGTTCTGAATGCGGATGGGAATGGGATTTATCTGAAGGTGGTGATGACCCATATGTTTGTCATGAATGTGGTCACGATAATGCCGAAGATAAGTTTATAGGTAAACGAGTGATGGTTTATTATAATTTACACAAACACACTTTTTCTGTAACATATAAAAGTAAGGTTATTTTACACGCTGATTATGTTAAACTTGGTGATGTGGAGTTCAGAGTTAGAAAAGGTGGTAAAGAAAAAGTTCGTACTGAGAAATCTAAAAATGTACACGCATTTGTTATTGGTGAATTATTAGATTATTGTCAATTCCCATGTGAAAAAATGCCAAGTGATGATGATAATAAAGTTGTTACTTATAACCCTTACAAATACGACTCGTTTGTTTATAAAGATAGTGAAGAGCCAATATATACCGCTAAAGAAGTTGATATGATTAACAAAAAAAATAAAGTTTTTGTTATAAAAGAAATTACCAATAAATAATATGGCTTTACCTAAAAAAATAAAAAAGCACATACCATTAACATCTCCCAAAACTTTATTGGCGAGGAGACATGAACTTGTTGATAAAATTAACAAGGATGGAACTTATTTACCTAAGTCTTTATTACACGCAGATTTGGATAAAGGTTTTTTAGATTTTGTTAAAGATGATTTGAAAACTGTTGTTGCTGGTAAAACAATACCAATGGTAGATATTATAGTAACAACACAGAATTGGTCTCAGTTTACCGAAACATGGAATTTCCAAAATATAGATAAAAATGTGGAGCCGCCATTTATTACTGTGGTAAGAGTCCCTGAAGTTAAATTTGGTTCTAACCCAGCCTTACTTTATAATATACCAAATAGAAGACAGTATTTTTATGCTCAGGTGCCCACTTGGGATGGTCAAAGACATGGTATGGATGTATATAAAATACCACAACCCGTTCCTGTTGATATAACATACCAAGTTAAAATAGTTTGTAATAGAATGAGGGAACTAAATCAATTTAATAAAATTATATTAGAGAAGTTCGCGTCAAGACAATCATATGCGGTTATTAAAGGACACTATATTCCAATCATAATGAATAGTATTTCTGATGAATCTGTAATGGAGTTAGAAAAAAGAAAATATTACATCCAAAACTATGAATTTACTATGTTAGGTTTTTTAATTGACGAGGATGAGTTTGAAGTATCTCCAGCTGTTTCAAGGATATTACAAGTTGTTGAGTTTGAACAAGGCTCAACTAAAAAACAAAAAAAGATTTTAGTTGATAATAAAAAAGTTTCTATGGAAGCTTTGTTTGTTGTTGGTAATAATACAATAACACAATTATTTGATTATACAACTGACATTAGTATTGGTGATACGGAAAATGTTGATTCATTTGATGTTTATATTAATAATGACTACTACGGTTCTGATATTAGTGAAATACAAATAAATACCAATGATATTTTAAGATTGGTAGTTATTAAAACGGATAACACTAAAGAGAGTAAGATTAACTTAATAAATTTGGTTATTTAATTTTCACCATATATATCTGGTTTACCTTTGCATTTGTCAACTATAAGTTTTTCTAAAAACCTATACATTTTAATACCTCTTTTTTCACAATATGTTTTTAATATATCATGAACCTCTACTGATATCTTTAAATTCTTTATTTTTTTATCGTTCTGTTTCATGGTAGAAAAAAGGCAGAAAACATTCTACCCAATTTATAAATACTTCGTATAATGTAAAGTATTTTGGTTTTTTAGCGGATATTTATTTATAAAATAAAATAAAAACAAGAAAACAAAAAGACTAATGGCAACAAACAGTAAAGTATTCGTATCACCTGGTGTATACACTTCTGAAGTAGACTTAAGTTTTGTGGCTCAAAGTGTTGGTGTTACAACATTGGGTATTGTTGGTGAAACTTTAAAAGGTCCTGCATTTGAACCTATTTTCATCACAAACTTTGATGAGTTCTCATCTTACTTTGGAGGTACTTCACCAGAAAAGTTTATTAACACTCAGATACCTAAATATGAAGCCGCTTATATAGCTAAGGCTTACTTACAACAATCTAACCAATTGTTTGTAACAAGAATATTAGGTTTATCAGGTTATGACGCAGGTCCATCATGGACAATTGTGACTAAAGCAAATGTAAATCCTGACACTGTAGATTTCTATTGTCTCCAACCTACAATTGTTGATTGTGAACCTTCATGTGATTCATTCTATACTTTAGATTTTGCAATAGATTTTTCAGGATGTAATAATAGTATAGATACTATCGCTTTCTTAGATAATACACAAATACCTTCTATGATTGCCGACAGAATTGATATTCCTTATGAATTATTTGATGGTAGTTTATCTACATTACGTTCAGATATGGAAAATCAAATTTTTGACATATTAAACGACACCAATTTAGAAAACACATCAATATATTACTATGGTGCAATTTCAGGAGACACTTATAGTGGTTTAAGTACAGTATTTACGGCAGAAACTAATGTAATGGGTGTTGATAATGTTGACGCATCTGTCATTGATTATTCCGCACCTCAAAACGACCCTTGGTATTATGCATTATTTGATAACTTAGGTAACTCGGCATATTCGGGATATTCATTTTGGAGTATTGTAACTGGGTTAACTTTAACACCACCTACAACTACAACAACAACTACATCATCAGGTACAACTACAACTACAACAACCAATCCTTGTGTTACACCTACAGCGACTACAACAACAAGTACAACTACCGCAGCACCTGTTAATTGTTATACAGGTACATTAATTGGTAGAGTTTATATATTCTCAGGAACCGCATACACCGACTATGATGATTTAGTAATCGCAACAATGCGTTCAAGAGGTATTGCAACATATAGTAGTGATAATGGTCCTGTATATGAAGTATCAGGTTTAACTGATGTAACTATGGATTGTAGTGGTTCATATTCAGGAGTAACTAAAAACCCATATGCAACATTTGGTTTAAATGTTACGGATAAAGATGGTCAAAACTTCTTCTTCGAAACATCATTCCAAAATTCAGACCCTAAATATATTTCAAAAGTATTTGGTTCTTCTAATTTTGCTAAACCAAGAACCGTAGTTCCTCTATTTGTTGAAGAAAGATTCCAAGCTTTATTAAACTATGGATGGAGAAAAGGATTCATTAGAGGTTTAAGTTGTGACTTAACAGCATTACCAAATGCAAGACAAGGAAATGACCCAACTTCAATAGCTTGGTATTTAGAACAATACCAATCACCTACATCACCTTGGGTTGTATCTGAACTAAGAGGTAACAAAGTTTACAACTTATTTAAGTTTACAACAATAGCTGATGGAGATGACGCAAATACTGAAGTTAAATTATCAATTTCTAATATTTCATTTAATAACGGAACATTTGATGTTTTAGTTAGAGATTTCTTTGATTCAGACTCAAACCCAGTTGTTTTAGAGAAATTCACAAATTGTAATATGAACCCTAACGATAACGCATTTATCGCTAAAAAAATTGGTACTACTGATGGTGAATACCAACTAAACTCTAAATATATTATGATTGAAATCAATGAGGACGCACCTATAGATGCATTACCTTGTGGATTCTTAGGATTTAATTTTAGAGAATACGCTGGTGTTAGACCTCCGTTCCCAATCATTAAGAGTAAATATGATTTCCCTGGTGAAGTAATCTACAACCCACCATTTGGTTTATCTTCAGGAGCGGATGACGCTACTAGAAGTAATGGTGATAATGTTCGTAGAACTTACTTGGGTATTTCAGACACAATCGGTATTGATGTTGATTACTACTTATATAAGGGTAAACAATTACCTTTAGATATTTGTAATGATTCAACAGGTGAGGATTGGGCATTCAGAAGTAAAGGTTTCCACATGGATAAAAACGCAAGTGGTATTACTATACCAAACGCATTTGTTACAAGTGGTACACCAGCATTCGTTTGTGGTGACGCACCATTTACCCAAGACCCTGACGATGAAACAAACCCATACTACAGACTTTACGCACGTAAATTCTCATTATTAGTACAAGGTGGTTTTGATGGATGGGATATCTATAGAGAATATAGAACAAACCAAGATAGATTTAAATTAGGTAGAACAGGATACTTGAATGGGTCTTGTCCTTCAATCAAATACCCAACCGCAACAGGGTGGGGAGCATTTAAACAAATTACTGTGGGTGACAACACTCAAGATTGGGCAAACACTGACTACTACGCATACTTGTTAGGTCAAAAAACATTTGCAAACCCTGAGGCTGTTAACATCAACGTATTTGTAACACCAGGTATTGATTATGTAAATCATTCAGACCTTGTTGAAAGTGCAATTGATATGATTGAAAACGATAGAGCGGATTCATTATATGTTTGTACAACACCTGACTATAATATGTTTGTACCATCAACTCAAGGTAATTTAGATTTGATTTACCCACAAGAGGCGGTCGACAATTTAGATAATACAGGTATTGACTCTAACTATACAGCAACTTACTATCCATGGGTATTAACTCGTGATAGTGTTAACAATACACAAATTTACATTCCAGCAACGGCTGAGGTTACAAGAAACTTGGCATTAACTGACAACATCGCATTCCCTTGGTTCGCGGCGGCGGGTTATACTCGTGGTATTGTAAATGCAATTAAAGCACGTAAGAAGTTGACTCAAGAAGATAGAGATACATTATATTCTGGTAGACTTAACCCAATCGCAACCTTCTCAGATGTTGGTACTGTAATTTGGGGTAATAAAACGTTACAAATTAGACAATCAGCTCTTGATAGAATCAACGTAAGAAGATTATTGTTACAAGCTCGTAAGTTGATTTCAGCAGTTTCAGTTAGATTGTTGTTTGAACAAAATGACCAAAAAGTAAGACAAGATTTCTTAGATGCGGTTAATCCTATCTTAGACGCAATTAGAAGAGATAGAGGTTTATACGATTTCCGTGTAACAGTATCTTCAGATGTTGCTGATTTAGATAGAAACCAAATGACGGGTAAAATCTATATTAAACCAACAAGGTCGTTAGAGTTTATTGATATTACATTCTACATCACACCAACAGGTGCATCGTTTGAAAATATCTAAAACTGAATAATTATAAGGTGGGGGTAATTCCCCACCTTTTTAGCCAAAATAAAATAAATGATTAAAAGAAGACTTAACGAAGGGATTGACGAATCAGGTACACCTGATATGAAATATTATGCATTCGACTGGGACGATAATATTATGGTGATGCCAACGAAAATTGTTTTATTAGATGAGGATGGTGATGAAGTTGGTATGTCCACGGAAGACTTTGCTGAATATAGAACAGAAATTGGTAAAACCCCTTTCGAATATGAAGGTCATACTATTACTGGATTCGCAGATGACGCGTTTAGATACTTTAGAACATTAGGTGATAAACAATTTGTAATTGATTCGATGACCGCAAAACCAGGTCCTGCGTGGAGTGATTTTGTCGAAGCGATTAATAATGGGTCAATATTTTCGATTGTTACCGCAAGAGGACACAATCCAAGTACATTAAAAGAATCTGTTTACAATCTAATAATTTCTAATCATAATGGTATTGATTCAAATGAACTTATTAAAAATTTAGAAAAGTATAGAGACATCTCTGGAACTAAAACTAAAAAACGTGATTTAATACGTGAATATTTAGACCTTTGCAGATTTTATCCCGTAAGTTTTGGTGAAGGTTCCGCAACAAATCCTGAAGAAGGTAAAATTAAAGCCTTAAAAGAATTTGTTGATTATGTTAGAAATGTATCTAAAGATATAAGAAAGAAGGCTTACTTAAAAAATAAGATAACTAATAACTTTGTACCAACAATAGGTTTTTCTGATGATGATATTAGAAATGTTGAAAAAGTTAAATCTCATTTTGAAAAAGAACCAGATAATATAATTAAAACTTATTCTACAGCAGGAGGAGTTAAAAAGTTATACTAGATATTTATATGCTAAGAATAATTTTTAAAAATCTAAAAGTAAAGAGAAAAAATTTATTTGGTGATATTTATAATAAACTAATAAACAAGAAATAACAAAAAAAAACTGAAATGGCTGATTTATTAATGAAAATGCCGATACCGTATGAACCTAAAAGACAAAACAGGTTTATACTTCGTTTCCCTACAACTTTGGGGATAAATGAATGGTTCGTAGAATCAACGGCAAGACCACATATAACAATTAATCCTGTAGAAATTCCGTTCTTAAATACATCGACTTACGTAGCAGGTCGTTTTACTTGGGGTACGATTAACGTTAAATTCCGTGACCCTATTGGTCCATCGGCATCTCAAGCTCTTATGGAATGGGTTCGTCTTTGTGCGGAATCTGTAACAGGTCGTATGGGTTATGCTGCTGGTTACAAAAAGAATGTTGACCTTGAGATGTTAGACCCAACTGGTGTTGTTGTTGAGAAATGGATTTTAGAAGGTACATTCTTATCCGATGTTAACTTCGATTCGTTAGCTTACAATACAGATGCGTTAGCTAGTATTTCGGCAACACTTCGTATGGATAGATGTATATTAGTTTACTAAAAAAGAATTTCAGTTATTATTTTTAATAAATCCACGTCAAAAGCGTGGATTTTTTATTTGCTGTTTAAAAAAAATACATTTAACCTATATTTCTAATAAAAGAAATATTATATGGAACCAAATGTATATGAAGCTGGCGTACAAAATTTTAATCTACCACACGATATGGTATCTTTACCTAGTGGTGGAGTGTTCTACAAGTCAAAAAAGAAATCAATAAAAATTGGTTATTTAACCGCGAATGATGAAAACACCTTATTAGGTGCTGCTCAAATGAGTAATGACACTATTGTAATGTCTTTACTTAGAAGTAAAATTTATGAACATGATTTAAGACCTGAGGATTTAATTGATGGTGATATCGAGGCTATTCTCATCTTCTTAAGAAATACTTCTTTTGGACCCGAATACACAGTCTCAATAACCGACCCATCGACAGGTAAAATGTTTAGTCATACTGTCGTATTAGATGAGTTAATGATTAAACAATGTGAACATAAACCTGATGAAAATGGTTTATTTACCGCAAAATTACCTAGGTCAGGTTCTACTGTTAAATTAAAACCTTTAACTTTTGCAGAATCGTTGGAAATAAGTAAAATGGCTGAACAATATCCTGCGGGTAGGGTTGCCCCCACAGTTACATGGCGTCTTATGAAACAAATTGTTGAAGTTGAAGGTAGTAATTCACCTGAAACAATATCTCAATTTGTTAATTCGTTACCAATTATGGATTCTAAATATATCCGTAATTTTATTAGAGAAAATACACCCTCATTAGATTTGAAAAAAACAGTAAAAGCCCCGTCAGGAGAAATGGTGACCTTTGATATCACCTTTGGGGTTGAGTTTTTTCGGCCTTTCTTCTAATTACCGACAACATTTAATTGAGGAATATTATTTCCTTGCTAGATTCATTAGATTATCATATTCTGATTTTCACATAATGCCAACATATGCTAGAAAATTTTTAATTGATAGGATAATAGAGGACAATACACCAAAAAATTGATGGTAAAATCATGATTGGTGTATTTATATATAAAACACCAATATGCTTGAGGAAAATAATTCATCATCGGAACCAGGGGCGGATTTTTTAAGTAAATTAAATGCTTCATTAAAGGACGGTTTAAGTAAAGTTACCGAAGCCGTTCAAATGAACTTTAGTGTTGACGCTATTTTAGGTGCAATTAAAGAAGTCGATGAGGCATCGTTAAATATTGTAAAATCTTTTGGACAGGCTAGAGAAAACATGGTTGTTATGAAACAATCGATGACCGCAGCTGTTACTGATGTTACACTATTAGGTGGTGGATTTGAAGATATTGCAGAAATACAAAAAGATGTTGCGGAAAGTTTAGGTAGAAATTTAATATTAGTAGAAAGTAGTTATAAAACTTTATACGCAGCGGCTGAAGTTACGGGTCAATCGGCTAAATTGATAGTTACTAATTTTAAAGACGCTGGTTATTCGGCGTATCAAGCCGCTGACGGAATGAAAGAAGTTGTTGATGTTGCTCGTTCTATGGGGGTTAACGCAAAGGCGGTTAGTGGTGAAGTCCTTGAAAATATGTCGGCTCTAAATAAGTTTAATTTTGAAGGTGGAGTTCAAGGGTTGGCTAAAATGGCATCTCAAGCTAGTTTATTGAGAATTGATATGAAAGAAACTCTTGACTTGTCATTAGAGTTATTTAGTCCTGAAAAAGCGATTGATTTGGCGGCATCTATGCAAAGATTGGGTGTTGCTAATAGTGAGTTATTAGACCCATTACGATTGATGGATATGGCTCAAAATGACCCTGCTGAATTACAAAATCAAATTAGTAAGATGACCGAACAATTTGTTCAAATGAATGAAAAAGGTCAGTTTGAAATTATGCCTGGTGCGAGAAGACAATTGATGGAGATTTCCAAAGAATTAAATATACCATATGAGCAATTAACAAAGATGGGAATTGCTACAAAAGAATTAGACCAAAAACTTAGTCAGATTAATTTCGCAGGATTCCAATTTAGCGAAGAACAAAAGAATTTAATTGCTAATATGTCTGAGATGGGTACCGATGGTAAGTTTAAAATTCAAGTTGAGGGTGAAGGTGAAATGGATTTAGAAAAGGCTATGGTTAAGTTTCAGGAAAATCCTAAACTTTTAGAAGCTTTAGAAAAGAGTGCTCAACCAAAAACTATGGAAGATTTGGCCGCAGAACAACTTACCGTGTCAAAATCTATGGAGGCATCTTTAAAATCTTTAGTAAAAACACCTTATGCGATTGCAGGACAAAAAGTTGCTCAAGATGCATATACCGCTCCCGCATCTATTATGAGAGAGGGTGCTAATGTAATGAATGTTGAAGCTTTAAGTATAAAAAATATTGGTAAGGCGTTCCAAGGAGGTACTGAAGACGTATTAAAAAGTATTGATAGTATTATAAAGGGACAAGGTTCTATGTCAGAATTGGCTGATATTTTAACAAAACAAGGGGAAAAATTAAAGTCTGCGGGTAGTGATGCTGGAACCCAAATAATTGAAAAATATGATGAATCCGTAAAAAGATTAAGTGAAAGTAATAATACATTCATAGATATTATGATGGATGGTGCTAAAAAATTAAAGGAAGTATTTTTAAAAGTTGAAAATTTAGGTGGAAATCAAAAAAATACTGAGGTTAAAGTTGAAGATTTTGTTATTAAAACACTCCCACAAGATAAATTAGTTATGGCTGGTGGAACTAATTTAGGGGGTAATCAAGAAATGACATCAAATGAAACTAAAAGAATGGATGTTAACATGAACCTTAATATAACCGCACCACCAAATATTGATACTGCTCAATTAGTTTTAGCCCTTGAAAATACTAATGTTAAAGAAGCTATGGTTAAAGCCGTTAGTATGGGTAGGTATAATAACGGATTAACAGCACCTACTTCAAATAACGTAAAATTATTAGAAAGTATGGCTAATGGGGTTACATAAAAATAATGAATACTCTATTTATTATAAAATAAAAGTATGCCAGAAAGTATATTATCGTTCGCAAATAGTTCTTCGTTTAGAAACTCTTTATTAGCCAAAAATTTGGAACCGTATGATGTGCCTGGGGTATACACACCACCTTCAGGTCCAATTGCGTATGAAGTAGAACAAAGTTTCTCAAACGTTATAGACTCACCAGATAATTTAATTACTGATGGTGTATTCTCAAATCAATTATACCCTTTAAACGAATATGGTCCTGATGGGGGTTATAATTTAAATATTACTTTTAATGGCCCCGCTTTACCTGTTGCATCTAACTCAGGTGAATACGACCCTACAGACACAGTATTAGATTTAGTTAATGAATTTTTTATTGATGCAGCATATATTGAAAATATATATGGACCTGATGGTGGTTTTAATGACATGGTCGTTATTACCGACATTCAAAATAACAATAAAATATATCAACCATATTGGGACCCCCCAACATTTGTTCCTTCGTCATATTCACCATATAGTATTTTAACATCTAATAATCCTGTTGGTGATAACGGATTATTATCTCAAGATTCTTATTTGGCTAAGTTTGGTGCCGAACAATTAAACTATGCTTTCCAAGAAAGAGTGGCTGCAGAAATATTCCAAAATACTGTTGGTGCGGTAAACTTAGAATCACTTTCAGACCCATTTGAAGCGAGTCTAATTGTTGCAGGTAGAGAACCATTAGTTTATCAAAACTGGCGAATAACCGTTGCTGAAAATCCAATAGTTGCCGCAGCAGACTTTTTAACAAGACTAGGTGGTGCTTATTGGCCTGTATCACCAATTCCTGGTGATTATTTTAATGAAAATGTACCTAATGGTCAATCCCAACAAGTATCAAACGCACTTAACATAGTTAATCAACTTACAGGTGGATTTTTAGGACCAATTCTTAACTTAAAAAGAAATCCTTCTGAAATATTTTTGGCTAATACAGGTAACGCTCAAAGGTCAGCGTTATTTAGAAATATTGATTATAACAGATACCAACCTGCGTATAACCAACAATATGGTGGTTTATTGGGTGTGGCTCAAGGTATTGTTAATGTGGTTACTAGTTTAATAAACCCAAATGGTACTTTAGTTGGTGGTTATTATGTTGGTAGTAGAAATGCCGAACCATCAACTATAACATCACCACCAAACCAAGTACCTGTTAACCCTTATGGACAACAAGTTGAGGCACCTGTTTACGGGCCATCAGAATTGGGTAAATTATATGAAGGTAATGAATCATCAATTAATTTTGGTTTAGCTGGTAAATCGTTATCTGATGGTGGTGGTGTTGACGGACAATTTGTTTGGACATCACCTAAATATAAAAATAATGCTGGATTTAAAGCAACTCCTGGTGGAGGAACGGGTAGTTTAGATGGGGAATTTAATCAAATCAGTAGTTACTATACTAGAGATGAATCGACAAATTTAGATTTTAAAGAAAATTCAATTTTAGACCAAACACAAAGAATAATTGATTCTGCGGATAATGTTAGTGGAGGTGCTAGATTGAAACATGTTGGTAATGCTATGAACCAAGTATCTAAAGTGTTTAATGACGGTTACAAAGAAATGACTAAAGGTTCTCAAGTTGTATCATACAAAGATTTTACAACAGGTTCTGAAGCGGGTATTGAATACTGCCGTGTATTTACTAAAGACACCCCATACTACACTTATGCCGATTTACAAAAAACTGACGGTATTACCAATTCAGGTAGAAGGTTTGCGTACTCAATATTTGACAACACTTATAACTTAAACATTGCACCACTTAAAAATCCTGGCTCAACAAACATTATACCTAATAATGATTTAGGCTTAGGAGGATATGCTAAAAAGTATATGTTCTCAATTGAAAACCTTGCTTGGAGAACATCAAGTAGACCTGGTTTCACTTATGATGAATTACCCGTTTGTGAAAAAGGTCCAAATGGTGGTAGAGTAATGTGGTTCCCACCATATGATTTAAAATTTAGCGATACTAGTTCGGCCAATTGGAACAAACAAACATTCTTAGGTCGTCCTGAACCAATCTATACTTATAAGGACACAAGTAGAACTGGTACTTTAAGTTGGAAAATTATTGTTGACCACCCATCAATTTTAAATGTTATTGTAAATAAACATCTTAAAACTAATAAAGAAAGAATGAATTCTATCATAGATTCGTTCTTTGCTGGTTGTGTAAAATTTGACATATATCAATTAGCACTTAAGTATAATACAATACCAACTAAAGATTTATATACTTACCAAGAAATATTATCCAACCCCCAACTAACTCCCGAGGAACTTAATGGGGTTTTAAAAGAAATACCGAGAGATAACCCTGCGGCGGGTAACACACAAGGTAATGGAGGACCTGGACAGGATGGTACCCAAGTTAAACCTTCCGAGGACACTTCAGCCAAAGACTTTGAAAATAAATTTAATGATTTGGCATTCTATTTTCATAACGACAGACCTGACCCGAATAGTAATTCGACAACTTCAAGTGTTGGATTTGGGGTTGCTTTTAAGGCTTATCAAGATGACTTCTTACCTAAATATCAACCAACGGCAGACTCAATGTATACATCAACAAATCCTTGGTGTCAAAAACAAGGTACTGTTGGTTCTACAAGTAGTGATGATAATATTAGTGGTAGTGATAATAGAACCTATTCTGAATACTGTAATAATAATAAAGAAGTTTCTCAATTTTGGAGTAATGTTATTTTAGATAATTTTAATGCAATTGATAACCCTAATGATGGTTTTATTAAAAAGGCGTTTGATTTATTAAAAGAAAAAAACGCAACAATTAATTTAACATTAATTGGTTCCGCTTCCGCGCCCGCATCCAAATCATACAATGTAAATCTTTCTAAACGAAGAAATGATTCTGTTATGAAATACTTCAAAGCGAGAGGTAAAGAAATTGGTTGTGATTTAGAACCTTATATTAACGATAAGAAATTTATTTTAAGTGACACTGGATATGGTGAGGAAATTACTGTAACTCCTAAATCAGTTAGTGGTGGTGGCGGTAATGCGGTAAATTGTACTAACAATATATTTGATGGGTCAACAAACCCGACAGGTGTCATTAAGACCGTTGGGTCTAATAAAGTGACTAGGAATTCACAAGTTTATTCTGTTGACGCAATGGCGTGTCGACGTGTTAAAATCCAAACTACAGTCACAATACCGCCTGGTAGTAATAGTACTGATACCAACACTACACCAACAATTACTGAAACACCAAAAACTATTGAATTTGAAAGAATACAACCTAAAAAACCACAACCAACAACAAGAATAGAAAAGAAATTAAAAGAAGGTATTGGTAAAAAGATTTTAAGACAACTTTTATCTGAATGTGACTATTTTGAGGTTATTAAAGAGGAAGTACCTATGTTGTACGATTCAATAAAAGAAAAGATTAAATATTTTAATCCTGCCTTCCACTCTATGACACCTGAGGGTTTAAATGCTCGTTTAAATTTCTTAAACCAATGTGTTAGACCTGGTGAAACAATTCCAATTATTGGTCCTGATGGTAAACCAAAATATAATGACGCGGTAAACACATCATTTGGGGCACCACCAATATTGGTATTAAGAATTGGTGATTTTTATCACACAAAAATAGTACCTAATAGTGTTTCATTCACTTATGAACCTTTGATTTTTGACATGAACCCTGAAGGTATTGGTGTCCAACCAATGATTGCTAACGTTACAATGAACTTTGATTTTATTGGTGGTCATGGTTTGGCAAAACCTGTTGAGCAATTACAAAACGCATTATCATTTAATTATTATGCCAATACTGAAATATATGATGAAAGAGCGGTTTGGACTGACGACTCATTCAAAAAAATTGATGAAGGGTTAATTAAAGAAATTTTGGAAACATCACCATTAGATGATGGGGCTAATGCTGTTGATAATGTACCCGAGAATGCTTTTGGAGATACAATTGGTACCATCGTAAATACTAATAGAGTTACTGGTGGTGAAACAGGTGAAATTCATTATCAAAATATTATGGATAGAATGTTAAAACAAGCACCTGATTATTTAACAACAATTACAAACCAAACTGAAAGTGTTGTGTTAAAATACAACTATGGTATTTTACAATTATTAAATCAAAAAAGACTATACATTAGTGGTAATACACATACTGTTGGTAATAACTACCAAGTAGGTATATATGGTAAACCATTAATTGAGACTACTGAATCAGGCGTTACAAAGAACCAATTCACTTTATTGTTTGAGCAAGCAAAAAGTAATATTACTGGTGAAACAATTACAAATCCTGTAATTTCTAAATTATTAAATATATACACACCATCCGACAATGAATTAACCAACATCCAAAAAAATATGGTTAACTATCTAAATCAGTTAAATAACACCTTCTCAAATAATGTACAAACAATAATATCTGAATTATCAACTTACCAACAGAAATTGGTTTTGGATTTTATCAAACTTGAAATTATTAATGGGGGAACATCAACCACTGAAGGGTTGGATGGTAAAAAGACTGAAAAAGGAACACCGTTACCGTACAAAATAAGTGGTACTAGTAAAGTTAGTCAATCATCACCAACAAATATTGGTATTGGTAATACATTTGATGAATTACAAATTGATATCGAAACTCTATATGGGTATTTTGTTGATGTTGGTAAAAAACTTATTGATGAAAAAATAATTACCGAAAGTTATAAAGAAGTCGGTGATTTTGCTCCAATACCTAATGGAGGGTTAGAAGATAACCCTGAAAATAAAACTTTCTACATGATTGTTGCAAGAGAATTTAGTGATAAAAATAAGTTAACAACATTTATTAATTATGTTTTAACCACTAATTTTACAGCTTCAAACAAGTTAAGAAATAAATTTGAAAAGGTTGTTGATGACGTTGCTAAAGAATATAGTAAAGAACTTGAAAAAGAAGAAAAATTATTTACTGATTTTAGAAAAACTAAATGGTTTAAAGATTATACTGACGGTTACGAGGAAAAATTATATCCTGCAGGCAAAAGTAGAATTTTAGACTATACAACTATATTAACCGACACTGAAAAAACTGCTGCTAACACAATATTAAATGGGTTATTTAATGAAAATAACACTGCAATTGATACTTGTTATATAGAAGATAGAGATGCTGGTAAATTTAACAAAAAATTTAATTAATTATGCCTAGAAAAGATTATTATAACAGATATGTCGATTTTATTTTAAATGGAAAACAAACGGTTGTCCCATATTTAATATTACCCGCAAAAGCGACAGACAAACGGTATATTTACAAAGCAGGACAATCTAGGTTAGATAAGATATCCCAACAATATTATGGTACACCATACTTTGGATGGTTGATTTTACAAGCTAACCCTATATTTGGTGGGCAAGAATGGAATATTAGTGACGGTTCTATATTGACAATTCCATTTCCTTTAGTAGCTTCATTACAGGATTATAAAAACACATTAGATAATCACATATTCTATTATGGTAGGTAATAATGAAAACATACTTGTTGAATTTGACTATAACAACATCACAGTAGTAGACCCAAACAAGGTAATTGATGACCAGGGTAGGGCTAAAGAACGCAATATAAAACAAGAAAATTTAGTATTTTACGCCAATTTAGAATGTAAAGTTTTACCTAGAACTAAATTAGCTGTTGGTGTTGCTAGTAATGATGCTATACAAACTGTGTCTATTGCGACAATTAATTTTTTAAAACAAGGTGATAAGGAATTTTTAGATAATAGTTATACCGATGAAATCACGGGTAAAGATACTATTTCAGGAAAAGGTGTAAATCAGATTAAACAAACAGAAGTTACAAACCCACAAAATAACGCCGATAAGTTTATTAGACAAACATTAAATACTGGTGGTAAACCTGGCGCTCAAGATAATGGATTATTGGGTATCACATCAATAAATGTAAGACAAGACACATCTTTTTTACCTGTAATTAGTGTTACTTTAGAAGATGTTAAAGGTAGGGCTTTATTTGAAGGAGGTGATAACTCACCATACGCAGCGTTTTTTAATTTACCTTACCCATTATTCCACTTAACTCTAAAAGGATATTATGGTAAGGCAATAAAATTATCATTAATGTTACAAAATTTTTCATCTAGATTTGACACATACAGTGGTAACTTTAAAATAGACCTTAAATTTTATACATACAAATATACGGTGTTAAGTGAAATACCTATGGCTTATTTAATGGCGGTACCACACATGTATAAATCTAGAGTTAAAGTCCAAACAATTCAAGGGAATACTGATTCACAATTTGTTGATGTCAAAGATGGTGTAGTGGAACGAGGATATCAAAAAGTCAAAGAGATGTATAGTGAATACAAATCCAAAGGCATGATACCCGATGATTTTCCTGAAATCACATTAGTCCAAATGTATGAAAAACTTGAAAACTTTTTAAAAAATGAGTTGGATAAGTTTACTAAACAAAATTTAGACCCATTAACCGATTTAGACACCTACCAAAAAAATTTAAATGATTATAAAGGTTATGTTTATTACTTCACTCAAGGAGAAGAACCTGCATGGGCCAAAACATATTTAGATGAAACAACACCCATTATATTAAAAAATGGTGTTAAAGTGTTAACCTTTAAAAAAGAGTATAATGGTCAGAAAAAAGAAGATGCCAAATCTAAACTAAAAAGTCTTATTGACAAATACAATGAGTTATTAAAAAATAATAAAACTGTTGGTGAAAATGGTTCATACACTATTAATGGTAAAACTAAAAAAGCGTCAATCCCTGTTAAAATTAGTTATGATACTTTTTTACCTAATCCTGAAGTGCAACAAGAAGACATTGATTTAAAAGAAACTTATAAGGCGGTTACTGGTAAAAAAGTAGAACCAACTGATACAGAATTAGCCGAATTCAAAGCCAAATTAGTTACAGACGGATTATTAACAACATCTGTTATTAAAGATAAGGATGGTGATATTAAGCCAATCACAGACTATTTTTATTTTGAAACGCCAAATACAATTCAGGTAAAAGAAAAAGTTAATGAATTACCAATTATTGGAGGTTCATCATTTATTGATGAAATTGATAAAATGGGTAAACAATTAAAAGTTTACCGAGCACAAATTGAACAAGATTTAACCGAAGCCTTGGCCGAATTTATTCAAAGTAAAGATAGTGGATTAGGTTTTGTCCCTAATATACGAAATGTTTTGGCGGTATTTTTTGCTAGTGGTGAGGCGTTTTTACGACTAATGGATGATGTTCATACTAAAGCTTGGGAACAAAGAAATTCACCAATTAGAAAACAGGCGGTGTTAAAACCTGAAACACAAGGTGCTTCTCAAGATAATGTAGACGGAGGTGGTGTATCTGAGGAACAACCAATTTATCCTTGGCCACAAGTTATTGAACAAACAACAGGTACTGATGGTCATGAATTGTATGAAATTGTTTATCCTGGTGATGTTTCAGTTATTGGTCAAACTAAAGCGTTTTTACCCGATGTTTGGCCTGAAGTAGAATTTGTTGAAGAATTTATTAGTGGTTTTGTTGAAAAAGCTTCATTACCTGTTGATAACACCTTTACACAAAATGAACAAACAGAACCTCAACGAGTATCATTAAATGCTATCGAATTCCCCGTAACTAACGATATCTTTTCAAATAAAGAAGAAGTTAAATTCTTTTATGAGTTATACGAAAGGGTGATGTTCATAAGTAATTATAGTCGATTACTTAGGAGTGGTAATTTTATTGCTGATTCTGATAAAGTGTCTAATATTATTGCTGATGGTGAAAATATTAATATATTAAAAAGTTTATCAAATGATAACCCATTTTTGATTCAAAAGTTGAAAGAGTATGCATATACGGGAAATAATTTTGAGAGTTTTTTAAGACATATTTCTAATCAGGGTACAGGTGAAAGTTGGCAAAATTTTATTAGAGGTATATACAATACAAAATATATTAAAAATAAAGTAGACAACTCCGAATTTCAATTTATCACTACCGATATTATTAATAATAGTTTATCACAACCATTAATTTCTTTACCAACCGAAGGTGATTTTATTGATTATATTAGTGGTTCTACAACTACTAATACTTATGATTTTGCGGATACATATCCTTTTACTAATAAAGATTGGGGTAAAAAATATTTAGCAAATGGTAATGTATTATTAAATGAATTCAGTGCATTTGACACCCGAAATATTTTAACATATAACCCCACTAATAAAATAATAACAAATATTGATTCTTATGATGGTGGTAAAAAACTATTTACCCATTTTTTATGGGAACCACAGACAGATGCTCCAACTAATTACACCACTAATACTGAATTTTTAAAGAATTTTTATAAAGAAAGAGCTCTTAATTTTAACAAACAACTAATAACTGAAGGTAATTTAAATTATAAAAATTACACTCAAGAAGTTGATGCTAATCAAACTGTATCTATTTTAAACACCCCTTATTTTACCAATGCAATACAAAAGGGTGTTGAAAATTATAGAAATTATGATGAATACCCCTTTGTGGAAGCCGCTTATCTTTTTATAAATTCATTACCTATTGCAACATTACGAGAAAAATACAAAACAAAAAATGAGGAGGATGATTTAAATTATATTTTTGCGACATTAAAAAAATTTGGTGGTGTACATAAACTACCATATTCTTGGATTGTTAAATATGGTTCTATTTGGCATAGATATAAAAAATATGTTGAAACTGGTGTTGATATGTTAGACTCAGTTTGGATACCATTTAATTACGTTAAAAATTTCGACCCTGTAACTGAAGACCCTAATAAAATGTATACCTTTAGTGCAAGTAGTGAAGTTGGTATTGTTGATATGGTTTTAGGGTTAAACGTTTCTGTAGGAATCCAAACATCGACAACTATGAACTCAGGATTTTACCCTAAAGTAATTAATGATTTTAATGTATTTTATCAAGGGTTCGAGATATTTTCAGGATATACAAGTACTGCGTTTGAAGAGGCAATCAATTCAGGATTCACATTAAATTACGTTAATGATGCTATAATTCAAAAATCACCATCATTTGACCCTAATAATTTAAATAGGGATTTAAGGGTTATACCTTGGAGTGTTTATATTAAGTCATTAAAATCACCTACGTCTTATCTAATGCCTTCAGAAGGGTCTTTAATCAATCAAACAAATAATGAATGTTTTGATATGGCTACAGGTCAGTTGAAAACCGAAGTATTAAATAACCAAGCGGTTTATGATGGGTCCGTTAGGTCATTTTGGTCGGCACCTAATTATGGGTATTATGATTCTAGTAAAGTTGTTAAGCCAGACCCAATCGATTATTTAAAACAAATATTTTCAGGTCAATCACAACAAGAAAATTTCTCAATCAATGGAGAAACAAGTGGTTATACGCAAATAAGTGAAATGTTTTCAGTGTTTGAAAAAGAAGTTTTAGATTTATTTGAGGTAGAATTTTTAAAGTTTTCTAAATCAAAATGGGAAATTGATTTATCACCAGGACAAACTAGAGAACCAAAGTATTCCAATTTCCAATTATTAATGACGGATATAATGTCAATTGAAGAACTTACTGGAGACACAGGTACCGAAATAGTTACCAATGCTCAAAGTAAACAATTGGAAAAATTAACAACTAGTCTTAAAAATTTCTTATTGAATAATGATGTTATTATAAAATATGGTAACCCATCACAATTTAATAAAAGATTATTCTATACTTTCTCAAACTATAATATTGTTGACCCGTATACATATACAAAGTACTCAACAACAACACCTAATTCATTACCTGTTAGTGGTGGGTCACAAACATTATTAAACTCTAAAACCCAATATCCTGCAGAGTGGTCAGCCTTAGAGACATACGTAGGTTTTTCTGAAATACCCGAATTAGTTTATAAAAATAATGGTTCATATATCACAGACTTTTTTATTGATATGAATGTCTCATTTTCAGTCGATAATATTATTAATTTTGCTCCAATTATTAAAATCTACGCCACTCAAAAATTAAATGATGATACGTTAAATAGAACCAAATTTATAAATTTAATGGATGAATACATACAATCTACATTAGATTTTAAAAATAAAGTTTTTGATAATTTAATAATAAAAGTACAAAAAGCTTTACCAAATGTCGATAATACTGTCCAAGGTAAAATAGTTTCAAAATTAGAGGGGGAACAAACAAAAGTCGAATTATGGGAGTCATTTAAAGCGTTAAATGATAAATGGATTTCTGGTGCGGATTTTAAAACTAAAACATTATTTGAGGATGTACTTTTATTAGATAGAGCGAGTAGAAATATTGGTGAAAAAGTTTTAGTGGATATTGCTTATTTGAAAGATTTGATTAATCCTACTAAAATGAATACTAAAGCAACGATGCAAAATTTTATACAATCAATTTTGATTAAAAATAATTTTATTATAATGAATTTACCATCGTATGTTAATTTCTATAATGTGCAAGACGCGGTTAAAAATCCAACACCTAGAAGTGAAGGTACTTTAGAATTTGCAAATACTTTATTCGGTACATTCATGAATGTTGATTATAGAGAATCTTCGGCAAAGATGGTTTGTTTTTATGGTGGTAAACCAAGCGAACAATTAGACCTTAAAGATAACGTTGATTTTAGATATAGGAATGATGCATTCGAACTTAGACGAGCGAGTGATAATCCATTAGTTGAGGATTTAACAAATAAAAAAGATTGGGACAAATCTAACAAAGTTGTAGGATTTAATGTTGATATTGGGCCACAAAACCAATCAATATTTTACGGATTCCAAGTTGCTCAGGACGCTGGTAAAGCGACTGCGGAGTCTTTGGAAGTATTAAATCAAATGGCTAATCAAGGTGGAAATAGGGCTGGTGCGACACAAAATTTTTCACTATATAATTTATATAAAAATAGAAGTTATACTTGTACTATATCCATGATGGGTAATGCTCTGATACAACCAACTATGTATTTTAATTTAAGACATGTACCTATGTTTAGTGGTCCTTATATGATTACTAGTGTAAACCATACTATTTCACCAGGAACTTTTGAAACTATTGTTGAGGGTGTTAGACAACCAATCGCATCATTACCAAAGTTAGATAACTATCTACAAAGTTTGAAAACTAATTTAATGGAGTCGATTAAAAAAGCTCAAGGTTCAGATAAACAACAAAAAGAAAATAAATCTAAAAATACCGATTCAAATAGTAATGTTGATAATCAAAAGACAGGTGTTGAAAATACACTAACATCTAAAGATAGCACTAAAATTAATAGTAGTGTTAGTGAGGAATGTACTGTTTTAAGTAAGTATGCGTCATTTACACCATTAACAGGTCCTGGTCAAAATTCAGTTTCTTACCAAGGAATGAAAGACGCTATTGTACAATCAACATCTAATACTACGTTAAGATATGTATTATTTGCCGCGGCTTATCTTAATACGGGTGATGGGTCTAAATTTAAAACCGTGGAAAACAATTATTTTGGAATTTCATTATCACCTCAACAACAAACTGATTATTGGGGAGCACCTGGTGAAACTTATTTCTTAAAACATTATTATTGTTCACCGTCTAACATATCATATGCAACATTTAATTCATTTACAGATAGTGTTGCGTTTATGGTTGCTAGATGGAACGGTAAAATGGGTGATGTCCAAGTAACTAAAGAAAGTATTACAAAGTTTTTAATATTGTATAATAATTCTAGTACTAAACGAAATGATGATGTGTACACCAGTTATGACCAAACACAAAAGGCTAATCTTGAAAGTAGTGTTGAAAAAGCAATAAATGATTATAATGCGATTAATTAATAAAATACTTTTTAATTAACAAAGATATTTATATAGAAAACAAAGTTATGGATGTTAAATTAATTTTAGACAATTATTTAGGTAAAAACACCAGACACACTGAAAAAGATTTGGGTGACGGCTCTAAACAAGTGTGTGATTTAGATACTGGTGATTGTTATACTATTAGAATGAAAGACGGGTTAATCGAAAGAGTGGATAACACGTTAAATAGAAATAAAAGAATCCAAGTTGAGACATTAACAGGTGTTAAACAATTATTAAACGGATAAGATAATGAAAAAAATTGATGAAAGAATTTTAGAAGAGATTTCTAAATATAATAGAATAAATAAATATATTTTGGAACAAGAAGCCGAGTTACCACCACCTCCCGCAGATGCTGGTGCAGTACCTCCCCCTGACCCATCAATGGCACCTCCTGCCGACCCATCAATGGCACCTCCCCCTGACCCGTCAATGGTACCTCCTGCCGACCCGTCAATGGCACCTCCAGCTGACCCATCAATGGGGGGCTCACCTGTTGATTTATCTACAGACCCTGACGTTGAAAAAATTGGCGACGAGAAAGAATCAACTAAAGAGTTAGATATTACTGATTTAGTTAAATCTCAAAAAAATGTTGAGGAAAAACAAGAAGAGTATTTTGATAATCTATTTAAACATTTAACTGACTTAGAAAGTAAACTAGGTGAAATGGACAGTATTATGGGTAAATTAAATGACTTAGAAAGTAAAGTTGAAAAAATGAGACCTAAAACTGCTCAAGAAAAATTAGAGTTGAGAAGTTTAGATTCAGGACCTTTTAACCAAAAACTGAGTGATTTTTTTGAAGATAAAGAAGAAGAAATGGAAAAAACTGGAAAAAATGAATATGTTCTAACACAAGGCGATATTGAAGATTTTTCTCAGTCAGACATTAAAGATTCTTTTAGAAAATACGATACTGAAGACGATATTAATTTTAAAGAAGTTAAATAATGATAAACGGTCTTAGGACCGTTTTTTGTTATTTTTTTATTTGACAAATCTATGGCTGACACTTATATTTTAGTAAACAATTTAAATTTTATATATTATGGCGACAAACAATTCATTAGACGCAGTACTAGCACAGTACGAACAATCAAAACAAGGTAGTTCTGGTTCATCTTCAAAAATGTCCCAAGAAGACAGAATGAAGAAATACTTTGCAGCAATTCTTAAAGACACTGAAAAACAGGGACAACGTAGATTACGTATTTTACCAACACATGATGGTTCTTCACCATTTAAAGAAGTTTGGTACCACGAAGTTCAAGTGGACGGAAAATGGCAAAAATTTTATGACCCAGGAAAAAACGATAACGAGCGTTCACCATTGAACGAGGTTTATGAAGAACTGCGTTCAACAGGTAAAGATGCTGACAAAGAACTTGCTAAACAATATCTTTCTCGTAAATTCTACATTGTGAAGGTTATTGACCGTGACGCAGAAGACGAAGGTGTAAAATTTTGGCGTTTCAAACACAACTACAAGAACGAAGGTATTCTTGATAAAATCATTCCAATTTGGAGAGCTAAAGGTGACATCACTGACCCTGATAACGGACGTGATATTATCCTTGAGTTAACAAAGGCGAAAACTCCTAAAGGTGCTACCTACACCGTAATTCAAACTATCATGTATGACGACCCAGCTCCTGTTCATGAGGATAAAGAACTTGCTGACTCTTGGATTAAAGACGAGTTAACTTGGGAAGACGTATATTCTAAAAAACCTGTAGAGTACCTTGAAGCACTTGCTCGTGGTGAAACTCCACGTTGGGATTCTGAGAAAGGTGGGTACGTTTACGGAAACTCTACGTCTGAAGAAATTACATTGGGTGGTGACGAAACTTATGCTGACCCACAGGTTAACGCAGAAGTGGACGAAAATTTACCATTCTAAATTTAACTATAAAAGCATGGACACTATTATATACAATATGTCCATGCTTTCTTATTTTTAGGTAATAACAATATTATACATAGACAATGGCAATTAAGAAAAATGATTTTAGTACTCTGAAGAAGAAGTTTTCTACTTCAGCAAAGTACAAACCCCAACGTTTCTTCGACTTGGGTGAACAGTTTTTGGATGCCGTTGGTTTACCTGGACCTGCTATTGGACATTTAAATATGTTCTTAGGACACTCGGACACTGGTAAGACAACTGCGTTGGTTAAAACAGCTGTGGATGCACAGAAAAAAGGTATTTTACCTGTCTTTATCATTACAGAACAAAAGTGGTCTTTTGAACACGCAAAACTTATGGGTTTTGAATGTGAGGAAGTTGTTGATGAGGAAACAGGTGAGTTGGATTGGGATGGTTTCTATATCTTCAATAACAACTTTGACTACATCGAACAAATTACTGACTACATCAATAGTTTGTTAGATGCACAAGAAAAAGGTGAGTTGGATTATAGTTTATTATTCTTATGGGATTCAGTTGGTTCAGTTCCTTGTAAGATGACTTACGAAGGTAAGGGTGGTAAACAACACAACGCATCAACATTGGCGGACAAAATTGGTATGGGCATCAACCAACGTATTTCAGGTTCACGTAAAGCGGATTCTAAATACGAAAACACTTTGGTTATTGTAAACCAACCGTGGGTTGAATTACCCGATAATCCGTTTGGTCAACCAAAAATCAAGGCTAAGGGTGGTGAAGCAATTTGGTTGAACTCATCATTGGTATTCCTATTTGGTAACCAAAAAGGTGCTGGTACAACTAAGATTACCGCAACCAAAGACAAGAGAACCGTTAAGTTCGCATCAAGAACCAAAGTGTCGGTATTGAAAAACCACATCAATGGACTTGGGTATGAAGATGGTAAGATTATCGTCACACCACACGGATTTATTGCGGGTAAAGAATCATCCGAAGAAAAGGCATCAATCGAGGCGTACAAAAAAGAACATGCCGATTACTGGAAAGAGATTATCGGTACTGATGGTGATTTTGATTTAAGAGAAGAAAGAGAGTAAGTAGAACCATTAAATAAACTGTAGTGATTAAAACGTTAATAATTGACGGAAACAATCTTTTTAAAATTGGGTTTCATGGAGTAAGAGATTACTTTCATAATGGAAAACATATTGGAGGGACTTGGCACTTCATAAACACAATTAGACGGTTTATTGAAGAATACAATTACGACAAGGTTGTAGTTTTTTGGGATGGAGATAGCAATTCTTCTACGAGGAAGATTATCTACCCCCAATACAAAGAACATCGTAGAAACGACATGAATGAGTTTAAAATGGACTCATTCAAAGAACAAAAAGAGAGGGTAAAACAATACCTCGAAGAGATGTTCGTAAGACAAGTTCTAATTGACAATAACGAAGCCGATGACCTCATCGCTTACTACTGTCAAATTTCTGAGAACGAACACAAAACAATTTTTTCAGGTGATAAAGATTTGACACAACTTATTTCAGATAAGGTGTCAATCTATTCACCGAACTCAAAAAAATTCTACAAGAAGGGAGATTCCATCAAGTTACACGACATTGAAGTTCCTCACGATAACATCAAGACCTGTAAAGTTTTAATGGGAGACAAGTCAGATAACATTGATGGTATCTATTTCTTGGGTGAAAAGACATTTGCAAAATTGTTCCCTGAGGTACTTGACGAAACGGTAAGTGTTACCGATATTTTAACTAAGGCAGAAAACCTTTTAAAAGAAGATAAGGAAAACAAAGTATTACAAAATTTATTAAGTGGTAAAACCAAAACAGGAATATATGGTGATGAATTTTTTGAGATTAATGAAAAGATTGTCGATTTGTCAAACCCCCTTATTACAGAAGATGCTAAAGAATTAGTGGAACTTTATTACCATGAGAGTCTTGACCCAGACGGTAGAGGTTATAAGAACCTAATCAAAATGATGATGGAAGACGGGTTCTTCAAATACCTACCAAAAGGAGACGATGCTTGGATATATTTTTTGAAACCATTTTTAAAATTAACAAGAAAAGAAAAACGTAAATTTAAACAAACAAAATAAGTTATGAAAGAACAGCAAGAAGCTACAAAATTGGAGTTTTTAATGACGGTAAATGACAACATTATCGTACAAAGATTTTTTAATGTAAGGGAGTTTAACCCAAAAGCTAAAAATTCTACCGAGTTGTATGAATTCATTAAAGATTTCTCAGAAGAAATGCAGTACAAACTTAAAATGAAAACAGTTACGTATATGATTGACAACATGGATGAAATCATCACTAATCCATCTGTTTTAGAAACATCATATACTGACGGACCTGAGTATTTTAATGTGTACATTAAACAAAATGATATGACAATTTGTCATAGGCAATTTAATGCTAAACTCTTCCCTCCGAAGATAAGATATACCGTAGACATACGCCCACACATAAAAAATTTACTTATGTCACTAACTGACATTTTTTCAACGAAAAAATTAACATTAGAGTACATGGGACTTCCACTTAGTGTCTAATATTTATCAAATACATTAAAGGAAAAACTATGGGGTCAAACAAAAATTTTGAATATCTTGGTAGCGGATTTCAGCTCCAACTACTAAACCAAATCATCGTTGATAAGGAGTTTGCAAGGACTATTATTGATGTTCTTGAAGTAAATTACTTTGAGAGCAAATACTTCAAACTTATCGTTCAAATGGTGAAGGAGTACTACGCTAAATATGAACATACACCTACGTTTGACACACTAGAACAAATTACAAAATCAGAATTACAACAAGAATTAGCATCAAAAATTGTTATTGACACAATTAAAAAGATTAAAGATGTTAATGTTGAAGGAGGACTATTCGTTCAAGAGAAAGCACTTAAGTTCTGTAAACAACAAGAACTACAAAAAGTGATGAACAAAGCTCAAAAAATCATTGATGGTGGTGAATTTGAGAATTACGATAAGGTTGAACAACTTGTTAGAAACGCTCTACAAGTCGGGCAACGAGAAGACGGGCAGTCTGATGTATTTGCTAATTTGGATGAGGTGTTAAACGAAGACTATCGCCACCCAATCCCGATGGGTATCCCTGGAATTGATAGACTTTTAAAAGGTGGGTTAGCAAAAGGGGAAATTGGTGTTGTGTTAGCACCAACAGGTGTGGGTAAATCTACACTACTAACAAAAATTTCAAACCACGCTTTTAATTTGGGCTATAATGTCTTACAAATCTTTTTTGAGGACAATCCAAAAATTATTCAAAGAAAACATTTCACATTATGGACGAAAATTCATCCAGATGAACTATCCTTGAAAAAAGATGAGGTTATGGCTAAAGTTCATGAAATTAAAACAAACATGCCAAACAAACTAATTTTAAAGAAATTACCATCAGATACCATGACTATGTTACAAATCAAAAATCAAATTAGAAAGATGATTGCTGATGGTGTTAGGATTGATATGGTATTACTCGATTATATTGATTGTGTGGTTCCTGATAGAAACTTAGGTGATGAATGGAAGTCAGAAGGTTCTGTAATGAGAGCGTTTGAAGCAATGTGTCACGAATTGGACATAGTCGGATGGACAGCAACACAAGGTAACCGTCAATCAATCTCGTCTGATGTTGTGACAACTGACCAAATGGGTGGTTCTATTAAAAAGGCTCAAGTTGGTCACGTAATTATTTCTGTGGCTAAATCATTACAACAAAAAGAAATGAAGTTGGCAACAATCGCAATTACTAAATCACGTATTGGTGATGATGGTATTGTATTTGAAAATTGTAAATTTGATAACGGAATGTTAGAAATAGATACTGAAAGTTCTGTGACATTTTTAGGTCTTGAGGAACAACAAGAGGAAAGAAATAGACAACGTATCAAAGATTTATTAGACAAAAGAAAACAAAGAGAACAAAACAATAGTTAATTATTATGGAAAATATATTAAAAGAAAATCCAAACAGATTTGTAATCTTCCCTATCGAGTATAATGATATTTGGGATTTTTATAAACAACACCAAGCGGCTTTTTGGACTGCGGAAGAAGTCGACTTGACCAACGATATTAGAGATTGGGAAAATTTATCAGAAAATGAACAATATTTTATTAAAAATGTCCTTTCATTTTTTGCCGCGTCAGATGGAATTGTGAATGAAAACTTGGCGGAAAACTTCCTTAAAGAAGTACAATATCCTGAGGCTAAATTCTTTTATGGGTTTCAGTTGATGATGGAAAACATTCATTCACTAATGTACTCATTATTGATTGATACTTACGTGTCAGATGACAAAGAAAAGGATGATTGTTTTAACGCAATTGAAAGATTACCTGCGATTAAGAAAAAAGCTGAATGGGCGTTAAATTGGATTGAAAATGCATCCTTCCAAGAAAGATTGGTAGCGTTTGCCGCGGTTGAGGGTATTTTCTTTTCAGGTTCATTTTGTTCCATATTTTGGTTAAAATCTCGTGGTATCATGCAGGGTTTATGTAACGCAAACTCATTGATTTTTAAGGATGAGAATTTACATTGTGATTTTGCAATTCATCTCTTAAACAACCACGTAAAACAAAAACCAAGTGAGAAAAGAATTAAAGAAATTTTATTATCTGCTTTGGAGATTGAAAAAGAATTTATTACCGAATCATTACCAGTATCGTTAATTGGTATGAACTCAAACTTAATGAAACAATATTTGGAGTTTGTTGTTGATGGATTATTGGTTAAATTAGGGTGTAAAAAACAATTCAATGTTGAACAACCATTTAAATTCATGGAACAAATTGCTGTTGAGACTAAAGGTAACTTCTTTGAGTCAAGAACAGTTGAATATCAAAAAGCGAAGTTGAATGAAACTATTTCATTCACTGATGATTTTTAATTTAAACTAAATTTATAATATGTCATTAAAGATTAGAAAAAGAAATGGGGATGAAGTGTCTTTTAACCCACAAAAAATTTATAATAGAGTTAAACGAGCCGCTAAAGGGTTAAACGTTAATTCAGATGAAATTTTTATTAAAGTAATTACCTCAGTACCAACTGAAGGTTTAATTACAACAAAAGAATTGGATAAGTTGGTGTATGAAATTGCCGCATCATATACTGGGAGTCATCATGATTATTCACGATTAGCTTCCTCAGTAGCTATTTCATCTTACCACAAAGAAACTGATGAAAGTTTCTCAAATACAATGAAAATTTTAAATGAAGATGGTATTGTTAATGATATTTTAATTGAAACTATTAATCGATATGGGGGTGAAAATATCGATAGCGTAATTAATCATGAAAATGATTATAATTTTGATTACTTTGCTTGGCGTTCATTACAAGAAATGTATTTGTTAAAAACACCAAAAGGAGTTGCTATCGAAAGACCCCAACATATGTACATGAGAGTTGCTCTATGGGTAACAAAAACATTTGAAGATGCGGTTGAATATTACAACTCGTTATCTAATCAGTTAATTTCTCCAGCAACTCCGATTATGATTAACGCAGGAACTAAAGTTCCTCAATTAGCATCTTGTGTACTTAACTATAATAACTCTGATTCTAGAGAAGGTCTTTTAAATACAATGAGAGATATCTCAACCTATTCATCAGATGCCGCTGGTATTGGGCTTAGTATGTCTAATATTCGCAGTAAAGAAAGTCGTATTAGTTCATCAGGTGGTTATGCGGGTGGATTATTAAAATACCTTAAAATTGTTAACGAATCGTTGAGATTCTTTAATCAACAAGGACGTAGACCTGGAAGTGCCGCGATTTATTTGGAACCATGGCATAAAGACATTTTTGATTTATTGGATATTAAAAAGAATACAGGTGCTGAAGAACTTAGAGCTCGTGACCTATTCACCGCATTATGGTTACCTGATAATTTTATGAGAGCTGTTGAAACTAATGGTGATTGGTATTTATTCTGCCCTAATGACATTATCAAGGCGGGTATTAAACCACTACAAGAATCTTATGGTGAGGAATATGAGACTAACTATAAAAAAGCAATTTCATTAGGTATTGGTAAAAAAGTTAAAGCACAAACTATTTGGACTAAAATTATTGAATCACAAGTAGAAACTGGCGTTCCTTATTTATTAGCTAAAGATAATGTAAATTCTAAAAGTAATCATCAGAATATTGGTGTTGTAAAACAATCTAACTTATGTGCTGAAATCGTTCAATATACTGATGAAGATACTACCGCGATTTGTACACTTTCTTCCATGGTACTTAAAAACTTTATCCGAGATGGTAAGTTTGACTTTAAATTACTTCACGATGAAACTAGAAAAGTAGTTAGAGCGTTAAATAAAGTTGTTGATATCAATAACTACTCAACCGAAAAGGGTAAAAAGGGTGGTATGGAACAAAGAGCAATTGCTATCGGTACTCAAGGATTGGCTGATGTATTTTATTTAATGGATTATATTTTTACTTCAGAAGAAGCTCGTCAATTAAATAAAGATATTTTTGAAACAATTTATTTTGCGGCAATTAGTGAAAGTAATGAATTATGTAAAACAGAAGAATACCAACCCTATAAGTTCTTTGAAGGTTCACCAATGTCAAAAGGAGAATTTCAATTCGATATGTGGGGACTTAAGGAAAACGAACTTTCTGGTTTTTGGGATTGGAAATCTTTAAAAGAGAATGTTAGTAAATATGGAGTTTGTAACTCATTATTCACGGCTCAAATGCCCGTAGCATCTTCAGCTAAGATTACAGGTTCATATGAAATGACAGAACCTGCTCACTCAGCAATCTTTAACCGACGTGTGGTTGGTGGTGAGATTATGATTGTTAACAAGTACTTGATTAGTGATTTTGAAAAGATTGGTATTTGGTCTGAAGACTTGAAAAATGAAATTATTATGAACGAAGGGTCAATTCAAGGAATTAACTTCTTGAATTATTTGGACCCTGAAGATAAAAGATATAACTTTAAAGTTAAGAGAATTGAAAGACTGATTGACAAGTATAAAACAATTTGGGAGATTTCACAAAGAGAACTTATTGATATGGCGTCCGATAGAGCACCGTTTATTGACCAAACACAGTCTATGAACATTTACATGTCAAACCCAACACTTTCAAAAATAACTTCATCACATTTCCACTCATGGAAAAAAGGTTTAAAAACCTTATGTTATTATGTAAGAACTAAAGCAATATCAACAGGGGCTAAACACTTAGCGGTTGATATCACCAAAGTAGGTAAACAAAATACAAATAATGAGATACCTAAAGTAACTTATGTTAGTGAAACTAAAAAACCTATCGATTCCCAATTTGATTGTTTTGGATGTTCATCTTAAACATATATAATATCCGATGTGTTATCCCGACCTAAGGTCGGGATTTTTTATTTTATAGGTATTTAAAAGAAACAATGTTAATATATATTTATTGATATGGCTAATGGTAATACTTATGGTATAAATTTTCCCTTTAGAGATTCTTTCACAGGAAAATATTTTGACCTTTCTGATTATAATGATGAAGAAGTTAGAAGTGATTTAATTCATCTTATATTAACTAGAAAAGGTTCTAGATATTTTTTACCTGATTTTGGGACAAGATTATATGAATATATTTTTGAACCTTTAGATGGACCAACATTCTCAGATATTTCAGCTGAAATACGTGATGCTGTTGATACATATATGCCAGGGATAAAAATAACGGATATTACTGTACAACCAGCTTCAGACACTGAAGAAGATAAAGGTACATATATCAACGATAATGATGATAGAGTTTATCGAGTACCTGGTATTGGGACTATGGAACATACTGCTAAAGTTAAAATAGAATATACAATAACAGATAGTGCTTTAGAATCTTCAGATTTCGTAATACTAAATATTTAATGATATATGGCAAATAAAAAAATATCATATACTACAAGGGACTTTCAATCTATCAGGACTGAATTAATTAATTTTACTAGAACTTATTATCCTGATACTATTGATAATTTTAACGACGCGTCAGTATTTTCGGTATTAATGGATTTAAACGCTGCGGTAACAGATAACCTACATTTTAATATTGATAGGAGTATCCAAGAGACCGTATTACAATATGCTCAACAAAGGTCATCAGTTTTTAACATTGCAAGAACATACGGATTAAAAGTTCCTGGTATGAGACCATCGGTTGCGTTAGTTGATTTTTCAATAACAGTACCCGCTTTTGGTGATAAAGAAGATATTAGATATTGTGGTATATTGAGGAGAGGTTCACAAGTTAGTGGGGCAGGTCAAACTTTTGAAAACGTTTATGACATTGATTTCGCGTCACCGATAAGTGCTGAAGGTTATGCTAACAGACTTAAAATACCTAATTTTGACTCAAACAATAAGTTATTAAATTATACTATTGTTAAAAGAGAAACCGTTGTAAACGGAATCACCAAAGTATTCAAAAGAGTTATAACTCCCGTTGATGTTAAACCGTTTTTAGAAATATTTTTACCAGAAAAAAATGTTTTAGGTGTAACTAGTGTTTTATTAAAAGATGGGACTCAATATGCCAATGTACCACCATCCCAAGAGTTTTTAGGGTTAGATAACAGATGGTATGAAGTTAAAGCTTTAGCTGAAAACCGAGTATTTGTGGAAGACCCAACTAAAGTCTCTGATTCACCAGGTATTAAAGTGGGTAGATATATAGAAACTAGTGATAAGTTTATAACTGAATACACACCTGAAGGTTTTATGAAAATGACTTTCGGTGGTGGTAGTCAGTCTGCTGACGAACAATTGAGGGAATTTGCTAGAAATGGGTATTCATTAAATTTGAATAAATACTCAAATAATTTTGCGTTAGGTAGTGTACTTAAGTCAAACTCAACGTTGTTTGTTCAGTATAGAGTTGGAGGAGGAACCTCAACAAATTTAGGTGTTAACGTAATTACTCAAATTGGTACGGTATCATTTTTTGTTAACGGGCCATCACAATCTGTAAACACGTCAGTTATTAATTCATTAAGATGTAATAACGTAACCGCAGCTATTGGTGGTGCTAATTTCCCAACAACCGAAGAAGTTAGAAATTTAGTTGCGTTTAACTTCTCTGCTCAAAATAGAGCGGTTACTGTTAATGATTACGATTCATTAATTAGAACGATGCCATCACAATTTGGTGCACCAGCTAAAGTCGCTATTACTGAAGAAAATAATAAGATAAAAATACAAATGTTATCTTATGATGAGACAGGGTCTTTAACTGAAATAGTGTCTAATACCCTTAAAAATAATGTGGCAAATTACCTATCAAATTATAGGATGATTAATGACTACATTTCAATTGAAAGTGCGAATGTAATTGATTTAGGTATAACTATTGATGTTGTTTTAGATAATAGCCAAAATCAGGGTAGTGTAATCTCACAATTGATTAATATTGTTAGTGAATTTTTTACACCACTAAATAGACAAATGGGTGAAAATGTTTTTGTTTCTGATTTAAGAAGGTTAGTTCAAAGTGAAAATGGTGTTATTGCAGTTTCTGACATGTTATTTTTTAATAAAGTTGGTGGTCAATATTCATCATCACAAACCTCTCAAAGATATGTTGATAACGATACTAAAGAAATTGAATTAATTGATGATACAATTTTTGCGGAACCAAATCAAACGTATCAAATTAGATACCCTAATAAAGATATTAATATAAGAGTTAAAAACCTTACAACGGTTAACTTTTCTTAATTAATAAAGAACATGAGTTTTCTTCATAATTTATTTTTTAAATTAATGAATTATCTTTTGAAAATAGTATATAAACTATTTATCAAGAAAGATTATTATGTCAAACTCATATAGAATTAGAACTAAACCTGGTGTTGATACCTCAATTAAAGTATTAATTGACCAAGAGTTCGAATATCTTGAAATTTTATCCCTTAAATTATTAAAGAGCCAAATTTACACCAGACCTTGTTCAGATTATGGTGTTATAGTTGGTAGAGTTAGTGTTAATAATGGTTTTGGTATCCCAAACGCTAAAGTATCTGTTTTTATTCCTTTAGATAGTGTTGATGAAAATGACCCTGTAATAACTGACATTTATCCTTATAAAACATTAACGGATGTTAACGAAGATGGATATAGATATAATCTTTTACCCTACGAACAACAACACGGTGGACACACACCTACAGGAACATTCTTCACTAGAGAAGATGTACTAACAAACCCAACGTTAATTGAGGTTTACGACAAATATTATAAATATACCGCAATAACTAATGATAGTGGCGATTATATGATATTTGGTGTACCAGTTGGTTCACAGACAGTAATTGTTGATATTGACTTATCGGATATTGGTGAGTTTTCATTATCACCACAGGACTTAGTTAGATTGGGTATTGCAACAGAAAAACAAGTTGCGGGAACTAAATTTAAATCATCAACTAATTTAAGAGAATTACCTCAAATAGTTAATATAAATAGGACTATTGAGGTTGAGCCATTATGGGGGGAACCTGAAGTTTGTAATTTAGGTATTACAAGAACTGATTTTGATTTAAGTGGTGAAATTAATTTGGACATTACTCCCACTGCGGTCTTTATGGGGTCGTTAATATCAAGTAATGACGATAGTTTTATGAAAGCTAATTGTAAAGTTAAGAATAAATCAGGTAATTTATGTGAGTTGGTTACTGGTCCTGGTGAAATTTTGGCAATTAGACATACAATAAGACAAGATAATTTAGGTAGACCTTTACTCGAACAATTTGATTTAGAACAAGGTGGACAAGTTATTGATGAAAATGGTACTTGGATGATAGATTTACCCATGAACCTTGACTATGTTGTCACAAACGAATTTGGGGAACAAGTTTTATCAGATGACCCAAATAAGGGTATACCAACCAAAGCCAAATACAGATTCAAAGTTAAATGGAATCAGTCACCATCTTTATCTGCCGACCCAATAAAACGAGGATATTTCTTGGTCCCAAACATTAAAGAGTATGGGTGGGAGTTTGATAATGGAAACAGAGTCGACCCATTTTCGAGCATTAATTTTGAGATTAGGTCAGCCGCTGATGCGTCATATGCTTTTAGTGTTGATTGGGATGAATATGGTGCTAAAGACCCGTTAGGTAACATAACACCTATGGGTGCTCAAATGATTAGTGAGGGTATACAATGTACAGATAGATTTTACGAGTTTCAGTATAATAAAGTTTATACCGTATCACAATTAATTTCACAATACAGGAAAGGGTATACAAATTCTAAGATAATTGCGATTAAAGATATTTTAGATTCACAGTGTGAAAGTGACAACAATAAATTCCCAACAAATGATGGGTATCTTCAGTTCGACATAATATATCTATTGTTCACAATTATGATGTTTGTGTTTAGACCAATATTATATATTTTAATTATTGTTATGCACATATTAGCATTATTAATGTATATTCTTTATCCTATATTATGGATATTAGTTGCTACAGTGTTCTCATTAATTATTCTAATTTGTAAATCAATTAACGCTATTTGGAAAATAATTTCATTAGGTTTTGGGAAATCAATACCATGTCCTGGGTTTGATGATTTAGCTGATATATTATCAAAATTGGATTATATCTTAACACTATTCACTAATATACAAATTCCCGTATTATCATATCCTGATTGTGAATTTTGTCCTTGTGAAGACGGACAACAAGTTAGTCAACCTACACCTGAAGAAGTTGGTGTTGGTGGAAATGCTTACACATATATTAATGAAACAGGGGTGTTATCGGTTCTATCACCTTTTGAGGTTTATTCAAATTATACACTACCCACTACATATGAAAGTACTTACGACGCTTACGAACAAATTATTGCGGGTAATTCTGTTGCAGACCCTGCGACTTTAAGTTCTAGAGTACCTGATATTAAAATTTTAGAAAGTGGTGGCAGTTACCCCAACCCCGAAATAAGGTCGGTATTTTCAAATAGTTTAACTATTTCTGAAAGATTAAATTTATTTAACACTAAATATAAATTCTTCGAAGGTGTTAACCAAATAAAGGCTGGATTTAACCATACTGACAATCCTGTTGATTGGCACTATGACAATGTTATTTGTATTGTTGTTAAACCTGGTAGTGCAACCGTATTTGAACCAGGTAATTTAGTAACCTTCCAAGACCCATCACTAAGTAGTGACCCTAACTTAACAGGATTCACATTAGGTAATGTGTTTGGGACTAACTCAATGACAGGTACAACAATAAATAACTCGGGCTCAAGTATTACCGTAAATTATGTTGACCCATCAACACCAACCGTAACCTCAGGTGTAACTTATAATAGTCAACAATTACCTGACGATATTTCGTACGCTAAGTTCCCTATTGATATAGAGTACTATCAAGTTATCACTGGTATGACTATCTCAAGTTACATGAGTTTAACCGCGACAACAGGAACATATCCAAATAGTTTACCAAACAGATTCCTGTCTAACAACATGTATTTTTATAGGGTTGATAGATATAATTTACCACCTATAAAAGTAGGTTATGGATTTACAGGACCTTCGATAAACCCATTATTTTATTATAATGATTATTTAAATCAAAAAATTATCTTCTTAGTTAGAGGTGTAGACCCTAACTCAACTAGAAGTGAATGTCAGTATGATTTAAGTAGATTATTTGGGTACACAACGTGGGGACAAAGAGTTGTTAAGGGAGGACAAAATGGTGCCCCTAAATACAAGTTAAATATTCCAATACAAAAAGGATATAAAAATGTTGCACATAATATCACTAACAATTTAACACAAGACACGTCGTATTCGAATAATTATCTTTATTATGATTCATATCACTTTAGACCTGAATTAACACCTACTAATGCAGGATTTACGAGTTTTACCTCTAACTTGATTTCGTATTATTCTAGTTTGGATAATAATAATCCTGGTGACTTTATTCCCGACACTTTAGGTCTTAGAGTACAATCATCACCCACACAAAATAGATTTTTAGGTGAGTTAACGTCCCCAAATAATGCGGCACTACCTGTATCATTATCGTTTACCACAAATAGTGCTATAAATAATAGAGGGTATTTACCTAATGAAGTGGTTGAAGGTGGTAGCGGGTTTTATGGTACTTTACCGCCCACTAATTTACAATCAATAATATTGCCCTCATCTTCCTCAGACCCAATACTACCATCTGGTAGTTATATTTTAAGGTATAACGCCCCTAGATACCCATCATCAACAAGTTTAAATTATCAGTTAAACCCCTCAAATAACGAAAAAATTGTTATGAGGTCAGATAGATTACCAACATCAACCGCATTAAATGATAATTTAACTAATAGTTTCCCTTTACATACTAATCTTAATTTTACCGCTTATTATATTACAGATAATGGTGGTGTTATTGGTAACACAGGGACTGGGTTAGGTCAGTCACCAATAATGACAGGAGCAACTGCTGATAGTAGTGATAATACTGATGAACCATTATTGATTAGTTCTGTAATCGATTCATTTAGTTGTGGGTCAATGGTTCCGTTAGGGTGTTACAAATCTGTAATGTTACCTAATGGTGGTGGTGAAATAACAATATTACCTGAAACAGATGATTGTTATAAAGGACCTGGTGGTGCAAAAATATTTAACTATGGTGGATGTTATGTGCTTGTATCAGTACCAATATTATCAATATTAAAAGATTTTGACCTGTTAACCGAATGGGTTTCTAGATTACAAATAACATTTGGTGCTTGTAGAAATGTTTTTGGACACATATTCACAAATAATTGGGTTAATGGTACTCTTTATGCGTTCAGTTTTAGAAATGATGTTACATATAGTAGCCCTTTGGCTGACCAACCAAACCAAGCGTCTTATAGATATTGTGGAGATGTAATAAGATTACACCCGACATATAATTTTTATTACAGGTCTAGCCCGTATAATTATAATACTTCTGAGTTTGTCGGTAAAAATCCACCATCACCACCGTTAAATGGTCTTTTTGGTGATTATGGAGGTAATAGTTATAATTTACAATATCCCGTCACTTTAATGGATTTAGGACCAAGGACATACTATCAACAGGAACTCGTAATGTCAGATGATTATGATGGTTATGTGGTTAATAAATTAGTTAATACGTCATATTCAGATGTTAGTGAGTTATTAAATTTATTTATAATAACTAGACTTGCTAATGAAGACTTTTTAGCCGCATTAATGAATGGTAATAATATTTTAACTTATTTCTCAAGACCTAATTCAATGATTGACGCAGATTACGCACAAGCAATTTCGGTTAATTCAGAATTAGGGGTGGCACCATTTGAATCGGCGAATTATCCTGATAATCCTTCAGGTCAAGACCCAATCTATATTAACACCTTAACCTCGTTTACTGACCAAATTTTTGGTGTTTTCTTTAGTTCAGATACTAAAACAAGAGATTTCATAACACCTAAAAGAACAATCATAAACCCAACTTTACCTATAACAAACTCTTGTACTTTTAGTAATTTTAGAGTTTTCACCCAAGAGGTACCGTTTTATCAATGGAATATAAAAAAGAACCCTGTCGATAGTATATTTGGGGAACAAGTTAATGAATGGTACACCGTACCAATATCGGGTAATGGTTTCTTTAGTCATCAATATCAATTAATGGATAGGGCTGATGTTGTTGGTAGCACTAGTTCAAGATACTTTAGAACAAATAACACCAATCAAAGCGACTTTTTTAAAGGGTATATTTATAATGTTGATGGTAGTGGTAATATTTCAGGTAATGTTAATACATGGGATTTAAATAGTCCTAATGATAGGGTGGTTAGCGTTGGAGGACCATTCCATTTTTATTTTGGATTAAAAAGAGGTAAAACGGCGTTTGATAGGTTTACCGCTAAATGGATTGACACAAATAAAATTGTATTATAATGGGTAATAGAATCGATACTAGAGTTGTTTTAGGGTCATTAAGGTATAAATCAGCACCTGATACCACCTTAGGATTTAAGGTGCCGTTTATACAAACTTTTAAAGAAAATGTTGAGTTTGATAGAAGTATTAACATTTCATTAGAGCAGGTTTATGATGATGAAAGACAGGCTAGTACCACCTTTAGGCCAACAGGTAAATTTACATTATTATTTAAAAATTCTTATAGTGGGTTCACTAATTACACCCCATTTGAAAATAATTTATATTACTTAAACGAAGAAGCTGCAACTATATCACAGTGTCAAACATCCCCACAAACGGTTAGTTGGACAGGACTTCCCCAATATAATGAATTTGATTTTGTTAGAACTGATTACAATATTGTTGGGTATACACAACCACCAAATAATCATATAACTTTTATATCTAAAAGTGCCTCAACATATAATTGGAACTTTTTTATGAGTTACGCTTATGAAAATGATTATAACAAATATATGGAGGCTATTGAACCTAAAAGTGGTCAATTATTACAATGGACATGTGGTGACGGGATACCGTTTGTTGTGTTTAATACTACTTATAAAGGTTTAGACATAGTAGCATTAAGATGTCCCGTTAAACATGGAATGTTAGTTGGTGAGTTTGTTAAATTAAGTTTTAATTACTTTGGTACCGACACATTTCAAGTATATAGTCTTGGTGATGGGGCTTCAGGTAGTGATGAGTATGTAGTTAATATAATTAACGTAGGGTTTTTAGGCGGTACATTTTCAAATGGTGTTGAAGGTACTTTTAAAAGAATTATTGATATTAATAATCCCAATGACACTACGTCTGAATATTATGTAAGAAAACACAAAATACTAACTAATTCTGGTGATGCCGTTATGGTTAACGCAGGTTTTGATTTAAATATTTTTGGTGATAGTAAAAAATATGAAAGTAGTGGGTATACCCCGAATCAAACTGCAAGAGTTTCTATTAAAGAAGGTTCACAATGTTATACATTAACCTTTAACACTGATATTAATATATCACCATTATTGGATAATCAAAAAAGACCAATAACCGAGTTATTTTTTACAACAATGTGGAAGGGTTACTTTGGACTAATGTTTGGTAGGAAAAAAAGTAATGGGGTTGACTATATTGGTTTAAAACAGGGGTATGAATTTAACTTACCATTAATCGGGTCCCAACCTAGTCCTTGGTGGGATGGATTTAATAGTGATTCAGATACACCATTTCCTGTAGATGTTTATAATACAAATATGGGTAATACTGGTGGACCAAACGGAGGACCAATACCTTTTACTTATATAAGGTCATTGAAAAAAGACGACGTTTTGGATGGGGATTTTTGTGAATGGAATGATTCTGAACAATATGAAAGAGTTGTATCTAATTTATTTCACAAATTTACATTTAACAGGTATATGTTTTCGATGGACCAAGTACCAACAACAAACCCATTTGGGTACTATTACCAACCACACACACCAATAAAACTTAGAGTTTATTCTGATTATATTGAAAGTGGTGATAAACGATTTGTTGCTGATGTTCCTGATTACTCTTATTTTTCTGAAAAAGATAATCAATTTATATGGAGAGACATTTACCCATATGGGTTTATCGACTCGAGTGGTTTAGGTATTACTTACCCATTTATGAATGGCACACATTACCCATATCAAGATATCATATTTAGAATAATACCTGAAGGAACTAATTATAAAGAACAGATATTAATAAACGACCCAGTAATTGACCCTTGTGAGTAATAAATTTAAATTCATATTAGATGGTAATACTAAGACTATTGACATACCAATAGAGCTTAAATGGGATTTTTATGGCCGTGACGATAGTATTGAGGTATATGAAAAAGATGTAATTAAAGAAATTATTGGTGTACCAAATGACTTTGAAGTATTAAGATTTACTCATGATTCATACGGACAATTAGAAAAGACTGAGATTAAATACGATTTTTATTTCTTTAATACTGGCGCAACAATAACAACTTCAGTTTCTAGTGATTGGGAAAATAGTTATCTAACTGAAGGTTTTAGTAAAGCCCAAGTATACTATTATGAGAATCCTTTTACTAAGTCATTTTTTAAGTTAGACTTTTATGACACTAATAGTGGTACTAGTCAAACTAACTATTTCACAGTAATCTTACCTGTACAACAAGGAGCCACAGAAAGTGTTCCATTTATACCTTATCAACCAAACGTTAATATTAAAAAACCATCAATGACACTAGACTTTGTTGGGGGTGATACCGAAGGATTTTATTTATATTGGTTAAGAAAAAAAGAGTTTATTGACATTAATACATTTTACATGACTTGTAAATTTTTTGACGCGAGACTTGGTGTATTTGTTAAGATGATGAATGTCCCCCAAGGGTCATTACCCGATAAATTTTTATTCAACGATTCTGAAAAATTTTACTATAAAGTTGTGTTAGATTATACAAATAAAACATATCAAATGTTTGATATTACAACAAACAATAGAGTTGGTAACGGAACAACAATAAATTGGTACGAATATGTTAACCCATAATGGAAGATAGAACTTATCATATAAGAATATCGCCTGAATTTATTAGTAACGACATTTTCAAGGTTAATTTGTATGAACCATATGTTGATACGGAATTAATACCTTATTGTTGTGATATTATAACTCGAGAGGTTACAAAATATATCTCAGGATATACCTATGTTTATTCATCTATGACCGATATAGTTTCAGGAGGAACCAATGGTGATTCTATATTAACAGGTCTTACAGTACCCGTTATTCTAACTGAAACAATTACTGATATTGGTTATTATAATGTATTTGATGGTATGGTTTTACAAAAAGAAACCATGACTAACTTTTTATTTTCAGCCAACACATTATCACCATATGAATATTATTTTTATAACACATCAGAAACTGAGTTTAAAAAGTATTTAGATTTTTCAAATTACTACGTCGATTGGGGTGATGGAACCCCGATACAAACAATAACTTCAAACGCCCCAAATTTTTACAATCATACCTATTCACAAAATGGTGAATTTACCATAACAATGTCTGGTATGAGTCCATGGGGTTCAAATATAGTTCAGAAAACAATAACAACACCATTCGACTACGTGACAATAACTAATCCAAATGGTACTGCGTACTTCCAACCCGCTGGAGGTAATTGGTCAGGAACTATGTTGTCGTATGATTATATTTTTAGTGGTGACGCGACATGTGATGCTCAATTAAATGATATTACAAATTTTACTACCGTACCATTTACCGTGACAGGATACTCAAAATCAACATTAAGTGATTTAGAGGTTTATGGTAAAAAGAATCAACTATGGGGTGGTAAATTTAAATTGGGGGTACCAGTTACTGGTACATCTGGTAGTGTTGGTATTGTTTGGGGGGAATATCAAAACGGTTTATATACTGCATATACAGTTAATGATATTGATTACTATGATTATAGTGATGGTACAACAATATTTTCGGTTCAGTCTTCAGGATTAACATCTGATATGGTTATATGTTCGGCAATTACAAAAAATGAAGTTCTATTAAATGTTATTGATGAGGCTGAAGTCCAAAGTAATGTATACATAGAACGAGGTAAGCTGTCAGCGTTAGAAAGAATTGAAAGATTGGGTGAAATTAATAATATTGGTGACCTTGAAAAATACGGATATGGATTTTTCAACATCATTAACATCTCATAAAAAAATAAAAAGAATATTTATAAATAAAATAAAATGGCAACAGGAACATACGGAACTATAAGACCAGCTGATGTATCTCCAGAAGACGTGGAGATTATCTTAAATTACACACCATCAAGAGATGATACTGAAAATTTCATTTTAACAAAACTTGATGCGACAACCATTTTACGACCTTACTATAATAATGCTAATACTGGGGGTAATCCTAATATAGAAATTTTAGGGGGGTTGTATAACTTAAAATTACCCGCCGACCAATTCAATAAAATCGGTATTTACACACTATTCATTAGACCCGCTCAAATTAGAACAAGTATTACTGATTGTGGTGTATTATCTGCACTACCAAATGTTAAAGGTTTAGTAATTGATTTAAATAACGTTCCTTCACAATACAGAAATAAGTTTGTTAATCAAGGTTTAGTCGGTTTCAGAATAGAATATTTAAATTCTGACGGAACAAAAGTACCAAACTTTTTTAGAATAATTACATCATCTTTTTTCTGTGAGCCTGTCGTACAAAATTTAACAAATACGTCACAAAAAGCAATTAGATATCGATATACGGATAATAACACAAATCTTATTTTTTGTACTGTATCACCGTCATCTTCACCTACAAATAAACCAAACGCCACACCATATATTGGACAACCAGACCAAGATATTATAATAACTAATACCTTCTTCAACCCAATAACCTTGGATATTGAGATTGCGGAACATGATTTCTCAACATTGGCAATCGCATTATTTGGTAATCAAACTAAATCTATTGATGATGGTATATACACCATGTATGATACTAACAACAACATATACAGACAATATAACTTATATGAAATTAGAGACCAATTTAATGAGTTATTGTATGAAGTTAGACAAGATAGAGGTAATAATATTGATTATAGTAAAAACTTTACAAACATAACACAATAATGGCGGTTAAAAAATACACTTGTCCTCCACAATCTGCCACAGGAGCAGGTACGTTTTCAGACGATTTAGTTGGATTCCAATTAGTGTCTGGAGGTGGGTTAACGCAAGGTAATTTTCAATTTACAACCGCAATCAATGAAAAAAGTAACAGGAACTTTAATACAGGTACATTTTCAAACCCAATTAGTTTGGAAAGTATGGGTGTACAAAGTGTTGCTCAGTCTAAAGCAATATTTGAAAATAATTTTAAAGTTTACCCTAATTTTGATTTATCACAAATAACTAATTTTACTTTATATGGTTCGATGGTTAAAAGACTATCATCGTCAGTACAAACCATTATTAGTAAGTTTCCCGCGGCTATTGAATCGACATTTATGGGTATTAACTATGTTACGGGAGCTACCGCAACAAATATAGTATATAACGATACTTTTAATCAAACATCATTTGATTTGGATGTGTCTAAGTTACGAAACCCGTTTGATGTTGATTTTTCATTAAACTCAACCAGAAATTTAGAATTACGAGAAATCCAAGTATCACCTTTAAGGGATATGACATTACAATATTCTAAATATTCTTTATATTATAGCGGTAATGGTTATAGTGTTTTAAGTATTGTACCGACACAAACAACCTCAACAGGTACCTTAAATATTACGGTTGAGGGTAATCCATTTTCTAATCAAACTGTGATTTACGATAATTTAGTTGTTAGACCAAATGATTACGAAGTTAATAAAATATTCAATGAAGAATTAGATGAGGTTGAGAAATTTCTATTAAATCGAGAAATATCACCAATATATACTGCAACATTCCAAGTACCAAAACAAACTGAAACGGGTGGTTATTATACTGAGTATTTACCAATTACGTGGCCGCTATATGGGTCTTGGAATATTGATATTGTGACAAAATCTTTTGAAACTTATTTAGTTTCATTAAATGAGGTAAGTGAATTTTTTGATTTATATACAACTAATTTAGTTTCTAGATTTTTTATTACAGACGCGTTTAAAGAGTTTGATACTTCGGACCAAAAAATGGAGAAAATACTTCAGATTTATGGTAGAAGTTTTGATGAAACTAAAAAGTTTATTGATGCCTTAGCATATATTAATTCGGTTAACTATAATGTTGGTAATGATATACCATCACAACTATTAAAAAATTTGGCACAAACTTTAGGTTGGTCAATTAATATGTCGCCAATAACTAAAGACGATTTTTTAAGTTCTGTTTTTGGTCAAAAAAATAATGACGCATCACAATTTACAGGGCTTTCTAAATCTAATACTCCCGATGAGTTAAACTATCAATACTACAGAAATTTAATATTAAATTCGGCTTACTTATTCAAATCCAAAGGTACTAGAAAATCAATTGAAGTATTATTAACATTAATTGGTGCACCTGAAGCTTTGGTTGAGTTTAATGAATATGTTTATTTAGCGGACCAAAAAATAAATTTATCACAATTCGACACACAGTATTTTAATATATCTGGTGGTACATATGTACAAGAGTTACCAACTTTAGAACAAGGTAACACCTTCTCAATTTTTGGAGTTACTTACACAGGATTTACTACTGAAACAGTAATACAAGACGTAAACATTACTTTAGATGAATATCCTATGGATGATGAAGGATACCCAAGGGCAATTGAGGATAGTGAGTCGTATTTCTTTCAGATTGGTAGTGGTTGGTTTGAACAAACCCCACAACACAGAGCACCTGAGGAAGTTAATCTAACAACGAGCGTTTTTACTGGCTCAAACCCTAATTATCAAACTAGCCTAATACCATACACATATGGTCAAGTTTATTTGAATAAGTTTAGAAAATTCCCATTCATGAGTTTGGGATATTATTTAACACCTAAAGTTGATAACAATAAATCTTGGACTGAAAATGAAACAGGTTTAAGGTCTAACTTAGATGCTAATTTAAATGCGTTATATAATGTTGATGATGAACGATTAGTATTAAATGTTAAAAATGTTGATTTATTCATGAATCCTGCTCAAGGATTGGCTTATGATGTTTGGTATATGTCTAGACAATATAACTTCCCAATACCTAATCAAGGTATGGGGTATGTTGCACCAACATATTGCGACCCAAATCCAACCCAACTGTATCCTCAAAAAGGTGGTATAGATTGGACCGTAATTAATCCTCAACCAAAAAGAAAAACCTTTTTTGAATTTGCCCAATCTTTTTGGAAAAATATGATTAATGTTAGAAATAGGCAATTCGCCACTGACGGTAAAACTGGTGGATACCCAACATTAGCATCGATTTATTGGAAATATTTAGAATCAGAACAACTTGTCAATATTGAGAATAATAATTTTACGTATAAAACAATGATTGAGTACGTTGAAGGTATGGGTGATTATTGGGTTAGGTTAGTAGAACAGATGATACCAGCAACAACAATATGGAACACTGGCGTCAAATATGAAAACTCAATATTTCATAGACAAAAATTTGTTTGGAGAAGACAAGAAGGTTGTCAATTAGTACCAATACCTTGTAAACCATGTGAATTAACCACAAGTATATTTAGATATGACTGCGATATCCAAGTTGTAGAATGTGGTAAATACCCTTGGTATGAAAGTAATACTATTACAAGTTTTAATGGTGTTTTAGGTGAGGTTTTAAATAACTATTTAACTGAAAATGGTTATGTATTAAATGATTGTCAATTAAATACTTTAAACACTGAATGGTTTGTAGAATTAAAAATTGACGATATAACTATTATACAAAATTCATTCTTTAATGGGGTTGGATATTTAGACCCAACTTTAAGTTCACCATCAACTAATGATTGGGATTTAGCTTTATTGGAAGCTTTAAATGATTTAAAAAATTATGGTTATGATTACTATTTAAGTACAGATGACACAGTGGTAATATATAATATGATATGTTCATTGTCTGATGTTGGATTGAATTTTAAATTAAACGTGGGAATAAACTTTAATATTGTTTGTAGTTAATGGCTTGTAATTTAGGATATAGTATATCAATAACTGGTGATTGTACCAACAGTAATTTAGGTGAATTTATTGTTGATATCTATGGTGACGCACCTGATTACACAATACAGTGGATTAGCCCCTATACCTCAACAATAGCTTTAGGGTCAGGTGTTACCCAATTTTCTGCAGACACATTATCTGCTGGTACATATACATTTAATATTATAGACAGTTGTACACCAACTAATACAAGTTTAGCAGTTAACGTTTATATTTCTAGTGGTACTTGTGCATCAATAACGGCGATTGATAATACTACTTGCGGTTTAGATAATGGAAGTATTACCGCGTCCACCACAAATTATTATGGTGAGGCAACATTTAGTTTATATAATGATGAAAACGAGTTTATTGTTTCCGCAACCTCATTGTCCGATGTTTATGAGTTTAGTAATTTCTTATCAGCTGACACGTACTACATTGTAGTTGACGACGGGGGTGGATGTACTGGTAAAACACAAACATGTATTGTTAAAAACTCAACCAATTTTGATTACGGTTTTTATATTGTTAATGATGCGGGATGTTCAGTAAGTTCTGGTAAATTATATGTGACAGGTGAAACAGGAAACCCTCCATTTACATACCTTTGGAATAATGGTGAAACAACATCAAGTATTACAGGATTAACTTCAGGAACTTATAGTGTTACTGTCACGGATTATAACGGATGTGCAGTTACTAAATCAGCACTTGTGCAACAAGTAGAACCTATTGGGTTGGGTTCTTTAGTCACAGAAAATCCTAGTTGTTTTGCTTCAGACGGTAGAGTCACTGTAAACATTACTGGCGGCACCGCACCATACTACTATTCAGGTTCAAACGGAACAATACAGATAACTTTTGAACCATCATATGAATTTACTAATTTAGCTTCAGGAATATTTACAGTACAAGTTACCGATGCTGGATTATGTAGTTTTACTGCGTCAACTAGTGTAATACCACCTGGTGGATTTACAATTACCGATGTTACAGTAAATCCTACAATATGTGGAAATAATGGAGGGTCGCTAAACCCAATCCAAGTTTTTGGTGGGTCAGGAAACTACACTTACACACTATTTTATCCTAGTGGTGGTAGTGTATCACAAAGTACTAATAGTCAGACATGGCAATTTACAAATTTATCTGCAGGAACTTATAATTTAAGAATTGAAGACGGTGTTTGTACTTTTATAAGTGCTTATACTATTAACAACCTTACAAATATTAATACCGAAGTTTCAACAACAGGAACTACTTGTAATTTACCAAATGGTTCTTTAGAAATTAATGTTACGGGGGGTACATCTCCATACACATACCAAGTTGGTGGATTTACGTATGGACCAACTAGTGAAAGTGGTTATACTTTTACGAATTTAGCGGGAGGTGTTTATGTAGTAACTATTAGTGATAGTACTGGGTGTACATTTAGTGAAACTTACACCGTAGATTTCTCAAATAACATTGATTTTATCTTAGTTGGTGAAAATCCTACTGCAGGTAATAATGGAAGTATTAATTCTTTTATAACAACGGGTGAACCTGAATTTACGTGGGAATGGAGTACAAATGTTGGTGGACAAACTGGGTTAACCGTTACAAATTTAAGCGCGGGGACTTATTCGTTATCAATAACCGATAGCGATGGGTGTAGTAAAACAAAAAATATTACATTGATAGGTACAAATACAATCTCAACTTACCAATCTTACACCATATGTGATACTGATTTTGCAAATAACGGCACTCAAATTAAGAAAGGTTTAAGAGAAATGTTAAACGAAGGGTTTCACGATTTAACAATCAACGATGTTAATTGTGTTTTAAACGAAGCAATTTTTCAAATTGACGTTACTTTAGGTGACACATATATAACTAAAAATTTCTTTACCGCAACAACACTTAACGAATATCCATCGGATAATTTATGGTATACAACTATTGAACAATTATTAATGGGGCTCGAAGGTATTGGTTCGGTAATTATTGATGCTGAGACTAATAGTATTAAAATAATTAGCGATTGTAATTCAGATATTTCAATATCTGATACTCAAGTTTTAATAGATTTAAAAATACATTATGATATATCATGTGTTGATTGTGATGTCGATGTAACGCCTACACCAACACCAACGGTAACTAGAACACCTGATGTAACACCAACACCAACGGTAACGCCATCTGTTACACCAACTAAAACACCTAACGCATCACCTACGCCAACTAAAACACCTACACCTACACCCACACCGACAAGTACACCACCATTATCTTATCTAACTTGGCAAATCAGAACTTGTGAAGATATTTGTATTGGTAACCAAACAGCATGTTATAATTCTGGATATTCAATATTAAACGTCTATACAAATACGTCAGTTACTAATCCGTTTGATGCTGGCACCATACTATATACCGATACTACATTAACCACTCCATATACGGGATACTTTGTTTTAGGACTACAAATATATTATTGTGACCCAACAACGGGTGTTGAGGTTTACGCTTTGATTGGTGAAGGATGTTAAGATTATTTTTCAGAATTTTTTTTAGACAAACTTTCGTATAATCTCATTAATTTTAATGAGTCGCTATAATTTTTTTCTAAGCGGTCTAACTCCTTTTCACTTACACCTTTTTCACAAGCTAAGTCTAATGATTTTTTAGAGTCCTCAACTAATCTATATATTGTTTTTAACAACTTCATATATAATAAATATTACCTAAAAGACCATTTATTAACAAATAGACTCATCTATATTTAATTTTAATAAACTAATAATTATGCTTTTTGTAACCTCACAACCAGATGTCCCATATTTTCATTGGCAGGTAAGAGTCTATGTTGAGAATTTTATTAATAAGGGTATTAACCCAAATAAAATACATGTTTTGTTTGGTATTGTAACACCAAATATTGAACCAACTAAAGAATCGTTAGAATTAAAAAAATTGGGTATTAACGTACATCACTATTTGGATGATAGAGAGGATAAAAATTATATACCAAGTATAAAACCTTTTTTGGTTTATAAATGGTTAAAAGAATATCCTGAATATGGGAATAGTTTTTTTCTTCATGATTCGGATATTATTTTCAGGGAGTTACCTAATTTTGAAGAATTACTTAAAGATGATATAATTTATCTATCAGACACGATTGGGTATATAGGATATGAATACATTAAAGATTGTTGTGATAGATATGAAAAACATCACCCAAATTCATATAGATTACAATTATTAAATGAAATGTGTGATGTCATTGGGGTAACACCTGAATGTATTGAGTGTAACCAAAAAAATTCAGGTGGGGGTCAATATATAATTAAAAAAACAGATTGGATGATGTGGGAAAAAATTTATATGGATTGTACACCATTGTATAACCAAATGTTAGATTACCAAAAAAGATTCCCAATCAACCCTGGTCAAATACAATTTTGGACTGCGGAAATGTGGTCGTTGTTGTGGAATTTATGGTATTTTGATAAAGAAACTAAAATTACTAAAGAATTGGATTTTTCTTGGGCGACTGATGACATTAGGGTTTATGATAAAAAACCTATCTTACACATGGCGGGTGTGACAGCTGATTTGAAGAATACTAAATTTTTTAAAGGTGATTACATAAATATTAATCCTTTAGACAAGTTAAAAGAGGATATAAACTTTTTCGATTATGTTGATAGTAATAGTTCTACAAAAAAATACATAGAACTTATGGTTGAGATAGTCAAAAAACAATAAGGCGATTATTTATATTTATAATCAATAACTAATGCAAATACTTTATTTTAAAAAGTGCTGTCAGTACACGAATGAAGAGGATAATTACTTTGGTGTAGAAGTAACCTATATCAGTGCTTGGACTAATGGTGATATTGTTGCGGTTACCTTGGATGATACCACTATTTGCGGTGAAGTTATTGATTATCAAATACCGACAGGTTCGACAATCTACTCAAACCCAACAAGTTTACTTGGGTTTGGAAATAGTTGTAGTGATTGTGTTAATGAATATCCTTGCGAAACCCCAACCCCAACACCAATACAGTATCAAGCTCAACCTGTAAATGAGTGTAATGTGGTTACTATATTTCCGATGACGATTGAATGTGTAACGTCAAATCCATCGTCACAAACATCTGATGATGGTGAAATGTCCGTTTCAATAACAGGAGGGACACCACCATATACTATAATTTGGAGTAATGGAAATATTGCTCCCGCAATTCAAAACCTAACTATCGGAACTTATAGTGTAACAGTTATTGATTATTACGGAGATTTTAGTGCGACCACAAGTTGTGAATTAACTTCAGAAAATAATTGTGATTTTGGGGCAGTCGTTTCTAATTTTGAAACACAACCATCACCAACACCAACACCAACACAAACTACTACACCAACACCCACCCCAACTATAACACCAACCCCAAATGTTTCACCAACTCCAACTGTAACCCCTACAGTTAGTAAAACACCTAACGCAAACCCAATACCAACCAAAACACCAACACCTACACCATCACCTAGTGCTTCTTGGAGAAGTTTGTTGGTTAGAAATTGTGAAGATTATTTAGATATTAAAAGAATCCCCAATAATGGATTGGTATCTATTGGGGACTTTGTTAAAGTGAAATGGCCTGGTGGTAGTGTGATAAACGCTTGTTATGAAGTAACAAGATTTGACGAGGGTATTGGTAATTTTGTAGTAGATTCAACATATACCGATTGTTCCTGTATAACCGCAATTTAGTAAATATGAGTCAAAATTATAACATAACAATTACTGGAGGGACCTCACCTGGCCCTTACAACATTTATTATAATTCAATAGATAATAACCATATTGCGTTGAAATATCTTTATTACACACCAGCAACAGGTGTTACATTAAATGAGTTAGTTTCTGGATACTATGTAACAGTTCCCGATGACGCAACTATTCTTTATTTATACAACACAGATTGTAGGTTATATCAAGAATTATTTATTGAGAGTGCAACAACAACATACGACTTCTGTTTAGTTATAAATGCCGACACCATTACCCACTTCAATAGCAACGGACTATATAACGGTTACCAATCTTGGATATCGGACGATGAGTCTTATTTAGTAATTTGGGATGGTACGATAAATAAATGGAAAGTTAGTGGTAACACTTTTGGATATGAAATTGTCTCTAATTCGACTTATCCACCTATTTCAGGTTGGTATACTATCGGTGGAGGTCAAGGAGACTTAACATCATATTCTGGTAGATGTGATTCAGTTTTACCATTATCATTGTATGTTAACATAAACCAACCAACTTGTGAATGTGATGGTAGTATTGTGTTAGTACCATCTAACGGGCAATCACCATATCAATACTCAATTGATAATGGAGTCACCTACAGTAATTCCCCAATATTCAATAACTTATGTGAGGGAACTTACACTGCGGTTGTTATGGACGATTTAGATAATACATTCTATTCAACGGTACAATTAACTAATTCTGAAATATATACAACATATAGTTTGAATGTAGTGACCACATCTAGTGTTACTAGTAGTACACCTTATTCATTAACTAAACAATATAACACGGTTATTTCTGTAACACCACCTTTACCATCAGGTGTTACAATAAACTTTGATGTGTTACATACAAATGTGCTTAATTCATCACCAGGACCAACAACAGCAAGTTTAATAAATAATAATGTGTTGAATAAAAATTCGATACCTCAGGGTAGTCCATTAAGTACCGTCGGGGTTAGTTTCTCAACAAATACTTTACCAGGTTGTCAAAGTAATATGGTTTATAAAAAAACAACAAATGATGTTTGGAGTTCTGTTACTATGGGATATGGTGATGCTATATCTATAGACACAACAACAACGGTTAATTGGTCTAATGCGGAATGTTTGGTTGCCGAGGCTACTGATACATATACTATTGATAAAATAAGGATAAACGGTTGTTCTTGTTGTGTAGCAATTTTAACTTCAGGGACTAGTGGGACTTCTGGTAATGGTTCAATATTTTAATAAAAACTAATATGATATATTTATAGTCATGGGATATATTTTAAAAAATACTTCAGGTTTAATAAACACAAGATTAACCGATGCTGGTAGGTTAAAACTATCGCAAGGTAATTTTAATATATCTTATTTTCAAATAGGTGATAGTGAAGTGTCATATAATACTTTACCATCAAGTTATAATCAAACAAACACTAATATTTTAGAACCTAATTTTAATTCGCAAAATAGTGTTGGTGCTCCACAATCAAACAAACAAAATGTTAAATATCCTTATTATGTTGATGGAACAACGGGTAATACATATGGGATACCATTTATGAGCTCTGACGTGAGTCCTGTTTATAACACTGCCGTAATGAGAGGGTTTTTCACTGGTGACACAACTGCTAGTACAATTAATTGGAGTGCATTAACAAATAATTTCTACGTAATTAACTCAAATTATATTGTTGATATGTCAACCTTAACAGGTGGTACAACAATTAAATTGGTTTATTCAGGTTGTAATAGTGATATTGTTAGATTACCTGCGGTTGGTGATTTAATTACAATTTATTATGATGGTAACGGGTATTATAATTGTGATTGCGAATACCCTATTACACCATCACCAACACCTACCCCATCAGTAACTCCAACAATTAATACTTCGCCAACACCTACCCCATCAGTAACACCAACTAATGGTAATCCTTGTGAGTCACCAACACCAACACCAACACCGTCAGCAACATTTTGCCCAACACCAACACCAAGTAGAGCTTGTCCACCAATCCCACCACCTGACTGTTTGGTTTCTATGAGTAGTTGTTATAATATAATGACTTATCGAATAGTAGCAATTTGTTTAGATGAATATACTTTAGATAGGGCAACACCTGATTTTTCGTCTTATTCATCAGAATGTTTTGCCAGAACATTAATCTATCCGCCTAACATGACATCATTGTATGATTCAATAACACCATCGATACATTGGAACGATGATGTTATTAATTATGAATCAGTTTGTAATACAGACGCTTTTGATGTTAAAATTTGGAATATGAATATTCCTTGGTCTGAAAACCCCGCTGGTTTAGAACCAACAACACATAAAGATTATACAGAATTTGGTTCTATAAATTATTTAGGAACTAAAGAATATTTAGGTTATGCGTCAAGTAGTGGTCAAACCGATACTAGTTCAGTATTCTACTACAATTCATTTGATGAAAGAGTAACCGTACAACCTAAAGAACAAAAAGCGATTGCAATAATTCATTATACAAATCAAACAATTGACTTCTTCTACGGAGAAAAATTTGCATTAGAACCATATGACAATACGGTTAATGATACTACAGGTCAAGCAAGAAACTTTAGGTTACATATACCTTGGTTAATGTGGCATAAAAATCCTGATTGTTGTAACGGACAAACTTTTTGGGTTGACCCACCAGGATTTGATGATTACGACCTATTCCAAGTGCAGTACATTCAGTCAACTAAAAATATTGACATGAATTCTCCAGGTATTAGATATTATCATTTGTGGGATGATAATCCTAACGACGACGGATTCCCAAGTAGAGTTGGTAAGGTTTTCCCTGACCAAAAAATTATTGTTATTGATGATGAAGAAATAATTGCAGCAATGTCTTATAAATCAAATAGAAATTGGACTTTACCTGCACCTAAATTAACTTTAGTAACACCTAATACTTGTAACAGTGAAGGACAATCATTCATTGGGGTTTTAACAGGTTCTAGTGACTATATGTACGTAACTTATAGATTGTCAAATACTAGTGGATTTACAGATTCTCTACACTGTAATTATTACCAAAGAATTCAAGGTCCTAATATCGATTGCCAACCAATCACTTCTCAAAATGTTGCAATGAGGTTTGGTGACGAGTTTGGATGTTTAGCACAACCTTCATCTGTTACCACCACAACAACTACAACCACAGCAACTACATGCCCAACTTATTGTAATTTAGAACAAGGTTTTTACGCGAATAAGTTTGAAGTTATTTGTCAAAAAGTTTCTGGTGATACAAGACCTGATTCTGCAGATTGGAAAATAATTGATGTAACCAATCAGTTAACCGCAACAACTGTTAATGGTTATATAACACAGAATGGAATTACTGGCACAACATTTACGATAACACAAGAAGATTATGATAACGCACCTTATTATGACTTAAGTGACTATATTGATTTAACACCATCCAATTATTCAGACCAACAACTTAATTTTGGTGATGAATATTATTTTTATGGGGCGCTTGAAACGGATATTCAAGCCACAATATATGAAATGAAATATAAAATTAATTTAGGTCAAGCTGAGTTTCAAACAACTTCTAACCCTACTTGGACTTCTGGTGACAATTCATATATTACGGAAATTGGTCTTTACGATTCCGATAAGACACTTATGATTATATCAAAACTACAATCACCTGTATTAAGACAAGGTATACAACAGTTTTTGATAAAGTTTGATTTTTAAAATCCTATATGAATAAAAATTTAAAAGAAAGTCCTAAAGTTTTAGGTTTGGACATCTCCACAAAAACAATTGGATGGGCATTATTCGACATTACTACGAAAGAATTATTAGAATTAACACATATTTCTCCAGTACCAAAACCAAAAGAGGAAAATAAAATAAAAGAACTTTTATTAAAAAGTGATATTTTTGAAATTAAACTACAACAATATAAAAATTTTGGTATTACTAAAGTCGTTATCGAAGAACCACTTTTAAATAGTAATAACATTTATACGATTCAAACCCTATTAAGATATAATACATTAATTACTGAAAAAATTTATAGAATTTTAGGTATTGTTCCCGAATTTATCTCAACTTATAATTCTAGAAAAAACGCTTTCCCACATTTAGTCCAACCCAATGATAAAAATAAGTATGTTTTATTTGGTAGGTACCCAAAAGATTGTGATAAAAAAATGATTATTTGGGAATTAGTTGCAAAAAGAGAGCCACAAATCCAATGGCAATATACTAGAAATAATACTCTTAAAAAAGAAAATTTTGACCAAACAGATGCTTATTGTTGTGTGTTAGGTTATATGAAAAATGAAGGTATTTGGTAATATCGTTTAAATGACCGATAATAAGGAATATCGTCTTTTTAGACGATATTTTTTTTTTACACAGCGTTACTAACTAATATTAGAGTATCATTACACCATTCTTGAGTTACTGTTACATTAGTATATATTGTATTTATTGGGGTGCCGTTTTCAGCACTTTCACTTATTAAACCAAAGTTATCATATAAATCTATTGTAGAATTTAATAACTCACATGATGGTGTTGAGGAGATAGTCCCAAAATTAAACGTTATTACATCACCAATATTAACAGTAAAACTACCTGTATAAATACCTGGTAGTAAGGAGGTTGAGAAACCATACTTAATTATACCGTTAACCATAATATTACCAACTGTTTTAGCACAAATCGATGATTTAGTATGTGTATAATTTATAGTACATGATGTTGGAGTTTCCGTGGTAGTACTTGTTGTCGTTGTTGTTAATGAATTGGTACATCCACTACAACTTTCGTATACTGCACCACCAATAGATGTGAAATAATTACCAGTATAATTAATAACAGTGTATGATGGGTTAAGTGACGGTATACCAGATGATACACTTACGAAAGACCAACATTTTTTATCAATTAAATTATTAAATGAATAATTTGGTATTGTTACAGGGCCTGGTGAAGTTTGGACAACATATATTGTAGTGTCATCACATCTTCTGTATATATAATACGCATCCCCAATAGGTGTTGGTGTTGGTGTTACTGTTGGTGTCGGTGTTGGTGTTGGCGTGATTGTTGATGTTGGTGTAGGACTTGCAAACTGATTACAATTTATACAATCACCCAAATTAGAGTATCCAAACGGACCAAACCTTAACTCAATTTGGTTAATACCAATAGTGTCTTGGTTATCTCCAATATAAGATACACATCTTGATTCACCATCAACTAAGGCTTCAAATACCATAAACGGCTCAATTGTTTCACCACCAGGGTTAGTTATTTCATTTGTTGTGTAGTACATCATTCCGTTATAACAATCTTGGAATTGTTTACTATAAGGACACTTAATTATTTCATCTATCGTATTGAAAGTAACATCACCAACAAAAGTACAAGGTCTTATAACAGATGGTGTATTGGATGGTGTTATACTTGGTGTTGGTGAAGGTGTTGGGGTGTATGAATTAATTGTTGCGTCAACACCAATAACAGAACAATAATCTGATGGTGTTGGAGTTTGTGTTACTGTAGGAGTAACAGAAGCTGTAGGAGTTGGAGTTGGTGTTGGTGTATATTCACAATCAAACAATGCTTCAAAATCAACATTACATGGTTGTGTCGGAGTTGGGGTTGGTGTAGGGCAAACTCCAGCACTAAAGTATTCATGACATAAATCAGGACATTGTGAAACACAAGGTGATTTACCTGAAAGTAAACAAGTACCACCTAACGATGATGATAAACACCACTGACTATTTGTCGTATCATAATAGATAAATAACCCTGTTGTATCACCTACCCAATAAGTATATCCATCGTAAGTACCACCACTTGTAAATTGGTCATCCCAATCAGAATTACCTGTATTATATAAACAATAGTTTTCAAAACAATCAACGGGTGTTGGTGTTGGTGTTGGCGTATTAGTTGGTGTCGAGGTCGGTGTAACTGATGATGTTGGTGTTACGGTTGGTGTTACGGTTGGTGTGTTAGTTGGTGTTTTAGTTGGTGTAACACTTGGAGTAACCGTAGGTGTTAGACTATTAGTCGGTGTAACCGTAGGTGTTGGACTATTAGTCGGTGTAACCGTAGGAGTATTACTTGGTGATGGTATTGGTGTTGAAGTCGGTGTAACCGTAGGAGTTGGACTATTAGTCGGTGTAACCGTAGGAGTTGGAGTAGGAGTTGGACTTGGGACTAATGTTGGTACAGGTTCACCACAATCTGATTGAGAACAACAAGGACCAGTTTCCGCATAACTAATTGTATAATCAGGAATTGGCTCCCAAGGAAATACTGATGAACTATATTCGGCATCATCTTTATAAAAATACGCTTCAACTAATTGACCATCTTGTGTACATACCGAAAAGAAACCTACATTGTTATCGATAATTGTTGTGGTATTACCACTACAATCTATAAAAACATAAAATGCCTTATTATTTAAATTAGTATCTGTGTTACCAGTTGCGGTAAAAGATAAAACCGAGTCAATTTGTATACATTGACAAAGACATGGTGTTGGTGTTGGAGTAGGTGTTATAGTTGACGTTGGTGTTATACTTGGTGTTGGTGTTATACTTGGTGTTGGGGTAGGTGTCGGACTTTCCGATATAAAACAATCCTCAGCAGTTAAACAGTTATTAAGAGTTTGTGTTGCGGAAGAACTACCTACGGTTTGAGAATCATTAGCAAAGTAATACGGAGGGTCTATTAATGTCCCGCATAAATAATATGTCCCAGCATGGGTATATGTCATACTAACTTCTGAATCATCACAAATGATATAGTTAACAATTACGGTACTGTCAGGTCCATACATATTACCATTAGCATTCGATATATCCTCATCAGTTATTACAACATTAATACAATAACAACTTTCACCAGATATTGGGTTTAAAATACTACAATCACCTGAATATTTTGACTGACAATCCGAACAACTAATTTCAATATAATAATCGTTTACTGAGTTATAATAATTTACTGGAGTAAAATCACCCGCTTCCCAACAAACACCATTTGAGTCTGAATATGTTTCCCCAATAATAAATGATTGCCAAGGTTTTCCATCAATAGTTGGTGAACAAGGTTTTATGATGACCAAAGGGTCGCTACAACATCTTAGTGCTATTATATTAGGACAACTCATTTTTATATATTCAATGTCTGGTATACGGTACAACCGTTATTATCAACTATTTTTAAATTAAAATCATTTTCATTTGACATAATCGATGGGGCCTCAAACTCATATGGTACTGTTGAAATTGTGTTAATATATACACATACGGTTACAGGATTATCACATAGATAAATATCATATGGTGATGCACCTGAAATATTGTTTATTGTTATGTCAATTGGCATATTTTTACTATCTTATTAAATAAATATAATACTAATGAAAAACTTGTGAAGGTTGATTAATATAATAATTGTGGTTATATTTTTGTAATGTCTGATGATGCGGAAATATTAGTTGAGTTACTCAGAGAAATTTTGGGTGAAGAAAAACAACATTATGAATCGAAGGGTCAAATAGCCTTCGATTGTCCCGTGTGCGATGAGGACAGACATAAAGGTAATTTAGAAGTTAATTATCACCAACACGTATATAAATGTTGGAGTTGTGGTGATGTTAATAACACAAAAGGACCCTTAGGTAAATTATTTGATAAATTTGGTAATAGAAAACAAAAAAAAGTTTATAAAGTTTTACAACCTGAAGTTGATAAACCAGTTGAAAAGAAAAAACCAAAATTAAAATTACCTGAAAGTTTTACTTTGTTTAAAGACTCAAGTCCTATTTATCCTATTAGGAGACAAGCATATAATTACCTGATTAACAGAGGAATAACTGATACAATGATTGAAAAATATAGTATTGGTTTCTGTGACAAAGGTTCACACAAAGGAAGAATTGTTGTCCCCTCGTACAATATGAACGGAGAATTGACGTATTATATTGCAAGGAGTTGGGACCCCAACACCAAAGCCAAATACAAAAACCCTGAAGCTGAGAAAGACAAAATCATCTTCAACGAACATTTGATTAATTGGGATGAGGATATATTTTTAGTGGAGGGTGTTTTTGATGGATTCTTTCTACCTAATAGTATCCCTATGTTAGGTAAACACATGAGTTCTGTGTTATTCGATTCACTATACAATAAGTCTAAGGGTGTTGTAACAATTGCTTTAGATGGTGATGCTTGGAACGACGCTATAAAACTATATAATGAATTAAACGGTGGTGATTTATACGGAAGGTTAAAGATTTTAAAATTACCCCAAGATAAAGATGTCTGCGACTTAAAAGGTCAGATAGACAATTATTACTATAAGATGAAATATTAATATGATTGATTTAAAACAAATTGCCGTTGAAATACGAGATATTTTAGACAAAAAAAGAGAAGAGTTAGGTCTTTCCTTTATTGAGGAAGACCACATTTATTTTATGAAAGATAAAGATGGTAAAGTAAGAAATGACTTCCCATCTGTTTCAAAAGTACTAAAGAAGTTCTATACCGAATTCCCAACCGAAGAAGCTGCTTTGAAGAAAGCTAAAGGTGATGTGGTCTACGCAGAACAATTGAAAGAAGAGTGGGCTCTTGCGGGAACTTATTCTACCAACATGGGAAGTAGAACCCACTTCTTTTTAGAGAAGGAAACTATTGGGTTGTTTGGTGATTACAAAAGTGTTCGTGAACCAATATTTGAATGTGATTTCACTCAAATTATTAAGAGCGATAGTATGATTAGTGCTGGTAAAGACTACCTTCAGGTTATGATTGAACGTGGGGCGGTTTTACTTGACACGGAGATTGTTTTAGGTCACCCTGAGTTAGGTTATACAGGACAACCCGATAAGGTGTGGTTAATCATTGGTAAAGATGGTGAGATTGGTCTAATCATTACTGACTGGAAAACAAACAAACCTAAAAACTTTGAAAGTAATCAGTTCACCAAACCGATGAAATACCCTTTCACCAAACAACCTGATAACGCTCTTGGTCACTACTTTGTTCAGTTACCTTTGTATGGTAAGTTATTGAATAAGATGTTGGAAGGTAGTAAATACGAGAACATTAAATTGTTGGGTTGTATTGTTGTTCTTCTAAAAGAAAATGGTGATTACGAAGAGTTTAGAGTTCCTAAAGAAGTGATTACCACCGTTTTAGATATGAAAATGGAAAACTATTTGACAAATAAAATTTAAACAACTATAATTTAAGATGGAAAGCTATATTACACTTGCATGGTATTATAATACCACTTGGGACAATGAAACAATTAAAATAAACATAAATTATATTATAACATGAAAATTTATATGACAAAAACGTATTCGGTTTTTGAATCCTACGGACCTATCGAGGTTAACATGAAAGATTACCCCGAATTAGAAGGAAAAACAGACGAGGAAATCCTTGAATACTTCAACAGCATTATGTATGAAGAAAACATCAAAGGTGGCGGTGAATCTACACTAGCGGACGAATTTACGTTCAACACTGAAATGATTAAACAAAAATACTCAAATGAGGAAGAAGAAATTGTAAATTATTAAAATATGAATGACGATATTATCAAACCAAAAATTGATTTAAAACAACAAGAGACCGTTGTTTGTGAGAAGTGTGACGGTAAGTTTTTTAAAGAAGTTACACTGATAAAAAAAGTTCCAAAGTTATTAACTGGTAGTTCAGAAGACACTTTAGTACCTTTCCCAACCTATATGTGTGAAAGTTGTGGCCATGTTAATGATGACTTCCAATTATTTGATAAGTGATGACCTATAAAGAATTTTATTATTGGTTAGATGGTTATTTAACTAATAAATTAGAAAATAAACATATTGATATTGCACCTATAGTTGAAAAGATGGGTGAAGTTAAAGAAAGTGATAATTTTGGTATATCAAAACCATATACGGTTCCAGTACCAATTAATCCGATAATTAGAACTGATGACCCTTCAGTACCACCATGGCAAGTAACTTGTGACACAAAAAAAATTTAAATGATTAATAAATTAGTACACTTTTCAGATTTACATATTCGTCTTTTTAAAGACCACGACTTGTATCGCGACATTATTCGCGACATGTTGTCGCAATTTGAAGAAATTAAACCTGACCGAATTGTTTTTACTGGTGATTTAGTACACTCAAAAAATCAAATGACACCTGAACTTATCGAGATGGTTTCATGGGTTTTAACTGAATGTTCTAAAATTGCAAAAACTATTATTATTATTGGTAACCATGATTTTTTAGAAAATAATTCGCAAAGATTGGATGCGTTAACACCAATTGTTGATTCACTACAAAATGAAAATATTGTATATTATAAAAACAGAGGTACGTATGAAGATTCAAATGTTGAATGGGTGGTTTATTCGCTTATGGAGCATAACTTACCACCAGAAATTCCTCAAACAGATAGGGTTAAAATTGGTTTATTTCACGGACCTATTATTGGTTTATCTACTGATATCGGATATAAATTTGAGAGTGGTTTTGATTCATCTAAATTCGATGGTGTCGACTTGGTTTTATGTGGGGATATACATAAGCGACAAGTATTTGATATACCCAATAAAAAGAAAGCTTACATGGTTGGGTCTACAATCCAACAAAATTATGGGGAAACAATAAGAAAACATGGGTTTGGTATTTATGATATTAATAAAGACACTTACGAATTTGTTGACTTGGAAAACCCAAGACCATTTCTTTCATTTAAAATGAAATCATTTGACGATATTATCAACGGAACCGAAAAACTATCCAACGCCTAACAATGTATTCAGTCGAAGTTAAAAACAATAAAGAGATTTATGAGTTCTGTATGGTCAATGGTATCACAGACATTAATAAGTTCATTCAAGATTGTTTTAAACAAGGATTTGATATTAAAAAATACGGACTTTTAGGTGGGGAAGTAAGTGGGGAAGTTACTGTGGAAGTCATCAAAGAGGTTGAAAGAATTGTTGAAGTTATCAAAGAAGTGCCCGTTGAAAAGGTCGTTGAGGTGATTAAAGAAGTTCCCGTTGAGAAAGTTGTCATCAAAGAGGTTGTGAAAGAAGTACCCGTTGAGAAGGTGGTTGAAAAAGAAGTCTACATCACCGATGACGAACAAGTCAAGGAACTTGGTGGTAAAGTTGACAAGTTAGTTGAGGAAAAAAATGAACTCGTGTTAAAAATACACAAGTTGGAAAATGAAATGTCTAAAAGTGATTTAGAACTAGATGAACTTAGACAAAAAATTTCCATTAAAGAAGATGAAATTAAGTCAATTAAGCGAGAATTTTCCACTATAACCACTGAAAATGAAAATATTTTCCAAAATGAAATGTCTAAAAAGGTTGAAGAACTAGATGAACTTAGACAAACTTTAGATGAACTTAAGTCTAAACCTGAGGTTCATGTTGATAATAATAAAGTAAATATGTTACAAGAAACTTTACAGAATCTTAGAAAAGAATTATTATTAAAAAATAAAAAAATAAACGAACTTGAGGATAAAATAACACAATTTGGTAGTCAAACACAAAATATTGGGGCGGCTTATCTAAAAGGTTCAAACTTAACACAAAATTTATAATATGAATATTTTAATTTGGTTATTAATATCGTATGGAATGTCTAACATTCTTGTTTACGGGTCCATTTTTAATGGACTAAGGAGCTTCTTCAAAAGATGGGGAAGTAATCAATACGCACCATTCAACGGGGTCGGTCAGTTTATTTCTGACTTATTGGGTTGTATGATGTGTACTAGTACTTGGGTAGGATTCTTCTTGTCATTAGCTTTTATGTCACCATCAAACACCATAATCGGAACTTCACCGTTTATATCTTGGTTTTTTGACGGAATGTTAGCGTCAGGATTTGTATGGGCGTTTAACGCGATGGTTGAATGGTTCGAAGAAAACCGACCATCATGAAAAATTTTCTAAAGTATACTGTAGTATGGATTAGTCAGAACTTATCAATACCATTTTGGATGGTGGGTCACGTTCACTTAATGACAACCGTCTATCAAGATATTCATGAAATTATAATGTCTTTCGGTATGAACTTGATTGTTGCCGCGGGATTTATTATTGATTATAGAGAACAAAATAAAAAAGAAAAAAATGGGAAAAAAAGCAAAAGAACACAGAAAAAAAGTCGCGGCTAGAAATCAAAGAATTAAGGCTGACCAAAAGAAAATGCAAAAAGTTTATCAGGAAATGTTTGAAAAACAAATGAATAAATTACAAGAACAATTTGGGGATGATTTAAATGTTAATGTTAATGGAGAATCAGTTCCTTTTGAAGTAATTACACCTGAAGACACACCAACCACTGAAGAATAATAATGGATTTGTTTAATCCGCCAATAGAATACAATTACGAAATAATGATAAAAGATTTGGATATTACTAAGTTTGAAAATCCCTACGTACAAGTGGTATGGGAAGATAGTGCGGAAAACTTCACACAAGAGAAGATTAAAAGTGTTCGTCACTACTTCCAAAAAAAATACCAAACAACAAATGTAAATGTTATCACTAAGACCAAAGTCAGTGAGGACACCACCCACAACGTAGATATATCATTCAACATTTTGGATGAGAACTACCAAATTGAGTTGGTGAAATCATATTTGGAAACTAAGGGTAAAGAGGAGTACTTAGATAAAATCCTTGAATTAAATTCTGTTGTTGATAATAAACTAATCTTATCTCAGACTGAGGCAACTCCATTTAAACGATGGTTTATTAAGAATATCGAGTTTTCAAACTTCCTTTCTTATGGTGAGAACCAAAAGATTGATTTTGAAAAGTGTGATGGTATTAGTGTTGTCGAATCGAATCCACCTAACTTTGGTGGTAAGACGGTTCTGAGCGTTGACCTTTTATTGTTTTTGTTCTTTAATGAAACAACAAAGACATCCAAAGCCGAAGAAGTGTTCAACAGATTTACAGACAAAAATCACGTAAAGGTTAAAGGCGAAATCATTATTGATGGTGATGAGTATATCATCGTCCGTAATATTGAACGCAAGAAATCTAAGAGTGGTGATTGGAATGTAAAAACTGAATTGGACTTCTTTAAGAAATTAGCTGACGGTAGTCTTTTAAACTTCACTGGTGAACAAAGACGTGAGACCGAAGCTTTCATCAAAACTTCTATTGGTTCCAAAGAGGACTTCTTAATGACAATTCTAACCACCGCCACCAACCTTGAGGACTTAATTGACTCAAAACCTACGGCTCGTGGTCAGGTATTGTCTCGTTTCATGGGGTTAGACTTCTTGAAACGTAAGGAAGATGCCGCTAAGGAAATCTATAGTGAGTTCTCAAAGACGATGATGTCCAACGTATATAATAGTGAACAATTAAAGACCGATATTGAAACATATAAAGGTCAGATTGTTGACTTAAATAATGGTATTGAGGAATTTAAAAAATCGTTGATTGAGACTGGTGAAAAAATCGCAAAGGGTCAAGACTATCGTGACAACTTACTGAAGGGTAAGCACAACATTGATAGAGAGATTAGTTTATTGTCCCCAACTAAACTTCAAGAGGACATCAATGGTTTGGATTTAGATAAGAGAAAGGTCGTTTCTCAATTGAACGAGGTTAAAGTTGTTGAACCATCTTCATTCTATCACGAAGACAAACACGATGAGGTTAAGGAGGAGATTAACGTACTTTTAAAAGAAGTGATACGTATTGATACGGAAATATCCGCAATTAATACGTTAAAGTCGTCTGTTGAGGGTGGAATCAAATGTGAACACTGTGGTATTGAGTTAATGAACGCGGCAATCACCAACGCCAAAATTGCGGAACTTGATGGATTAATCACGAAAAAAACCCAAAAAGATGGGTTAATGCAGGATTTAACCCGCAAAGAACAAAGTTTCGTACAACTTAAGAAAGAGTTTGATGAGTATGAAAAAAACAAACTTATCAAAGATAAGTATGAAGTTAGTATTGAAAGTATTGACCTTAAGATTGAAGGATTGAAAGTTAAACTTGAACGATATAACGAGGTTCAGGACAAGATTGCTGAGAACAATAAGATTGATACTATGTTGATTAAGGCGGGTAGTAGACTTGAAGAACTCGAAAGAGAAAAAGTCCAAACCCAACGAAATATTGACAACAACACTTATCAGATTAAGTCTCTAACTGAAAAGATTGAAACTAACAAAAACCTCATCATCAAAATTGCTGAGGAGGCTGAGAAAGAAAAGTATTACAAAGTGTTTTTGGAGATTTATGGTAAGAACGGTATTTCAAAATTAATCATGAAGACAATGATGCCATTAATCAATAGTGAGTTACAACGACTACTTGAAGATAGTTCACATTTCAGACTTGAGATTAGAATTAATGAAAAGAATGAAGTTGAGTTCCTAATGATTGATAACAACACTCAGGTTGAGAAGTTAATGTCGTCAGGTTCAGGTTACGAAAGAACAATCGCATCACTAGCGTTGAGAGCGGTGTTGAGTAAGATATGTTCTTTACCAAAACCAAACATTATCGTTTTTGATGAGGTGTTCGGTAAGATTTCAAACGATAACTTGGAAATGGTTTCTGAATTCTTTACTAAGATTAAAGAATATTTTGAAAAGATTTTCGTTATTACTCATAATCCATTGGTAAACAACTGGGCAGATAATATAATCAAAATTAGAAAAGACGAAAACATTAGCTATGTTTCACAATAATTTTGGTAGTTATGAAAAAAGTTGTATCTTTGTATTAAGATTAAAAAAATAGGGTATGAATAGTTATATTTTTTTTGTTTTTGGGGAACATAATGACCAATCAAGTTTTATAAAAAACATTGCTGAAGAATTGTCTTACATTTCTAATTCTGAAAATGTTAAATACTATTATGGTGAAACTTCAGGAGTTTTTACATTCAAATCTTTAGAAACACTAAATGAAGTTAAAGAATTTTTAGATATTATATTTGGTGACACAAATCTAATTTATTTCCTGTTACCATATAATGATGACAAAATGTCAGTAAAATTACCAAAAGGTATTTTAGAACACTTATTTGATGTTAATAATAGTGAAACTATGTCAGGTCTTGAGACTATGGCACAAAACATGACTTTAGACGAACTACCCGAAATACCTAAAAATTTATTTCAAAGTATGAAAGATAAATATAATGATGGGGATTACGATGATGATGATGATGATGATGAATTAGAAAAACTAAAACAAAAACCAATAGAACCAAGTGTCGACGATATTTTAGATAAAATTAGCGACAAAGGAATTAAATCATTAACCGAACAAGAAAAGAAAATTTTAGACAAGTACTCAAAAACAATTTAAATATATGAAAGAAAAAAACTCAACAATTCCAATTAATCAAGACGAGATTCAACACTACCTTAAAGATATTCGTAGAATTAAAGTTATGACACCTGAAAGGGAGAAAGAATTGGCTAAAATGATTAATTCGGGTAATTTAACTCAGTTTGAACGAGATAAAATCAATAAAGAGATTTTAGAAGGTAACTTAAGATTTGTTATTACAGTTGCAAAACAATATCAAAATCAAGGATTAGATTTTCCTGATTTGATTGCTGAGGGTAATTTAGGGTTAATGAAGGCAATTCAAAATTTTGATTGGGGTAAAAACCTTCGGTTTATTTCTTATGCGGTTTGGTGGGTTAAACAATCAATTTTGCAGTCATTGAATGATAATGCTAGAACTATTCGACTACCTGTTAATGTAGTTCAGGACCTACATAGAGCTAAAAAAGAGGTTGAAAATACTGGTGGTACTTTGGATGATAAATTTTTAATTTTACCATCAATGATTGACTTAGATATGAATATCAATGAAGATGGTGATACTTTAATTGATGTTATTAAGAACCCTGACGCTGAAATGCCTGATGAGGTCTTTAATTCCAAAGATATGTTAAAGTCACAACTATTTAATCTATTAGAGGCGTTAGATGAACGTGAAAAATGTATTATTGAAGATTATTTTGGATTAAGTGGCACACCAAGGACACTAGAAGATATCGGCGGTGATTTTAATCTAACTAAAGAAAGAGTTCGTCAAATTAAAGAAAAAGCTCTAAGAAAGTTGAGGAACGACTCATCTATATTGTTTGAGTATATGTAACAAAATACAAAAACCTTCTATTTATTATAATAGAAGGTTTTTTACTTTTATATAAAAAAAAACAAAGTTATGGAAGCATTTTTAAAATTTATTGATAATTGGGGTGTTAGAATTATGACATTCTTAGTTTTAATTATTTTCTTGAAAACTTGTTCTACAAATAGTAGAATAGAAAAAGTTCAAGACAAGATAGAATCTACTAATAGTAGGATAGATTCATTACAAACTCAAATTAAAAAAGAAATTAAGATTGAAGGATTGAAGTCGGAAAAAAGAATGATTCAGGCTACTGACAGAAAAATGATGGATGTTAATCGTCAATCTGAAATTGATAAGGAAATTTCTATCATTGAAAGACAATGAAGACTCTAAATTGGATAAAAAATAATCCAAACAGAGCTATGTTTTTGGTACCCATATTATTGGTCGCGGGTATCTCAATATCACACGTAGTTTCTTGGTATGATATTGCTAACCCAATAACTTGGGCTATATATCTATCTATAGCAATTGAAGTTGGAGCAATGACCGCACTTGTAGCGGCGACTAATAGAATTAAAGGTGGAGTATGGTTCATGTTCGGTTTAGTTACATTCATTCAAATGATTGGTAACATATTTTATTCTTTTAAAGAAATTGATTCTAATGGTGAATTATTTAAATCTTGGGTAGAACTAACTGGCCCTGTGTGGGAAAATTTAGGTTCAGACATTGATGATGTTATCTCATTAAAAAGATGGTTAGCGTTTTTAGAAGGCGGTTTACTACCTATAATATCATTAACTTCATTACATTTTTTTATAAAATATAAAGATAACGATGAGGTTAGTACACATGATGGTGTTGTTGAAGTAGAAAAGATAGTTGAGGTACCTGTAGAAAAGATAGTTGAGGTACCTGTAGAAAAGATAGTTGAGGTACCTGTAGAAAAGATAGTTGAGGTACCTGTAGAAAAAATAGTTGAGGTACCTGTAGAAAAAATTGTTGAAATAGAAAAGATAGTTGAGGTACCTGTAGAAAAGATAGTTGAGGTACCAGTTTATGAAACAACCACAACTACAACAACTGATGACGGTATTAAAAGATTGAGTTATGTAAAATCATAATTACCTGATAAAATCTATATCCATTAATTAATGGT
>Ga0208019_1000014_pt1 | contig 90404 bp, 87 predicted proteins | sample CB_VirMetaG_5_FD_184540 | JGI IMG/M metagenome (GOLD analysis project Ga0208019, IMG submission 184540) | Freshwater to marine saline gradient viral communities from Chesapeake Bay - CB_1508_1D Viral MetaG (SPAdes) (version 4) | ecosystem: Environmental > Aquatic > Marine > Coastal | place: USA... | reverse complement strand
CTTTCGCCAACGGTTGCACCACCGCTGAGGAAATCGCCCAATGGGTTGAATTCAACGGCCACCCGATGCTCAACAACACCACCCACGCTGACGCTGACGAGGGACACATCCTCCCTCGCATCACCGTTCACATGGGGACTGACAACGAGCGCAGTGTCCAATTGACCTCAGTGTTCGCACGCCCAATGGTGGCTTGATTCGGAGGCTCGTGATTCACCACACATCACTCACACGGTTTCGGTGTCCAATGACGGACTCCCCTCGTGCATCCCATCCGCCTGTGCGGGACTCTTGAGGACACCAAACCCTGTGCAACGATACAGGAGAGATACACATGACGACAACAATCCAAACCCGCACGCCCACGCCCGTCAAGGTGGTGTTCCGATACACCCCTCGCACCGTTCTGTCAAGCACCGCCATCACAGGTGAATTGGCTGACCTCGTGAAGCGCATGAGTGGCTTCGCCACCGACAGCGACACCGTTGAGGATGTCCAAGACGAGCGTGTGTGGGCCATCCTGCCATACCACCCTCTCCCCGAAGGAGAGAAGTCCAACGACATGGTGGCTGTGCTTCTCGCTGACGGCACTCGTGAGGTTCACCATTGGCCCACGCTCATCAAGGACACCACCGAAGCCACCCCTGAGCAATACGCTCGCATGATGGCTGACATGGAGGACAACGGGTATGAGGTTGAGCCGATCACCGCACGCCAAGTCAATGCACTCCTTCGCCGCGCTGAACGCCCGGTGGTTAGTGCTGAACGACAGGCATCCACCGATGAGGACTTTGAGGTTGAGGACATCAGCATTGACGGCTCGTTCACGGGCGACCTTGATACATGGAACAATTCAACATTTCAGGAGGATTGGGCATGAGCGACATTCGTGACCTCGTGCTGTTCATCCTTACCGGGAGGGATGCCGATGAGGTGCGTGCGAAGCGTGACCCTCAGCCCCGACCCGTTGATGATACGGATGCGTGGAGAGGATTTGAACCAACGGAGTGATTTAGCATGAATGACATACACTTTGGAGATGTGTTCGCACACCGCAGACTCACCATCAAGACACCGTTCACCCCTGTGCCGTTCCCTGCGACCTATGAGGTTCAGGGCTATGTCAATGACATGAACGGCACGAGAATCACCCTGCGTGCTTTGCACCACTACAACCGCCCACCACTGATGAATGGGCATGAACGCTCGCTCAACGCTACACTCGTGACCGAATTGCCTGATCCTCATGGGGAAACCTTTGATGTTTCCTTAGAGGCTCTTGAGAAGCACTATGCTTTTCTTCGCCATGCTGATGGAGGGATTTGATGACAGGCTTCACGCCACAGAAGTGGGATGCGATGCCGTGGGGTCGCAGGGGAAAGAAGGCACGCAGGGTGTGGCTGACAGTCAAGCGCGTGTCCGGGTCAGCACCCACAATCATCCGCTACATTCCCCCTCAGCCATCCCGACAGCAACGAGCCATGTGGGTGATTGAACACGAATCACAGACCTTGACATTCTCAGGCACAGCCACCGAAGTGGTGGAGGAAATTGAAGAGGTGTTTGCATGACCGAATCCATCACTTTTCCCGACTCCTTGACAATCCACTTCACCAATGACCGTTTCAGCACGCTGTGCGGTCAAGGCATCCTCACCGACATTCCTGTGGTGTTTCGTCATTTGCATCCGTCAGGCTATGCACCAACATACCTGTGTGAGATTTGTGAGGAAAGACACACGGCAAAGACGAGAGGACAGGTGATTTATCGCTACGATGACGAAGCAAACACCTTCATTGAATACGATGAGGCTTAAATACGCCACAGGGTATCGGAGAACACACACGGAGATGAAAACATGACCGCATTGAAAGAAGCATTAGACAAATTAGACGCAATCAGGGGCGACATTGAACGGCTCGCTGAGGAACACGGAGAGGCATTGACCCCACTTGAAGAAAAGGTCAAGGGTCTGTCCGACAGCATTGACACCATCGCTAAGGACATGGAGGACTTGGTGAAGCGTGTTGAAACCATTGAGGACAATTACCTCACGGCGAGTGAACTTGATTCATCAGCACCATCCACCCATGACCTTCTCTCCCTCATCAACGAATTGCAGGAACACATCGCTCGCAACGAGGGCGGTGCTGTCGGCATGATGTTCACCACGAATCCCTGAGTGATTGACATGAACACTTTCTTCTTTGACCCATGTTCCTATGTTTCGGCACAAATGATGGATGACAAACGAGTGGGCAAAATGATCATTGAATCAGGTCAATTGTTCACCGCCTGTATTCGCATCACCCTCGCTGACAACGGCTTCACTGATGAGGCGATTGAAGCGTTGATGGAGGAATACGGTATCGTGACATCTAAAGGCACGACATGGCGTATCACCCATCGCAACCACCCCTCAAGCCTGTGGTGTCGTGAAGCATACGAGAACGCTTCATGGGTCATTCACCACGCTCTCGGACTCATCAACCAATTCACCATCCGATTCGGTAAAGTGCATGGTTGCGCCCCTGCGATTGCAGGAATGTTCAGGCTCTTGGAGGACATTCTCAAGCCATTGATGATGCCCGGTATGACGAAGCCCCCACAATGTATGCCCGATGAATTCAAGCATGACGATCCTTGCATCGCCTATCAGCAATATCACCACTCCAAACCCAATGTCTATTGGAGAAAAGGCGTGGATGCACCTGCTTGGTGGCGAAGCGTGGAGGTGATTCAATGAGCATCAGTCCCGGTGACTATTTTGCCTGTCGCAAATGTGGATTGAAGTCCTATTGCACCATGTATCTGTATTGTGAATCGTGTGGTCATCAGGATGCTGATGACAGGAAACACATGGTGAAGCGTGGGCGTTGGACTCCAAAGCCCTGCGTGTGCTGTCATGGAAAGGATTCAAATAGACCACAGGGAGTGGGTGAGCCATGACGAAGTTATACCGATGGCAACAAGAGGCACTTGACCTGTGGGTTGGTGAGGAATCCGACAGGTTAGGCAACAAGAAAATGACAGTCGGTGCTGTGACAGGTGCGGGCAAAACACGCTTTGCTCTTGAGGTGGCTGAATACGAGGTTCTTCAAGCCGTGAGCCTTGGGGAAACCATTTACATCACCGTAGTCGTTCCTCGCAAAGCACTGATGCCTCAATGGAAAGAGGCATTTGAATCACGCTTCGCCTTCACCAACATACCCATCGGGAGAGTCGGTGGTGGGGGTATCAAGGGTTGGCCGTCTAAGCCCATGAGCCATCAACAAATCAACATCAACATCATCACCATCAACGCACAGCGTGAAGGTAAAATGCAAATCGCACACAATCGTCATTTGGTGATCGTTGATGAATGCCACAACCTTCGTGGTGCGAAGAATCGCAACGCACTGAACCCTGACTTCATCGGTGAGGAATGCGTGAAGGTTCTTGGACTCAGTGCTACACCACACCCCACTCCCGAAGCGAAGCGGGTGGTTGAGGAATTGTGTGGTGAAATCAAATACGCATACCGATACGCTCAGGCTCTTGAGGATGGCGTTATCCCGTCATTCGTGGTGAACGCTGTGAACATTCCCATGACCGATGAGGAAACGAAGGAATTGGATGATTGGGATGGCAAAGTCAAGTGGGCTTTGAAGAAGGCTGACAGTGCATGGGGTGCTGAGAGGAACAAAATGCTCAATATCGCCAAGCAATACGGTATTCAGCGAAAGCAATTCCTCAACCGTGTCAAGAGCCGAACCCACATGGCTCTTAGGATTCTCAACAAGCATCAGGGTCAGCCGACCATGCTGTTTCACGACAGGACTGAGGATGTTGATCGTTTGGCCGAATTGACACCACACCTCAACCCGGCTGTGTATCACAGCAACCGACCATCAGCCAATGATGAAATTGAGTCATTCATCACAGGTGACACAGATGTTCTCTATTCTTGTATGGCTTTGACTGAGGGCTTCAATGTCCCTCGTGTCAAGGTGGCTGTGATGATGTCCGGGTCAAACGCACCGTTGAGGCGTATTCAAACGCTTGGGCGTTGCCTTCGTGGTGATGACGATACACCCAATGAAATCTATTTCCTTTACATCAAGGGAACGAAGGATGAGGATGGACTTCGCAACCTGATTCGTGAAGCCGATTTGCCGACTTCGGTGATGAGGTATTTCACCATGAACGGTGAGTGGATGGAGGAATCATCGCCCACCGTTGTTGGTGAAGCACCTGTGTTCCGTGAGCGAAAGGAACGCCCTCAATGCCCGAAGTGCGAGCGCACATTCAGGGGTGAGGTTGGACTCAACACTCACCATTGTGTCCCAAAGCGACAGGGAGAATACGGTTCAAAGGAAAGGAGGCAACGCCTTCGTGACATCCTATCGGGGAAGCATGACAACATGACCTTTGATGAATTTATGGACTTGTGAAACCATATCGTTGTTTAATATGTCAGGGGGGTATCGGATGAACATGGCCCGCAAAACCGCACCCAAGAAGCCCAAGACCCACAAGCGAAAGCGACACGCAATTGATCACGAATGGTTGGACAATGCGTTCCGCATCAATTACCTCCAAGACGGTGAAACAATGGCGAGCATCGCCAAGCGATATGTGCGTATCAAGAGAACAAGCACCGTTGGTTCAATCACCGCCGCACTCGCCGTCAAGAAGAAGGCACACGAAGCCAAATTGAAAGAGGCACAGAAAGCACGACGAGTCATCGCCATCGCTGACGCACGAGAAACCTTGAAGGAAACGGAGGCTCAGGAATCCGATGCCCCACAGCACTTCACGGTTCGTCACGATTCACCCACTTTGAAGTCGCTTCAAGACAAAGCCGACTATCACTTGAGCCAATACAAATCGGCTCTCAAGGAAATCCTTGAGGTGATTGGTGGTGAACAGTAAGGACTTCATCGCCACATTCACCACGAAAGCCGTTGATGAAGTGGCCTCAGCAAAGAGGCGGATTGCTGATTGGCGAGCCGTTCTCGGTGAATTGCACGCAGATCGTGGTGCTTTGTTGGGGAGTCAGCAATACAGCGAAATGTCGGGGATTGAACAGGCGAGAGTGTTGGGGGAAATTGATGATGGCATCGCTTCAACCAAGCACCACATTTCAGTCATTCGTGATGAATTGTTCGCTATGTCAATACCACGCACTCACATCCATCGGTGCAAACGCATCATCAATCGGCTCTTGAAGGAATCAATTTTTGACGAATACAAGGAGGGAACAGAATGAGTCAGGAATGGGGAATCCGATACGGCGCACACGGTGAGGGTTTCGTCATGTCTATTTCTGGGCCACTTCACGGTGGTTGGCACAATGTTCTCGTGGAGTGTGATGACACACACATGAGTGAGGAAATCAAGGAAACGGTTCAAGAGATCGTTGAGGAAAACGGATTTCACCGACCTCATGGGAATTGGGATTGGACACGAATCAACACCACATACATGAGGAAATCCACGACTTATCACGAAATACGGGTGCGGAGGAATCCAAATGCAGAACCACGAGAAGAAGAATAATTGTCCTGATTGTGGTCGCCCCATGTTGATGGAGAAGGAAACCAAATACGACATCATCACTGCGATGGAGAGGAATGTGTTGAAATGCACACAATGTCGCAGGTGGAAATACGAGGGGGAGTGATTGAATGCCTTTACCTCCACCAACCAATGAGGATTTTAATTGGGCCAACCGCCTGTGGAATACGCTCGTGATTGCTGACGAAGCACAGGGGCGACAGGGAGGGACATGGGATATGCCCTCCGTTGGTCGCTATGTTCGGACAGGACTGACCGAATTGACATTCACTGAAATTCATGGGGACATGACCGCCCCTGACCGACTCGGTATCACTCTCTTTGATAAGCACGATTGGATATGCGCTCTCGCTGAGGGAATTGGGTGGGTGATTTATGATGAAGTGCAGAAGGCTGACCTTGAGGAATCCGACTTTGACCCCGCCGAACCACCCATTGAACACATTGGAATGGCTCATGTGTGTGAATGCTCGCTCATCTATACCGTGAGGGGTCAGGACTGTAATGAGCGTGTCCTCGTGGGCGACGATGGCGAGTGCTTAAATCCTCAATGTGTGGGACTCCTGCCCGAAGTCCATAGAGGTGTTTTCAATCACATTAACGAAACGGCACTCGTCGCCAAGATGGAGGCGTTAGAACGCTTGATTGCTATTGACGAAGGCGACCTCCCCGCACCACCAATACCCATTGACCCAAGTGGACAGATGGCTTTGTTTGAAGAGGAATAGGTTCATATAGACCACCCGTTATGGACACACCATGACGGACAAGCGTGACCTCCCGAAGTGCATCGGATGCGGGCGACCCATCCATGCGAAACCAACGGACACAAGCATCGCCAAGCAAAGTGATTCAGATCACGGGCGTTGCACGACCTGTTGGGAGGTTGGCGATTTGTTCCTCATAACACAAGGAAAAGGTGATTTAGCATGAGCAAAAAATTATTTCAGGAATACGCACAAGGACTGACTGACGAACAAATGCGTCAATTGACGGGCGTGGGGGCATCCCTGCGTGACTTCGGTGAAGCATTAGAAAAGGAATGGCTCGCTCGCAACGGTGCGAACCTCAACGCTGAGGAACGCAAAGAGAACAAAGGCGCACCAAACGCTGTGGCGAACCCGGTGATTGATGTTGAAATACCCGATGTGCTGTGTGTGATGCTTCGCCCATCGCCTTCAACCAACAATAAGACTCGTGGATATGGCTACGCCAACGATGTGGGTCTGTCGGACAAGGTGAAATTCGGGAATGTTCCTCCTTCGCTTTTGACTGAAATTTTGGTGGACAAAATCGCCACCATGCTCAACGGCAAAGTCGCTGAGAAGGCACTCAACGATCTTCGTGATGCTCTCAGGGATTGTATGTCCATTGATGGCGAAGGCAATTTCACCTTTGACAAGAAGAAAGCACCACCTCTTCAACACCCGGTTGAAGTGGCTGAGTGGATTGGCTCTCTCAAGCAGGAATACATTGGCTCAACGGCGGGTGCGACCCACACGAGCATGGAGGTTGTGCCTATCCCAATTTCACCCGACGCAACGGTGGAGGAAACATCACAAACGGTGGAGGTGGTTGAATGAGCGACCCTTATGAAAAAGCACCGTGGCGTAGCCCCCTGAGCCGTTCCCGCATGGTCATTGAACAGACCGTTATGGAACACTGCGACCACTGTGATACATGGACTGAACGCAACCACACAACCTGCATCCATCATCGGATTTGTAAGACCTGCATGGATGAATTCGGGCAGTGCATTGAATGTAGGAAGGTGAAGGCATGAATTCCCTGAATCAAATCTCCTGTGTCAAGTGCAAATTCCCCACACTCGTTGGGTATTTGGACACGAAAGACAAGACCATCGTTTTGTCCTGTGTCAATTGCTATCACAAGCACCGCTTTTTCGTCAAACCGATTGGGGGTGAAGAGGAATGAACAGAATTGTGCTTGGGGATTGCGTTGAAACACTGAACGACTTGGATGAAAAGACCATTGATTTGATTTACCTTGACCCGCCCTTTTTCTCCAATCGCCAATATGAAGTCATTTGGAAAGATCGTTTTGAAACCGCTTCTTTCCGTGACCGTTGGGAAGGTGGCATTGAAACCTATGTATCGTGGCTCGTTGAGAGGCTTCGTGCTTGTCACCGTGTCCTGAAAGACACGGGGGTTCTCGTTTGTCATTTGGATTGGCACGCCTCCCACTACATCAAAGTGCAATTGGATGGGATTTTTGGCTATCACAATTTCATTAACGAAGTCATTTGGCAACGGGACAAGAGAACAAAATTGGGCGGTTCGCGCTCATACGGTGTTGCTGATGACCGACTTCTCATCTATTCAAAGACGGGTGAACACCACTTCTCAAACTTCACTGTTCCCTATACGAAAGAGGAATTGGCGAAGAAATTGAGGAATGAAGATCCCGATGGGCGAAAGTGGAGTCCTGCCCCTATCACACTCTCGTCGTCTATGGGGAGGCGACCCAATCAAGAATACACATACAAAGGCTACACGCCTCCATACGGATGGAGGATGATACGAACCTCGCTTGAAGCGTTGGACAATGACGGGCGTTTGCATTGGTCGGACAAGGGCATACCAAGTCGCAAAATGTATGCTGAGGATTTGAAAGGAAAGCCCCTGAACACCGTGTGGACTGATTTGCCTCGCTTGGTATCATCGTCAAAGGAGGCGATGGGTTATCCCACACAGAAGCCACTCGCTTTGATTGAACGCATCATCAGCACATTCACCACAAAGGACTCGGTTGTTCTTGATCCTTTTTGTGGATGCGGAACGACTATCCACGCCGCCCAAAGACTTGGGCGTTCATGGATTGGTATGGACATTAGCCCGATGGCTGTGGACTTGATGAGGAAACGCCTCGTTGAACACGAATCACTGAGGCTCAACACTGATTTTGAAATTGAAGGAATCCCTGAGAGCGAAGAGTCTTTGTTGCTAATGAATCCGACCCAATTTGCTGATTGGTGTTGCCACCGACTCGGTGGCATTCCTAACCCAAAGCGTGTGGGTGACATGGGAATTGACGGTTGGGATCGTGAGGGAAATCCAATCCAATCAAAACAGCATAAGAAAGCAATCGGGAGGAACACGGTGGACAATTTTGAAACCGCACTCCGCAGGGAAAAGAAAACAGAAGGAACAATCGTTGCCATTTCCTTTGGGCGTGGGGCAAAGGCAGAAGTCGCTCGTGCTAAACGGGAGGATGGTATCACCATCCATTTGGTTTCGGCTTTTGATTTGCTCAATGAACAAGAGCGCGAGTTTCAAGAATTTGTCGCCAAGCACGACTACGGACTTTTGAGGTGGATTGAATGAGTGGCCGATACAATCAACGACTTGAACGCAAAATCGCCACCGACTTCAACGGTGGAGAGGAATTGCATATTCTCACGCAGGATGCTAAAGGAAAACGCATCCTCAATCTCAGGCTCTATCGTGAAGCACCATCACAGGATGGACACACGGGCTACACAAAGAAGGGGTTCTATCTCTATCGGGATGAAGCCATCCAATTGCGTGATGCTCTCAATGACCTTCTCGCTGATGGGGCTTTTGACACAAACGACACACGGGAAATTCCTGAAACATTGGAGGGCTAAACATGGACATACGGCTGATACCCAAAAGCGAAGAGTGGTTTGACTTCTATCGTGGTCTTGGTGCTGAATTGATGAACGCATTGGATCTCAACGAAGAGGTGTTTCAAAGCCTCGTGTTTGCTTTGTGGGAGGAAACGACCACGAGGGTTGGGCGTGCGCCATTACCTCTCATGGCTGATTGCATTTACATCATCGCTAAATTGACGGGCAACCGCAAAAGCATCAGGGTGATGAAGAACGCCACCGAAGAGGTGTGGGGCAAACGCACAGACATTTTGCCGTTGGATAGGCGAAGGCAAAAACGAAGGTGGGTGTGGGCGAAGAAGGATTTCATTTGTTCTTTGCTTGTGCTTGATGACGAATCATGGAGGGATTTTGTCGCTGAATGGACTGACGGGGAAACCGAAAAGGTTGTTGCTGATTCGTATTGGGAGGAATCCGAATGAACATTGAAATTGGTTCTCGTTGGAGGAACAAATACACCCGTGAGCGATTCTTGGTGACAGACATAGAGGTTGTTCCTTTCAGGGGATATAACATCACCACCGATGTGATCGTCGTGTTAAACACCGACACCGACGAAGATGGGCGTTGGGACATATCGTTCTTCAAACAAGCATTTGACCCCCTTGAAGAAGAGGAATGAACATGGAGTCCATTTCTTTCAGCACAATCGCCGCATCATGCCGTCAGGCATACAATGGTGTCAAAAGACCCACGATTGTGTTGGAGGGTTTGTTCAACCATTCTCCCAAAGACATAGAGGACATCATACGCTTTTGCTACGAGGATAACCGCATTGAACAATCCTTGAGCGATGAGGATTTACGGGAAATTTACCTATGCTTAACAGACGCTTATCCCGAAGAGGTTGAGGACAACCCTGACCTCGTTCAAATCATCACCCACCTTTCTCTCGCTGATGAAACGAGAGTCAGCCTGTCATTTGTGCTGAAACAGATGAGTCAAATGTTCAAGGCTGACAACAACAAAACCCGGTCAGTCATTATGAACGGGCTGTTGAGGCGTGTCAATCAGCGTGATGCCTATTGGCTTCTTATCCGCATGATACGAAGGAGGAATCCTTTCAGGCGGTATCACATTCTCACGGCTCTCGCCAATCACTACAATCTGTTCTATGAACGGCTCAAGCGTGAAGCCAATTTCATCCCGTTGGTGACTTTGGCTCAACGCCTCAAAGAAGGAAACGATCTCATTGGTGTGCCTTCAATCGGAAGCCCGTTGGTTATTCCTTTGCCTGTCAAAGCACCAATCAAGGAACGCTTCGGTGCATACCTTGAGGTGATTCGTGGTGAACGGCTCACTATTCACAAAGAAGGCGACATGATTCTCATGTGCGATGTCAATGGACTGTTCCTTGAGGAAACGATAGAGGGCCAACACGAATTGGGTTCACTCATCAGCGATGGTATTTACCTCATTGAGCGCGTTGTTCAGGATGACTTCCCGCTACGCTTGGTGGATGTCCTTTACCACAAAGAAGGGCATCACGATGAGGACTTTGAAACAAGACGGGATTGGTTGCAGGAACACGCTTCGTTGCCCAATTTCTTCAAGCCAATGTATTGGTGCGAGAACCCTCAACAGATTCAGCACAAAACGCCACCAAATAGCGTGGCTTTCCTTTATGCTCGTGATGGCAAATTGACATACAACAACACCAAAGAGGAAGTGGTGCGTTTTAGCACAAAGAGCAGGGGTGAAATCCTCCGGGTGATTGGAGGTATTTACACTCAAGACCATGTGCGTGGTTTAGTGATGAATCGTTGGCGCGTGTCGGCTCGTGATGGCTTAGACTCGTATTATGAAGTGGGGGAAATTCAAGCCGAGGACATTGAAATGGAGAAGCGGTTGGCGAGGCTAACCGAACCCTCAAAGGCTTTCGTGGGCGAGGTTGCCCAAATGAAAGGGGCGACATTTGTTGAGGTTGAATTGCACCACGCCGACTACGATCATCGTGGGATTTCAATATCAGGGTCTATTGTTGGCATTGTGTCCAATGCGGGATTCAGCGATGTCGTTGCTGTTGAGGACTTGGAGTGGTTGGCGGGTGATGTGGATGGCTGACGATTATTTCAAGCGAAGCAATTGGAATAGGAAAGACGAATACTACACGCCTCCTATTTTGGTTGAAGCCATCCTCCCCCACATTGTTGGGAACCCTAAAGAAACAACGGTTTGGTGTCCTTTTGATACCGATAAAAGTGCGTTTGTTGAAATTTTGCGGGAACGAAATTTCAAAGTCATCCATTCTCACATTTGGGAGGGGAAGGATTTCTTTCAATACGAACCCGAAGAAGAATACGATTACATCATTTCAAACCCTCCTTTCACGAGGAAATTGGATGTTTTCAAGAGGCTTTTTGATTTGGGGAAGCCCTTTGCTATGGTGATGGGGCTTCCCATTTTGAATTATCAAGAGGTTGGGGATTTCTTCACGAAACATCAACAACAAGGGCATCACATTCAATTGCTGATAGTGGACAAAAAGGTGTCCTTTGACGGCAATACCGCCTCTTTCAACAATTCGTTTTTCTGTTGGGATATGCTACAAAGGGACATTGTTTTTCACCATTTAGCCCACAACAATTCAGGGGACGATCACATTGGGAGTCGCATGAAAGTGGATTCCGAAGAGAGAGGAATAGAACCGCTACCCGTGAGGTGGTTATTTGATTGATGAAGAAACAATTACCATGCTGTTGCTCGCAACCAACGCACGCTTCCGCATAGGTGTGCGATTCACCACAAATAACCAAACGGGCTATGAAATCCGACCCGAATGTATTCTTTTTGGGAGGAACACGATACCCGAAGCCGTTCAATTGGTCTTGAAGGAGAACGGTTTGCCCGTTCAAAATCAATTCACTGATGCGGTGCATCTTCAAAAAATGCTGAGAATCACAAAGGCTTGGCGGGACTTTACCAAAGAGCCTGAAGGGTGGCTTCTTGTAGCGCGGTTTAATGGGCGTGTTCCCGAATTGAAATTCCACGAGGATGTTGAACAGGCATTGAATGTGTTTGAGGATGATGATGATGCTTTATGACGAAACGCCCACAGAAGAGGCGGTGGATTGGTTTGCCGTCTGTCCGAATTCGGATTCTCAATACGAAGCACCACTCCCAACCGGGCTGTTTGATGTGCTGAGGTTATACACTAACGAATGGGATCGTGCCGTTGTTGGTAAAGCCATCAAGCACACGAAAGGAAACATTCTCTTCGGACTTCATGTTTTGTTGCGAACCTTCCCCAACAACATCGCGCTTGAAATGTGTGCGCGTGAATTCGCCCATCGCATCCCGTTCCGTTTGCTCGCTGACATAATCGCGCTTTCGCATAACGGAACAAGTCGCAAACGCTTGGTGTTTCCCGACAAACGACAGAAGCCTGTGCCTTCTTCGTTGCTCAAGGCATTCGGTTTGCGAGGTTCGGAAAGTGGGTGGTTTGACCGCTTGGCTCAGAACGAGGATTTTGTTCGCTCGGTGGGCTTGAATATCAAAAACGAGGATTGGGAATTTATCACCATGTATGATAAAGCAACGCTGTTCAAATCGGACACAAAACAAAGCACTGCGAGCCATAGAGGTGCAAATCAGGGGGCTTTGTTTTGACACCGATGCTTTTATACACAAGACCCTATTGGCAGGGGTGCTAACGGAGGAATGACGATGACGCAATTGTGGCTCAAATACCGACCCGATACGATGAGGAACATGGTTGGGCTTGAGGGCTTGAAGAAAGACGCTCAGTCATGGGCTGTGGCAGGTTCTCTCCGCTGTGGTGGTGTCATTTTCAACGGTAAGGCGGGAACGGGTAAAACCACCGCCGCACGAGCCATCGCCAAGGATATGCTTGGTTCGGCTTTTGAAGCCAATTTTCATGTGTTCAACGCCTCCGATGATAGAGGCATCAATTTTGTCCGTGAACGCCTAAAGCCCTTGGCTGAACAGAAGGCTACGGGTGCTAATTTCAAAGTCATCAACCTTGACGAAGCCGATGGTCTAACAAACGATGCTCAGGAGTCCATGCGACAAATCATTGAGATCACGAGCAAACACACTTTATGGATTCTCACCTGCAACCGTGTGAGCCGTATCATCCCTGCACTTCGCTCAAGACTCCCCACATACAATTTTGGTGGGCTTGAAGGCGAGGATGCCGAGTCTTTCTTGGAGAATGTCATTGAAACCGAGAATTTCCCGCAGGATTGGGTATATAGCGTCAAATCCTTGATTGGTAAAACCAACGGTGACTTGCGTGCGTGCCTAAAGACCATGCAAATTTGTGACCCAACAGACCCAAAGGCACTCGCCCTCACAATCGCACAGGATTATAGTGCGGTCATCGCACTCTATGACTCCATCGTTCAGCACGAATGGGAGGATTGTTTCACTCAAATTGACATTATTGACCGTCAGGGCGTTGTGCGTGACGAGGTTATTGATGCAATACACGAAGCGTGCATGGAAAAATACAAAGCGGGCGACATTGGCATCCAAATCGCCCTTCTCCACCTGCTGATTCTCGGTCAGTGGGCGGCAAAATCGGCTGATTGGGTATCAGGCGACATCCTATTCCTCCGATCAATGATTGGGGATTATAACAAGAGGTGTTAAAATTGACAGAAGAAAGAGAAATTGGATATGAATGTATTGAAGAAGCCGCCACCATTTTGGGCGTTGAAAGGGCAGAAGCCCTTGAGTCCTTTGGCTCGTGGATGGGAGAGGTTTTCCCTGATATGTGGGCTGAATGTGGACAAGACGCGCTGAACCTTGAGGATGAGGACTTCAATCACTATGCGGATATGTTCGTTCTCGCTGTGCGACCTTCGGGTGGTTCAAGCGGTGGCGTTGGCGGTGGTCGTGGTGAGGAATGGGTCGGTGCTTTCATCGGCTTTGACCGAAGGACTGACATGATGAAGCGAAAGCGTGACATGGCAATTGACATCGCAACGGCTGATTTGAGTGGTGCTATTCGCAACGGGTTCACCTACAACGGCAACAAGGTCGGGATTGGTCGTGCTTTCACCAAAGACGGCAAATGGCTCATTGAACACTCTCAAGGTGTGTATCAAAGCGATAAGGATGCCGATTCTCAACCATCGTGGGTCATTCCCATCAACGAGAAGGTGAACATCTCCATGCTCAAGCCCGACAACACTCCTACACTCGCCTACATGACGAAGAGTGTTTGGACTTTTCACGGCAACACCAAAGAGAAATTCTTGTCCGAAGGGCCAATCACCGTCAAGGTTGAAGGTCAATGGGAGGCGGCAGATCACGATTGGAAATTGTGGCAACCTGTTCTCATCAAGGGCGAATTTGACGCTGAGGGTTGGAATGGCTCAGGGGCAACGCTGTCCGTGAGCAACCCTGCCTGTGCCTACGGTCTTGATTGGATTCCCGAACAGAATCGTGAAGCGGGTGCATCCCTCTTCAAACCTGAGCAATTCCTCACAACCTGTGGAGAAGCACTCGTCAATCTCGGTGATTTGCTTGACCATCACATGACAAACCGAACCGAGTCCTATGTGGACAGGAACGGTGTGCAACGCTACGATGGTGCTTTGGTTGTCATCGTTGGGGGTGTCATGGACATCAATCACGAAGGTCGTGAGTCCCAATGGGATTCAACGGGTCGTGATTATTACCTCTCCATCTCCAATCAGGTGTTGCGACGAGAAGATCCCAACGCTCGCATTGGCATCGGTGTGAGTGGCATCCACCACGACAAATTCAACGCCATGAATGTGTTGAAGGGTGGCGAGTGGCTACCCTACGCTCGTGGTTCTCGCATTTGGGTCGTTGGTCGCACCGACTCCTATACCAACACCAACGGTGAGGATGTCGTCAAAATCAACGCACATGGCATTTACGCCATTCCCAACAAATCTATTCCCGCACAGAAACCGAGCGAGGACTCCAATGACCTCGGCAATCTCGGTGGATTTGGTGTCGGAGGTGATGAGTGATGTCAGGAACAGGATTTTTGGATGGATTCAAGGAACAGAAGGGCAATTTTGAGCCACCCGTCAAGGGTGCTGAACCAAAGCCTGAGCCGAAGGCTCAAGCAAAGCCCACACCACAACAGCCAAAGCCACAGGCTGAGGCTAAACCACAACAACCCAAGCCGAAGCCACAGGCGGTTGCTCACGAAGCACCCACATTCAAAGCATCGGCTAACATGAACCCGGTCATCGCTCGTATGATTCAATCAGCACGCACTATGGCTGTCCGTCAAGACACCTTCGTGATGTGCGGTATCGCAGGGCATCCCAAAACGGGAAAAACGGGTATGGTGCTTGACAGCCTCACCCCTGATGAAATCGCCAATGGTGCTGAAATTTGGCACATTGACTTTGACCTTGGTGGTGAAACCACGAAGGCGGCACACCACAAGGATAAGGCGGCAAACATTGTTGTTCTCAATCCGTGGGTTTTCAATTATGGAAACAGTCGTGTGCCGTATGATTTCCCTGCAACCTTTCAGCAGACCATTGACATTCTCAAGGCGGCACAAGCACAAATGGAGGAACAGAACAATTTCTTCATGGAACATGGTAAAATGCCCAAGCCATACCTCAAGACTGTCGTGTTTGATGGGGCAGACCATTGGCTTCACATCACTGAAACCTGCATGAAGGTGGATGATCTTGAATTGGGCGTTGATGGTATTGCTGTGGCCGGGAAGAAGGCAACCACACAGATTGGTCGTTTCAATTGGAACATTCGTGCGACCCGATACCAAACCGCTATGGTCGCTCTCCGTGAATTGTGTCGTGGTGGTGTTCATTCGTATGTTATCACTCACATGAAACCCGCCTATGACAACACGGGCAACGAATTGGTGGGTCAGGACTCACCCAAGTGGCTCAAGGACACCGAAGGACACCTTCAACAAGTGGTCTATACCGAAATTGAAGAGGAACGGGATGAGAACGGTGAATTGACGGGCGTTGTGCGTGGTTATGCACGAGTCGTGGCGAACCGCACTTCTCTCCAATCAGGTGGCCGACATTTGCTCTTTGAACGCAACAACGAGGGCGGAACATGGTATGGTTGGGATGGACTCAAGAAAGGTGAATTTGACATCGCAGGAGGTGATGAGTGATGGTTCAAGTCGTCATCAATCGCAACCACTTCAATTCGTTCATGTCGGGCTTCTCGGCTATGGATGATCTTGTTCTCCACGCCAATGAAGAAACCCAACGCATTTACGCATCGGGAACGGCTGACCGAGCCTTCTTCATCAATCGTTGGGCGGGTGCTGATGTTGTTGAAGGAGGAAACATTGTCATGGGTCAAATCGGCACAATCATTTCTCTCGTCAAGGATTTACCACAAACGGAGGAAAACGAAATCCGACTCTCCTGTGACGGTGATACCCTCACCATCATGTCAGGTGGGTCGTTCTTCCGCATTCCAACATTGGCTTCGGCCACTTCGTCAGCGGGCGTTGAACAATTGCTGAACACCCTTGAGGAATCACGGGGTTCTGACTACGCTCGCTTCGGCCAATCGGACTTCGCATACAAATACCAATTTGAATCAAACACGGTTCGTGCATTACAAAAAATCGGTTCGTCAATCAACAGCGGGGCGTTGTTTTGCTTGATTGTGTCGGGCGATGAATTGGTCTATGTGGTTCAGCGTGATGGTATTCGCATTGAACACACGATTGAAGCGATTCAAAGTGACTGTCTTGAAGAAGAAACATCCATTTGGTTTGGTTCTTGGTTGTTGGATGCACTGAAGGCTATGCCGAGTGGTGGTGTCATCCATTTGTCGTGTGGTGCTGACACGCCTCTCCTGCTTCGTCACGAAGCCGTTGAGGGTCAGGAACACGGCACAACCGTCATTGTAGCACCTCGGCAAGAAGCCGAGTGATTACAATGATTGTTGAGCGATACATCACGAATGACGAAGAAGAACGCATCTTCACTCGGTGGCGAAAGCCTGACGGGTCATTGGTTGAGGAACACCATGACTTCGCACCGTATTTCTATGTGCTTGACGATGAACGCCTGATAGAGCGTTTGACTCAAATGTATGATGCTCGTTTCTTCGGTTGGGAATTGACTGAGGACACAGCCACTTCACTCCCAAGCAAAGAATACCCGCATGGTCGCACACTGCGAAAAGTGGTTGCACCGACCTCAAAGGACATACGAGCCATGCGAGAAATCGCAGGTGACACATGGGAGGCTGACATTCACTTCGTTGATCGTTTTTGCATTGACACATACGAGGCAGGTGATATGCCTGATTGGTTTGACAACATCGTTAAGGCGGGTGGCTTTGACATGGAGTGGAATCAAGACAATGAAATCACCATGCTCGGCTACACCACCGATGGTGTGGTTGCTCGCACATGGTCTTGGCATCCGACATATGAGGGTGTTCTCAATCCATATCGTTCCGAGAAGGAAATGCTTGAGGCGTTTGCACAAGCCTTTGAGGAATTGAACCCTGACTTGATTACAACATGGGCAGGAAATCGTGCTGATTGGCCGATGCTATACAAGCGGTTCAAGCATCACGGTCTTTCGTTGGATTGGGCTTCGCCAATTCAATGTGCTTCACCACCAATGACTCACTTGCCGCGCTCAGGTGTCTATCAAGAAGGAACACAGATTATGCTTGGTCGCATGACTCTTGACTTGGCTGACAGGAATCATGGCTTTGAGCGTGTGTGGCGTGATGGAGGAAACGGTCAATTGTCCGACAGGCGACTTGGTGCGGTGGGGGAATTGTTGTTCCCCAACAACCCTGAGTGGTGGAAAGTGGACATGAAGGGCATGAGCCACCACGATATGTGGTTGGAGGATTTTGAGGCGTTCTGTGCGTATCACAGGGGCGACATTTTGCTCACCGATAGGATTGACCGTGAATACCATGTCAGTCGCTTCTTCATGGCTTTACAGCGTGTCTGTGGGGTATCATTCTCATCCGTGTTCACGGTCAGTCGTTTCGCACGAGGACTCCTACGCAGGAGAGCAACATGGGCATCGCCAACCGGGACATATCACAAAGGAACGGATGGTGCATTGTCGGGTGGCTTTGTGGCTGAACCGAAAGTGGGTCGTTTCACCAATGTAGGTGTCTTTGACTTCCGGGCTATGTATGCTGAAATCCAACGAGGAAACAACATCAGTCCCGAAACAATTCGCTACGAGGTTGGTGACGAAACACGGACATTGGGCAACGGTTCAATTTGGTATCAAGGTAAAATGGGTGTTCTTCCCCAATTGCAGATTGATCTCGCTGAGGCGAGGAATGACGCAAAAGCCCAAATGAAAAAATACGAACCCACTTCACAGGAATATGCGGGTTTCAACACACTCCAATTGGCATTCAAGCGCGCGGCAGCGTCAGTCTATGGCCTGATGGGACACACAGGACACGGTGAGAGCCACCTTGAAGTCGCATCAGCCATTACCTATGTTGGTCGCTCGTTGGTCGGGCGACTTATGGAAATATGTGATGACATGGGTTATCCTGCCCTCGCAGGTCACACCGACAGTGCCTACATTTCAATCGGTGACGCTAACGGCGAGGAAATTGCCGAGCGTTTAACACAAATCATACAGAAGGAATTTGATAGCGACAGGTTTGTTGTTGAATTTGAGAAATTTATGAAAGCATGGATTGCCGCAAAGAAGAACCGCAATTTTGGTTGGGTCGTTTGGCCGAAAGAATCACTCCATGTGACAGGATTTGAATACAAAAAGAGCAACGCATCACGAATCACTAAGCGTGTTCAGGGCGAAGCGTTCATGGCGTTGTGTCGGGACTTGGCTGATCGTGATGCCATTGATGACATTGTATATGGCATCATCAAAGAAGTCAAGTCGGGTTCTGTCCCTCGCAAACACTTGACTATGCGTTCACGCTTAGGTAAAGACCCCGAAAAATACGGACAGCAGGGTGGCTTTCAGGGGGCGGCGAAGAAATACAACCTCACAGCACCCAAGCATTTGCACTTCAAGGATGGCGATGGAGTCCCACACCTTTACACAAAGCGTGGAATTGAAGCATATCGCACCGATGAGGAATTGGCTTCACTCCCACTTGATTTGACAACAATCGTGCAAAAACAAGTGATTGCACCCGTTGCACTTATCTATGAGGCTATGGGTTGGAGTGAACCCACAGCCGATGCCTCAAGACCTGTTTCCCTATGGTGATATACATGATTGAACACAAACCACCAAGAGCCTATCCTGTGCCGAACCGTGAAGGGTTGTTTTCAACATACGCATGGCATCCCGGCATGAAGCAAAATTACATTTTGAGGATGAGCAAATCCTCACTTGGCGACTCCACCTTTTGCGCTCAACAATACTTCATTGGTCGCATCATTGGCATGAAAGAGCCACAGAACGATGATATGCTGAGAGGAACAAATGTCCACGATATTGTTGAGCAATTCTATGACAATGTGGACATTGAATACGCAAAGGGTCTTGATGCCGATAAGGTGGATATGTATTTTCAAAATTGTATGCCCGATGCTACGGGACTCAAAAAGCCCCAAGAGGTTTTCACACTTGATGAGGATTTGCACTTAGACCGCTATCGTGTTGCTGAGGTGCAACGCTTCTTGTCGTCAGATCCCGACAATTTTTTGCCAACAGGCAACGAATTGTTGGTTGATGATGTGGTTGAGATTGAGGTGGATGGCATCAAGCAATTGGTTCACTTCACAGGGTTCATTGACAGAATTTTCACCAACCCTGACGGCACACTTCACATTCACGAATTGAAAACGGGTCTATGGAAGGATAAGGAATACAAATACAACAGCATGAGGAAGGAAATGGCGTTTTATGTTTGGTTGCTTCGCAAAACGGACAATTCAGCACGAATCACTCATTGGGGTTGGGATCACACAAAGGGACTTCAAGGCGAAACAGAAGAAAGCGAGGTATTCCGTCATGTTGAACCCGTTAGGGTGAAAGAAATCGGTGAAATGCTCGCTGATATGCACAACCTGATTCGTATGCACAGGCGATACAAAGGCGACGGGGAGGGGTCAATGTTTGCTCTCATCCCTGAATATCGCCAATACAACATTTGCGACCCTTGGTGCGGATTGAAAGAATTCTGTCCTCGCTACACTAAACACTTGGAGGAAGAAAAATGAGAGAATTGCTAAACGATTGTTTTGTGCTTGAGGGCGATTGCCTTGAACGCTTGAAGGAATTGCCTGAAAAATCCATCCATACCTGCGTGACCTCCCCGCCCTATTACGCTTTGAGGGATTATGGCACAGGTTCGTGGGAGGGGGGCGACCCGGATTGTGAACATGAAGGCGTTGTGTTAGGCAACAATAGAAATTTTGTTGATCGTGAGGGGAGAGGAAGCAACAATTCCGCCCTTGATAGTGGCGATTGCACCAAATGTGGTGCGATTAAGGTGGATTCTCAAATAGGGTTAGAAAAAACACCCGAAGAATTCATTCAAAACCTCGTTCATGTTTTCCGTGAAGTGCGAAGGGTTCTCCGTGATGACGGCACTTTGTGGTTAAACATGGGCGATTCCTATTGGGGTGGCAAAGGGGCGAGTGGACAAGGCGATTCAGCATACCAAGAAGCGCGGGTGGCCGAAGGCAAATCCTTCAACAAAGGTCATCATCAAATCGGAGGCTCAAAACAAACAAGGCCAACGGATGATTCCCATGAAACCTTCAAACCGAAGGATTTGATGATGATACCGCATCGTTTGGCTATTGCTTTGCAGGATGATGGTTGGTGGGTGCGCCAAGACATTGTTTGGCATAAGCCCAATCCCATGCCTGAGTCTGTCAAAGACCGATGCACAAAGGCACACGAATACATTTTCCTATTGTCAAAATCAAAACACTACCATTACGATCACGAAGCGGTAAAAGAAAGAACGACTGATTCATATGGAGGTAAAAGGGGCAAAGTGGTTAAACGGATTAAAACCCAATCCATGATGAAAGACCGAGTGTTTGACACCCCGTATTCACACGAAATGAGAAGAAATCGCCATTCGGTGTGGACTGTCAATGTTTTACCTTATTCCGAAGCACATTTTGCTGTTTATCCACCTGATTTGATTGAGCCTTGTATTCTTGCGGGCTGTCCACCAAAGGTTTGTTCGTCTTGTTTGACTCCGTATAAGAGGGAATTCAAGACAGAAGAACGCTTTTTGTCGCTTGAAGAATTGAATGAAAGCAATTTGAACCCCGATTCCGTGATTCCGAATTATGAAATCGTTGATGGGGAGAGGGTCAGCAAATTAACACGAATCATAGAGGATAGGAATTTGCCCGACCACGAAGAATTGCGCCAATACCTCCAAGAAAACAGAAAGAAAGCGGGTTTGACAATTAAAGAGGTTGAGGACTTTTTTGGCACATGGCAAGCACACCATTGGCTCACGAAAGGAGGGAGTTATCCACCCGCTGAAAATTGGATGGATTTGAAACAATTGCTTGACTTGGATGACACATACGACAAGGCTATGACAGAAATTTTCATTCGTTCAGGCATCAAGGTAAAGAGCGAAACCATTGACTTAGGGCTTGTTAAACAATGCGAATGCGAATGCGAATTGAGCGTAAGCGGAACAGTCCTTGACCCCTTTGGTGGCTCAGGAACAACGGCAGGAGTCGCACTCAAACATGGCCGTAAAGCAATTGTGTGCGAATTGAATCCCGAATATGTTGATTTGATGCCAAAGAGAATTGAAATGATCAGCGGGCGAAGCAAAGAGCAACGAACATTATTTGATTGGTGATTGACATGAGCCACTTATTCCGTCATTTTCCTCGTGAAGTGGATATGCGGAAGCGCAAGGTCGTTCATTCAATGGATGAATTACAACGCTATGTTGAGGCAACCAACGGTGCTGACAACCTCACCACTACGGTCTATGGCTTTAGGGCATTGAAGGGGACAGGAAAGCGTGCTGAATACACCACAGCCGTAGTCCCGCACTTTGTGATGGACTTTGACTATGAGCGCGCAAAGGTGAATGGGCGGAGTGATAGCGAGGCAGGAAATCGTTGCCTCCAAGAAGTGTCCATGCTTCACCACCATTTACTGAGCAACGATTTCAAGCACGCCATGTGGTTCACGGGTGGGGGTGTTCATGTGTGGGTGAACCTTGACCGAACACATTACCCCGATGGGCGAGGTATGTCAGACTTGATGACGACAGGCAGGAGGCTCGTGGAGGGGTGGGTCAAAGAGTGGTCGTTAAGCACACTTGACCCGGTTGTATCGTTCCGCCCTGACCGTCACATTCGCATCCCCAACACCTACAATTTCAAGCGTGGTCTGTGGGGCTTCCCTCTCAAGACTGAGGACTTTGATTTGACATGGGAGGACATTCTTGACCGGGCATTGAAACCTCAAGGTGGCATGATTATTTATGGGTCAAAGGGCATGACTTTGGAAATACAACAACGCGATCCCGATAAGCCGTTTGAAGCACAGCCCGTTGATATTGACATGAAGAAAGTCGGCTCAATCAATGTGTTGCCATGTCTTGCGGCATCCGCTTGTGATGTTGGTGGCAACCCCCCGCACGAAGCGAGAGTGTATTTGATGATATTCCTACAAGACCGATTTAGGTCGTTTGCCCGCCCCCCTCGTTCAGCACAAGTGTCTAACGAAAGCATTGTGGAAAGCGTGTGTTCGTTCATCAACGACCTTCAATGGTCGGATTACAATGAAGAAATAACACGAAGGTATGTGTCCATTGGGGTCAGCAATTTTTACATTACCCCTTCATGTCGCACGCTTTACGAGAAGGGGTATTGCTTAGGTCGTTGTCCATTTTATGATGGCAGTGGAGGTGAATAATTTGACTGATATTGAAGAAATACGAAAGAAAAAATTGGAGGCTATTCGCAAGAAAGCCACTCAGGTTGAAGCACAAACAGACGAATTGAGAGCCATGCAAAAAGAATTCACATGGGCTGACTTTGGTTATGATGAACCCGAATGGGGATTCCGTGAGAGTCAAGAAATGGAAGGGGCGTTTGATGTTTGTCAAAAGCGTCAAACCGTAGCCATCACGGGTGATCCTAAGTGGGCTATGCTTGTCACCGATCTGCTCAACCGAGCGAGGCTTGAAGAATTGACATTGGCACAAAGGGGGGATGAAAGTGAAAAAAATGCTGATTTGTAAGCGGTGCAACCGTTCAACGAATGTTTTGCATCCGTTGCATGACATTTGCCACGAATGCTACAACCCTACGCACATTATCAGGCGGAGGGGGCGAAAGTGACCGAAAAAACCCTGTTCATTGACTATCGTGAACGCTCAGGACTTGAGAAGGGTGTGATAAAGCACTGCGAAAAAGAAGGAATTGCCTATCAAATGCAGGAGAATTTGATTACAGACTATTGCTTTGGTTCACTTGGCATTGAAGCCAAATCCATTCACGATTATTTCAATTCACTTCATAGTGGACACCTGCAAAATCAATTGGCGAACATGGATGATAATTTTGAACGCATGGTGTTGGTGATTCACGGGACTGTGGATCAATATGTTGCTGCGTTGCGTAAAAGAGGCAACAAAAGCGCATCCTATGCACAAATGGAGGCTCGCTACATTGGTTCTTTGGCTCGCTTTGATGTGGATTACGATATTACAATTATGCAATTTTCAACAGCATCCGCTGCCGCACGATGGATTGTCAAGCGTTGTCAAAAAGATGGCACGCTTGGTTCAAGCAATACCCTACGCACCCTGCGTAAAACACGCTCGGAAGATGTTCGGATTGACGGACTCAGGGCGTTGGGATGTAGTGAAACCATCGCCAAGAATTTGCTTGAACACTTTGGTTCAATTGTTGAATTGACAGGTGCTACGAAGAGGGAATTGATGAACATTGAAGGCGTTGGGAAAAAGCGTGCGGAGGATTTGCACCAAGCCCTGACGAGTGAGCAACCTGTGGTAAAACAGACACATCGTAAAACGATGGCGTAGGTTTAAGGTGAGAAGCGTTTAGGCGAGAAAGCACAGGGGTTGGTCTATATGAACGGCATTGAATCGGTAAAGGATTTGACGAGAAAATGGGATGACTACGGTGTAGTCAATTCCGACAACGATGGTTCTCGTTTTATTCGTGGCTACATTGAGCGTTTCAATACCGTGTCGTTCTTCAATGAATTCGCAGGGCTTCTTTCTTTCTTCTTTGTCATGGGTCAGGTATGTGCGCCATTCATGCGTATTCCTATTCACGGCACATACATTGATTGTCGTGTCCACACCTATTGGATTCAACAATCAAGGACAGGTAAATCAATTGCTTGGGAATTCACAGACCGACTTCTTGAGGCACTTGGCATTGAGAGCGAAACCTTCACCGCAGGGTCGGATGCAAAATTGATTGGAACAGTCCAAGAGCAACCTGTTATCGGTGAGGATGGTCGCCCTACGGGTGAAATCAACCACATCACTGTGCCGGGTTTGCTCAACGGCTACAAGACCCTGCTCTTTGACGAGGCGAGTGTGTTGCTCAACGATCAGAAGGCATATTTCAGCGATAAAATTCTCTATCTGCAACAGGCCATGGCACCCTTGGGGTCACGCACGAATGTATTGGTGAAGCACTTGGTGGGTGGGTCAGTCCACACGCCATCAGGGGTGTCCTTGTGGATGACGACTTTCCCTCCAAAAGACATCATGGCTCATGTGTTGGACAAGGGTTTCTTTCAGCGTGTGTTCCTGTATCAAAACGACATCACTGCCGAGCAACGACAAACCGTGAGTGAACACCGTGTGGGCGGTGCGTATGTGCGACCCGATGGGAGAATCATGGACTATGATGTTCTCGCCACCTACATTGAACAATGTGTGGACTTGGTTAAGGGTCGTCTGTTTGACGCTATGGGGCTAACGGATGAAGTGGTTGAGCGTGTTGATGAAGAAGGAAATGCCTTCACCTACACCATCAGTCGTGGTGAACAGTGGACAAGACTGAGCGACCAAGAAAGAGAACAGGCGGCGATGGAACACGCCTACGATTTGTTTGAGGTATCACCGGGTTATTCGGCAGCGTTGCTCAACGCAACCGATGACTATTATCAATTGGCTCACGGCATTTCAAGTGACGATGTGCGTGAAACAGCCCTCTCCTTTATCCCCAACATTGAAAATTACACAATGATATTCACTAACCTGATTGCCACTATTATGCGTTCTCCCGTATTGACGGAGGATCATGTGATGATGGCTTCGGAAATGATTTACGACAATTTTCACAACCTCATCATTTGGCTTGAGCAAAAGCAAAATGTGTCCGAGAAGAAGAAAATTGCTTCTCAGCGTGCGGCATGGACAAGTGCATTCAATGCGTGCAAACGCTATACGGATGAAAGCGATGGGGTGGAAAAGGTTATGCAAACCGAATTGTTGGATATGTATGCGACCCAACAATGTATTGCGAACATCACGGCACAAAGGAGGTTTAAGTCATTGAAGGACTCAAGACAAGTCACCATATCAAAGTCGGGTCAGGGTGGTCGTAATTTCGTTGTATTGGCGTGGGGTGGTTCGTGATGAAAGTGGTGGGTTTGGCCGTTGTTTTTGATGGCGATATTGAAAGTCAAGGCTATCGGGGCGACTTCACCCCAATCCTCTATGCCACCTTTGACGGCAAACACGAAACGGTCTATACCGACCTTGAATTCATACCACGCTTATCACGATGCGAACAAAAATCACTCGCTGAATTTGACTCCAACGGCGTTTTTGTTGCTCACAATTTACCAAAGGATTTCATTGGTGACAACACCACAGACCTCCTTCGTTTGACACAAACAGCGAGTGCCGAAGTGCTTCAAAATGAAGGCAAACGCTACGCCTTAGCCGATTTGTGTCGGTGGAACAAGGTCAGGGGATTTCATCAAGAAATCGCAACCGCCATCAAAAAATACACAGCCTATCGCAAAGGTGATCACCACAAAATAGCACGATGGTCGCTTGAAGAAGCAAAGCGATGTCAAGAGTTATTCGTGGTCGTTAGGAAGCGTGGCCGCATTCGTTTCGTTGATGCCAACACAGGAAAATTGGCTTTTGCTGAATTGGATTTTACGGAGGAAGAATGATGCCTGTCGTTTCCTGTGCAAATTGTGGTAAAAGACACAAGGCTACACCCAAGCGTTTGCGTCGTAGTCAAGAAACACCAAGTCTTTGTTGGAAGTGCAATCGTGATTTGCCTGAAGAATACAGGTGCAAAGGAACGCTAAAGCGTAAGGAAAGGCGATGCGAGCAAAGGGCTTTGGACAATGGCTATTGTGGTTATCATCAAGACCAATTCGGTGGTGAAGAAGAATGAGTGCTTTCACACGGGGTTGGGAATTGATGAAAGGCATTGTTTGGAATGGCCGTGAATATGACGACATTGATGAAATTGACCCTATCATTCGTGGCATTTTGGATGATTACACGCAAGGCACGACACTGCCCGCACTGCCTTGGTCGGGTGGTGGTAAGCGAAAGGGGACACCTTGGACTCGTATGTTTGCCGAAGGAAGCAGTGCGCCCCTTCATCGTTTGAAGGGGTTCACTAATCCCGAACAAGAAATGTTGCCTACGGTGGTGAATTGGGAAGGAGGCAAGACTTCAATCATGCCTCAATTCCGAGCCTTAACCAAGCCTTTGGGTGGTCGTTTTATCCCCGCTGAGTTATTCGGTGGAAGTGGCTCGTTCATTCTTGGCATGAACGACCCACAAGCACGAGGACTGTATGCTGATCTTAACCCTGACATGACGAACCTTATGGCTCAATTGAAACAGGGGATGGGCGATGTCAATATCGCCCAAGACCAAGACGATCTTGAGCGTATGGTTGCTGAATTGAATGAAATTCGCTATCGCAGGGATGTCATGGGGCAAGAATTGGATGATGATGATTTGATGCGTATGGCTCACTTATTGGTTGGTGCAAATTTAGCAAACAGGAATGGGATGTTCACCTACAAGCCTTGGGACAAAGAACCTCAAACCTACACCGAAGGAAAAATACAACGCCCGTCATTCCGAGTCCAACCAAAGCGTGTGATGCCAAACGATGTTGGGTCAATCAACCTTGACCCCTACGCATCACGATTGCGGAATGTGGACATACGCACAGGTGATTTGCGACAAACCTCCGAAGCCTTAACGCCTGAACATTTGCTTTACCTTGACCCACCCTACATATCAAGGGACATTTCCTATGGAGGATCAGAACAACAATTGGAGGGCAAAACCTTCGATCAATTGCAGCGTGACACCATTGATATAGCAAATGAACACAAAGGCCCAAGCATTGTTTCAAATTACCTGTATAGCAAAGAAACGGGCGAACCTTTGAAGGAATACATCAACGCCTTGCTGAATGCCGAAATGCAAATTCATCCATGGATCCGAAAGCCAAAGGGCAACAAGCAACCACAGGTGGAATTGATAGCGACAAAGAATTTCCCACAGCAACGCACGCTGTTCTAACGGTCACGGCTGATGCGACCACCGCCCGCACCCAAGTCACGCCTCATGCGTGGTCTTGCACCACTCCCTGAGCCACGAACCTTGCTTCGTGCATACCTCGCTCGTGTTCGCTTCTCCTTGTTCTTTCGTGATACGCTATACGCCCTGCGTTTAGCCTGTCGTTCAGCACGACCTTCGGATGGATTGCGAGTGTAGCCGTGAAATTTGCCTTTCAAGACTCCAAATCCGACAGCGAAGGCATGGGCTTTAGCCTCGGCTTCGCTTTTCGCCATATATTACCGCAGGTATCGCACTCCCATAAAAATATCCTATCCCGACTCCCCGCATAAAACCCATTGATTCTCCGAGCAAGCCCTACGGTTTGACACGAATCACATCGTTGTTCCAATTTTGCTCGGAACATTCGCTTCATGGCAATCAATACCCTGCGTGCGTGTAATAGAATTCAACCTCACCCACACCAAGTGGGCCGAGAGGGGAAATGACGGTGAGTGACAAGTCACCGAAGGTAATCAATTTGCCCGCCACCGTGAAGTGTGGGCCTTCTTTCAAAGGACACATTTGGCTATCACCCGATCCAAACCAAACGGCTGTGATGAGTCGTGTTGAACCACCCGTTTCGTCAGCGAGTGGGGTAAAAGAAAGCGAACCCGTTGAACCCGAACCCGTGTAGGAAATGGTTTCCTTTGCTTGTTTGTGAACAGGAGTCAATTGATATGCACCGCCCGCCCCTGAGCCAATGGCTTGGTCGCTTTGAAAGAACAGGTGCGTTTCACCATCACCGTGAATGCTTGTTGCACTCACTTGAAAGCCATTGGGGTCACGAGCATAGAGTGTGCCTAAGTCGGTGAGGGGCAAAGCCCCCGCTGACAATGCGGGCGTAGTGCCGTAATCGTTAGATGGGTCAATGCCGTTCCCCGATGGGTCTTTCATCGCAGTTAAGGGGAATGGCCCACCACGAATGAACACACGCTTATCCTCAACCGCAGCGACATTCAGTGGTGTAGCATAAGTGACACGCACAGCACCCAAAATGACCGATTGCTTGATGAGGTGAGAGGAAGGCATCTGTGGGTAAATGCCTGTGCTTGTATCAACGACTGTGCCACAGACCAAACCAATGTTGTTCGTGGATGTCAATTCGGGATCGGCAATCACCAAGACCCAACACTCTTCGTTGAGGGCTGATGGCAACACCATACCGCCCGCATTGAATCGGCTGTTGTAATAGGATGCTGTATCAATGTCAAACGCTGATGCTGAACCAACGGAATAGAACACACCGTCAAGGCACACCACGCCTGAGTCCACAAATATCTCATTAGCGTCACCACCTGCATTGGGTCGGACACAACAATTACCGCTGATAGGATTGTTCCTATCGCCCGCCCCCGAATCACTGCTGTAATCCGTCAAGGAAATGGGTATGACACCGTTGCCAATGCCACGCTCAAGGAAACCTGTGAGGGTTGCGGTGGACAGCACATCGGTATCACGCAATCCATCGGATTGCCATGTCGCACCTGTGCCTGTCTTTTCGTGTCCTTCTCCGAGTCCTGTTGTTCCCATGTTTTCACCTCAAAATAATCTCGTCTGTATATGCCTTGGGTTGTTCAAGTGGTCTAACACACTTTCTGCCAAGGGATTCGTCACAAACGGTGAAAAGACATTCCCAATGACACCCGTTGAGGCATCTGTGACGCTCTTACCCGACCTATATTTGTGACCTTCGGTGGGCGACCAATCGTAATTTTTAGGGAAACCCTGCATTACACCCAATTCCGAAGGAGTCAGCACACGATTGTAAATGTGCGTTGCAGGATTAGAGGACATCAAACCCGGTATTGTTTGCGATGCAGGGGAGGTGTGTTTCCATGTGTAGCCCTTTCTGTTGTCATTCCATTCCGACCCACCCGTTCCCACATCAACCGAACCCGTGTCATTGATGAACACATCACCCATCAAATACCGAGCAACATCAGGTCTTATAATCCCGCGCTGAACCAATTGAGCAAGTGTTTCTTCTTTGTGTCCACGAATTTCTTGTTCTTCTTCAAGCAAATGTGGTAAAGCATCTAATGGCGTGGTTGAAGGTCGTTGGAGTCGTGGGTCAGACAAGTCAAAACCCTGCCCAAGAACCGCCCTTTCACGATATGTCGGTGCGCCAAATTGTGCTGCCGTGACTTTCGGCATTCGCATTGATTGAAGCGAATCCATCCACCTCCTACGGTGAGGATTCCATGTGGCGTTTTCCATCAAATACGGTATGACTTTTGGGCTATTCTCAAAAGACCATGAGTTAGGAGGGTTTTCGCTTGCTTCCAACATATCCAATAGGTTGCCGTAATTGTTGATGTGAGCCATACCGCGCATGGCTCGCTCATGTCCACTATCACCAATGTTCAATGGTGATGCTCTTGAGAAATCAGGGCAAGGTGTGGATGCGTTAATGTGATATTTGCGACCACCCACCGCATCCAAGATTTCTTGCATCAACCTCGCATTGTCAAATTCATCACTCCCAATTGCCGCCCGTATATGTTTGGCTTCGGGGTGATTGGCAGCATGGGTGTCTAAAGCGGGCTTCCAATAATCAACGGCTAATGCCGTAGGAATACCCTGCATTTTGAACCCTTGCGATACGCCACCGCCACCCGAATACAAATCAACGAGAGCAATATCGTCACGCATCATCTCACTTCCATTACCACATCCACACGGATTTCGGTGGTTTGGTTTTTGCTAATTGGCACAAACGATGCGCGAAATGCGGGGTTGTCAAGGGGGGTTGCCCCATGCACAACGACCTCTTTCACATCGCTCGCTGCAATCAATTGAGTGTCAAATATGCCTGTCACCGACACGGTGCGATCATCAATGCGTTGAACCGTAGGTGTGACGGAGAAGGCGACATTACCTGCCCCTCCATCCCTTGTGGTAGCCCGCCCACCCGAAGTGCCAAGACTCATTTGGCTCACAAGTGATTGGAGGTGTTCGGCTAACTTGGCTTTGATTTGGTCTAAAACGGGCATTATTTCACCTCATAGAATCGTGATTTGGAGTGTCCGATAGGCAATTGGCGACTTGAAGAAACACGAAGCCTCTCGTTGTCGGACACGGCTACGAGGCTTCCCGCCTTCAAAGTGATGGTGGTTGCGGTGACGGAATTGATATATCCGATGACCTCATGGTTAGCGTTCAACACCGCATCATGCTGTGCGAACCTCTCCGTAGCATCAACGCCATCAACGGTCATCGTGGTGGTGCTTGTAGCGTAGCCACCGCCATTGTTGATTAGAACACCTGTATCACCACCACGCACACCGATGACCCCCAATTGATTCGTTGTTGGTTCGCCACGCCATCGCCCGCCTATAAGCAAACGAGTCCCGTTCACGAACCGTGTCATCACACGGTGTGCTGAAATCACTTGGATTGGTGCATTCAGGGTAATGTCAATTTGTTCATCGGTTCTTGTGGCATCATCATCGCTCGTCGTGGATGTTGATGTTTGCAGATCAGCCAACAGCCCTTCAATGCCCTTCTCGTATTGTCCCATCACAATGTCGGTGAGTCCTGTGTTGTAGTCGTTGAACACTTCAAAGACAACGAATTCTCCTTTGATTGCTTCCGCTGTGAAATCAACACGGATTATTTCTCCGGGCTTGATGTCACTGCATTTGATGAGTCCTTCAACACGAATGAGTGCCGAGCCTTGTTCGGTTCTTCGCAATAGTCCCTTTGCCAAACGGAGAGCAACACTTCGTTCCTTTACCCCCAACACCTTCGTCTTGAGCGTGCGTTCCACGCCTTCGTCATCACCAACCCCGCCCATGCGTTTCATGCGTTCCAAGTCCTTAACAGAAGCCCGAACCGTTTCGTTGATAGCGATTTCATCACCCTCAACAATCACTTGGTTTGCCATTTCAAGCATTTGACTCACGCTGATATTGCGAGGGCCACTGCTTGTTCCAACCCGCCTCCCCATATCAATGAAAATGTTAGGGGAATAAATCAACAACCCTTCTTCACTCAATGATAACTGATAGCCGTCAATTCGTGACAAATCACGCAAAGCATCCATAATACCAATACCTCGTGTTTTGCGACTGATGAAGTGATGGCTGTGTAGCATAGCATCACGAAGGTTTGGATGAGCGAATAGAAATGCTTGTCGTGCGACTTCTGTGCTATGATGAGCCGATGAATAATCCGCATAAACACCTGCATCGGTGGTTTTTTGTTCAAGGAACACACGGAATTTTTCAAGGTCAATTCCCGGTATGGATTTGATGATGTCTTTCATCAACAATAAGGCGGCATCGGTGGTTCGCAACCCAACACCCATAAAGTGTCCAAGTCGCACACTGTTAATCTCCATCCCTGACGCTGAAAGTGAATTTTCTGTTAGGTTCTTGAATGTCAAGAATGTGTCATAGAAATCACCATCGCCCTCGTTGTTTTGTGCTTTAGCGATCCGCCATTTTTGATTCGTAGCATCAATGAGGTATGGTGGGAAGCGAGAGGGTATCATTTCAGTCCCATCAACATAGACCTTTGACATTCCCCCTGTTCCTGCGTTCCGTTTGTATGAAATCAATCCCGTGTTTTGTCCGTCATTCAGCACAAATGTCTGAGCAGATAGCATGAAAAAGTCAGATGGGTTGTAGTGTCCGATTCCACGATAGCCCATGTTGGTATTGATGATTGCACTATCGTCACTCGTGGTCGCATCCCATTTGTCCGAAAGCAATTTACCAACCGACACAGCGTTATCAACCAAAGAGGGCAACACAACCAAGCCGAGTGAAGTGGGTGCTATGTTTTCAATTTTTGACACGGCTGAACCTGTATTTTTGCCCGCACGAACCGTATAGCCTGTGAGATCAGCCGAGGCACATTGAAATGTCAAAGTCAGTCCGTCAAATGTGTTATGAGTGCGACTTGTATAGGTGATTTGACCCGTCAAACCGATGATGACAAGCACCCCCGATTGTGCAAACGAAGTGGCATCATCAACAACGATTTTTGATGGCGAAGCACTCTTTGCATCAAATTTAATCACAGCCTTAGCACCAAGTGCCAACATCGCTGTGCTTGGTTGCTTGACAACCGCATTAGCGTCTTTGTCGCGCTTGAGGTATGGATTAACCACCACCGTGTCATCCGTTGCATATACCGTTTCTGTTTGTGAAATGTATTCTCCACCACCTGCATGGGTGCTTTGTGAATATCGGGCTTCCACCAATGGCACAATTCTTCCCTCAGCGTCTTTGCGTGAAGCATCCGCTTTGAAGTGTTGAAGCATATTTGCTGATGGGATAAGATGCCACACAACATCACGGTTGTTAGCGTCAGGCCACTCAATCGTTGGTGCTGAATCGTAGGGAGAAGAAATGCCTTGAATGTCGCCAATTTGACTTGTTGTTGTCGTTTCAAACATACCGTAGCGTTTGTCACGGGTGTATGGTTGGTCTTTGCTTCCTGCTTGGGTGACGGTGCTGTATGGCCCAAGCAACCACCCGTCTTGATTCATGTCGTTGCCGTCACTATCGTTCTTGGTGGTGTAGCCAAACACCTTCAATGGTCGCACCATACGAACAATGTAATCCGCATATTTTCGCACAGGTTGTGCCACCTGTGACTTGATTGCCGCATTCTTCCCCCCTTGCTTTGACCGCAAAGCGTCTGTGTTTTCAGGGCGTTCAAGCCATGTTTTGCGGAGGATAAACACCCCGCCCCATGCGGGCAAATCAGCCGACCCACGAACAGCCCAATGATCACGGACACCGACACCGTTTGCTTGGAGAATGTCATCACTAAACGGATTGCTCACCGCCGCCAAGTCCATGTCCTCATTCAACGACCATTTTGGTTTGGCAACCTTTTGATTTGGATTGGATTGACCCCCGTATGTTTCATCGGGGCGAGATGCGTCTGTTGTGATGCTTCCTTCCGAACCCCCGTATTTTGTCCATCGTGTGTCCTGCACCCATGATGGAGTGATTGGGAACACTTGACCCACAGCCAAGTCGGAGTGTAGTGATACAGCCTTTGTGCTTGTCACCACATAATCGCTGTTTTCCCCTGTTAAATACTCGCTATGCGTTTCAACACTCAAGCCCAAACGAGGTGCAACATCGGATTGCACTTGTCGGTGGTCGGCAATTTCGTGAAGTGGGATGGGGAGTGTTCCACGCTCGGCTTCGCCTTTGTCTTTCATGTTGAGGTTTGTTCCCCAACCAACCGCAGGGAAGTGTTGGTTGTCGGTATCACCGTTAATTTTGACATCAACAGGGTGAGCGTTAAGGTGCAGGTTGTTCCCTTTGTGATGGTAAAATTCACTCCCCACACTCGCCCCAAATTCACTCGCTTGATATACGGCTTCAACAGAATTCGCCGCCTTTGTTCTGTCGCCTGAGTGATGGTTCAAGCCGATGATAGGGTCTAACCCCGTGTTCATTGATTTGGCTTGTAAAAATTTAGCCGATGAGCCTGTGATTGTGGCAAATTCTGTTCGGTGTGCATCCACTACACCCGATGGCATAGCCCTGTGTGATACCATGCCGAGTGTTTCATCTTGAAGCACTCGCCCCATACCGACCCGTGTTTCAGCCTCAGTCCAAGGCGTGTTGGACAAGCGGTTGAAACCCTCACGCCCAATACCTTCGTTGGTGTGTTGGCTGATAACCATGCCAATAGGCACAGTGCGTTCAATCCCTGTGTATGTGCTGTCACCCCATGCCCAATCACCGCCTGTCGGCAAATCGTTCATGCTGTCGTGCTTCCCGCCATCAAAACGGGCTGACCGCAATATAGCATCCATTGAGGATGAGGTTTCAGCGGGGTCGCCCGCTAACATATTGAGAGCATCCGAAGCACCCTTGAAACCAAAGGCTCGCACAGGTAATCGTCGTGACAAATCCACAGCGACCATTGGATTTTGCACCACCGTCATTTCATTCCACTCATACGAATTGGTGGTGTCCTTATCCAATACCCATTTCGTGATGGCTTTGCGTGGGTTGAGTCCGTCACCAATGCCTTCTCCACGAGAATAGCGGGTGCTTGCACCCCTCAGCACAAAATGCTGACGCAATTCAAGCGTGCCGTGTGGCTCACGCAATCCTGTGTGTCCCATCAACACCGCACTCGCTGAACGCTGACCCCAATTTGTGCCGTGTCCACCTGCGTTAAGTCCGTTGTAGCCGTATTGTTGTAGCCATTGAAATGCGTAAATGCGTTCAAAAGCCATTCCCTTATCCACAGAACCCGTGTCGGTGGCGGGGGCATTACGCAAATACAATCCTCGCACTGATGGTTGATACACAGCGTTAGGCATACCTGCTTCACGGTATCGGAATGTCATGTATTGTTCTCGGCTTGTTCCGAGCAAAGCGGGGTGACTGTATTCAGCAAGCCATGTGCATAGGAACGCATCGGGGATGGCGTTTGAATTGGTGTCACTTGATGAAACTAACGCCAAGTCAGCGTGCGAGTCCTCCGCATCAAAATCCCCACTGCTTGATGGGGACTCCACATTGGCGACAGGCACAGCCGACATATTCACCATTTCAGGATCGTGAGCAATAAGTGGGGGAACGGTGGCTAACTCCGTTCCCACACGGGCTGTTCGCCAACCCGCAGGATGACCTGTCAAGGAATAATAGGTGTGTAGCCCATCGGATGCCTCAAAGCCATTTTGAATCCATGCGGGATTTGGTCGCCCTCCCATGAGCATATATTGCGAAAGCATGAAACCGTTCATGGCAAATTCTTCACCTGCGTTGTGCCTGTTATTGACGGTTCGTGAGCCAACAGTGAGGGCAATTGGCCCGGATGTTGCCGCACTTCCATACGGCCCAAAAGCCGCAGAATTTTGACTGTAATAAGCCGAAACCCACTGTGCTTGTTCCGTAGCACCCTCAACCTTCGTATGCAATTGACCGGGTGCAAATAGCAAATCAATTTGGTCGTGGGGCGTAGCACCGTCATACCTTCTCCAATTCGGCAACCCTGCGTTTTTGATTTCGCTCATTGGGAAGCCATCGGATGCAAACGACCCTGTATTGTAGGCTTCGCTCTTGACCTCCAAAGTGTCAAGGTAATAGACGGTGGCTGACGGTGGGTCTATGCCTCCATTGTAGGCTGATTGAAAGCCCCAATGCTTGTGTTCTGTTTCAGCCTCAAAGAGCAACGAATATGCCGAACCGTGTGAGCGATGCAATTGCCTTCGCAACGCCATAGGTGTGCCTCTTGTGGTTAATGGTGCAACAAAGGAGTGGCCTTGACGACCAAAACGGATGCGGTGGTGAGGGTGGAGGTATGAACCGTCAGCCCCGTTATTTGTGTCCAATAGCACCGAACCACGCTCAACATGGTCGCTAAGGCGGTGTGCCGCAAATAAGCGAGTCGTTCCGCTTGGCACGCCACCTGCGGTGGTGTTGAGCGTGAGTCCAAATTGACTCTCCATTTTGTCGTGAATAATACGCACAGCGTGAAAGTGCAAAACCCTGTCGTGTGTGTCAAACGCTGTGACTTGCACATCCTTTGTTGAAGATTCAGCATCACCCGCTAAGCCCGAAGTCGGTGCTGACAACCCACCCATGCCCCATGTCAAATTATTCCATGCTTGAACACGATCATGCCCGGAACGCACGATGATATTGCCGGGTATTTCGTCTTGTGATGGGAGGTTGATTTCCAAATTGGGTTCAATTCCGCTTCCAACCGTTGAAGGAAGAGGTGTTTCTGTTCCCGTGTTAGGATTGAGGCGGGTCTGTTTGTAGGTGAAGTCTTTGATGACCGTTCCGAAAGGCGACCCCCCTTCTAAAATCAATTCCTGTCCTTTGTCATCAACGACTGAAATGCTGTCCCAAACCCGTTCTTCGTTAGGCACATATAGCCCACGAACACGCTCGGTGCTAACGGTTCTCGTGACACGATAAGGCCGACTCACATAGCCCAAAGAACCCACGAAGGGGCTTGTGCTTGTGCTAATTGTCGTGTTTTCGGATTTCAACCCGTTTTTGACAACAGCCTTTGCTTTGTCTGTGGTGCTTTGTCGCATATTGTTGAGTGTCGCATAATCACTTTCGGTGGCGTTTGTCATTGAACCGTATTTGCTCGCTATTTCATAGCCATTCTCCAATGCAACCGACCAATCACCCGTCTTTTTGATTTTGTAAAGGGGCTGAGAATCCACTAAATCAATGGTAGTGGGAGAGGATAGGGTGATTGTGGGACAAGCCCGATAAAGCAGGGTATCTGTGGCTATGTCTTTGTCCAAATTGAGCAAAAACATTCGTGAAAATCTGTATGAACCAAGTGTTGAAGGGGCATAAGCACCACGCCACAAACGACCAAAAATTTCCGACACACTGTTCATCAACACATTGGGGTTGGGGGCATAGGTGTAGTCGCCAATCGTTCCACTGACCGCACCCAACGCTTCAGGAGAAACGGTTGTCACGCCATCAGCATTTGCGTCATAAACCTCAAGGTCAATGCCCGCATCAAAATCACTGCTCGTGTAATCAACACCCGTTGGTTTGCCATTATAGCGAATATCGCCACCAATTCCACCACTCACCGTAATTATGTCGCCCGCTAAATAGCCCGAACCTGCTGATGCTAAATTTACGGTTGCCTTGACGATAGCACCATTGAAGGTCACAATGTCCACCGTCATACCGACTCCCGATCCCGAAGTCGTTGTAGCCACACCTATACCGTCGCTATACCCCGTTCCTCCGATGAGCAATTCAATAACCTCATAATTCACTTTGCGAATAAAAATGATAGTCCCCGCATAAAGAGCAATTGTTTGATTATCCACCAATTCAATGGATGACCCATTGATATAACCAACCGTTCCAATTTCAACATTGGTTGAAGTGACAACAACATCACCAACCGCAAATTCTCCACTCAATGCCGAGAACACCAAGTGATTGTGAGTCGTAGTTAATCCAAGTGAAGCCCTGTGCAATTCATCGGTTGCGGTGAGTGCCACCAATGGATCTTCCTGCAATTTTATCGTCGTTGCATTCGGAACATTGTCAATAAGGCCGACGAATTCACCACTTGGACTCCACACTTCTTGTCCCGCCGCAAATTTGGTGGTGGCATCCGTTCCTGTGACGGTTAAGGTTCTCCCTGATCGGCTTACGAAATCAACACCCGTATTTTGAATTGCACCCAACAATTCCAATCCTGTGGTTCGGTGGGTTGGCCCTAATGCCCGCAACCCCATAGAGTGAATACCGCTAACACCATCAACAACACCAACACTTTGTCCGTCTTTGGTGTAAATCGTATCACCAATTTCAAAGTGGTCGCCAAACGCTGTGTTTGGAGTCATGGCGTTGAATTGGGACACACCCGCACTCAATGTTGCGTTGGTGCTGACATAGCACTCCGTTTCTTTCAAAACAAATTCATCCAATTCTGTTCCGAATTCAACATCGTCAAGCAATAATTCATCATCGGCTAAAGCCGTTCTTTGATCGTTTAGCCCTGTCCATTGAAATGGGTCGGATGCCACTTCACCCATGATAACCGGGCCGTCAAAGGGCATATCAGGCGGTGGTAAATCGGGCAATACGCACGAATTCAATCCTTCAATGGAGAATCGGCTATACCCGTGTCCACTCAAAGCGGATGGTTGTGCGCCCCGTGATTCGTGCGTAATGTCGGGCAACCCCATGTTCCCACCATCCATCGGCTTAGCGGTGAGATACCACACAGGAAGTGGCGCACCAAGACCTTGAACGATTGGGCCACCGTTTGCTGTTCCCCAATACCCACCGCCTGTCGGCGTGTCACTTTCCCATGACACCACGACAGTGTGCTGTTGTTCTGTTTCATTGTGGATTGTCCATGTTGGTTCGGATCCCAACACGCCATCAAAATCATAGGCGGTGTTGTAGGCATACACATTGAAAGCGATTTGACCTGTTTGATTTAATGAGCCAAAATTTGAATCGGCAATCACTTCCCACGAATCGTAATAGAGGATGTATTCATTGGATGAAATAGTCGTTGTCAATTTGCCCTTTTGTGGTATGTCGGTTGGCAAACGCACCGTAGGTGCATTGTTGAGGGCTTCGCCAATATACAATTCATCAAATGACATCAGCACTTTTCCAAGCCGAATTGGGTCACTGTCACTTAGGTCAGTCGCCAAATCCTCTTTCAAATACACCTTTGTGCCTCTCACTTCAAGGACTGTTCCAACAAAACGACTGTTTGCACCTGCGGTGTATAACTTGTCACCGGGATGGATAGTGCTGAGAACCAAGTCGTTGCCCGACGATTCTTTCAAGGTGATGTAATTTGCTGAACCCTTTGCTTGATTACCATTGGCTTCCCACTGCAAAGAACCCCCTTCGCCCCCTGTCAAAAAGCCGAGAGGATTCCAATTTACACCTTCGTAATTGGCTCGCCCTGACATTGATTGGTATTTGGCTCGCAAATATCGCCCCCGTGAATGCGACCCTGTTTGATTCGCACGAGATGAATTGATAGCGGATGCAATCATCATCGCCGCCTCTTTTGACCCTAAATCATAGGTCAATGACGACGAGGCGGCACTCGCCGCATCACTCGCACGCTTCAAATCAATCACATAGAAATTGTCACCGTTGCTATATGTGCCAACGGAGTCATTCGCCAAATTTGTTCGCACCAAAAAGTGCATACCGAGAGCGTTGCCACCACCCGCCCAAGTGAAAGTGGTCGCATCTGTATATTCGGTGTCAGGATAAGTGAAATGGAGGCTGAAATAGCCACTTGGGGGTCGTGCGTCATCACTCCCCATAGTGCGTGTGTCGGCAGGGTAGTCCTGTCGCTTGAACGCACTCACCTCAGCCATGTCAATCCCACACCGTTAGAGCATTATACAATTCCGTCACTTCGTCAGCGGTAAAAGCCTTTTTCCATAGAGCAATATCAGCAAGACCGCCTTTGAAATAAATGGGGTCTGTGTTATTTGATGTTCCACTGTGATGTCGCCCGTAAAAATATGTCCCCGATACGCTGTAAGAGTGCAAAGCAGTGCCGATGGTGAGCATATTGGTGTTCCTTCCATAAAATCCGCTTGAAAGGGCAACACCCTTCTGTAAATCGTCATTGTTGTTCAAAGCGACTATGTTTTTGGTTGTTAGGGTAATTGCGGTTGCCGTCAAAGAGGCGACGACCCCAACAACATTCCCACTTGGGTCAAACACTGCATCACCGATGCTAAATTGGGTGGTTGCATCAACCGTATCAACGACAATAGTGACATTTTCGCCCGCTGTGTAGCCACCTGATTTGTTCACAAGGACACCCGATGCTGTCACATGAGGAACACCAATGGCGGTTGGCAAATGTGGGCTGTTTCCTGCTGTTCCGTTGCGGTATGATGACGAATCAATGTTCCCCAATTGTGTCACGCTTGACCCCAAACCACTCAATTCTTGAACACCGTTCACGAATACAGAAGCGGTTGGGTATGTTCCTGTTCTCGCCACCACAACATGATGCCATGCGTCTTTGGGCAAAGGTGCGAGAAGCGTAATCCTGTAATCCGATTGGCTTCCCAAAGCCTGTGCTGTTCTCACCAAAATAATCACATCCATCATGTTTGGGTCAATTGCATTTTCTTTGGTTTCAATGCCCACGCCAAATGTCCCGTTGTTCGTGTCAATGCCTTGAATGACAGGCCCATTTCCATAGGCTTCGCTTGTCCACGAACCTGTGTTGGGTTTAGCCGAGAACAAAAATGACACCGACCAATCGTCATTGACGGCATCAATGATAGGAACACGCAATTGTGGGCTTTGACCCATCCCTGCGGATTGTTTGTGAAGGGATATGGCGGCGTTATCCGCTGTCGCTAAGTCAATTCCTTTTGATTCGGGATCAACGCTAATGGGTGCATCCACCCCATCAATAGCCGATGCTGAAAAATTGCCGTAGGCGAGCAATTTGCGACCAAAGAGGGTTTCAAGAACCAATTCTTTCCCGTCTGTTCCGTGATTTGTGCTGAATAGTCCACCTTCATTCAAGCGTGCATAAAACAAGCAATCGTTGTCCATCGTATGTGCTAAATTGTCAGCAACGCCTGATGAAACGAGAGTGTATTTTCCATGCAATCCACGATATGTGTTTTCTTTGACGGTATCGCTATTCTTCAATTTGGTGAAATCCAATACGGCGGCGGATGTTTGAACCTCTTGAAGATTTTGAAAGCCACTATACCCCGTTGGGCCTTGAGAATAATGGTGAGTGTAAAAGTCCGAATAATCGTTGTCTGTTCCATCGCTGATGTCAAAGACCGTTCCTGTGTGTCCACCACCAAAGAACAGAATACCGTGTGCATCAGGCAAAGGATAGACGATTTTGATGACCGCCTCTTTGCTATTGCCTTCGCGATCCACAAACAATTCAGTCCACTTCTTTGTTAGGTCGTCATCAAGGGGTCTTACCGTTCCCAAAAAACAGCACGCACCGACTCCATTTACACGGCACTGCGTTGCCCCAATGTTCGCTACGATATTTTCAAAAGTCCCTATCAAAGCATCATCAACGACAATATAACCGAGATTTGAAGATGAGGTGTTTTGTGATAAACGGCTGATAACATCCAATGCCTTTCTTTCAACGGCAATATGCGGGAATGAATTCGTGTCATAAACGGGCCAAAAGTCGCCATCCTTTTGACGAGCGTTTTTGACTGATTTGATGATGAATTCGCTTCCGATTCCGTTGTAGGTTCGCAAATTACCACCACCATCCTCCACCCGCCCGTGAACACCGCCCTGAAATGTGGTAATCGGAATGTGTGTTTCACCATCCATGCCCAATGGCAAAGGGGCGGCAAAGGATGAAGCCTGATATGACCGACTGTTTGTAGCCAACAAACCACCGTGTCCTATTGCTTGAATAGGGCGATAAGGATAAGGACTGTTGTTGTGAAGCCATAGGGCGAAATTGCGACCTGTTGCACCCGGAATAGTGCTGTGTATAACAATAGATATGCCCACTTCTCCATCACGGCTCTCCACTTCTTGTCCAATAAATGCACGCACATACCCCATGTGTGTTCCTGTATCAAGACTTGACACTGTTTCTGTTCCATCGGTTTCGGTGAATAATTGTGGTGGATTGAAGGCACTTCCACCGTTGGTATTTTTTGCATTGGGATGACCTGCTTGATTGATGAGTCGGGTGATTTCATTGACACCTTCTTTGAAATTACTGACATTTTTTGAATTGGCAACCGTTCCAAGGTTTATATGGAGTGGGCGAACATGGTCTAAGGTTTCATCATTACGCTTGCCTTTTAGAGCAAAATGTCCTGTTCGGCATTCAACAGGTGGTTGAAGCGGGAAGTCGTCATCACCAAACAAATGGTTGCTCGGATCAAAAGAGAAGCCTTCCATTGTTGGCCCTTTGTTAATTAACAGCCGTGAGTCGTCTGTTGGGTCAATGCAAATCGCTGTTTTGTTGTCGGATGTTGAACGCCCCAAACACAAAGCATAGCGCATTGGGTCAATGAACGCTTGGGCCATTGTGCTATTGCTCGTTCCAACCGTAGCGGAGAAGCCCGTGAGTGCCTTGACTGTGCCGTTGTAATGAAAATCATCATCCGATAGCCAACAACCCATCACAACGGGCAAACCGATAATGAATTGGTCTTGCACTTCACTCAATGTTGCGTCTTTATCAGCCCAATCGTGCCACGAATCAAAATATAGACGATGGCTCAATCCTTCAATTGACACTTTATACACACGGACACGGATTCCGCCCGTGTCGTTTATCACGCCTTCTCCAATCGTGACAGCGAATCCGTTGTCGCCGTTTGGTGTCGCACCCGCCGCCCCAAACGACCAATACGGTGAACCCAACGGTGTGTTGTTCACCAATGCTTCAGGTATGCCTGTCCTAAGCGTGATGTTTGTTGATGTCACGCTTGACACAACGCCAAGGAGTGAACCTGTGTTGTGGTTATACACTTCGTCACCGGGTTTGAATTGGGTGGTTGCATCAACCGTATCAACCGTAAGGCTCGTTTGACCGATGGGATGACCACTCAAAGCATTGATTAACACACCTGTGCTTGTGGTGTTGTAATTCGGAACATCAATTCCACTTTCTTGAATAAACGGCTGAACATCATCAACCTCAATGTAAGCATCCGTGTAGGCTGAACCTCCTGTGGCGGTGGTTTCACCGCCTGAATATGTTCCCAATTTCAAATATGACGATGCGTTTTCTCGCATAAAACGAATGATTGTTCGCCCCGCAACCATGCTATAATTGTGGACTTTGAAGGATGAAACCTCCCCTCGCAACCCCCAATCAATCGCCCACCGATTCTCATAATTTTGCATTTGTGGGCGATTAACAGCCGACATGGTGCAATCAACAACGATTTCCATTGACTTATCGCTCGGTAGTGGACTCCTTCGGTATTCACTATCAGGCAAAATTTGCTCAATGTCATAGAACATTGAGGGGAACAACGGCAATTCAACCAATGCTCTCGTTGATGCGTAATAGGTGGAGGTTTGCCTGTCGTTTCGCACCGATGGGTTGTTTGTCCCAATCACCTTATCCTTCCACACAGGCAATTTGCTGTGTTCTGTTCGCACAGGGGCAACATCAATACCGCCTTGCCCCAAACCACCAAGTGTGATGCTCACGGTTGGCGATCCCAAATCACCGATTTCTTTGATTGGGAAGCCTTCATTCAAATCAAAATCCCTTTCGCTAATTTTGTCCGTAATGTCAATCAATTGTGAACGACCACGAAGGGCTACGCCTCCACTTGACATATCACCACTCACAGGATTGATTTCCTCAACACGCCCTCGCATCAAGGTCATTTCAATTGTGCAATTGTGATATGAATTGACTCCGTTTTGCTGAGTGTAAATAGTGTTGAGGGTCTTTGTTCTGTTCCTGTTTGACGGATGAATTAACAACAAATGACGGTCTGCCTCAACGATGTTATCAATGATGTCAAATTGTTCGTAATTGACAGGTTGCATGAATGGGTTGTCATTGTCGTTAAGTGTGTCCTTGTTTTTGTTTGATGATTGAATGGTGATGGTGTGGTAAATGCTGTCATTTTTGTCAGTGATTGAGCGTGTGTTGCTGATGGCGATTGGAGAACCATACCCATCGTCACGAATGCGGTTGCCCGCAATTGTTTCTTGAATGACGGTGTGAGCGCAATTTTCAACATTGACGAATGGCGAAATTGCCAAATCCCCCGTGGGATTTGCCCGCAACGAGTGGTTGGTTAAACCTGATTGAAAATCCTTTGAGGGTATGGCGATGAGTCCACCCGGTGCGTGCAGGGTGAGAGCATCCCATGTGGGCGGTGAACCAAATTGGTCGGCTGTGTAAGGTCGCCTAATCCAATCCAAAATAGACCGATATACAGGGTAGCCATTGGAGTTATCAACGAACACCGTATTGGTATCGGGCATGGTTTTTTCAACAATCAACCAACCTTTCTTTGACATGGTGTTGATACCGTCAATGTCGTTTCGGTATGTTTGAGCATGGGATGCGGGTGTGAACCACGAATTGTTGCCTTTCCACCCCGCAACCAATTCACCTGTTGGATCAATGGCGTTGTAATAGATGAGAATTTGTGGTGGCCCTCCTGCATTACGGAGGGCTTGTGGGGTTTCCAACACAGCAATTCGGCTCTCCTTCTCAGGAGTGACATGACGAACATAATTTTCGTTTGTTGGCTTGGTTGGGTCAATCATGTCAAACAAAGCATCCTCATCGGTGTCCAAGCCTTTTAATGAGAACGGGCGAATGTCCTCCACAGCGATAGCCACCATCGTGTCTTGTGACGACGACACTACATTCCCGTAGGTCGTATCAATGAAAGAATTGCCACCTTGAGCAACAATAGCGTGCTTAACGATGCTCGTGCCGACTGTTGTATATGTGCTGACTTGTGATGAGGTTTGCACATTCAATGCTTCACCAACAAACACACGCTCGGTCACTTTGACCCTTTCATTTTGAGTCACCAATGTTTTCGCATACGGATCTTCGTATTGGCTTTCAAATTGGTCGGCTAAACCTTGAACAGTGCGTTTAACAGACTCAATTTTTGGTTGAGGCAATTGCTTCAAAAAGAAGTGACCCTCCACACGATTGTAGGTTGTCAAACCACACATACCTGCAATATCCGTTGTTGGCTCAATGACATTACCTGATACCGATGTGAATTCATCACCCGTCGCAGGTGGGTTGCCACTTCCGAAAATTGTGATGGATGGCACACCGTTGAATGCGGCGGTGATGTCACCTGACGAGAGGATGGTTGAACCTCCGTTTGCATGAAGAAAGAAATAATCATCCAAGTCACTAACCGTGTGTGTTGGAGGTTGAGGCGGGGCGAGCATATTCGCACTGAAATTAGCCAACATAGAAGCCTGTAAAGCCGAACCCGTAGCCAAACCTTTGGTGACAAGCCAACGGATTGTATGATAAGCCGAAATTGCCGCCTCGTTTTGAAAAATTTCAATCGGTGGGCCTGAATAGCCGGGAAGAATTGGCACAAGCGTAATCGGCCCACCTTGAGCCAAATTGTTCACGGCATTCGTCAATTCCGTAGTCGCTGTTCCCGAATCGGTAGCGATAGCCGTGAGGATGAGTGTTTCTGTCAATTCAGTCATTCATCACACCCCATACCTGTCCTCAAACCACTGCACAACATCGTCATGCTCGGAGGTGCTTAGGTGCTTTGGATAGATAAGCACTTCATGGACAATGAAGCCGTTTTGAGCCATATTGTCAATGGCGTTTGTTCCCGCACCGCTTGAAGTCATTTCACCAAACAATTCAATCCCACCCGTTTGTGCGGTAGTGTCATCAAAAATGATAGCGGGCGTTGGATTCCAATAGGCATTGGATGTGTCGCTTGAAGCACCACGATTTGACCGCACAAGCATATCAATCGTCAATGATGCTGATTGCTTTGTCCTAACGGCAACCAAAACAGGTGTTCCTGCGGTTGGCGACGAACCATGAGTGACGAGAGGTGCAGTGTCGCTTTCGGCGGTCATTTGTGATGAACCATTGTTCAAGCGGATAACAAGTCCGTCATTTGATTCGGAATGAATCAAGCCCAACGGGTCACTTCCGTATGCCGATGGTGTCACTACAAAATAGAATGAATGGTCGCCATTAGTCATGCTTGGCCCTCCTGAATAGAGAACACTTGGATGATCAGCACCAATCGCTTTTGAGGTGATTGATGCGTGATGGTTGATTCTTGAAGTCCCCGTGTTTCCAAAACCGTTCACCCACGATGACCCCTTGTAATATGTCACGCCTGTTGGATAGTCGGGGATAATAACACCCGATTGGATGGTTGGCGTTCCACCCGGCCACATATACGGGCCACTTGGGTTTTGAACGACTTCGGTGATGCTCACAGCGACCAAGCCTGAACGGTTGTTCGCACTCCCGCAATTCTCTTTCCAACGCCACCCGTTGCCCCACGAATAAAAGTGATAATTCGTTCCTGCACTCGTGGTTGGGCCACCTCGTGCTTTGTTTTTCCACCAAAATACAAATTCATCGTTGGTGACAACAGCCGTTGCGTCATCACGCAACAATTGGCTTTTGTCATTGGCATCAAGCCAAACCAACAAATCGTTGCCGTGGGGCGGTTCAATGTCAGCCTGTGTCCCCGAAACCGTATGCAATTTGTTTTTCATTTCATCAGTCAAACGAGCCTTGCGTGAAATCCAATAGGCATCGTTGCCCAAACCTGTGCGGTCTGTAAAGCGTTGATTTTGGCTAAATCGCGCACGAGTCATTTGTCCTTTGGGTCGGCTTCCCTGTTTGCCGGGATCAACCACCAAATCACCGTTGCCGAGTGTGAACCAAACAGGCGTATTGTCCGAATGCTCAAACAAAAATCCCTGTGTGGTTGGTTCAGCCGTATCACCCGACAGCATGGTGGATTGCACTACAACACAAGGGGGTCGGCCCAACGAATTGTTGCCCTGAAAGTCAATAGCAACGATACGCACACGCTCAATTGGATTTGCCATCGGGTCAAGGTTAATTCCGCCTTCGGGTGAATAAGGGGCGGTATCACTCTCACGATAATACGAGAATGGCGAAACACTCCCACCCGTCACAGGATTCGTGCCTGACGCATTGACGATGGCGTTGAGGTTTGATACGGGGATGCCATCGGAGTGATAGGTGGCGTTGGTGATGGTTGATGAAATGTCCAACAGCCCACTATCCCACCATGATTGAAACGGCAATTCATTGATTGGGACAGAAAGAATGTGCGATGCGAGCATTTCCAAAGCCGTAGCCCTGTCCTCAACGCCCGCAATAACGCTGTCAGGGAAGTCACGGATGCGAAAATATCCGTATTTGTAGCCACTCGCCAAGTTAAGCGGATGCCCACTCGCTGTGGTGACAGCACCACCCGGATCAATGTTCGTAAAATCGTAGCCAATGCACACCATCGGTATGGGCATCAATCCATCTGTGTGTTTGCCCACACCGTCTTTACCTTGATGCGGATGGGCGGGGTTCTTGTTGTTGAAGAAATACAATTGTGGTATGTCATCCTCATCCTCAAAATCCCAAAGCCCCACCGTGTCGGGCGTTGCTGTCAAGGGCTTCACGATTGGGTCAATTGCACCCCTGCTTATTCGCACGCTTTCAATAACCCCCCGATATTCGCCTCCTTCACCACCAATGAACAAGTCGGATGAACCTGTTTTGATGAGCCGTTCATCACCACCAAAGTCCTGTTCGGCAGCGAGGTTGCCGTTGATGAAAATTGACATTTTCTTTGAGGTGAATTGAGCATTGACATAAATCAATTCACGAGAGGGCAGTGCTAAATCGTGGGGCTTTGATTGCCCATCGGTATATGTCCCCCACGATACCTGTTCTGTTGGGACATTGAAATCGGTGCTGAGTCTTTCGCTCGTTGTCCGTGTTTCAACATCAAACACCACAGGTGCGGGTTGAAATGGCTCGCCCACCTTGAGTGTGAATGCGTTTGGTTTGTGAACAATCACCCCACCGTGATCGGGAATAACGAATGCCTCAATGGTGAATGCACCGATGAGGTTGTTGAGTCCGTTGTTTTCCATTGGGAAGTGCCGTCTGCCTATTTTCGGCTCATCGCTTTCATAGACCGACACTTTGTTGGTTGCCCCTGTCTTTTCACTATGGCTGTTTGGGAATAAATCAACACCGCTTTCACGGAATGCACCCGTAGGCACAACCATCCCATCGGTATAGCCATTTAGCCTCACGGCTTTTGAATAGACCTTGTGGAGAGGCATATCAAATCCCCAACAATTGTTCCGCTGCCGCAAATTCCAAGTCGTAATTCCAAACAGAATCGCCCGCTTCGTAGGTTGCCGTGAATTTTTGAACGACACCGCTGATGGCGACACCTTGACGAAGATACGGGTTGGGGCGAACAATTTCCCCTGAAATGTTATCAACGGGGTCAAATGCACCCGTGTTTTTGACAGCCGAGAAGTCTGTTCCCGGCCCTGTCGGAATGACGAATTGACGCAATTCTCGTATATCCAAATTGGATGAAATCAGCGATTCGTATGGGATTCGCAAACCAACAATGTATTTCTTCACGGACTCCGCTTGATCAATGCGAAGCAATTTGCCCACATCAAACGAAGCGAGCGAATCAGGCATTTCAATCAAATCACCTGTAAATGACTGTGGGTTGATAAGGCCACCACCCGCTGATGCGTTCACGGTCATGTTGAGCAAATCCTGCACCTTGTCACCCCGTGTCATGCGAACACCCGACACCCCATTAACAAACGAGGCGGATGAGAAGAAAGAGTGCGACCAATCAGCGTTCCCACTAACGACCAAATCACCCTGTTTCGTCAATGGCGTATTGCCGTCAGCACTCTTGATAATGTTGGTTAATGTCACCTTTTCCCCTGTCAAAGTGCCGACCCCTTGATGTGAACCACTGTTCACCTTATCGCCCGCACTTTGTGATATGGTGAAAATATCCGTGATGGCGGTTGTCACCGTATTGACTTTGACTGATGCACCGTTTAGTGCTGTGACAATCGCATCAGCGATTTCTTCTGTGTTGGCGAGGCTCGCAGGAACATAAACCGGGATGATGCTTTTCGTGGCAACCGTAGCCGAAGGCACACCCGTTTGATAAAACCGCAGGGTGATGTTCTCTCCCAAGGCAGCCGTCACTTGACCTGACGATTTGAAAACGAATTCTTTGCCATGCAACGCATCTGTGATGGCATTCATTGTGCTTCTTCCTTGAGCCTGTTGTTGCTTGAACCAAGAGTCGTAAAGCCCTGTGGCTCGTGATAAATCAAGGACAGCCGTAGCACCAACCGCACTTGATGCCACATTATCATCGGTGAGAATGCCTTTGATGCCAATGCTGAATCGGTTGTCATTCATGTCAAACGCTGCACGCACACCTGCAATCGGAATGGGCCACACTTGAACACCACGAAGCACATCAAAGGCAACGGAGGTGGCTTCTAATTCAATGATTTTACCGTCACGCCTAATCAATTGAATCATTGGCATAATCAAACACCCCTGCTAAATCCACCACTACGGCTTCGGCTTCTAAACGCCTTTGATACCTCATCACTTATGGCTCTCGCCAATTTTTGAGGATCGCCACTCGCACCATTGACGGTGATATTGACATTGTTCGTGCCTCCACCACCACCCATGCCTTCAATGGTGACAGGGATTGAACGCCCATCAGGGAGAGGCACAACGGCTTCTGTTCCGTGTAGGGCTACGGGATAGCCTGATGTCGGCCCTTTGACGACACCGCCATCGGAGAAGCCAAGCAAACCGCCAACAGCACCACCGATGCCACTCGCAACACTGCTGATGCCACCGACCACAACATCAATGGCATCAATGATTGGTTGAAGATAGTCCATGATGGCTTCAACAATGTTTGCGAAATGTCCTTTGATGCCTTCCCAAACGCCTTTCCATGTGTCACCTATGGACTTGAAAATTTTCGCTGCGCCATCCAAATCCCCTCGCAAAAGAGCCAATGCAGCACGAATAACCTTGATGACGGTGTTCACCACGCCCATGACAACACCAAGAATGATACCCCACCACGAAATCACCATTTTCGCATATGGTGCGATGAAGGGCCATAGCACTTGGATAATTTTCATCACTACGGCAATAATCACGCCCGTCACAACAATGATGGTTGAAACAATTTCAAACACAAGTGCGATGATGTTTCCTATGAATTCAAAAATCCCCGAATTCTGCAACCAATCCACCAAGAATTGCCACAAATCACGGATGCTTTGAAAGAAATCGCTGATTGCTGAATCCCCAAATAGTGCGGTGATAAAACCCCATAGTGTTCCAAGTGCCGTAAAAATAGATGAAATGCCATCAATGACGGTTTGAATTGCACCTGATTCAGCCAAAGCCGTGTAAAGCGATGTCACGAGTGTCACGCTCGTCAATACGCCTTCGGATATGATGGTGAATAGGATGCCCAATGTTGTCATTATCCCGCCAAAAATTTCCTCAGCATTGAAGGGAATAGAAACGCTCGTAGTCAGCGTTTCCCATAGAGCCAACAATTCGTCAATGATTTTCTGTCCGTTTTCAAACACAGGTGCAAACAAGCCCCCTCCGCCTTCACCACTCAACACACCCTTTAGGACATCAACAGCGGTTTGGATAGCACCAAATACGGTGCTGATGATCGGCATTTCCTCCAACCAAGCACGAAGTGAACCGCCTCCTTGATCCAACGCAGCGGTAAAGAGCATCATCACCCCAAGAATCGCCATCACCATGCCGACAATGGGAAAAATCGCCATCGTTAAGCCCTTGAATAATCCAAGAACCATTGTCAGCGGTATAGCCAAACCCTTGAGGGATTTGGTGAGAATACCTCCCGTTTTCGTTTGTTGCTTAAACGAACCTGTCACGCTATCCGTCGCCATTTGGACTTTGGTGTAGGTTTTGTAAATCGGCCCTAAAGTCTTGAGAAGCATTTGGTGTTGATTGGGCAAACGGATGATTTGGTCTTGGTATTTGTTGAGGGTTTGAATGACATCAAGAAGGGCAGCATCCATGCCCATGATTTGCTTGTTTCCCCCCGCCATCACTTCATCCCCGCATTCATCCGTTCAAAGAAGTCTATGTCGCTTGTGGTCTTGACAGACCTCCCCTTCGTTTGACCCACAGCGTTCTCACGCTTCAATTTGTCCATTTCTTTTGCCTCTATTTCCTTGAATGCGACCATCGTGTAATAGTCCAAAATCACACGCTCAGGAGGCAACCCATCCCATTGATGAGGCGAGCAATTGAAGAAGCGACCCAAAAAGAAAACGGGCATTTGGTTAATCAACACAGGCAATTTGTGCTGAGATACAGGGATTTCACCCTCTCCGTTCCATGTTGTAAAGGCACGAACATCGTCAAGGGTTATTCCAAAGGGCCTGATGGGTTGCTCATGCTTTCGGTGAGTGAATCAAACGAAGGCAGGATTTTCGCCAATTCTTGACCGACTTCAGGTCGGATGTTGAGCAATTGGCTCTTTGACAATTCGGGTTCAGTCCTCTCAATGCAATTCACGAGCAAGAATTTCCAAAAACCACCGAAATCAATGCTTGGCTGAGGCGTGCCATCCTCGCCCTGCTTCAATGAAACGAATTTAGTGAGAGCGTTTTGCCTGTCAATCCACGACAGATCCTTAACCCATACGGTCATTTCACCGAATGGGGTGTCAATCGTGTGTTCTGTTGCGTCTGTTGATGCGACCAAATCATTGGGGTTGGCTTTCTTCATCTGTTTCACCTTCACTGACGGCTTCGGCTTCACCGCTATCGTCAGCCTCAAGGCGAGCGATTAACTCAGCCTTCGTGCCTGTGGTTGAAAGCCCACGCTGACTACAAAGTGTCATCAATTCAGTCTTGTTCATTGACTCGTAGTCGGTGGGTGTTTCTTCAACAGGTGCGGGCGTGGATAGTGGTTCGGGGACAGGTGGTGCGGGAGGGGTGATATTCACCGTTGCCTCCACATTTGACGGGGACAAATTCCCTGCGCTGACAATCACACCATCAGGCATGACAGTCCAATCAAGAGAAGTCTTTCGCCCGTCAATAATCACATACCCTGTTAGCCTTACCATCTGTATCAACCCTCACATTTGTCGCATATAATCCTTTTCACAGAATTGGATATGGATTTGTTTCTTCCACTTTAAGATGTCGCACCGCCAATTCCACATTTGCTGTGACCGGGCCTTTGTCATCAGGGATGGGCATTTCAGCCTTCAATACCGTGTAGTCCTCAATCGTAATGGTCGCTCTTTGACGGTTGCTTGCCGAACCCGGTTTGCTCAACACAATCGTAATGTCGTTGGTGTTCAAGAAGTGCTTTCGCTGTCGCAATTGCTCAAAGAAGCGATTGTCCTCCACCAATGCGTTGAATTTGAAGGTGTATTCTCGCTGTGCTTCGGTGATTTCAGTGGCGTAATTGACCGCTGCCTCCGACACTTGATCGGTGGATGCGTATGTGCCGTCTGTTCCACGAATGTAATAGCGAGCCGTGTTGGTGTTGTTCACGCTGAATTCCAATTGCGTAGCACGAACCACAGGTGCGCCAAAGGCACTGAAAATAATGTGTTGAAACAAATATGGCTTCTCACCGTTCACGGCAATACCCGACACCCTTCGCTTGATATTGGTGTTGGCGGTGTTCTCAAACAGTCGGTGAGGCGTGACAAAGCGTGACTCCGTGTCGGTGAACATACGAGTGGCTTCGTATTCCCCATTCAATTTGACTTCGCCTTCGGTGTCAGCCGAACAGGTCACGCTGTTCACCTTGCATCCTGAGAACACACGCAATAGGTGTTCCGAGCCGGGTGTAGCATCGCTCTTTCGGAATGATTGCTCAATGGCGAAGGTTGGGACACTGCTGTTTCCATAGAAGGTGTGAGTGATGCCGTATCGCAATTCATTGGTGGTATCAAGGATAGCGGGGCTTCCTCTTCGTGTTGCGCCTTGTGTTGAATCGTAGGTGAAAATGATGCGGTCAATTCCACAGGATGTAGCGGTGTGGGTGAGGCAAAATGGTTCTTCAACATATACATATGCACCGTCAATAGCGATGACCCTGCGGATTTCATGCTTGTTGATGGTGGGCAATTCATCATCAGCACCGGGAATTTGAATGGTGTCTTTGTCCACGATTTGAATGTATTCGCCCACGCTGAATCGCCCTGCAATCGTTGATCCGACATTCACACGAATGTCACCGTGTGCGATGTCGGCCTCCAATTTAGCGAGAAGATAAACAGCCACGCCCGCTGTTTGAAGGCGGGTTGTAGCACCACTTGTAATGTCGGCAACGGTAATGTTTGTTGTTGAAGCACTGCTATATGACCCATAAAGCATAGCCGTTCCATCGGCTGAGAGGGTTTTGAACACGCCCGAAGTGCCAACATTTTCATGCCCCGCATCATAATTTGCGGCGAGCGTAATCACAGCACCAACATTTGAAGCGGTTTTTGCCCCAAGCAAAAAGTCACTGTTTGTTTCAATGTTTGAGCCAAGACCCGTTGCTGTTGTTCCTGACACTTGGGTAATGTCGTCAGCGTTTGCACTGCCGTATTGTTGTCCACGATATGTGGTTGTTGCGTCTTTGATGTTTAAGGGTGCATCCGTCAAAATAGTGGTGCTTGTGGTTCTGTGAGCCAATTCGCCCCAACCAAGAGCCGTGTGTCCACCAAGCCCGTAGCGTAGCCAACGCAGGTTGTGGGCGTTTGTGTCAAACGACCCACCTTGAAGCATCTCACGACCACTCGTTAGGATGTTCACATCACGACCCATGCCGACAATGTGTTGCTTTCGCACATCCACTTCGGGTTCAGGGAGAGCGAATGAATTGAGCAAACCCAAGAATTGATCTGCCTTAATTCTGTCATCGGGCGTAGCATAGGTCATTTCAGCATCCATTGTCGGAATGCGTGCCGAATCAATAATGAAATAATCACCCGTGTTTGCGGTGGTGGCGGCGGTGGCGAGTCGTGGTGAAATGGTGATGGTGGTGTCGGTGTTTGCTGTGATGTAATACGACCTGCGGGTTGAAGCAAAATCATCAGCAGTTAAGGCGTTTGAACCGCCCGATGAATAAATGCGAAGGGTTGCACCCACAAGCATATTCTTGGGGACTTCTTGATACCAATAGACATTTGACCCAATCGTAATGACACTTGAATTGTCGGTTGAGCCGTTTGCGGTAGCCCATCCCGTTGAAGCATTGTCGCCTTGTCCAAAGAAACCTGTTTCCTTAGCCATTGACACCTCAACCAAATCACCCTTATACACTTGATTTACTGCCATTTTTCATCACGCTACTGTCGGTAAGGCTTGGGCGAAGGTGACGACCTCCGCTTGCATTGTGTAGCGAAACATCCGTTTGCTACGATCTGACAAGTCTGTTCTTGTCTTGAAAATGAGTCGGTCAAAATTAACCCCATCGCCTTTGCGATTTGCGTGAAGAATCCTCCGCACTTCTTCACGAAGGGCTGACAAACGCTCACGGCTTTTCACGGTGCGAATGTCAATGGTGAGGTTAATGTGTTCATTGACAAAATCAAAGAACAATTCAGGTTGGGCTTCGTTGTGAGCCGTTTCAAAAATACGGATAATGTCGTGGTCTTGAAGGCGTGTCCTTTTGCCTTCGCCAACATCCACATTGGCAATATCCAAAATGGATGGCTTAGGCGACACATTCCAATTGCGGTCAAGCAACGAAACCACCGTAGCAATTGCGTCACTCACCCCTCATCGCCTCCGTGAATCGTGCTAAAGCACTCGCCCTATTTGAAGCGAATGGGTTAGACTCCTTATGCGTTTGCATGATTTTAGCCAAATCCTCATCGGATAACTCAATCCCATCCTCTTGGTATGTCCTTTTTTCATATTCAACCATGCGTTCAAGGTATGCTTCGCCATTCTCCGCTTCATCCATCAATGCACGCTGCAATTCCTTGCTTGCTTTGTGCATTTGCTGAAACATTTTGATGACTCCTTCCAAGCACCTCACTCCTTCATCGCATTCATTCCTGCATCCGTTGCCTTCGCTTTGACATTACAAGTGCCACACAGGTCACGACCCGATGTGTTGCTCTCAATCCTTCCGTATTTGCCACAGTCAGCACAATGATCAATGATTCTTCCTTTTGGTGTCACTTGTCGTTGTGGTGCTTTTTCAATCATGTTATCAGCCTCCCATTCCCGCAACAATTATGCTTTCTTGAAACGGCACGAGCAATTTGGACACTTCCGCCTCCAATTTTTGATGTTTCTGCGAAATATCAATGTTTTGTGTGCCTTCGGGGAACATGACGCTGTAATCATCGCTCATCAAAATATCCATGACGACCAATTTGGTGCAAGCCTCCTTGATGGACTTGTCCACATACCTGTTGCCGTAAATGTAAGCACAGCGTAGTGAGTGGTTCTCAAAGAAGGGATATTCGTTGTTGAAGGCAATCATGCCGTTCTCTTCAACAGACCACCATGACTTTTGGCGTTCCTCATCGGTAATGTCGCACTTGAATGACACTTGATAGATAACATCACCCTCAGCGATGTTGCCGCCAAAGTCGTTTTGTTGATCGCTGACAATGGTAAAGGTCGTGCCTGAAAGGGTGCAAAGAGCGATACGGTTGGTTGTTCCGCTTTTGATGAACACCAACGCATGGCTCTTGACGAAACCGCCCGCACTATCCACCGTGAACGAAGTGGCAGGTGAACCCGTCACGCTCGTCACCGTAGCGGTATGCTCGTTGTATTTGTTGCTGTCATAGGTGAGGGCAGTGTTGTGAGTCACGGCAATTGTAGCGTTTGCACCACCTTCGGTGCTACGCATGGATGAAATTTCCACTACACCGTCACCGTTGTCGCTGTTGGCAATAGCCAAGAATTCGTCATGGACATTCAACGCCGCGCTCGCACTCTCCCTATTCTCAACCGTTAGTGAGCCAATTTGAATTGCCGATTTATTGAATTCGGGGTCTTTGTTCACAAGCGCACCAATGTTCTCGGCAGCGGATTTGTGATCAAAATCCCCCCTCCATTTCGTCTGTGCATCCGAACCTTCGGTTAGCGTAGCCACACCGTTAGCACCGGGACACAGGAGGATGGATTCGCCTGACACGAGGGTGTGGTCGCTGACCTGCAACCCAATTCGTGCCGCCGCCATTTCACGATAATAGTCGCCCTGCCACGCACCCAATTTGAGAATGCGTTGAATGTTGCCGTTTTGTAGGAAAATAGCACCCACATAATCCGTGTAATATCGCCTTCGGTATGGCTTGAATGTAGTGAAATTTTGATATTCCTCAGCCACCAAGCGTGGTCGCCATGCGTTTCGTGTCACTTTGTCAATGTAGTCTTGACGAATGCGAATCAATTCTTCAACATGGCTCTTTTTGATGCCTCGCTCTTTGCTGTTTGTGATAGCCGACTGATGTTGAATGTAGGCGTTGTTGGCTGTGGTGAATGACTCAGCCCCCTTAGCCGTAGCGATGACATACACTTTGCCACCACTCCCCACCGAAGCGATTGAAGTCACGGTGTAGGTTTTGCCGAGAGCATCAGCATCGTCATAGACCAACACCGTGTCATTAGCGGAATAACCCCACCTGCGATAATCCACACCGCTGATAGGAAATTTGATGTTTGCACCGTCAATCACCGAATCATCGCTAAGTGCGGTTGGATCGGGCAACGGCAATTGAAGAAAGTCAGCGACATGGGCTACGGTGGTATAGACCAAATCATCAGGATAAAGAGGGGCATCGGGGCGATGACCGGGTGAAAATGTGCGTGGCATTGACTCTCACCTAACCCATGATGTGACTACCCATGTTAAAGTGCATCGCATCCCCGCACACACCGCATTTGGGTGTCCAACAGAAATAGAGTGTTCCGCACCCACGACATCGTGTGCCTGAGCCTATGTTTTGAATGTTTTTACGCTCGTTGCGTTTGATTTCCACCTTTTTGTTGGTGGAGAATTTCTCCATGTTTTTCTTGGAGAACAGGGATTCGCTTTCATCAAATGACGAACCCGAAGCATTGGCGATTTCAGCCATACGCAATTTGCGCCTTCGCTGAATATCAATTGAAGTGTCAAGGTCAATTTCTTGGACTTTCATTCGTGCCATTTTGGTTCACCCCCGTTGGGCGAACCTCATGCACGAGTGCCTGTCACCGTAATATACACCGTTTGATCGGACAAATCGGCTGTGTCGGAAACAGCACTAAGAGGGGCAAAAACATCAGCAGGGATAGGGGTTGATTGGTCGTCAGCGGGAACGGACAATGCCTGATAAGCCAACAATTTTTTGTTGGTTCGGTCATATTTCCACACATAGCCACCACCATCGGAGTCAATGGTGACGGTTTCAATGACAGGGACATATTGAGTTAGGTCAAGCGATTCGCCCGCAGCGAGCCACGAATCATCAGGAGTGATTTTGAGGGAAGCAGAAATCCTGCTTCCTGATACTTGATTACGCCCTAATTGCACCACTGTCAAAGCCATGTCGCTCACCCTTCCGTATTACTATGTCATATTTAACGATATTCTCAATTATAGACGATGACAACAAAAATTGAACCCGTGTCCGAAGCCCACGCTGTTCCTGTCGTCAATTTGATTTGCACTTTACCACAAACCATGCCTGTCCACGGTGCGACTTCATCAACCAATGTAGCCGTTCCTGCACTGCTGAGAGTCTTGGGGGCTTCGGGGGTGGATGAATGTCCACTCACACCTGCACGCACAACGAGAGCATTCGCTTGTTGCGCGGGTGCTGCCTGAATTGCCGCACCCTCAGCCGTTTGAAATTTGTAAGGGCGTGGGGAGGCGGTGGTGTAGTCAAGGTTGCTGATTTGCTCGTGATAGGATAGGGGTAAAGCCGATCCTGCACCGTCATCTAAATCAGCATAAAGCAATTGAAATGTCCCACCATGCACTTGGGTGTTGGTGTTGGTTGTCAATTTGCTACGGGTTGCGTCAAGGATAATGTTGTTCACTTGACCGTTGAGCAAAACATCAGCCGTCACCGTAGTGTTGCCTGACAAATCGTCTTGAGTGAATTCATAGACGAGGCGATTGACACGAATGCGACCTGCGTATCGTGCTTCACCGTCATAGAGCGTGGCTTTGTGTTCAGCCATCACTCGTCACCCCCGCTTGATGCGGAGGCTCTAACGGTTTCAATGATGGTGGATTTGTTTGCACGAGCGTCAATTTCAACGCCATTTGCTTCGCACCATTCAACCATTTTCGCCTTTGTCCATGTTTCGTCAAAGGACTCCGATTCTTCCGTGATTTGTGGTGCTTCTTCCACGACAGGCTCAGGGGTTGGCTCAATAGCCTCAACCATTTGCTTTGTCTTTTCAGCAACGACTTCTTCATCAAGACCTTTTACAGACCATTGAGGGAAATTGTCGCCCTTGAATCGTTCAGCCAAGTGGCGAGGGATGTCCTCACGAGTGCTTTGCCGACTGAAACCGTATGTCACTCCACCTTCGGTGAATTCCACATAGGGTCTGTCGCCCACATATTGAACGGTAATCGTCAAAAGACGACCCCCAATCAAGCGTAATACAAAAGGGTCACTCGGTGGGTGTCGCCCGCTGTTCCTGATGCGGTGGTGAAAGCAACAGTGCTTCCTGATGCACGCACAAGCGTAGGCAATTCGTTGCCACCGCTTCGGTTGGTGACACTCAGCACTTCAAGCACCGTTCCACCGTTTCCAAGACCCGTGATTGCCACAGGCGAGCCTTCATCGGAGTCAGCGTCAGCCAAATCCACAACGGTTGCTGTGGATGCTGCCGTCACAACAACATCAACCACCATCAAGTGCAAAGCACCTGCGGCGGCGTTAGAACCGATTGGGGATTGAAGCCATGCGGTTGAGGTGTTGTCCGACCCCGACCACATTCGCTGATCCAATACTACTGCACTGCCCGTTCCTGTCAAATTCGTGTTTGCCATGTGTATCTCTCCTTGTTTCTCCTATTTAACCTCAACTCAAGTCACGGATTTTACCGCTTGCCTTGAAGAAAGCACAAATCAATTCGCCCATCGTGTGAAACATTCCCATTTGTCCCAAGCGGTTGATACCGAATGGGTCGCCCGTTTCAATGCCACTCTCGTGGTAAAGGGTAGGCTTGGCGGTGGTGAACCACAGGTAGTCGGTGTCAAGGAAATAGAGGCGAGAAGAACCGCCCGTTTCCTTGTGAACATCTTTGGAGGGGATGATTGGGACACCGTTGTAGGTAGCGACCATGAAGCCACCCTGAATGCCCGGAACACCCTTCACACCATTGACACCCGGCACGACACGCTTCATTTCAACGAAGCGTTGTTGGGGTTGTAGCAATTGCTGAATGGTTTCAAGAGTGTCGTAGCCCGTAAGGATGACCTTTGGCTGACCACCTGCTTCCCACACTTGTCGGAACATTCCGTCAAGGATGTTCAGGGACAATGCACGCTCGGCACTTGATGCACCTGCATCCACTTGAGCGTCATACCACTGAGCCGACCCTGCGGTTTGACCTGCACGAGTGAGCGAATAGATGTTGTGATCCGATTCAGCACTCACATCGGAGAAGGTGTTGTAGTCCTCCACATAGGAATTGGAGGTGATACGGTCAAGGGACTCAAAGTCGTTTCCTGCGGTGGTATCAATGTCACTCAACAGCATTTGGTTGATGTGTTCAGTGTGGTGCTTTGCCATTTCCATTTTGATGACAGCACGAGCATCACCAAGACCGTCATCCTTGTCAGCAAGGAACATGGCGGTTTCGGTGAGGTCAAAGGTGTGAGCCACAGTCTTTGGCTTGGTGCTGACCTCAGCGAAGGTTGGCTTGGTGGTTTCAGGGAGGGTTGCGTTCTCAGGAACACCGCCACCCTTCGTGAAGTCGGGCTTGGCGGTGGTGACACGCCATCCACTCTTCTCCCAAGGCTTCTTGGGGAGAATGCTGAAAGCGTTGAATTCTTGGTTCAATTGCGACCAAACCTTGCGACCAAAAATCGCTTGGTAAGTGCCACTCGTTGAAGAGGCGAGAGGTGAATCGGCTTTCAAGAGGTCAGTGCCACTGTAAGCCCATGCGTTCTGTCCTGCACCTGCACCGTAATACAGGCGTTCCATGTCCTCAATTGTTCGGATATATCCTTGACTTCCACTCATTTTCAATCACCTCAAAGGTTTCCTCCAACCATTGAACGCTGGCCCAATTCTTCCAAAGCACGCCATGCGTCAAGTCCATTTCCAAGTGCTGCGTATTCCTCATGCGTTGGCACTCGCACAGCGTTCTCGGAAGGCACAGGAACGGCTGACTTTTGGATTTCAGCGTTCTCAGTGCGGAGGGAGTCAATTTCAGCCTTCAGGGAGGCGATTTGGGAAGTGAAGTCTTTGGACTTGTGGATTTCCAATGCTCGTTGCGTTTCGGCTTCGTAGCGGTCATTCCACTCCTTCTCCACAAGGGACTTCACAGCCTCTTCGTCACGGATTGAGGCGTAGGCTCGGTAGCCACGCTCAAGGGACTCAGGGGAGAGGTCAGCACCCTTGATGACATTTCCACCCGTTGATTGTGGGTGTCGCATCTGTGGTGCGTTCTTGATGACATACTTGTTGGCACGAGCGTTGCCGAGAGCAGGTCGTGGGGCGAGGGTTGCATCCTCACCACTGCCGTAAAGGTCGCCTTGTCCTCGGTGGTTGAAACCATGTTCACCATCAACGCCCACCATGTAGGCTTTGCCGAGTCCAAAGTGATCTCGTAGGCCATCCAAATCAACACCTTGCTCGTGTGCGAATTTTTCAAGGGTGTCAATGTAGGCGACAGCCGATTGCTCGGCTTTGCCCAAGTCATCCTTTTCGCACTCGCACTCGGCCATGTTGCATGAACCGCACACCTTTGCGCTCTTTTCCATTTCCAAGCCTTTGCTGATTCGGGCAAGGGCATCTCTTACTTCGGTCAAAACATTCGTTTCTTCGCTCATTTCGTTCACATCCATTTTCAATAGGGTGTATCGGGATTCAGGATTGATTCCCTTTTTGCACAGGGTAATTTCGTGCAATTCCATGTCCGTAATTTCCCTGTGGCTTCCATGTTCGGGAGTCGTCTTGTTCACTCGGAACAAGGCTTGTCCACCAATGGAGAATGCTCGCAATTCGCCGTTGCGAATTTGCTTTTGGACTTCACGGGCTTTTTCAATGTCGTTTCGGATTTGGCAAACCACGAATAGCCCGTGATCATCCACTTCGGATTTCCAAACCCGCCCTTCACTATCAGTGTAGGAAGGAAGGACTTGACCCACTTGAATACCGCTGTGGGCCAATTGAACATTACGATAGGATGGGTTGCTCATAAAGCCCCCAAATGCCTTCTTCAATGCACTAACGGGGATTCTGTCACCCTGCTTGTCCACCATATCAACGGAGGCATACCCGGCAATAACCAAGTCCCCATTGGAGTCGGACTTCAGGATGAAGTCTTGTCCAACAGCCGACCATGTTGCCGTGTTCATTAAACAGGGAAAATCGGGTTATCCTATATGAAGCGTTTGGTTGCTCACATAATAGGCATTTGTTCATCATCGCCTTCCTGTTCAACGATTACCTCTTTTTCTTCGGCCTGTTCCACATTCGTTTTGCGTGGCACTCTAAACACGGCACGACCACCTTCAATATCCAATTCGCCTTCAATTTCGTTGCCAACCTTATCCGTTCTCTTGACGGATATGTGCTTCGGCATATTCAACGGTGTTTCATCAGCCATTCCGTTAGGGTCAAACATGGGTATGCCCTCGTCATCAACCAAAGAAGTCGGCCCTCGTGGTGAAGTCATCATATCCATTTCACCATCCCATCCGCCACCTGATAGTGAACCGCTAATTCTCGCAAGCGTTGTTCCCTGTTTGGTTTCAATGGTGTCATCATCAATTGCTTCATTGACCGACCATTCGCCTTCTTCTGTTCTTTCAAGGCCATATTCAGCACCATATTGCTCAAGCATATTCTCCGTCAAGCCCTTGATTTTGTCAATAAGGCTCTCCGCTGAGAATGCTTTGTCAGCACTGATAATGTGTGATCGTGCGTGGCTCAATATGCTCGCCACCTTATCCTCTTCACCATTTGGCTCAACCAAAGTGGCTCGTGTGAATGTGAAGGTGTCCTTTGTCACGAATGGTGGTGGATAGAGGGATAACTCCCGCTGACCCATTTTTAGGAGGTGAACACCAACAGAACCCCAAACCCCAATCTGTTTTTCTGCGTGTCGTGCCAAAGGACTGTTTGGTTCAATGCTCATTACATTGAATGCGTTGCCATCCCACTCGCCTTTCACCACCAACGGTGAACGATGACCGGGATATTCCAACAGAATGTTTTCTCCATCGTTTGACACAAACGGCAGGGTTGTGCCTTTTGTCAAACCGTCTTGACTTGGAGTGTATAGCACCCACAAATGATGAGCCTCTTTGCCCTTAGCAAAGGTGGACTGTGCATCACGAATCCACAGGTCGCCACCAATCGCCTCACTATTTTTCAACAAACCCTCTTTGTCGGTAAATTTCGTATCAAGAGGCATAGGGAATGATATGTTGTCATTCGTGTGATACATGGTGCGAAGGATTTGGAGTCTGTCCTCCAATGGATCCATGTGAATATCCTCGCCACGATGCACCAACAAATCCATAGCACGCAGGTGCTTGCCCTTCAAGAAAGCATCAAACACAAAGTCGCCCATCTGTTCACGGACACCTTCTTTCACAATGTCAGGCAATTTGATTTCTTTGCCCTTCTTATCCTTAGCAGTGATTTTGCTGCCCTTCTTTTCAACAAACAAACGCTTCCCTTCGGGCTTCTTTTGAACGACCCAATCCCCTGAAAAGCCACGCAATTCCTCAATGTCATCCAATTTATACACCGTGTGAGCAGGAACGAGTGGCGTTTCAAAAACACCTGTTGGTTCATAGTCATCGGCTTTGAACAAGTCACCGCTAATGACGGGAATGTGACCCATGTTGTTTGTGACATAAAGTGCAGGTGCATCCTTTTCCTTCGGTGCAATTGGGCGGTCAGCGTGAGTGGGGTCAATCATCTGCAAATGACCTTCGTGGACTGTTTTTTGCAGGGAATCAAACGGCTTATCCTTGACTTCAAAGCGGATGCCGTTTGCGTCTTTATCCCACTTCCATGCCAATGTTGCGGGCATTTTGTGACCCCAAGCATCCATGTCACCACTCAAATATACAGGCGGAGTGGTGGCTTCACTTGTTGGGTGAACAGGCCCAACATTGACTTCTTTTGGTGCTAACCCATCCCCAAGCACCATAGGTGCGAGCGTGCGAGTGTTCGGATTTGACCCACGCATCATGTAATAATTCGCTGCCTGAGCCAATTGCTGAACATTCCCACGACTGATGGTATTCGCCAACACATTCTCATTTGGTGCATTGGTGCTGAATACATCCGAGCCATAGCGTTGCATGACTTCTTTTGCCATTTCTTGCATGACTTGACCCAAATTGGCATCCATTTTTTCATAGTGGTCGTTGTGATAAGTGTGATATTGTTCGTCACCGGGATGACGCTCTCGTGTTGGGCCGATGCGTGGCATACCCATGTCACTGTGGGATGAAATGATTCGCCCAAGTGGTTGTTGAGTGAGAGCCAACGAGGGAATAATCATCCGCTTGCCACTCCCTGCCACTTCGCTTGGGTGCAGGTGTTGTTGATTGGCAACGGTATTCCAAAGACCCCTTCGCCTGTTGAATGAACGCACACGGGGGTTCTCCGATCCTGCCTCCCAACCACTCCCAATTGCTGATTTATGTGGATGGTTTTGCATAACAGGGTGATTGATGGTCTGTGGGAAAAATGACGAACCACTTCCGTGAAACGAATCGTCTTGGTCGTTTAGAGGATGGGTTCGGTCTGTCAAATATCCCATTAGTGCTTCACCAAGCCAACCCTCAAACGCTGCGGGATAGGATTGAGTGAGAGCCGACACCAACGAATTGGCATCACGCCCAACACCGCCCCAAAATTGATACGGACTCCAATAATGATGGGTGTGTGATGGTTCAATGCCACCTTCGTCATTCAACACAAACGGTGACTTAAAGTGATTCAAACCTTGACGAACAGGCTCAGGACTCACAGGCCCATGATGGTGTGAAGCCCGTTCCCACCATTTCGCAAGTGGAGTCATACGCTCAAACCAATTGCGCTTTGCACGATCCCATGATATTCCCGCATCGGCTTTGAAATTGTTGGCAATACGCCTTGCTTCAGGGCTTTCTTCACCTTCTGTTTGCCCCATTTTCTTGAGCAATTCCATGAAAGCGTGCCGTTGCTCAGGGGTTTGCCACTCAGTCCCAAACAGGTATGAAAGCAAACCAAGACGGCTTGTGTTTTTCGCCATCATCCCCCCTTTCTGTTGAACATTTGCACCCCATTGGCGTGCCTTCATTTCACGATATTCCTCATCGCTCAAAAACGAATTGCGGTCATTACGGTCTTGTTGATACAAGTCCATCATGCTCTCGCTTGGGCGACCAAGCAAATCCTCGTATTCAAAGGGAACAATATCACGCCTCTCCATTTCTTGCATGGTGTGAAGCATATTGTGTCCATCCTCATCCTCTTTGATCATTTCAAACAAATGCTCAATGAAATGAGGGTCGCCCCATTGTGAACCATGTAGCAAAGGCATTACACAGTTATCCCAAGACAACGGGTGGCGTTTGCCAAATGGATTTTCCTCATGTGCTTTCGGCCAATCCTCAGCGTAATTCGTGCTAAATCGCCGTTGTCCTGCAACATAATCGTCATACCCATCGGGCAAATTGAGGTTTGAAAGAATGCTTGGTTTATCCAAATCCTGCATTCGGTATGGCGGTTGTTCCATAGCCATTGGCATCATAGCCATGAGTGCGGAATCCTCCTTCTCAATGGCTTTACCGTCAGCATAGAATTCCTCACACGCTTTGAGGTAAAGCGTGGAGTCAAAATTAGGGTTGGTGTGAAAAGAAACCAAAGCATCGGTTCGGATGCGAATGAATTCTTCACGGTTCACGGTATCACCTCATTGGTGATTACCGATCTTCTCAATGAGGAATGCGATTTCATTGAGCAATCCTGAGTCACCACCCATCTTGTGTAGTGTGGCTAAGGAATCCTCAATGGGTGCGAGGTTTGGCTCGCCTTTCCTGTCGCCACCATCAACCAAATTCATGTGCAGGGTGCTTCCGTTTTCGTCATAGCCCGTCTTAGCGAAAGCAAAAATTTTCGCTGTTTCACTGATTGGTGACGAAGCAGGGGCTTTTTCTGTGTAAAACGGAATAGTGCCGTTTGTTTGATACGGTTTTGCTTCAACGGGCGTTCCACCCGAATAGTCAATGAATTGTGGTGAAATGTTTTCAACGCCACTTTCTTGTTGATATTTAGCGATGATTTCCGAAGTCAAATCCTCTTTCTTGACCTTCTTTGAATCGGCTTCTTCCTTATCCTTGATTTTATCCGAAATAAACGGATTTGGTGCTGATGCACCGCCCACATTCATTTGGGTTTTCATGCTGTGGCGAGGCTTGTTCGTTCCTCCCGTTGATGACGAAACAGGGGCATCGCCTTTCTTGACTTCTTTGAATGGGATTTTCTTATCGCCACGATCAGACTTGTAGTCGCCTGTTTCTTTGCCTTTCTTGGAGGCTTCAATTTTCTTGCCAACAGCCTTTTCCCAACCCGACAATTTGCCGTCTTTGTCACGGTCAGCCAAATGGGGTTTTTCCAAAGTCGCCTTTTCCAATTCCTTAACCAAAGCCAACAATTCTCCGTGTGGAGTCTTTGCGGGTTCGTGCCATCGTGGTTGCATTTTTATCACCTGTAATTCCTGCTTGAAGGGCTACTTTTTGGAGGCATCGCTGCCTCCATTGATTGCCACATTCGCAATTCCTCATCGGCACTACGCTTTGTAATCATAGCACCATCACCTGAATTAAAAGCGGAGGTGAAAGAACCTCCATCGCCCAATTCCCTGTTAAGTGGGTCATAGACTTCATCGGCCATTGGGGTAATCGCCCGTAGCCAACCTGCCTTTCGCATCAATGTAGCGGGGTCATCCATAGCCTTCGTGAGCGTGGCGTTTTCGGATTTTAGTGAGGTGACTTCGGCACGAAGGCTTCTCACCTCAGCGACCAATTCCTTGAGCAAATCAGCGGTTGCTTCTCCAACGGACAATTCCTCACTCATCACATACCACCCATCATCGGTCCGGGCATCGGCATACCGCCCGGTGGCATTCCCGCAGGGCCGGGTGAAGGCATATTCATCAACGAGGATAAGTCAGGCATACCCCCGCCCATTTCAGCACCCGGTGTGTGTTGAACCATAGCGGAGTCTTTCAAACGAATGACTTCGCACATATTGCGGATGTCCTCAACACGATCTCGCAAAGCCATCATAGAGTTAGCGTGTCCGAGAACGGTATCACCATCAAGGTTTTCGGAATATCGGGATTGGCCGATTGTTCCAATGTGTGCCGTAATGTCGGTGGCAAGATCGGTGAGGCGTTGCTCAAAATCGGACAGGGCTTCTTTGCTTGAGGAATACACTTTGCCCGATTGAGTGAGGGCATCCATTTCCTTTGGCGTTGGCGCACCCATTGACTCAGGTGGAGTCGGTGCGGGTGCGGGAGGTGAAACCTGTGCGGGCATCTGTGCCTGTTGTCCCGTTGGGTCGCCATCCTGTTTTCGCAACATCATGCTCTCACGCAAAGCGACCACTTTCATGCGGTCAGCAATTGATGGTGAAGCACGATACATTTGAATCAGTCCTGTTGTGGTCGCCAAAAGGTTGAGGAACGGCCATATCGGGACACTCCGAGAACGGTTGCCCCCTCAGTGCCGTCATAGTCGCTGACAGTGTTGCGGTGTTGTGCCACATTACCAAGAACACGCCCATCGCCTTGAACAACACTCTCATCGCTCTTGGCAATTTGTGCCGTAGCCATGAAAGACTTGTGCAAATCCAAATCACGCTCAAGAATAGCGAGAGCATTCTTTGCCTCACTAATGTGCTTGGCAACATCATCGGTATTGTTGTGTGCGATTGCCTGTTGCATGGCTTCCATGCTCGCCAAAGCACGCCTTGCCATAGGATCCATTTTCGTAATCAGTCCAAAATCAAGAAAGCCTTCCGTCATCTCAATCAACCCTCCCCACACGCTTCACACAAATGAATGTTTTCATAAACCTAACCTCCGATTGAGGTTATTCAATTTTTCATCAACATTGGATTCGGCAGGGCTTCTTTCACTTCGCCTGTCTTGAACGGTTTGGCTCATGTGATGCTCTCCGTCAAAGCGATTCACACGGTCAGGGCTTTTGCCACCACTTCTCCGTGAATGCAAATTCAATTGTGATTTGCCTCGTGTTCTCAATGGTCGCAAATCCGTTCCATGAGTGGTTGTCATAGCCGAGGGTATGGGGCGAGAGCCATGAATGTCATCCTCAACATTCCGTTTCCAAATTTCATCCATCGTTGGTGGTAAAATGTGGGATTTAGCCATCGCACCCCCACCTTGTTGCGGTGGCGCACCTTCAGGCGGTGGGCCTGTTTGCGGTGGTGGCGGTGGTGCTTCTTTGTAATCAAAGTGAAGGTAGCCATTGTCATCACGCAATTGAGCATCATAGCCCGCTTGCTTCATTTGCATCATGTTGCGGATAGCCATTTCATCCCTTCGCATAGCCATGATTTCATCCTCTTCCTCATGTGGATTGAGAATGATTTCCCACTCGCTAATTTGAAGGGCTTCAAGCAATAGAGGGAATAGACGATTGTTATACAGGTTTTGACTTGAAGCCAAAGCCCGATTGGTGACGACAATTTGCATTCCTTCGTTGTTCAAACCACCGCCCGACACATCGTTCATAAACACATTTGATACACCGTAAAACGATGAAATGCGTTGGCGAATGTCGTCTTTGATCGGGATGTATTGTAATTCTTCAAGGGTGTCCATCATACGCACATATTCAAGACCACCACGACCCGTTTCTGTTTCAACACCAACCGTAGGAATGTATTGTGGGTCACGCTCAAGGTGTTCCTGAATGTTGCGTGCGGTTCGCTCAACGGTTTCAAGGTTGGATGATTTAATCACCATCACACCTCTCGGCATCCGCCTCTTTTGGTAAGCCGAATACACATAATTGTCCATCGCAATCAGCGTGTTCACTTGTCGCCATAGTGTAGCAACGGGCGAGCGACCATACAATTTTGAGGGCGACCATTTGCTCAAATGGATGACTTCGCCTTCGGTATAGACCTGTCCTGCACCAACACCTGCGAGGTTCATGTAATGAATGGGAACAACGGGTAATCCTGTTTTCGGACATTTCTCATCCTTGTCGCTTGTGCGGAATGACCTGTCCAACAGGCTCGTGTATTGCTTGCCCCCACGCACACCACGCTTATCGGCAACAATACGCATGAAAATGGGGTCAGCACGAGTGATTTCTTTGATGCGGTAAAATTGTGGTTGTCCTGTGTTGGGATCCACGAAATACTCCTTCGTGAGAATCAGGTATGCGTCATCAACAATGTTCAAGTCCATTTCCACTTCACGAAGGACTTCAAGGAATGATTGCGACATTCGGTTGTCCTCGTGGAGAAGGGCGTTTGCATATTCCAATTGTCCCTTATCCGCATCACGAACCTCGCCTCCGCACATACGGCACGAGTCCACTGCCTTGTTGTATTCTTCATCGCACTCTCGGCACTTTTTCACAAATTTTGGTTTCCATGTCCAACCTTTGCGGAATGTTTCAGTCGCCAAGTGATTGAGAATTGAACGCAACACCAAACACTCGTATGAGGCAGCGTATAGTGCGGGGATGGTAATACCCTGCAACAATGGAGGCTCTTGGACACCTGTGGTGAACAATGGCATCTGTGGCGTGGGTGTTTCATGGCGTTCCATGTCCATGCCAAGAGCCGAAAACAAACGGTCAATGCGTTTCTTTTCACTCATGGGCAATCACCTCAAACGCTCGCTTCAATTTGTCCTCCGACATCCCCCACGCCTTAAGCAATTCAACCTGCTCTTTCTTTGAAGCGTAGGTGTAAGTCAAAAGACGCATAGCCGTTTCATCACCTTCATAGGATTTGAGCAAAACCGCAGCATTCCTTTTGTTTTCATTCAAATAGGGATAGGCTTTGCGGGCTGCCTTTTGCACTGAAAGGTCGCCTTCAATGACGAATTGGCGATCTTCCCACATAATGTTGCCCACGCCAAGACTCTCCTTTAACACAACGGTAAATTCATCACCTCTTTTGCTCGTGAACGGCAAAAACAAACGAGGCGAACCTGATGGCGTAATTTCCAAGTGTCCACCAACATCCCAAAGGTTAGCGATGAAATTGTCAGCATTTTTGAGCATGATTTTGGGGGACTGTTTGCCGTAAAGCAGTGCCTTTGAGTCATTATTCCTCGCTTTGCCAACCACTTCAATGTCAAACAAAAAGCCGTGTGATTTGATGAGCATGGCAATTTCAGCCGAAGTCGCTGTGCTATGTGATGCGAGCATTTGTGAAGTCATCCCACCATAATCGTCTATGTTTTGTGATGCTTTGCTCAATATGTCATATTCTCGTCGGCTCAAACGGCTTTCAGCGTTGAGTCGGTCAGACCATTCTTTCCATATTGCTTCTCGTGTTTCTTCGTCAGCGTTTCGTGACGAAACAACCGCTTTACGAAACAGGAATTCCAAGCGTTCACCATGCGTAGCGAGCATATTGAAATCGTTATCACGGACATCAATGTGTCCCCAATCGCTGTCACGCCACCATGAAAATTCTTTGAGCAAAGCATCCTGTTCCTGCTTCAACAAATTGATTAGGCGAGGGATAATGGCTTCTTCACCATTTTCCTGCATGATTTTGATTATTTGATCGCCACTTGTGCCAAAATTGTCCATGAAATAACTGCGTGTTATTCCCACCGTTGGCGTTGCCGTTGTTCCCGGTTGGTCGGTTGGCATACCTTCGTTTTCGTTGCCTGAAAATCCTTGAATCTGTGAACCCGCTGTTGCTTGAGGTGGCATTTCCTGCTGTTGCTCTTGTTGGATGGTTTTGGCTTCCTCTTGTTTTGCTTCTTCCAATTCTTTGGTCTTTTCAGCAACCTTCTCCGAAGCCATTTGCTGATTGTTTGGCAACAATTTGAGGATGGCACTATCCATCGTATTCAGCATGGGATTCCATTCAATTTTCATGCGTCAGCCCACCCTATTCGTTTTGTCCACGCCTCGCTGTCAAGAATCACGATGCTGTCTTTATACTCCTTCGTAGCCTGAACCGCAAGGGCGAGGGCAATAACTGTATCGTCGTGTTTTCCAAGCGACTCCATTTTACCATTCGGCAACATGGTGAACATGGACAATTCGTTTATCAAAATGTCCATCAATCTTCGTGTAGCCCCATCCTCTTTGTAGGGCAAAATCAAATGCCGTTGTTCAAAGTGCAATTGAAGAGTGTGAATGACCGCTTCTTTTTTCATACGGCTCATGGTGAATGGTTTGATGGGCAAATCGCTGATTTCTTTCAACACTTGATGAAATGCCTGTGCGAAATTGTTGGTTTCCAATTCCACAATGACGGGATTGTAGCGAGTGTTTAATTCTATGATTTTGTCAATTTGGTCGTTGAATGACATTCCTTTTTCACGGTGCATCCAAACCACACGCTTGTGTCGGTTTTCATCCACCGCAATCACGACCATGCAGGTGTAGTCGGCTGAACGGTCAGGGCTGATTGCAGGATCCCAACCGATGTAATAATTCACATCCTCTCGGTTGGGGTCGGCATACGGGTCAAATTCAAACGCATATTCCAAGTCCTTGCATGGTTCAACCATATCTTCGGGGAATAGACTCGCATCGCTCGCAATTGGGCGACACAGGTATTCACGGGTAAATGCAATTGAAGTCATTTCGCTTCTTCGCCCTTGTAGTGCTTCAAGACTCCAACGCTCAGGCCACAGCGGTTCACCCGTCTGCTCACTAATGGCGGGGTATTCACGGACTTGATAGCCACTCAAGCCTTTCAATTCTTGGTAAAGGTCGGTGTAGGAGAACGGAGTGCCGACAATGCACAATTGTGCCGAGTGGTGAAGCACAGGCAACAAAGCGGTGTAAAACCACGAAGCGATGTGTGCTAATTGTGTTGATGCTTCGCTTGACAGAATATCGTCAAGCACCACGATGTCAGGGTGCGCACCACGCACAGCCTTACCGACTGACATAGCCGATATGGATGATTTGTTTGTCATTTTGAATTTCTGTTTCGCCCATCCTCGTGCGGGCTTCAAATGCGAAAGCACAGGATTTGACTCAATCAATTCATTCATTTTCGCCATGTGTTCAATGGACTGATGCTGACTGTGTGAAAAGAATAGCACTTCTGTGCCGGGATTGTAAGCCATTTTCCATAGCAAATAGACTCGGTAAAACACCGATTTGCCGTGATCACGAGAAGCGATTACACAGGTTTTGTTGTGTTCCTCCGACATGGCAAACCATTCTTCGTGAAAGTCGGCTAATTGATAGCCTTCTTCTTTGCCACAAATGTCCTCAAAAAAGAATTTGAAATCCCTGCGCCCCATTTCCCAATCCACTTTGTTGGCGAGGTCAAGGACACCTGCTGACACGGGGCATCACCTAAACCCAACCATTCGGCAAAAGTGAATAATTGACATCCGCATTGTTTTCTTTCAACAGACTGTTTCGCATACCGCTTGGCAAAAGGGATAGGTTGGTGTCATGGCTCATTTTGAAGGTTTCACCAAACAATTCTTCCATTTCATCCATGAATTGTGGATGCACTCTTTCAACCTCATCCATGTTATTTTTGATGTGGCTCATGGCTTCTTTCTTACCTTCTTGTGCATCAAGAATCAATTCCCCAACCTCTTCGGATGACATATTGCGGATTGCTTTCATTGGAGTGGATTTTTCCTTCGCACCACCCTTTTCGCCACCCACTTTCGTGGTCGCTTCTGTGCTTTCACGAGTCGTTTTTCTTCGCTTGCTGCGTTTTGTGGCTTCGGTTTCAGTGGCCTTTTTGTCCTCAACAGGTGCGGATTCTTCTCCGCCCCCAAACAGTGTCGTTTGGTCTGTCGTTGGCAATTTAGTGGCTTGTTCCTCAACCTTTGGTTCGGTTTGCTTTACGCTCTCAGTCTGTTCTTGAGGTTGTCCGAAGCCTGAGTCCCTAATTGCTTCAAGCATAGCCCTTCCCATAGCGGTTTCATTTTCATCCAACGCACCTCTCGTTTCGCCCGGTTCGGGCAAATTGGTTTGTGGCTCAGGCTCTTTTTTCTTTGGCGTTCTCTTTCGCTTAGGGCGTTTGAAATTATCAATTATGTTTGGATTTTGGCGTTCCAATTTTTGCCCTGCTTTTGCTTGAGAAGTCCTTTGTGTTCCATCGCCTTCGGTCAATTTCAATGGAGAACGACCTTGCCCTAATTGTAGGGGATTCCGAATCGGCCCTGACCCTAACCGTTTTACCGAACCATCCTGCATTGGTATTTCATCCAAAGGTTCAATTTTTTCTTCTCCCCTTGTTGAAAGTGCGGTGTTGCTTGGTTTTGGTGTAGGGACAGGCAAATGGTTGGGGTTAATTGGGCGTTTGTATTCCTGCGTGGTTGTTTTTTGTCGTGTCGGTGCAACCGCTTCACGCTTTTGATTTGGACTCAGTGTTTCACCACCAAGCCTTCGGTTCGCTTCGTTGAGAGTCGGTGTTGGTGTTTCTTCTAAAGTCGGCAATTCGGGGTATTTGCCCGCTTGACGAATGCGCTTCAATTCTCTAATTGCTTCGCCCGAAGTCATTTTACCACTGTTAATGGCGTTAATCCTTCGTTGTTCAATTTTCTTTCGCTTTGCTTCTATGTCTTTGTAGTTTTGGTTGCGAATTGGGTCTGTCCTGTCACCCAAATCACCTTGAGTGCGTGGATCCAATTCTTTCTGTTCACTTACCATAGGAATGTCGGTTATATCAAGTGGGCGTGTTGCTTCCTCGGTTGTTGCACCGACAGTGCGTTTTTCAGGGGCATTGACTCGTAGCATATCTTCCCTTTGATCTCTTTGTCCAAGTGTTTGAAACGCTTCTAACAAGTCTTGACGAGAAGGTGCTTGCCCTTTCTGTCTGTTTAGCGCGCTTCTCACCGCAGGGTTTTCACCCGGAAATTTGTATTGTCCTCCTTGACTCCACCAAGCAGAAGAAGGTGGCGAACCACTCACCTGTTCGGTGCTTTCAGTCACAGGTTGTTCAGTGTTGATTTCCTCTCGCCTCGGCACTTGGCTTGGTTCAAGCGGCCTTTCAGCACCGCCCCCTTGACCGAATCCACCCGGCCCTAAGTCAGCCATCGTTGGTGATTGACCGCTTATTCTTGACGAAGTTGCAGGAACATTAACATTACCTGTTGCTTGTCCGAATGGGTCATTAAACGCCTGTTCGTTTTGCTGTTGTCGTGTCGGCAAAGGAACACTGTCCGTTAATCTTTGCCCACCCATTTGTTGCAGGTTGTTTGACACGCTTTGCTGAGGTGTTTTCCTTTCTCCCACCTTATTCTTGATTCGTTGCATAAAACCGGGTCGTTGTTGGCGTGCTTGCATGGCTCGCATTTGATCTTCAAAGCCTTTCGTCAAATCCCAAGCCATTGAAAATGCTGTGTCCTTTGTGATGACTTGACGGGGCTGACTCTTCCCCAACATTTCGGCACGAGCCTTGATGAGCAAATCGTCAAACCTATCCATGTCAATCACTTCCTGTATCGCAGGTAATCCATTCCTTTGTAAATGCGGTCAGCGGAGTCAAGCATACCGATGTTCCAAAATGGTCGGCTTGCTGTCACAATTGTGGGGTCGGAGTTGGGGTCGGGGTTTTGAGGCACAGGGGGTTTTTCGTTTGCGGCTTCACCGGGTGCGGGCAAAGGCACACTTGGATTTGGTGCTTGACCGGGCAAAGGCACACTTGGGTTTTCAACGGGTGCAGGTGGTGCGCCCGCAGGTGCAGGGGCTTCAGGTGCAGGGGCTTCAGGTGCAGGGGCTTGTGGCTGTTGCCCTCCACCCTGCTGTCCCATTCGTGCTAACTGACCCATAGCCTGTTGCTGTTTCTGTTGATTTTGGCGGTTTTTGAAATAATTCGTTCCCGCTTGAGCGAGTGCCGATAAACCACCTGTGGCAAGCATAGCCATTGGGTTATAGCCCATGCCACCCTGTGCTTTGGGCTGACCTTGAGCCTGTTGAGCGAGCAATTGAGCGTGCTGTTGAGCGTAGGCGTTGTCACCCCCACCCTGTTGTCCTCCTTGAGCCTGTTGTCCTGTCGCCTGTTGTAATTGCCCCATCATTTGATTGGCTCGTGTTTCACTGCGCTGACCTTTTCGCGCAGCCGACATCATATTTTGATAGCCTTGTTTTCCTTGTGGGATAGCCATTTGTTGATCGGGGGGTAAATTTTGATTTTTTTGTCGCACGATGTCAGCCATTTGTTGATTCATTTCGTTTTGTTGCGTAGGGTCTAACCTATTGAATTGACGACCTGCTTGCCAATTGGCAAATTTGTCACCAATCATTTGTCCAAGACCCTTTTCCAAATCCTCACGCTCACGAATCATTCTCGCGCGTGCGAGTCTGTCAATACCGACGCTTCTGTTATTCATTCAAATGCCACCTTTACCAATTGAAACAATTCATAGTCCACGCCCATTGATTTGGATATTTCCTCCCAATGACCCCGACTGTTGAGAATCGTGATAACATCGGTTGGAGGGATGTTATAGCGTGATGCCATCTCTCCTATATCGTTTGTGCTATGTGATGAAAATGTGTGAGTGGGCATGGATTTGACAATCACATCATTGTTGAGTGCGATTTCCCGTTGGACTTGTTCAAGAGCGTGAGCAATTTCCTCTTTGCCGATGAGGTTCAAAAAGCCTCCAATGCCTGTGCCAATTGCATCGGCAAGTCTTTCGCTCATTCCTCTCCAACCCGGCAGATACTTTGGGTTCATCTCCGCTTGTTGTTCGGGAGTCTGTGTTAGCGTATCAACATTGAGGTCAGCGGGTGGCATTTGCGGAGGAACAGCGGGCTGACGCTGTGGTGGCGGATGCTGTGGCTGTGGCGGTGGTTGGTGAATAGGTGGTGCGGGCGGTTGTTGTTGCACAGGCACAGGTGGTGCGGGTGGTTCAACACGAACAGGAGGTGCTTGTGGTTGCACCTGCCTTTCCACCGCAGGTTGTTCGGGTGGTGCTTGTGGCACTTGTGCGCCACGCATATCAGGGCGAATCAATTGTGAAGGGTCATTGATGTGTTCAGGCACAATACCGGGATTCTGTTGGTTGATGTAGCGGATAATTCCATCAACCAACCTATCCTCACGCCTTTTCCCTTGACCCATTTGCATGGCATCGTCAAGAGTGAAGTCATCGGGCAATTGATAATGCTCTTTGAATTTGCCGAAAATTTGCTGACCGTAATAGCCAAAATTGTTCCTCGCTTGGTCAAGGAGGCTGACACCTCGTTTGCTTTGCCAATGGTCGTCAGGGAGGTAATTGACATATTGTGCTGCATTCGCCATTTGGTTCTGTTGTTCAATCGCTGCCTGTGCCGCATCCGCTTCTTGAGGTTGATGAGGCGAGGTGTTGCGAATGTTGTAAGAGCGTGATAGTGGACTCATTTGGTGGGGCATATATTGAGCCAAAACAGGATGAGAAGCCCAAAATTGCTTCACCATTTCAGGCGTGAGGTTATCACGATTATAGCCCTGCTTTGCCAAATTGTCCATCATGTCGTAAATGTGTTTGCTCGCCTCGTGGGTGATGAACACGCTGTTCGGTTGAACACGGTGGGATTCAATGTATTCTCGTGTTTTGCGACCACCACGCATTTGTTGAAGCCCCTCGTGATACGGGCGATTCCACGATTCAGCGAATTTGTTTTCTTGATCGCGATTGCCAATCCGCAATTTGCGTTGTCCAAATTGGTCGTATTCCCAAGGCGAGTCTTTGTTTTGTGCGCCCCACACACCTTCACGCCATTCAGCGTTTAGCACAGTCCTCCCCATATCACTCTCAAACGGTGCGGGTAATGGTTCGGGAATTTTGCTTGGGTCTTTGCCTGTTGCGAGCAATTCAGCACGCTTTGCCTCCCAAATATGATTTTGAGCATTGACGGCAGCGTTGATTGTTCCCGCCCCTGCACTAATGGCTTTTTGCACAGCCTGTTGGTAAAGTCCCTCTTGACCCGCCTGTGGCCCGGCATGAATGATTGCTGCGGTTGTTGCATCCACAGCACCTTGATAAATCGCCTCCCAAACAGCATCCGCTTCAACGCCTGATAGTGCGCCACCACCAATGTCATCCATTGGTCGTGGGAATGCTTCAAGGCCGTTTTGTCCTGTCATCCCAACCAATTGGTCTATGAGGGCATTGAAATCGTAATGACCTTCCCCCTTGATAATCAAACAGGTATCAAGAATAGCCCAAGGGTTGCTTGACAGAATCATCGCTTCCCCACCACACCCGTCACCAAAGGAATAGAAGTGTCCCCAAAGCGATATGCTGATTTGTCCTCTTCACGCTCAAGACTCTCATCACCCGGTGCGGAGGCTCGCTCAGGACTCGCTTGATTGCCACGCTTTGCGTTTTCATCAAATACGGGAGGGGACTTCTTCAAGCCCTCAATGATTTTCACCAATTTGTCCAATTGTCGCTTCAAGTCGCTGATTTCCAAACGAGTCAATGATTTGGACTTCATCAATGGTTCAGCGGATAGTGGATCGTGCATCAATGACCCCGTTGCCATAGCACCTTTAGACGGCTTAAATTGACTCATGCTCGTTCCCTTTGGGGCTGAAACACCCATTTTCGTGCCACTTGGATTCATACCGATGGTTTGGATTTTGCCCTGCAAACCCGAAGTGTCACGGTGAACGGTAATGTCACGAGGCAACGCACCCTGTTGCCTTCGCATTTTTTCGTTAGCCAATTTTCGTTGGTAGGCGATTGGATCGCGAAGGCGTAGCGGAATACCTGCTGCGCGAGGATTACCTGAAAACATTCTTCGCTCACTAAACGCCTGACGCTTGGTTTCACGGTCAATGTTCTGTTCAGCGGATGCCGCCCTTCGTGCCGTTTTACCTTTGATGTCACGGCTCGCTTCTTTTTTGCCCCGCTTCATTTGACGCTTTCGTTCACGCTTCTTTTTGCTTTTGGATTTGCGCTCATCCTCATCGGATTCTTCATCCTCATCGTATTTGCGACCCTTTTTTTTTCGTCGGGCTTTGAGAATTTCCGAAGTCAAAACGGGGTCGGCGGATGCGTATTTCATTTGCCACGCTGTTTGAAGCACAGGATTGAGTGAAAATGATTCTTCTTCACTTGGTTGCTCGGTGGGCGTTGGGAAAAAATGACGAACATCGGCATCGTTGAACCCATATTCGTTTTTGAAATCCTCAACGATTTGATTACCGACCATCGGCCCTTGTTCCAAGAAGTCCTCCGCTTGTTGAAGTGTTTGCACATCGGTTGGGTTATCAAGTCCCGCCACAAATCGCCCCGATTTGAATTGTCCTCCGGGCAATTTCTTGACACCAATTAGGCTGACAAAGGGTTTTTGGTTATGTTCAGCAATTTCTTCGGCATCCATTTGATTGTCAAGGGCTTCGGAATCAAAAATTTCTTCGGCTACTTCATCGGGGTTTCTTTTGATAATACTCCCCCAAACGCTTTCAAAAATATCGTTGCTACGACCAAAAAGCAAACCCGGCCCTTCACGCATGACAGGACTGATTTGCGCCCCTGTGCTTGCTGACAAACCACCGGGCAAACCCATGTCCACGCCTGTGCGTGCCTCAGCGAGCATATCCTCGTCTTTGCTTTGAGGTGTTGATGCGAGCGTATCAGCAATTTCTTCAGGCTTGATTGAAATGTGAGGCAAATCACCTTCCATTTCCTTGAGTGCCTTTTCCCTTCGCTTCATTGGACTTAACTGATCACGAAACGACTGTGATTCTCCACCTTCACGGCTGTGATGGGACAACCCATCAGCATCCTCGTTTGGATTCACATCATAGTCGCCCATCATTTCACGCCCGTTGAACCCTCCTGTGAATTCTTGAACCCGTATGGATTCTTCATTCACATTTCTTCGGGGGTTGGCTACGGGCATAGTGTCACCTCAATGGTTAATGGGTTTGCTACAAAACGGACAATCTTCCCTGCCTTCTGTCAATTTGTCGTAGTCTAAAGGCTCAATTTCAAAGTCACGGACTTGATAGGCTTCGTCTATGTTTGGCCCGTAGCGGTCAAAATCCGAATAGGTTTCCATCATTACATCGCCAATGCCTTGACCGCAAACGGGACAATCGCCACCCGAAGTGTGCAAATTTTCCATCCCTTCAATGTCCAAGTCCTTGATGCGCTCCATGTAGCCACACTCTCCACAAGCGAAATTGAGTCGCCCGTTTTCTTCTTGAATAATCAAGCCTTCTCCACGACACTCAGGGCATTGATGCGAGGATATTGCTCTTGGTTCATTCTTAACGATTTTCCAACCCACACCAAACGCCTTTGCCATCCCTTGATGGCTCGCGCAATACTGCCCCTCGCTATCAACACGAGCCATGCACATTGAATTAGCACAGGTTGGATAGGTCAAGAACCGTTTCTTTTCAACGGCTTTCTTCAAATCCTTGTCTTTGTAGCATGGGCATTTTGGATCACTCTTTGAGCAATTCATTACGCCTTTTTTCATGCACGCACATGGGCTTGATTTTGTAGCCCCACAACAACATGAATCACGCTTCAACAATTCCACCTCTTCAATGCAGCACCCTTTGGTGTCAATTTACCACCTTTGCTCGTTGGCCCTTTGACACCTGACATCCTTGCACAAAACGACTTTCGCCTCTTGGCTTTCTTTGAACCGGGTTTGAGTGTTGATGGTTTTTCAGTGACGGGTGGTTTCAGGTTTGCACCCTCTTCACGCTTGAATTTTGCACGCCCTTTGGCATTCAACCCACCTTCACGACTGTGGCGATTTGGGTTGTAGCCATGAAACGGTTTGTCGGACTTTTTGCTCAACAACGCCTTTGCCAATGTATCACAGGTTTCGCAATCACACGCTGACTTTTTTGTGTCACTTGGCACACAATTTGGGACTTTTTTGCCCCGCTTGGTTTTCATGCCCACTTGTTCGTAGCCATCCCAACACGGATCTTCTTTGACGAATTCCCATCCAACCAAAAACGCACCGTCACCAATTGCCATCATCATCGTTGCCCCCTAAATTTGTTGTAGGTTGCCGCCACTTTCAACGGCAACGAGGAATACCACTTTGCTAATTTTGGCGTAGCCGAATAGGAACGCACCATAGGCTTGAAGGCTTCATCAATTGCTTTAAGCAATTCATCGGCTTCTTTTCGTGAAACCATCGGCAAAGGTTGTGCTAAATCGCTGAAAGCCATACGAATGACAACAATTGCCCCGTATGCTTCCTCCGCATATTTCGTGTGCGTTTCCATCCCAAAAGCATCCAAACCCTTCTCCCACAGTCGCACCGTTTCCTCCAATGCGTCACAAAGCGTGGAGGTTTGCTCTATGGACACGATGTTGCTTGGGGTTTCCAAAAGCAACCCATATTCCGTGTTTTTCAACATGAGTGCGGGGATGGTTTGGTAGTCTTTGTTTGTCATTATGCCATCTCCTGATTCCACGCTTGATCAAATGCACCCGAACCCCCACCGAGTCCTTTTGCTCTCATCGCCCTTAGATGTTCCATGTAATTGCGTTCTAACCTGTCACCAAATCTCCGAATGACTTCTTCTAATGGTTGTTCTTCTGTCCCAAGCAACCCTGCGATGTCATCAACCCCGATTTGAAAACCACCCATAGGCAGCATCCCAAAAGACCTCACATTTCCTTGATCATCGCCATGCTTCAAATGGTCTAAGTGTATATCCATATCAGCGGGTGTTTGTGCATTGATTATACCACCAACGCCTTCGTTATTGACATAGTGCCATTCCCCATTTGGACTTTGGACAACCCATTGGTCGCCCCAAGATACCTTCGGGCGACTATATTCTTCATCATTTGAAAACGGCAAAGCCATATTAACCATCGGATAACCCTGCTCATCAATCTGTCCTGCATCAACAAATTCTTGGTATTGTTTTTCATCCAACACATGAGCAAACGGATGACGCATTTGTGGTGCTTTGTATGTTCCTGCTTGAATTTGAGCCAAAACATTGTCGTGGTATCGTTGAGCCATTTCCTGCAATTTGACAGGATCCAGCCTTCGCATCATTATGTTTGAAGGTTCTCTTGGTGGGCGTTCTCGCTTGCTGATGGCCCAACCCTTCTCAAACGCTCTATTATTCATCACCAAGCACCCCCGCATCAGCCAAAGCCTTTCGCATCATTCGCCATTCATCAGGCGACTTCTCACTAAAGTGAGCCTGTATAACGGTCAGCACATTAACCTGTTGTGAATTTTCAATGTTCTCGGCTGTGCTTAGGTGTTTTGCTAAGTCGCCAAGTGTGTCACGGACTTCACGGTGCAATTTCACCGCAGCATCCAATCCTTTGTAGTCAAGCATTCCCGTTTCTTCCCGTTCCGCTTGCATCAAATTGAGGTGATCGTTGAACAACCCATTCAAGCGTTGAAGGTTGCTATCGGTTTGACGAATTGCATCGGCTACGCTCGTGATAGCCGTTGGCAACGCTTCAATTGCCGCCTGTCGCTGAATAACAGGCTGAGTGTGATTTTCCATGTGGTGTGATAAAGCACTTGAAGAAACCTCTAAATCCTCAGCCATTTGGTCTATGTCAATCAAACGCTCAAGAATGGCGACTTCAATGTTGGCTCGCTCAGGGTGTGTGCAAAGCGGGCAATCGCTATTGCTGTTGTTGTGATATTCCCCCGAATGTCGCCTCATGTGCCTGTGAGCCGTTCCTTCCGCCCAATCCTGATTACGATCCATGTCTTGAACATCAATCAGCCCAATGCGGATATTCTGTTCCATCGTGTCACGACTTGGGTGCAAACAGAAGGGGCAATTCCGCCTTGTCTGCCGACCCACCATGCTTTATGCGAAGGCATTCTCATTTATTTGGTTGCCGATGATGATAGCAATATCCATTATGGATAGCCTCTTTGCGACACGGCTCACCCGCCCTTGTCACGCCTTTACAACGGTCACTATCAAGGAATTCCTTTTTGACAACGACTTTTTCTTGTAGTGGTTGGGGTTTTAGAGGCTGTTCCACTTTCGGAGGTTGCCATTGACTCCTGTTCGCCTCAATACCGAAAGGAAGAATACTGACGCACAGCCACCGTGAAAGTGAATAACATTCCAAAGAAAAAGCCCATGATTTGACTCGTGGACATTTCAGGGCCTTTCCACACCATAATCAAAAATCCCACAAGAATAAATGAAATGATGAAGATCATGGTTGCACTTTCAACGAGCATTTTTTGCGGGCTTAACAGATTAACACCCGCACTCGCCCAATTGATTTCAGCCTCTTTGTTTCGTTCTTCCGTCATTTGTCACACCTCACAAAAGTGCCGTTCCACCGATGGCCGCACCTGTTTTCATCATGTTGCCCATACCACCTTGTTGTTGGACTTGATTACCAAGCATACCACCAAGAAGGCTTCCAAAGAAGCCGGGTTGATTCTGTTGCATCATCCCGCCTCCTTGTTGATGAGCCATGAGGAACATTTGCATTTGCTGTTGATTTTGATTGAGGATTTGCTGTGCTTGGGATTGAACCTTTTGAAGCGTCAAAGCCAAATTTTCACTTGAAAGGGTTTGTAATTGGGAAGGCATTGTTCCCGCATCCAATTTGATAGCATCACCTTCTTGTTTGAAATTGACACCTGAAAAGAAGTCTTTCATGCACATAAGCATGATTTCACCCATCAATTCCATAAGCAAAGGCAAATTTTGCGAAACAATGAACATTGACATTGGGTCATACATTTGAAGCAATTTTGAAGTGGCTATTACAGGGTCGTTTGCCGCCTGTTGCATTATTGGATTTTGGGATTGCATCATCATCATGGTTGGATCCATGCCGTAGCCACCCATGCCGTAGCCACCCATGCCCATGTTGCCCATGCCCATGCCCATCATGTTAGACTGTCCCATTTGTCCACCACCAAAAGTGGTTGTGCTATCCGTTTTATTTCCTCCAAACAATCCCATGTTATCACCTATTGTGCGATTTGTTCCTGCATCATTGTGGTATTCACTTGTTGTGGCGTGATGCCCACCATTTGCTGTTGTTGAGCCATTTGTTCCATTTGTAAGGCTCGCAAATCAAAAGTCACCGTCACCAAATCCGCTACACCCGAAACGGGGTTAGGGTGTTGGGTCAAAGTCACTCCCTTTGAATGTTGTGCGTCTTGTTGAATCATGTTGAAAAATTCAGCGTATTTTAACAATGATTCGGGCGTTGAACGGTTTTGTGCTTTAGCCGACCCCGAAAAGCCCGGCACGCGCATGAAGCGCGTTCCCTTTGATACCTTTGAGAATCCTTCTTGTTCAAGAGTGTGTTCTTCAATCATGCACCGAAGGGTATGGTAAATGTGCAAATGTGCGGGACAAAGCGTGCTTGACATTTCATCCCCGTGATCGCCATGTGTGCGTGCATGAGGCTTTCGTGCTTGTTGAGTGTCCTCATCAAACCAATAAATGTCAGCCAACGACAATCCTGTGCGCTCATCGTTAATGTGGTGATAAGCATTATCGCCCTCAAGGAAACGCCTCACATCCACACCACAACAGGCACACTCGTGTGCCGCATTGTAGCGATATACCTTGAATAAACCCAAATTGTAATTCGGTGGTCGGAGAGCCTTGCGAAGCATTTTGATGTTTTTCTTTCGTGCCTTTGCAGGATTTTTGGGGTTGGTAATCAATTTGATTTCAACCGTGGGGATGACAATTTCTTGATCCATACCCGCACCCTGTGACCCTGACGAAGCCATTTCAGCCCGTTGCTGTGCCTTGAGGAATTCAAAGGCGATTCCTGTTTGGGATGAAAGGGTTTTCAAATCGGCATCCGATAAGCCGTTGAGCGACATTCCGCCACGAGCGAATGGGTTCATACGCATAGACTCCCTCCGAACCATGTGAGTCCTAACACATTCAAAATGGTTTCCCCCCTCATAACATTTGAACCGTGTCATAAATAGCACGCTCAACATTCAATCCATATTGGGCTGACATAGCCTCAACATTCGTAGCGATTCCCGCTTTACGCAAACGCCTCATTTCCTCTTGAAAAGGCAACACCAAAGGGTGTTGTCGCTTCATGCCTTCATCCCACATCCTTTGAGAATCAACATCCCACCACAAATCCATTTTGTTCATCAACAAACAGACGACTTTTGGTTTGAAAATTTTCGCCTTTTTCTTCAAATAACGATTGAAAGACTTTGGGAATTTCGTGTTAGTCATAATGTCCACAAGGTATTTCAAACCCCCAACGGCTTCTCCCAACAGGTATTGGGATTGTAGGATTCGGTGATCAACGACATAGAAAACAATGCTGATATTCCGCCCAACCATGTCCTCAGCCCACATATTCCAATAGCGTGCTTGACCGCCAAAATCAGCGGTTGAAATGGGAATTTTTTCACCATTCCATCTCACCTGTTTTTTTGTTGTGTGAGGCATGGTGAATTGCCCATGCTTCATGGCGTGTGTTGTGCGGAGTGCTAACGGTATCGGCTCAATGTCGCCCGGCACTGTGAGGTATTGGTCTAAAGTCGTTTTACCCGACATAGATGGGCCATAAACCCCAAATTTGTGGGGTTTTAGGATTCTGTAAATGTATGATCCCAATTGGGCTGAACCAAGCAACAGATGCCCAACAAACATCCACGATGACATTCAAATCACGCACCAAACATCCATTCCCATACGGATGTTGGTGTGATTTGCCAAAACGCATCAAGTCCGACCATTACAAGAAACGAAAGCGAAGCACCAACCAAGAAGGCGAGAATTGCTTTGATTGTCCAAGTCATGCGCTCAAGCCTTCGCTCATAGGCGTTTTCAGCGAGGATGTTCGCCATCGCTTCCGCCTGTCTTTCTTGTTGCGTGTTAAACGGCCAAGCCATGACAATGCCTCAGTTATTGGTGTTCGGGTTCTTTTTTGGACTCTTCGGTTTGAACAGGAACGGTAAATGTGGTTGATTGCTGTTGTCCGTAATTGCCGTTGTAAAAATCTTGGTTGTTTGAATACTTCCGCATTCTTCGTGCTTGAAGGCGAGCCTGTTGCGTTTGCCACTTATCGTAGCGGGATTCTTGAGCGAATTCCGCACGCATAGCGAGGCTATCACGAAGCCCACCCACATGAAACAGCACCATTGACAAACATAGGAAACCGAAACAAATCAAACCGAATTGAAGGCCCAATTCGCCCGCACTCGCATCAGGCAAATACCACCCCAAGTGTGATACTCCAACAGCAGTGCCGACCAACAATGATTGCCACAGCAACATGGCAATCAAGTTAATGTCAATTCGGTTTTCATCCATCGCCCAAGGCGGAACAGGTGGTTTCATTTCTTGCATTGTTAATCATCCTCCTTCTTTTGTTTGTTGAAATACTCGCTAATGATGTGATTGATGAACGAGGATTTTGACTCGCGCCCCCTTGCAGCCTCCATTTTAGCAAATAAATCATCGCTCATCACGACTGATACATGACGGCTCATGTGTGCTTGTCAAGAATGAGAAGCATATCAAGGTTGTGATTATTGTGAGCCTTTCAGCACAGCCCACCCATGCTCAAAGGCATCCTGTGGTTCGGAGAGCGTGAAATCAAGCAAATCACGCTGTTGTCGGCTATTCGGCACAAATCGTGAATGCCCAAAGCGAGCCAATGTTTCCAATGGGTCAAAGCCCTCAATGTTGGTGGCAACCATTTCAAGCCTATCACCACGACTTTCAGCCTTTGCACCCGATTTGTCGGGGCGAATCATTATTTGAGCGTTTAAGCCCAAGTCAGCATATTTTGACGCTGCATCAGCGGAGTCAAAGGCAACAATTGGCTGACCCTCATTGATGCGTTCATTCAGGGCTGAAAGGTATCGTTGCATATCGTAATTTTCGGAATATGAAGAAGGTTGGTTTTCATAGGGCGGATCCGAAGCGAGCAAATTGCTTAGGTTAATGTCCCATTCGTTGAGTGCATCCGCAGCATCACCTTGACGCAATTCCACATTTTCAAAAATAGGTTGATAATCAAGGAAATTTACATCTTCGCCTGTTTTGAAAGGTGTCAAAGTCCCCGAAGGTATGTTGTTGTAGCCCGTTGGCATCCGCACCATTCCTTGAAACCCTGTTTTTTTGTTCATGTAATACATTTGAGCCATTTCATATTCTTCTATGGGTGTCAAAGGAATTCCTTGTTTGATTTTATGCAGGTAATAATTCAAAGAACCCTTTTTGGGCAAATTGCCTTGTTGAATGGCACGCAGGGTTGCACCACGAACATCCTCACGCCATTTAGCAGGTGTCATGTCACTATCGTATTGACTAAAGGGAATTGTCAAGCCACCTTCGGTATTTTTCAAATGGCGCAGCATATTGACGAGTCCTGCGTCATATTCGTTCATTCGCACTTGACCCGTTGGCATCAAACCCTGAACAAATCCACCCGGACCACTTGCAGGATCGTCTAAGCCCGTTGTTCCCGCCATTTGTTCAGCCACACGCATGAGAGTGTTGTAGTGCGGTTGGTTTTTATTGCCGGGATGTTTGATGAATGAGGATATGCTTTTTCCTCGCAACCAATTCGGATTTCTCCGAAATGCGTTGATGTCCACCATCACAAGCCCTCCAATTCAAAGTCCTCATCAAAAATGCGTGGTTGAATGAAAGGTTGTCCTCTCAAATTAGGGGGCATAATCGTGTCCCGAATTTGACGGGCATTGATTGCACCCTTTGCCCGTTCCACCAATTCACGCATTTGATCCATGTTGAATTGTTCTATTCCATCGTCAGCCATTTCTTGCGTCATGGTGACAGGTCTTGCTCGGTTTGGCATCACGGGATTGATTTGTGTTCCTTTGGGAACGGACATTGACATTTGACCCCTCACAGGATAACGGGCTTCGGGTGCATAATGCCATTGTTCCGCCCTTTGTTGCTCATTTGGCATCATATTGTTCACAGTGATATTGGTGTTGGGGTTAATGCCCATTTCACGCAATCCACGATCCAACGCACGCATAGAAGCCAATCCCGCAGGTGAGGCGAGTGCTTCTTCTATCCGCCCCGTGTTTTCCAAAAGCGAAGCCATTGTGTTCAAACCAAGCCCCATGCCCCTGAAAAGTGGGTTCACATCAATCATCGGGCCTTGACCCAATGCACTGATTTTTCCCGAAGTGACAGGCATAGTGGTTTGTCCTTTTTCCCGCAATTCGTCAGCATACGCCAAATAATTGGGGACACCACCACCGTATTGAACCATTTGCGGATAATAGAACGAATAATTCTCTAATCGGTTTCGCAATTCATTGGGTAAAGGCATACGCCCTGCATATTGTTTGGCGTTATCAAACAACATTTGCACTACATGGAGAGGAATTTCTTTGTGTCCAAGAAATTCTTCGGGCGAAGAAGATATGCCTTGTTCCGCCAACGCCTCCCACCATTCATCGTCATCGTCATAATCATCTCTTCGCAACCCAACACTCTCAGGTGTTTCATACCCCAAGCGTGTAGCAAATTCTGTTGGGTCTTGTTCCAATTGCTCTAAGTGTTGTATTGCGGATGTGATAGGGATTCTCCCCAATGTTTCAATGCCCAATTCAGGTGGTATTTCACGCTGAAATGGCCCTGCATCAGCCATGAGGTGCGGTTGATACCACATATTGTAAGTGAAATCATCCCGCCCTATTTGTTTTTGAATGGCGTTCCACCCTGCCTCAAAAGCATCCTCCGATGCGGTGAACATACCCCCAAAGGATTCGGATGAACACGCATCCCATTCATTTTGAACCCGTGTCAAATCTTCAACCAAGGTAAAACCGTCTGCTGCCCTTGTTCTATCCGCAACCCAAGGTTGAGCGAGCCACTCTTCCAATTCTTTTTGTAATTTTTCGCATGGTTGTTCAATGATGATTTCAATATCATCCCATGAGGCTTTTCCAAAATGTTTCCTCAACACCTCACGAAATTTCATTCGTGCTTCTTCACAACATTTGTCGCCACCCATATCGGCTTGAACGGCATCCTCAGCCTCAACGGTGATTTCAGGGTCATACATTGACGGCTCATTCACATTGGCGGGGTGTGTGAAAATACGGGGTTGCCCCTGTGGTCTTTCAAGTCCGACCATGTTTATTGCCCCCTATTCAACAATTGCCAAATGATTTCCATTTCCTCGTTTGATATGCTTGGGTTGTCGTGATCCAAATAGGTGATGTTTGACCCTCGCCTAAAGCAATTGCGACACTTTAGGCTGTTGGTGAGTGGGTCAATGACCTTATCACATTTGGCGGGGTTGCCCGGCAAAGAAGCAGGGCAAACAGAAGCACCCTCCACCACATTGTCATAATTGGTGAAATCAATTGCGGGGTGTTTGCCCAATTCTCTCAAGGGTCGTGACAAATTGTTGAAGTCCGACTTACCGGGTAATGATACCTTGACCGCCAAATTTTCAGGGAAGGCATCATCCTCCCAACCCCTCGCATCCAAAAATTGCTGAATAAAGGGTATTTGGCGTGTTGAAAGCCACCCATTGACTGATGGGTTTTCTTCCATGACATTGGATATGAGAGCCAATTCACCCGCCCCCATCAAGTCGCCCGCTGCCTTGAAACGCACTACGGGTTGGTCTTTTCTTGAACCTCTTTCAAGCATAGCCGATGGAGTCAAATTGTGAGCAACAGCACTTCCAAACGCTTCAGGGTTGTTCAACACTTTGTCCAAATTGTTCCAAATTCGTGCTTGGGGACTGTTCAAAGCATATGTTCCTTGACACGCATAACAATGTCCACAAGCAGTGTTGGGGTCATTGGGTGTTGAATAAACACAGGCTCTTGGCGGAGTGTCAAAAAATGAAGGGCCGGGCATTTTTCGTGTTTTGCTATACGGGGCGAATTCTCTTGGCTTGAGTCCCGCATCCGCCCCCGTCAAAGAATCCTGCACTTCATCCCATTCGGGTATTGGGACATTGGCTTCAAGTGGGTAATCCACCACTCTTGGTTGCCCGTTGCTACGCAAATAGGCATCAACGATTTTTGGGTTGTTGATTATCCATTCGGTAATGTCCATAGACCTATTCGCTTTTGGGTCAGGCAATTTGCCCCCGTATCGCTTTTCCCACCAAAACATATCGTCGGGATCGCCTAATGCTTTGATGAGCAGATGGCCCAACGACATGGTTAAGGCATCCGCCATGTGTTTTGCACGCCTCTTCAATTGAAAATCCTTTTTGTCAAGGTTGTCAATCATCACAGGGTTAATATGCTTGGTTTGTGTGGCGGTGAACATGATGCCCAACGGTCAAGCACCCGTATTCATTTTGCGTGAAGGAACAGAAAGAAGTCATGGTCGTGTAGCCCAATCCAACAATATCGCTGCGGCGCGAGCCGTTGCCGATGCTGTGCGTTCAACGCTTGGGCCGAAGGGCATGGACAAAATGCTCGTTGATGAGGGCGGTGATGTCATCATCACAAACGATGGGGCTACAATCCTTCGTGAAATGGACATTGAACACCCCGCAGCGAAGATGATTATTGAAGTGTCAAAGACTCAAGAGCAGGAGTGTTATGACGGCACTACAACGGCAGTTATTCTCTCAGGTGAATTGTTGAAGAAGTCGGAGGAATTGATTTCACAAAACATCCACCCAACCACCATTTGCGACACATTCCGTAAAGTCGGAACGGAATTGAATGCGATGATTGACGACTTGGCGATTGACGGTGATGCCGATGCTCTTTTGAGCGTGGCTCAAACCTCGCTCACGGGTAAATCCGCAGGGTCAATCAAGGAATTCTTGGGTCGCATTTGCGTTGATGCTGTCGCACGCCTCTCAGCGAGTGGTCGTGTGGACTTGAATGAAATCATGGTCGTCAAGGCTGTCGGTGGCGAGGCTATTGACAGTCGCTTGGTTTCGTCAGTGGTTCTTGACAAAGAACGATGTCACCCCAATATGCCCCTTTCAGTCACCTCACCGAAGGTTTTGCTTTACAACAATTCCTTGATGGTGCAAACCACTGAAATGGATGCCAATATCCAAATCACCGATCCCAATCAAATCACCGCATTCCTTGAGCAAGAAGAGGAATTCCTTCGCAACCTCGTTAATGACATTGTGTCAAGCGGTGCAAAGGTGGTCGTTTGCCAAAAGGAAATTGATGATTTGGCAAAGCATTACCTTGCCAAAGCGGGTGTTCTTGCTGTTGAAAAAGTCCCCAAGTCCGACATTGAGGCTTTGTCACGAACAACAGGGGCTTCAATCCTGAATAACCTTGAGGATGTGCGAGCAGGAGAGGATGTTTTGGGCGAATGTGGCTTGGTTGAGGAAAAGAAAGTCGGTGAATTGCCGATGGTTTTCTTTGAAGATCCTGCAAACGCTGTGCCTGTCACTCTCATCCTTCGTGGTGGGACTGTTCCTTTCGTTGAGGAAATTGAGCGTGCCTTTGACGATGCCGTTGGTGTCGTGTCCGTTGCTCACGAGGATGGCAAAGTCCTAACGGGTGGTGGGTCTGTTTTCGCTGCGCTTTCGCACAAATTGCACGACTTGGCTCAAACCCAACATGGTCGTGAGCGTATGGCGACTGAGGCGTTTGCCGAAGCGTTGCTCGTTGTTCCTCGCACGCTCGTGGAGAACGCAGGACTTGACCCCGTTGATGAAATGATGACACTACGCACCCACCACGCATCAAACGACAACAGTGCATACGGTGTGAATGTCTTTGAGGGTGGTTTGGCGGATATGGCTGAGGCAGGAGTCTTTGAGCCAAAGCGTGTGGTTGCTCAAGCAATCAAGTCAGCGGTTGAAACCGCTATTATGATTCTCCGCATTGACGATGTGATTTCATCAAAAAAGGCTTAGAACATCCTTTGGGTGCATTGGTTCAGGCGAAAAATGCCGTTGCTCAAGCAATTGCGAAAGGTGTTCACGCGCCATAGGTTTGTCACTAAGCGTATAGGTGTCAATTGACCCTATTCTGTGCATAGGATCGTAGCGTTGAGTCCATTCCATCAATTGTGCTTGTTTTTCAGGTGGGACATTCAAATCCCATTTTTCATAAGCATCCATCATGCCCGGTATGTTCACGAATCGGTTTGTTTCTTGGACATTCATACCTTGCGGTGTGCTTTCCCGATTGACAAACGCCCCAAGGTTCTCCATCAGTCTTTTGTGTGCTGAATCGGCAGCATAACTCCTTGCCTCATTCAATGACCCCAAAGTGCCATAATGCTCAATTAGGGCAGGAAGAACCCGTTCACTATACAGCCCTTGACCTTGATAGCCGTCATCAATGTTCGCATGAACAAGCG
>Ga0208019_1000013_pt1 | contig 91077 bp, 127 predicted proteins | sample CB_VirMetaG_5_FD_184540 | JGI IMG/M metagenome (GOLD analysis project Ga0208019, IMG submission 184540) | Freshwater to marine saline gradient viral communities from Chesapeake Bay - CB_1508_1D Viral MetaG (SPAdes) (version 4) | ecosystem: Environmental > Aquatic > Marine > Coastal | place... | reverse complement strand
AAGTCACTTTCGATAACATAGGCGACCCGGATAGCGACTTGCATATTCCTGCTACGATTATGGTTAGAATGGGACTAGAGGTATTACGTCTATACCTAATGGGAGTCGATCCGTATATGCGCTCTATCATTCGTCGTGTGCTAACGCAGAATGGGCATACGCTATCGCTTAAGCGAGTCATGCACGGTGTTTCCCACTCCGCAGCCGTCTTAGAAGGCGACTACGAAGTGGAAGACGACGACGACTTCGACTTCTCAGGATTGGACGATATCGAATTCGACTGAGTCGGCTTCCTTTGCGTAGCCGAAGTCGACCTCGCAAGCACCGCCGGCACAAGCGACTTCGCCGCTAAGGTCGGTGTTGTCTTTCAATTCGATGACGTCATCGAGGTTGACGTTCGATAGTTTCGCGAACATCGCTTCGTAAGTTTCCTTTGAGCAATCTTCGAACGGAGCCTGGACGTAAGTGCCGCCGTCATACGGTAGCACCGAGAGGCCGTTGTATGATTCACGGTTCTCCCACATCCACTCGCCAACGTCGGCCCACTCGCTTTCCTTGATGGAAACCGTGGCGGAAACGTTGTGACAGTTTTGACCGTCGCGGTGACCGGGGACGACCCATTCCGAAGTGACCTTTTCGACGCGCTTCAAAAAGTGGAGTGCAGACTCGGTTCTATAGGTCGCACCTTCGGGTGCTTGTTGTGGAATCGAAATGACGGCTTGCTCGGTTGGGTTGAAGCGTTCGTCTTCAACGAGGTCGGGGTGGTTCTCGACGAGGTAGCGGTAAATCGCTTCATTTTTACCCACGCGGATTCTGCGAATGTAATGAGGGGCGTGCCAAGCGTGGATACCACTAGATGTGCCAAGTGTAAGGGACGTTGTGCCGGCTGGCTTTACGCACGTCGTTCTTGCTGCTGGGTTGATACCAAGGATCTCGGCAACGCGAGCGTTTTCGTTCTTGACCATAGCGGCACCTTTCGCCATATCTAGGTCCAACACCGCACCGGAAGCAATACCCGTCATCGACACTCCGATGAGTGCATCCTTCTCCGTGGTATCGCGCCACTCGTCGCGAAGGTAGTGGAATTCCGTATAGCCCGCCTGGAGCGTGGCGATGAAAGCCCCTGCCTTGCAACGGGCTTCGTAATCTTCTTGCGACTCAACATCGGAGGCGTTGATTTCAACGAGGTTGCAGAATTGGAACGGACGTAGTGCGATTTCGCAACACGGGTTGGTTCCCCAATCCTTGTCGTTGGTGAAGTAAAAGCCCGGCTCACCGGAGCCGCTATCCTTCACACGTTGCCAGATTGCTTGGAATTCTTCCTCCTTGATTCGGTGGCGGAGCAACACTACGGAGTTGTTTGCACGACCGCGTTGTGGATTCAATTCCCACCAATTGCCCGACTTTGCGGCTAGCATCTTATCGTCGTCAGCGGAGAATAGACTGATCATGGCGGCACGGCGGATACCACCTGCAAGCACAGCATCAGCGATGTAACACATGATATCGTGACACTCGATTGGTGTCAGTTTGTCACCGTTTTCTTTGTTGGACAAAAGGCCCTCGATTTTGAGCAGGGCTTCCTTCAACGGTTGAGGACCAGGGGCCTTACCACCGGAGGTAATCAGTAGCGCGCCCTTCTCGCGAATGTCGGAGAAGTCAAACTCGACGGTTGACTTGCGAGCACCGAAGTAAGACTTCATCAGCGCCTTCACGGCGTCGGCCCAACCTTCGATGGAGTCACCGATAAGGAATCGGCGCTTGCGGTTGGGGTTTGGCTTTTGGATTTCGGGGAGGTTGCGGACGTGGTGCTTTTGCACCGAGTATCCAACACCCGTTCCTCCAAGGAGAAGGAACATCGTTTCGCTGAAAGCGAGGATATCGTCGACCGGCATGTAAGCGCAGTTATAGATTCGGTTTGGCGACAACTCGATGGGCTTCCCACCGAATTGCATGGAGCGCATCGAAGGAAGAACCTTCTTCGCGCGCACCATTTCGTATGCTTCTCGGATATCCAATTCAAGCGCAGGGTAGCGCTTGATGTGCATGTTCATGTTGCGGTCGGCTAACTCTTCCCAATTCTCACGGCGGTTCTTTTCAGCGTCGTAGCGGGCGTATTTCATGTGGACAGTAATGTCACTCAAAATTCGATTTGATACATTCATTTTGCTTCATCCTCGTCCCCCACGCGAGGGGGATTTGGAGCGAGGGCGATACCCCACTTAAAGGAAACCTAAGAAAAGTTCGGATTTTCTTAGGTGCTTATGAAGTCACCATGATTTCGGAAATACGCAACTCGTAATCGTCGTCATCTCCGAGGTTTCCTTGGTTGAGTCGGAAGTAGTTTTCAGCGAAGTCGATGGCCTTCTTCTTAGTGGTGAAAGCACCGAGGACTCCCAATTCGTCAAACTTGATTTTGGGTTCGCTCACGCGCTTCACACGTTGCGTGACGTCTTCGGCCTGGGATGCTTCTTCGCTCACGCCGGTTTGGATGATGGCTTCCGCTTCGCCGTCGACTTCGCGGACGACGTCGTATGAAGTCTTACGACCGAGTGCGGGACAATCGATCTTGCTACACCAACGGGCTTGGCGTCGGGGATTGTAAACGACGTAAATCGATTTGGCTTCGAGTTTGACGCCTGCGCTTTCGGCGGCGGTGGTGAGTGCCGCGAGTTGCGCTTTGAGTGCGGCGACTTCTGCGCTAATGTCGCTCATTCATTCCCCTCGGAGGCGAACATCACGGGCGGACATTGGAAGTTGGATTTCAACGCCGCTAAGGGGTGGGCGAGGAACGAGTGCGCGGCGTCGCTCGTATTGGAAAGCGATACCGTCGAGCGTTGCTTGCTCGGCACAGGTTTCGTAACTGACGTATCGAGCGCCCTGGTAATTTCCGGTCCACCATGAACGGGACACGCGGAAAGCAACGCGCTTCGTTTCGTTGACGAGAAGTGAGGCTTGGCTTGGGCCGGTCCACAGTTTCCAACCGTCGGTGGGTTCGCATTTGTAGTTTGAAGGGGCGGTGAGTGCGGCCAATTCCTTGAGGCGAGCCTCGGACTCGGCCTTCACTTCGGCGGTCATTGATCGACCGAAGCGGGTTAGTCGGGAAGCGAGGGCTTTGTATTCCACAATCAATTCCTTCGTAGTATCGACCTTTGGTGCAGACTTGGACTTGATGACGGCTTCTTCCATCTTCTTCGCTTTGGTTTCTTCGACCTCTTCGGTTGTGGAAACTGCGTCAGTTGGGATTTCGTATTGGCCGTCTTTGAACAAGCCGTATAGTTCCGAAACCTTGGATTGGGACATGCCCTTGTGAAGTTTCAAGAATACGTTCCAAGCCTTCTTACCGTGAGTGGATGAAAAATCATTCCACGTCGGACTCTCTTTGGAGGTCATGCTCTTGTTGATCTACATTGGCACTATTAAGATTGCTTAGGAAATCGCGGAATTCTTTGATTGCTTGACGCGTAGCGTTACGCGGTGAGTTTGATAGTCGAATCAAATCCTTCTGCGTAATCTTGAATCCGTAGCGCTCACCCATAACGAACAACCAAGCCGTGTGTCGTGCGTATGGGATAAGCACCGAAGATACGGGGCGATACTTTTCGAATTCTTCGTGGGCTGACAATACCAGGGACTCAGGCATCTTTAGTAGGCGACCGATGGCTTCGAATTCGGTTTTGATACGGTCGTCTTTGTCGGGCGAAAGTAATGTGCGTAGCACACGGATTTTTGAAAACACGGTTTCGGGTTTGATCTTCAAGCCTTCCAAAGTTTGACGGGAAGGAATCGTTCCTCGCATATGCGAAGCGACCGCGATAATCTTCGGAGCGAGGTCGGTGCCTACGCGGAAGGAAGCGTGGTTGGTTTCTTCCAGGTAGCGGATTGTGTCGATAACCTCTCGACTATTTCTCCCTAGGTAAACTGCTAACTTACTATCTAGTGGTTCTAGGGGGATAAGCAATTCGTTGATAGCGTCTTCACGCTTGATACGCAAATCGAAGTCACGGGTGAAATCGCTTTGGATACTTTCACCTTCGGGAACGAAGTCGGGGTCTTCATCCATCGGACCGGAATCCATGTCGTCTTCTTCGTCGAACAATTCACGGTCGTCGTAAACTTCCCATCCAACATTCGCCAAACAAAGCGAACAGGTGTAGGCTCCGGTGTCGTCGTTGTAAAGATAATCGCCGGCGAACGCGGGACACTCTCGCAGGGAGAGGTCATCGCGGCAAGCGAAGTCAGGCCCCAAGATATCGTCGAATTTCTTGTTTTCCAACGTAAGCCACCCCCTCCACGAACAGTTGCGGCAGTTCCTTGTCACCGGTCAAAGCGATGATTTGTTCCATTCGCGGAGAGTCGGTATCCTCGACGTCGATGAAATCGAAGCGGACATTTGCGTCCTCAAGCATGTTGATTACGGACTTGGTTTGTGATTGCCAGGACAATCCCCACAACTTGACCAGCATTGGCTCTCCGAGGGGAGTCTTGGAGTTAAGTTTTAGGATGCAGTGAAATTACGTTACAATATGGATGAGGTAAGTCCGTGGTCAAGACTTGGCTTTGGGAAGTTCCAAAGTCAAGAGAGTGAAGAGGTTCTGCGTCTGCGGGACCAAGTAATGGAAATGTCGAAGGTCATCGCAGACCTTACGCTACGAATGGAGAAGTTGGAGCGTGAAAAGGAAGGGCCAATCGACAGCGTATTCTCCGTCGTGGACTATCGCGATATTTACGGCGAAGACTTCGAACATGAAAAAATCGAATTCGATAAGAGCGACGTTCGTGTCGTCAAAAGCGGTTTTACTGCTCCACCTCCGGAGAAGGTCGAGGAAAGTTTGACTTCGGACGTCGTCGAGGAAGAGCCTGTCGGCAACGACTCGGATGACGGGATCGAAGAGGTTCCTGTTGAAAAGGAGTTTGACGACGACGCAAGTATTGTTGACAAGGCTACGTTCCTTGTTGGTAAGATCAAGGAATACATCGAAGAAACCGGTGCCGTATTGAACAACCAGGTATCTCGCAAGGTTTACCCTGACTTTAAAACGTCGAAGAAAGTGAAGGATGAAATGAAGTCCATTATTTCAAAGGGCGAGGACGTATGTGGATTCAAATCTCACAAGTTGGATAACTTCCGCACGCTTTACTACATTGGAGATGACCCCGATGAAGAATACGAGAAAGCGTTTGGTTGATACCATCCTAGATGGGCATACTATTGTTACACTCTATTCGAATACGAAATACGAGTGGAGTTTTACAACCGACGCTAAAATCGACACCGGTGCTGACCGTTCGTCAATCGACATTGAATTAGCGAAGGCACTACGCCTGCAAAAAGTGGACGAAGTTATTGTCGTCAATGCAAACGGACGCACCCGACGACCTGTTTACTTGCTCACAATCGAAGTGAATAACATCGTTTACGATATCGAATGTAACGGCGTTAATCGATTTCGACTAAATTACCCTCTCATTCTTGGAATGTCGAATCTCCGAGAAATGTGTGAAGAGGAATGAAAACGCCTATTTTTCCCCACCTAAGAAAAAACGGGGATTTTCTTACTTCTCTTCTCTTCTCTTCTCTTCTCTATTACGTTGTTGTTATATGTCTTTCTATCATATGGTTATAACACTTTCTTTCGATCTAAGAAAAAGTTATGATTTTCTTAGGTCGCACCTAAGAAAATGTGGATTTTCTTAGGTCGGGAGGGATCTCTTTATATCCAATGAGATTTCGATTTATAAGCACCTAAGAAAAAGTGGCGATTTTCTTAGGTCATGATTTGGAAGTCATTTTCTGCGAAAACACATGTTTCAGGATGTGACCTAAGAAAAAGTGGCGATTTTCTTAGGTCGTGAAACCCTCGAAATAAGCAAAATCGATTAACAGCGTTATGATCAGGGTTCTAATTCGATACCGAGAGCCTTGATCAACTCCTTGTATCGGTTACGAATCGTAACTTCCGTCACGTTGCTAACATTGGAGATTTCAAGTTGAGTTCGAATATGTCGCTCTAGTTGACAGGCGATATAAATCGAAGCGGCAGCAACACCGGTAGGACTCTTCCCATCAACCAATTCCTTTTCGGTCGCTTCCTTCAGTAGTTCGTATACTTTCGATATAACCCCAGGTGGTAAGCCTAACTTCGAGCAAAATGATTCGACATAATCTTCTGGACGGTTAATATCCATACGAATTCTTAGTCGCTGCTTAAGCAACTTGTAGGTGCGAGTTAATTCTTTACGACCAAGGCCACTTTCCTTACAAACCTCTTCCAAGGTGCGACCAAGTTTATTCTGACAACATACTGCATAGACTGACGCAGCAACTAAAGCATCGATACTACGTCCACGAATCATTTCAGCCTCCACGGCTCGACGATAAATCATAGCCGCCTCTTCGACGTGGGCATTACCTAGGCCCATCTTGTTACAGATGCGGGAGATTTCGGGGAGCGCTCGCGCTAGGTTTCTTTCCTTTGACCCGGACGTGCGCGCGCGAGTCTGCCATTTACGCATACGGTAAATTTGGGAACGGGTTTTGTTCGCAATCGCTTTACCGGAGAAGTCTCGGTTCTGCCAATCAATATCGGTTGAAAGGCCCTTGTCGTGAATACGCAAGGTCATGGGCGCTCCCGTGCGTGACTTGTTTTGATCTTCCGGACCGAACACACGCCACTCGGCACCTTGGTCAATCTCGTTTTCAACAAGGACGAGTCCGCAATCTTCACAGGACGTTTCCCCCTTGGTCGTATCCCGGAGAAGATTTCGGGAACCACAATCGCTACATTTTACAACGGCTTCGACTTCGGGGTAGTTGGGATCGCTTTCATCCATAATCGCTCGACCTGGGGGGAATCCATCGGACTTCCTACTTAAGCGTTGACATTAATAATCCACCGGCAACTCACGGCACTACTATATACCCGACCGGCAACGGACGGTTCCGAGAGGTGAGCCAGAAGTGGGAGAAGCCGTGAGCCAGAAACGTGTTTCCTTCGATTTGCGAGGGGACCATGCGGACTTGTTTGAGGATTGGAGAGCGAAATTGTCGGAGGATCTCGGTTTCGAGATTTCACCGAGCAAGGCCGTTCTCTGGATGATTAATCAACTCAAGAAGTCGGAGGAATGACGCTGTCCTTCACGCCCGCCGAAATCCGCGCACTTTACGATGCGCTATCGGAAGCCGATAAGATGGCTACGGGCTTGACCGTCAATCAGCGAAAGAATACCACTTGGAAGGATATCCTTCCGGCGGTCAAGGAATACGCAATCGAGAACAAATCGTTCTCGCTTGCCGAATTGAAGGACGAAGGGCTTGTCCCGACGAATACTACCGGTCAAACTTTTGACCGATGTGTAATCAAAGCACTTGCAGATGAGGGCTTCCCGCTTCAAGTGCAAAAGGGAGTTTTGAAGCGCAACGCTTCACTCTATCACTTGGAAGGTCACGCTATGGAGGTCGAGTTTAGCGAGTCCTCCGTGTTTAGCGAACCTTCCCGAGAGGCCGCAGAATTTGTGGTCAATATCTTGGTCAACGGACATACGGGCCGTTTGAACATGCTCGACTTGATGACGAGGAAGCAATTCCCATTCATCGAAAACAAAGCCGCCGTTAAGCGGTTCGAACCCCTGTTGCGTGATGAAGCAGGTAAGGTCGGATGGCGTTTCGGTTCTAGACCGTATATTGGAACAAAGGAGGTAACACAATGACCGATGAAGATGTATTGGAAGAAGGCGCTCAGCGCGTTATGATGTGGGATAACACGGACACGGGTATTATGCACTCGGTCCACGCTTACCTAATCTGGCATTCGGGTTCTGCTCTAAGAGCGTCTATACCCGATAGAGAAGAGCGATCTATCTATCTAGATATGAGAGCCGATGAAGCAGAAGCACATGCTAGCCAACATGGTTTCGACATGAGCGACCGCCGACGCGTGGAAAGCATGTTGTCGCTCGATAGCCAAACGCAACACGAACCAGGCGAGCCGCCGACGTGTTACCTCGACGTCGAAATGATTGAGCAAGGTCTAGTGCTACCGTTTGCGCCACCCGAAGGCTTCAACCTAGAACCGCTTAATGTCGGATGGCCTCGCTACCTTGACTACAACGAATTCAAGGCCGCTTACCGCGACCTTGGGTATTACATCAAGCACTACCCAGGTGAAGTGGACTACCACTTCCAACGACTACAACGAGAATACTTGCAAGTGGCTAACTATTCGTTCCGCCAAGAAGTCGACTCGTTCCACTTCGTCCCGCCGGAGTTTCACGTCATCGGCGTTCCCTGTGACCGCAACCGACAAATCAGCCAATTGAATTTGGCTCACGACGTCGGCCAATTGGTTGTTCTTCGCGGACAAATCATCGAAATCAGCGAGCCTAAGACGACTTACACTTCGATTGCATGGAAGTGTAAGGATACGAATTGTCGCCAAGTCCACTTCGTTGAGCAAGACCCTTACATCGGGACCGTGTCGAAGCCGGAACCTTCGTGCGGAAAGTATGAGGAAATGGAGAATGGCGAAAGTAACGGATGCACTTCCAAGCACTTTCTCCGTTTGCCTCCGCCCATGTCGAACGCTATCGCTTTGCAACGGCTAACGCTCCAAGAGGAAACGCTGACCAACGGCGAAGCCCGAACCATCACGGTCGAAATCCGTGGGTCGCTTACCGAATCTATGGTTGCCGGCCAAGGTGTCGAAATCGTCGGCATTCTCTTGACCGAGCCGGTCACGAAGGGTTCGCTCTTGGAAAACAAATTCATTCTCGTCAAGTCCGTGACCGAGCGAAGCGATGTGATTTCAAACGTCACCGTCACCGAAGGTGAGCGACAGGAAATCCAGGAATTCGTTTCACAACACGAATACACCGAGCGCATGAAGATCATCACGGATGCTTGGGCCGGTCGCGTCTATGCCGAGGACCACATCAAGGAAGCAATCATCTTGCAGTCTTGCGGAGGCACTTTCAATCGGTATTCGGAAACTCGTGGAACGATTCACATCTTGATTGTCGGTGACCCAGGAACGGCGAAAACGAAGTTACTACAATTGGCTTCCAAACTCCACCCAGGTAGCCGCTTCGTCCAAGCCGATGTTACTACACAGGCAGGTTTGACGGCGGCATGTAATCAAGTCGAAGACATGTATACGGGCAAGAAGAAGTGGGCGCTAGTGCCTGGTGCTTTGGCGCTTACGCACCCCGATGCTATCTGCGCGGTTGACGAATTCAACCTATACAAAGGGGACTTCGGTGACTTCAACAACGCTATGGAAAGCGGTGAAGTCTTCGTAAACAAAGTCGTCAAGGGTCGCGTCGTTACCGCCGCACCCGTCATCGCAGGTGCTAACCCGAACAACGGGAATAAGAAGAAGTGGATTCGCGGAGAAATGGTTCCTTACACCGACCAAATCGGTTTGGACTTCACCATGCTCCAACGCTTTGCCGTCATCTTCGTTCTCGAAGATACGCCCGACTACGACCGTGACGAGAACATCGCACTATCGATGGTCAAGGGTGTTACGCAACGCACCACCGAGGACACCGAGGAAGATTCCCTCGACATGTCGTTCATCCAGAAATACCTCGCCGTTGCCCGTAGCATCGACCCGCTATTCACGCCGGCGGCGGCGAAATACATCGCCAAGATGCACGCCGATAAGCGACGCTCGCACGAAGGCGATTCAGACGACCTCCGTTCGCACCGCCAAGTCAATTCGCTTTGGCGACTCGCCCTTGCGATTGCTCGCTTCGAATTGGCCGAGGTCGCTACGCTCGACCACATCAAGCACGCCGAGCGCATTCTCGCTGAGAGCCTAGAAGAGCAAGATCCCGGCCTCTTCACCACGGGTGTTTCCAAGGCCGACCGCGAATTGCGAAGTGCCGTCGAAGAAGGGATTATGACCTTCTTCAGCGAGGCCGACTCGGACGAGGGCTACAAAGTGGCCGCACTCCATGAGGCGGTGAGCGAGGCTATCTCCGGATGGAGAAAGCCAACGCTAAACGAGTTTGAGCAAATCTTGGGAGCGATGGGAGAAGGCAAGGGCTTCACATCAGCAGGCGACATGTATTACCCTTGGAAGGAGTGAGTTAGATGAGCAATCCATTCAAAGACTACAAATTTGACGAAGAGAAGATTCGAGCGGATATCCTCCGTAACTTCGACCTGCTTTACCGGGCGAAGTGCGACACATTCCCGAAGATGAAACTAATGCAGATATTCAAGGCGTTCAAAGCGGTTCTCCCCGACTTCGAAATGAACCTTGAAGAATTGAAGAACCACCTTGACGCTCTCGCAGGTGCGCCGAACAACGACCTCACCAAGAAGGGCGACGAATATTTCATGGGGGTGGTTTGATGGATATCTTGGAAGTCATCGAGAAACTCAAGGAATTGGATTACGACGAAGTGGAGATCGACTCTCCCGACTTCAAACTCAGCCTCCGACGGCGACCACAATACCAGGCGGACTCCCCGTCCATGCCCTTTGCTTCGCTACCGATGGATGGCTTCACTACGGCTAAGCGGGTGAAGGCACCAGGCTTGGCCTCGGACGGCCAAGTGAAGTATTGCCGTGACGTCATGGTGAAGGAGTTTGGAGAAGACGAGAAGCGCATGTATGACTTCTTGGGCCACATCTTGCAATTACCAATCCAAGATGTTCCAACGCTCGAAGAATGGGATGATGTGCTTACCCGCGAAATGGCCGAAGTCATTCTAAACTCGTGGGAGCAAAAGAACGGCATCATGAAGAAGCGGTGATATCATGATCTACGAAACACGCCATGTTAGTGAATTGGTGAAGGAATACTATTCCGGAATCGAGTTTGATATCCCCGACATTCAGCGCCGGGAAATTGCTTTCCAAGATTGGGGTAGCCCAGGAATCCGCGACCGTCATCGTTACTTTGAAACCAACGAGTCGCTACAACGCTACCTTTCCCAAGTCCCGAAAGGCGCGGCCTTCCACTCGGTCGGTTACTACCTCGACCCAATGGAGCGGGAGTTTGCGAAGAAGTCACTCCAAGGTTTCGACTTCATCTTCGATATCGACGCAGACGACATGGGCGATAACTACGTCGAGAAACTTGCCGACCTTTGCGACATGACAAAGCGGCTTATCGATACGTTCCTTGTCGGTCACTTCGGCATCCCCCGTGAAAATATTCGAATCGAGTTTTCAGGACGCAAGGGTTTGCACCTCACCGTCCTCGGTGACGAATACCGTTACCTATCGAAGACGGCGCGCCGTGAATTGGTTGAATACATCGAGGGTAAGAAACTCGACCGCATGATGCTATTTCCGGAGAAGAAAACCTACATCACTAGTAGTCCTAACTCTAAGGGATGGAGAGGTGTAGGTAGATCATTCATAGAAGACCTCCTAGCCGATACCGAAGGAAAGGAAGAGAAGGAAATCGTCGATATCCTCATCGGCTATCAGTTACCAAAAAATCAAGCCAAAAAAATAAGCGCCCTCCTAACACAACCGAAGATTCGGCAAAGTGTGTTAGAAGGACGCTTAAGCCCGCTCATGGGCAAAGGTCAGGTAACGCTCAACGCGCTATCCGCCGCCGTGATGAAGCATCACGGGGTTGGGTTGGGTTCCATTATCGCCAACATGAAGAAGAAGAAAACGTCGTATGAATTCGATGGTAAAATCATCGACCGCGCCGTGACTTACGACGCTCACCGTATTCTTCGCATTCCGAAGTCAATCCATCCGAAAAGCGGTTTTCCATGCGTTACGATTAGTTATGATCAACTCGACGACCCGATGAATATCTTCGACGAGATTGCCAAACTTGTCGGGAGCGATTTAATCAAAATCAAACTCGATAAACCCGTTTTCGTCGAAGCCGACGAAACTTTGGATTTGCAACCTGGGGAACATTTGCTACCACGCTACCTTGCTTTGGCGGCACTTGTTCAAAGTCGTTAGATAAAAAAAAGGGGAGAACGCCTAAGCGCTCTCCCCTTCTTCATCTTCGACATACCGTTTTCGTATGTCTTCACAATTGTCGCATAGAGTTGCACCTGGCCGTTCCTTTGGAACGAGGCAAGGGCAAGCCACGCAACGAGTTCGATACTCGATACTCATCTAAGTTGCCTTACTCATCGAAGGCTTGTTGGATTGCATACGACAAATCGTCATGCTTTCCTTTTGGATCGAATATTTCAATCGCACGAAGATAACATCTTTCCGTGTGAGCCAATCTATCGATCTCTTCATAACATCTCTTCAACTCAGCAAGTAGGCCAATACCTTCAAGACAACTTAGAATAGTTTCCACATCTTCTATAGTTGGTTCATGGTATCTTTCCTCATGCTCGCGTATGGACTTTCTCAGCCCATCCTTAGTCAAGTCAATTCTTTCGTTACTCATCTAAGTTGCCTCACTCGGAGGCTTTCTCCCATTTGATAACGGGATTACAAGAACACGGTCTTTTTCCTGCATCAATGAAGCCCAACGCATCGCAGTCAAGACAAATCATTATCTCGATTCTTTTTCCTGCTCCACATTGACACCACATATCTTCAATATCTGAATCATGATACTCGTAATTTTGATGTTTACATTCTTTGTTACTCATCTAAGTCGTCACCGTTGCAAACTCGGCAAGAGTTTAGCGAATAAACGTGCCCTTTATCGGCGCACGCTTGAGTGACTAGTTTGATGTATTCTTCATCTTCCATCTAAATAGGAAGATCACTCTTCCTCATCGATTATCTCGAAGTAGCAATCATCACAAATTGCATACTCATAATAACCGTCTAAAGGTTTGATTTCGCCACAGTTGTAGCATCTCCCACTCATCTAAATAATTTGGATTCAAACTGGAAGAGCATGAATGATATCTGCTCTTGGACATACCGCCCAAGTTTTTTTACCGCATTCTCGAAAGATCATAGTATAGGTGCAACTTTCAAGTTTAGCCATTTCACGACTCACTGAACAAGGACGAGGATTTGCAGTTGACCCTACAAAATCCACTTCGCTAAGTGGTTTTCCTAGTAAGTAATCCATAGCGTCAACCCAACCATAAGTTGCGCCGCTAGGTGCCTCTCGATAACAATATTCCCCTTCTGGATTCAAAATAGAATCCGCCCATTTATCTCCGTGAGCCTGAATCATCTCTTCTTCAGTTCTAAATCTCCAAATTTTTTCAAAAGTTTGTCCACAATAAAATGGATCTTCACTCATCTAAATGCGTCATAGACGCTCATGATAGGGAATCTGTGCAGTTTCCCCTTCGTTCAATTCCTTCAAGGTCACAGCCTCGGCTTCGCTGATAACCAGCGTAGCAGTTTTATTTTCACCAAGCATACCGAGCGCAAATCGCAATCTCGATAGTTGGTAAAATGGCGTGCCCTCAATAGGAATGATGTAAAATTCATCGGAGCCTTGTAATGAAACATTCTTTACTTGTGCGTAACCTGTTTGCCTTACCGTCAAAGGTAGGCGAAGAAGTTTCCCTGTATCGGTTTCATCAATAGCGCGTTGTCGTAGTATTTCCCATACCGATTTTGAAATAGGTGTTCCGTGAAAGTCTTCGACGTAAATCGAAACCTTTCGCATCAATTCTTTAATCACACCCTTGCGCTTTTTGTTTGCTGCTCTTATTTTATCGCTCATCTAAACCGACCAGACTTAAACTCCACAAAAGAAGTCATCATTTTCTGGTCGTATATTATCAAAGGCACTAGTTCCGTCCCTTAGATTCAGCCATATTTTATAGCAAAATTGGCACATCGGAACATCGTATACGTTTCTATTCGTCGCCTCTTTTAGGCAACCCATAGCCGCGAATCTGCATTGTTCGATGATGTGCTCAGTAGGAATCAAAATTTTCCTCTTCATCTAAATTATTGGATTTCAATCTTCTTTCATGTAGTCATAGGTAATCCATTCCTTTTCGATATACCATACGCCACCATTTTCGCCGTTTGCTGATTCAACCCTCACATCCTGACAATCCCAGGTAGTATCGTCAACGAACGATGCTCCTACTCTCGATGAAGCAGTGATATGGGCATCGATTTCCTGACCATAAAGATAGTTCATGTATTTGGTATTCCACCCTTCGGGGTGGCGATTACCAAACTCAGCAAAAGTTTTGATTCTCCAATATTTTTTGCGAGGAATAACTTCCTCGACTTTTTCAAAAGTTTCTCCACAGTAAAATGGATCGTCACTCATCTAAGAAGCCTCACTTAGAGGCTTGGTGTCTATTGTGTGGGTTCTATATTAGTAAGACAAACGCACATGTCACCACTTTCTTCGTCCGAATCCCAATCTGAATCAGGATGCAGCCATTCTCCATATTCTTCTGCAACAGCAGAAGATACGCAGTCAAGGGCTTCTTCGTATAACCGTTCGTTCTTACCTCTTAGGAAGTCCATAAACTCCCTTAGAGTAAACCACACCTCAGTTCTGTTTTCACTTTCGTTACTCATCTAAGGAACTCACAACTCTAATTGCTCCCATTCGAGCGAGTTGTCGTCCATTGTTACCGTGTAGTAAACTTCCTTGATTCCGGAAGCCTTCAAACGGCGCACACAGCGGTCACACGGTTTGCTAAACCGTGGGTTGCCGTGATTGTTGAAACGATAAACATACATAGCGCATTGGCCGATATCGTATTTCGGATTCAACTTCCGCAAAGCATCATGCTCAGCGTGAATGGTATGCATACCAATCCGCTTCATCATTTGCTTTGCAAGACGGTTGTGACCGATCGAAACGGGTTTCTTCCCATCAAAGATAACCGCACAATGCGAATACTTACACTCCGACTTTTGTGCTCGTCGGTATGCCAATTCTGTAAAATTCATCTAAAATCCTCCTTGATTAACTCAAGAAAGAAACGATGGCGTCAACCATCGGCCCTCCCAATCGTGAGAGGGGCTTGTCATCTTCGCGTTGTTCGAAGTTATCCATGATCTCTTCCTCGAAGACGGGGTTACCATCTTCGTCGCGAGAGTATTCATGAGCCAACGAGTGTGCGGCGACTAGTCCCATTTCTTCGTTGAAGAATAGGGTTAGGACGTTAACGATTTCCCCTCGGTTTGGATCGTCCGAAGGACGGTCATACTTTTCAGGTTCTTTCGAAGTCCAGGCGTCAGCGATGATGGAAATGAATTTTGCTTCCATCACGCGAGCGCTCATTCCAATCGTCATCCACCACATAGGCTTGTCATTCATGAACGGAACGGGAATGACTACGGAAGCATTTTCCTCGTCAAAGTCCCCTCTCATGGTTTCTTCAATCAACTCTTCTTTCGATGTTTCATACTCGGCAATCATTTCTCCGGTTTCCCCGTCAAAAGACATGGCGGGACCGACAATATCGCCTGGCATGAAAGCAACGCTTGGGATTTTGCGAGAAGCGATAAGTGCGATGTTGGGATTCAATCCGTCCATCACTTGCTCCTTAGCCATCCCCAAGGACATTCGTGCGAATGCCTTGCCTTGCTCAAAAAACTGATTCGTATTTTCACTCATCTAAGGCGGGAAATCTGCGCAGGCTTTGCAAACCACACGCCCTCCCTCGTTTGACCATACTTTACGACGCTTTCCGCAAACGGAACAAACGTCAACATAAATCATACTCATCTAAGTCATTGGATTTCAAACCGGGTAGTCAAAGATAAAGTCCTTGTCGCTTAAAGACCAATATTGACGCGAACCACTACGATAGACTTCGTAGTATTGTTCACCAACAATCGAGCGAATCGCGGCTCCTTTCTTAGCAGTAAGGCGTTTCTTTACTTCTTCAAGACTTTGTTCGTTACTTTTGACTTTGAAGATTTCATCTAACGGTTTCCCATACAAGAAACTCATCATACCTTCAGCATTCCATCCTCTAGGCATTCCATAATCCAAGTCATGGGCTTTCCTGAATTCTTCTTCGGTTTTGACTCTCCAAATTTTGTCGCGAGGAATAACTTCCTCGACTTTTTCAAAGGTTTCTCCACAGTAAAATGGATCTTCACTCATCTATAAAAAAAAGGTCATCACCCGCGACTCATCATTACTAATAGCCGCGCGGCGATGACCTTTGTAGCGTTACAATCGTTGCAACATCGGCCATCATTAAGTGGTTGGGCATTATTGCCCCATCCGTCATATTGATCGCCACATATCGAGCAAATCTTCGGAGTTTCCTCCGTTTCTTTGCCTGAATAAAACGGGTCTTCGACCATCTAAGAAAGGACGACCTCAAAGGTTGTCCAATTCAATTTGAACATCTTCGCCGGAATCTTCCAACTTGATGTTCAGTTTGTTGTAGGTGCGTCCAGACTTCTCCGAAGTCTGTTGCGTGCGGGCGAAGGAAACCTTGAGAGGAAGGTCGTGACCTTCGCTCTTGCAACGCTCAATGAAAGCGTTGAAGTGGTTTTCCTCATATCCGCCGACCCACATGACGACTTTTTCACCCTCGGGCGAAGTCATGTTGAGAGCAGTTGAAGGACCATATTGACCCTCTTCGCGACGGTTAAATCGCTCAAGGATATAGTTACGGTAAAGCACGTTACGGTCCGCCTTCAAGGTTTCACGTTGTTCGTATTCGCCGCTTCCATGCGTGGTCTTTTCCTGTTCTCGGACTTCTGCGAGGAAGTCGTCCAAAGATGTTTGGGTATCGTCTGCTGACATAATATTTACCTCCTAAAATGAACCATCCAAGTCGGCACTATAAAGGTAGTGCAGGCTCGCAGTATCACGTTTTTTATGACCATTATAGGTCAATCTCGCGTCATCCTTTCCGCCGCTACGGCAAGAAAGAACAACACACCTAAGATGAATAATACTCCTAGGTAGTTTCCCATCTAAATTCCCCTAGAGGGGAAGAATATTTTAGAGTATTCAAGCCTCATCCGGAACACAATCCGGACCAGGCGTAATATCGGTAACACGGGAAGTAAGCCGTAGCATTTCGTCGGCGGTCCAAGCGAACCGTCCGTCCCAATCTTCTCCTTGCTCCACCAAGATATCTCCACAGGTCCAGACGATTGACTGGCCGACCAAAATGGGGTTATCTCGATTCAATACTCGATATGCTGCGATTTCGTTAATCGCTTTTGAAGCGCTACGAATAAACATACCAGGAACATCGCGCATCTCCATTTCTTGGAGATCATAATGCACTCGCATCCCGACCGTATACACCCAAAAGAGTCCCGTGGACAAGTCGTCCTCGTTTACTTCAGGGGTCATGATCAAGGTTATGTTTTCACGCACTTCGCGCTCCATATTTTCAAAATCTGATTCGCTGATTTCGCTCATCTAAGTGGAGAGGGGTCATGGTATAGAGTCCACCTGCAAACCAGCGGAAGTTGGGGAGCAACCTCCACTCTCTATTTTTGACCACACTCTCCTAAGTGGGATTACTGTGAATCCCCATTCAAATACTGACGAATCTTTTCGATATCGTCAGTGATAGATTGCATACGATATGCTCCAGCCGGAGGCTTTAGCCCGGTATAGGGACAATCGAAAGTATTCTTTCCGATTTTCCCGTCGCCCGTTAGCCAATCCTCCCGGAAAGGAACAAAGTCGCCCTCGAAAGGACGATCAGTATCGCAATAGCCATCTTCATGAGCAGGGTTTTTGCATCCCACAATTCGGCATGGCTCACGCACACGCCTCAGTTGATTCATTAGTTGTAGGTGGCGTTCGCAGTATTGCTTCGCATACCTCGCTTGTCCACCACGCGACAACCTTTCGCCACAATCAGCGGCGATGCAAACCCTTAGTCCAGAAGTTTTCTTCTTAACCATCTAAAGTCGCCTCAGAATTCACTGAGGCCACGGGATGCTATGACTTCTTGCCCAGGCCGGATGCTCGACACCAAGGTCGGGATCATAGCCGGGGACGTTTGAGCCATATGGGAGCATACAAGTCTCCCCAAGGTCGTTGTTGAAAAGAACCCACCCATCCTCGATGAGGATAGGGATAAGCATTTCAAACCAACCTTCCGGAACGTAGTCTAGTTCAACCTTGACGTGATTCCACAAATCGAGCGGCGTAACACGAAGCGCGTTGCGATTCTTGACTTTTTCAAGAGTCTGCAAAACGTAGTTTTCGCACGCATTCACAATGAATGCTCGATTCAAATCGTCTTCACGAAGGCCACCATCGTAGGCGCTATACTTAGCGCCAAGCGACCGATGTTCCGAAACTGCTAACTCAGCAGCCGTCATAACATCCTTACCGGACCAGGAATCACTGATTTTACCTGGTTCGACAAATGTTACTTGCTCCCCTGTAGCCTCTTGGTGCAAATGCACCTGGTAATACAGGAAAGACTTCGCGTATGCTCGCTCACCCTCGTCGGAGGGAAGAGCCTTGTTCAACTTGGCAGTAGCCTTCTTGCTATCTTGGATAAATTCCTCAACAGCAGCGCTAACTTTCTCGTTAATTTGGCCCATGCGGTCCAAGCGGACCTCTTTCGGCAAACGCTTTCCGAAAGCACCAATCAATCCGATAGGCACTCCGTTTTCATCAAAATTCCAATCATAATTGGGATCCATCTAAAATGAGATTAGTTCTCTTCTTCCCGTGCCGCATTTTCAGCGGCCAAGCCACGATGACTTTCGTTAATGCACGAAGCCGAAGGATACATTCCAGGCATACAAGAGCAAGTCATTACTTCCTCTTCATCCTCTTCATCCTCCGTTTTCTCGACATGCATAATCGGGATATATTGCGCGTTTTGAATGGCGCGCTTGATAAGAACCATTTCCATCATGTGTCGCTTACACCAAACGTAAGCCACGGTAGGCGACCCGCAATATACGCACGAGTCGTCCTGGCTAACGCTTCCTTGTAGTCGGCATCTGGAATCAATAATTCTAATTTTTAGATCACTCATCTGTGAGAGCAAACATGAGCACTCCCGTTTTGAAATTCTAGGCGGTTTACCGCCGCGCCGCGACCTCCCGTTTCAAAACGGGAGTCATTTTGCCGACGGTTTGAATTACCATCTTTTCCGCGTGCCATCGCATATGCGTTCGACAAGTTTGGAAGAAATTTTAGGTAAGTCGTCCTAGAAGTTCCAAAACGAAGTTTCACCAGCACGCTTATGTATAATGGACCATTCCCTGGTAACATGTCAACTAAACATGTAGCCGAGATTGGTGCGTTTACACAAACTGCTTTTGGTGAGGGTGTTTCGTTGAATAACCACGCGTCCGGAACTAATCCACAGCGTTTGACTACATCTTTGTCAGATTCGACGTGTTTTATTCCGCAAGGAACTAATCATTTCACAATGTCTGTGACTGAAATCCTGTTTTCGTAATATCATTGTAATCAATATCAGGTCCCCTAACTTGTATGGTAGGAGATACCATTCGTAATCGAACCCGAAAAGAACATCGATTCATCAATAAATCTTCGACGTCCTTCGAAGGAAGTTCGTCGATGATTAATTCTTCTTGGGAATATTATGAATCCGATTTTACGCACCAACATTAGGTGCGTCCAAACAGGAGAATAAGGCTGTCGCCTTCGTCTGTCTTAGTTATTCGACCGAGCACCGTTGTTGGTGCGATCGTCATAGGGCACTTGCCCTCAGATTGTTTTACTCTCTAAGTATTCAAGACTCATCCCAGGCTTGAATAACATCGTCATTTGCGACGACGGGATTTGATTCCATGTGAGGAACGACGCGGTTATCGTGGACGATAACATCGCCCGAAAACATAACCTCCATCGTATCGTGCATCATATTGTGGACACACTCTAGCGTGTGTTCCATCTTACGGACACTTATCATTTGAAAAATCCCAAAACAAAATAGCCCAATAATAAGGGCATAGATGATACCTTCCTCTAGCATCTAAGTATGGCTTGGCTCAAGCGTTATCATCTTGGAAGTCAGAAACACGGTCCATTTCTTGCTTGAGCCGGAAAACCTGCTCAAGTGCATTCACCGTTTGCGCGTAGCGCTGGACATTTATATGAATTCGATGAAGCCACAAGAATGCGGTCACCTCTTTCACTAGGTCTTCCAATCGCTCTTTAAGCGCGTCTTCGTCTCCCTCGAAGTTTCCGATAAAATCGGATGCAAGGGGGCCTTCAACGATCATTTGGGTGAGTTCCTCGGACATTTTGCCGAGTAACCCTTCTTTACTCGTATCACCCTCCTTTTCAATCATGTCGTAAACAAGACGCAAATCTCTAGCGATTCGATCATTGTCAACTGCTGCCATGATAGTAGCCAAAACCACTTCCTTTGGATTTTCTCCATCCATCTAAATATGAGTTGCTTCATTCATCTTCCGGTAGTCTAGATTGTAGGGTTTCAAGTAAGCCCTGGACTTGTTCTAGTCCTTCCACGAGTTCATCATACTCCTTTTGCAATCGCTTAACGTAAACGGCTGCGTCAAGAAGTTCCTCTAAAAGGTGCTGAAGCCATTCGCGTGTGTTCAAATCTCCGCGCTCCATCGTAACCCCATACTTGTTGAGGCCACGCTCGGCACGCGCTTGGATTTCTTCACAAACTTCGTCTTCAATTTTACTCATCTAGGTGAAGAGGGGTCATGGCATAGATGCACTATGGAGAAATTACACAACTAAATTAGTCGGTCATTTCTATTTTTTGACCACACTCTTCTAAATTAGGACCAACTTAGTCGTGAAATTCAAACACGACGTTTATTCCTCTCGAAGTAACCTCGATATTGGTAACCTCTCCAAACATATTTTCGATATATGCTAGAGCAGTATGTCCGATATACGGAATAGCCTCTCTTAGTTTCGTTTGAACGATACGGGAAACGGTTTCATAAAATGAACTTTCAAACCATTCCGTATTCAGTAATTCAACAAAAATTTCCAAGTAAGGCTCATAGAACCAATCTTTGGCTCCGAGATACGAGTAATCTTCGTCTGCATAGAAATGCAAACGAATTTGCTCAGTTAGTTCCTCCAATGTTTCGGGATATCCGAATGCTTCGAGCATTCGAATGTTCACGTCGGATTGCTCCGCAGCATCATCATCGTGACGGGCACGGGTGTCAAGAACGTCGAAAACGAAGTTTCGATCTTTCAACTTCTCCGTGCCAGACTTATCGATGATAGTCTGGTAAGCATCCTCGATTTCGGAATAGTCACCATGAACGAAAGGAGGTTCAATAATTCCCTCCAATTCGCGGTCGTGAAACCAGGTGGACATTCCGTCGTGAATGGCTGACAAATAGTAGCCCATAACCGAACCAAGTTGTCCGGTGTCTTCTTCAGTAAACTCATCCCAACTGATGAAAATAGATTTTGGGACCGTCACATTGACGGCCACTTCTTTGCTGATAATCTCACTCATCTAAGGGGCCAACATTGTTGACCTTATATGAAGGCTCAAGCCCTCACTTTTTCTTGAAGCGATACTTGTCGCGAAGTCCATGAAGTTCCTGTGACTTCATGGAAAGCGACTTGAGGCTTCGCTCGAAGCCGAAGCGTTGCTGGAACGCTTTGGCGATCTCTTTGGATACCGAAGTAGGGGCACGCCCCTTCATCGCATCCAAGAGCCACGATTCTTGCGAAGGCGTCCATTTTGTGAACGTTCGCGGCTTCGTGCTGCGCTTCTTTCTTTCGCTCTTTGCAGGCTCGGCCTTTGCAGGCTCAGCCTTGTTTTTTTCGGACATTTTCTCGGCTCGCTTAGCGGCTCGAACCGCGCGGGCGTGAGCCATACGATCACGCTTCGCACGGAGTTGCTCCGCTCGCTTTTGCGCCGCCTCCTTGTTGGCCGTTCGCACTTCCACATTCACGGAAGGCTTCTTGGCCTGGGAGGGTTGCGTCCCTTTCAAAATGGCGATCACCTCATCAACGGTGATCTCAATGGTAGCAGTAATTTTCACTTTACTCTCTCCTAAGCGGGTTAACTGAACCCTACCCCATTATCGGAGTTTAGAAGGAAATCGGCTAGACTAGCATAGAATACGAGTTGTTCGTCCGATATAATCCGGACCGGCTCGTCACTCATGATTCCGACCGCTACTTTTAGGTAGCCTCCGAAATTCTTTGTTTGCTTCACAGTCGCCTTTCCATTCCAATCGACAAAGGGCTTTAGCCACTCTAGAGAAGCGTGCTCTTGTAGCATCGCTGTAATCTCCGATGTGGCTTGAATGACGCTTAGAACATTATCATCCGTTACTTCCATTTTCGAATCATCCCCGAAATCATCATCCATACGGGATGAATCTAGTTGGAAGATGCGGGACAAAGTTTCCTTAGCATCAACAATCCCGGCACCAAAAAGTGCCAAAATCCTCGCACGGTTAAGTGCGAAGTAATTCAATTCATATCGGTTGAGGTCGCCGGCGTCGTAGTCAATTTCACCGTTCATCTCAGGGATAATATGCCCCTCGATTACCGGATATTCTGGCTTCAATGCGTCACCGTCGACTCCCAACCTCACAAGTTGGTTACTCATCTAAATCAGTTGAGAGGGTCACGAATGCCCTCTTCTCCACAAACCCAACGGAGCGTCTTGATAACGCCCTCCAAGGCTTTGTGATTGCGAGCGGCCTCTTTCATACCGTCTTGGTCCCGGTGCTCTTTGCACTCGTTGTAAAAGATGCGCCAGCCTTGCTGGCGCTCTTCCGCTCGCTGAATCATTTCTTCAATTTCAACCCAACTTCGGTCATAGGTAAACACATTACCACCTTGACTCGCCGCAGGGATATCCATATTTGAACTCATCTATAGGTGAAGAGGGGTCATGGCATAGGTGCTCTATGCCCGCTCCAGGCCGATTAGAGCATGAGAACCATGAATCGTTTTCTGGCCTATTTTTTGACCACACTCTTCTAAACACGACCTAGATTTGGTCGTAAATTTCTTGGCTTAACGCCTCTAATTTGAAAACAGGACAGCACGGGTCACCGTGTTTGTAAACCAAGACATGACCGAGAGTATCCATTTTTGGCTTAGTCTCGATTGCAACTGCGTAGTCATCATATTTCGGGTGCGTATATACAAGAAGCATAACGCCGAAAGCATGACAATGACCAGGCTTGCAAGTCAAATGGTCTTCAATGTCCATTTCAATTCCTTTCGCAGTGAAAAACTTCACCGGATCGTCCAAAAGTTCCGCAGCGATTTCCGACATTACCTTCAATGTTTCAGGTAATTCGGGTTTCGCTTCTTCAAACGGGTTCTTCATCTAGGTGAAGAGGGGTCACGGCATAGGTGCCTAGTGACAAAATGTAGGCGATACATCCTATTTTTTGACCACACTCTTCTAAAATGCTCACAGTTTTACCGTGAGATCGGGCAACGATTGGTCCATCAACGCGCCTTCGTTGGCGTATTCGTCGGCCATATCATTCCATTTGTTTTCCGAATGTGCGCGAACATGCGCCCATGTGAAATTGTATCCTTGTTCCTGGCGTCGCTGCCATTCTTTTCGGATCATCTTCACTAACGTTTTGTTCGCCTTCGGTTTCCAACTCCCGTTTGCAAGCATACCTGCATATTGGGAGTCGCCGTAAATTGTAATTTCGTCTTCCGTTGAGGCCACATTAGCCATCTCCACAAGTGCGTGGAAAATCGCTGAGAGTTCAGCCGTGTTGTTAGAACCAACTTCTGCACCGATATAACCGATGTATGTTGGATCTGTAAGCACAGGGCCGTATCTTGCGAGTATAGCATTCCCGCCTTCATGCGGGACCACGTCTTGCACTACCACTAGACCCCAACCTGCGGGATTATCTGCGGTAGCGACATTAATTGGCGCGGAGCCATCAACGTAAATTCCAATTTTACTCATCTAAGATCTTCAATCCTCATCTTCGATTAAGACTTTCTCCGTATCGATAATAGTCATTTCTTCAGAAAGAGTCCACCAACCGACACTAATGGAGTCGGTAGGCATTTTTCCGCTATAAACCACATCATCCTTAATGTATAAGAATTGGTATTCCGTAAAACTGACGGTATCAGAAATTTTCTTTCCTAATAGTGGGTCCATACTGTGATTCCACCCACTAGGCACATCATAGATTATTTCGTCATCACCAGGGGGCATTTCATCATGAGTTTTGAAACGTCTAAAAGTTTGAGTTCGGTAACGCTTAGGAGGAACAAACGGACCTTTTCCGTCGCGTCCTGTAGCAATTACTTCCTCACCACAATAGAACAAATCTTCCATCTAGGTGAAGAGTGGGACATGGCATAGGTGCCCACCCAGAGAAGATATCTTCCCTATTTTTTGTCCCACTCTTCTAAAATTCACAATTCGTCTTCGACGATACGATCGATTGCTTTCAATAGGCCATTATGAACCGACTTTATTTCATCTAAAGCGGTTTCAATGGCTTGCATTTGCTTTTCGACGTATTCTAAACGTCCGCGCATGGCTTTCATCGAGGCCACGGCTAGCGAATTGTCATTACGTTTGGGCTTGACGAAGCCAGGGAGAAATCGTTTCATTCTTCCTCGCCCCATTCAAACTCCAATTCTTCTTGAAGAGCCGTTTTCAACTCTTCACTCAAGCGCCCGTCAACTCCCGGCCATCCAGGGCCAGGATAATTGTATTCGCGCTTTTTAGTCAGATATAAGAAGTCAACTTGCTTTACGAAGGCGAAGTCGGGATGAACCCACTCCGCTTTATCGCATGGATCACAAATGAGTTCGGTGTTAAACCAACTCATCGTGTGCCAAACGGATTCTTCGCCGCAACGCTGACATTTTCCTTCCCACGCCTCGGCTTGCTGCCAAGGATTGTGATTATTTTCACTCATCTAGGTGAAGAGGGGTCATGGCATAGTTGCACACCAAGCGCCACCCGGAACGGGAGGACTATTTTTTGACCACACTCTTCTAAAATTCAGCCGACAGGTTCGTCAGGCGAATAACCGATGATGTTACCATCGTCGTCGTAATCTAAGTCGTCCCAAGATATGATCTTGCAGACTCTTAGCGTCTTTCCGTGAACGGTTCCAGGTAGTCGAATAATTCGGCGTGGGTCAGGAGTAACGTCGTAGTCAATCAACACGCCCGCCTTGCGGACAGCATCGACCAAATTCGTTTTCAATTCCTTTTCCACGTCTTGCTTTTCTTCCGGACGTCCGTAGCGCAACTTCATGTATTCTTGCGCTTCACCGTCTAGATTTTCGATAACCCGGCTCATTCTCCATTCCCGGTCAATCAAGTGGAATCCTTTTCCACCTGAAAATACGATAGTTAGTTCATCTCTAGGGGATATACACATACTAGGAGTTAGTGTTGAATCAACAATAGGTAGTTGATCCGCTAGCATTCCTAGAGTCTTAGCCCCCTCGTTGTAATCGGCGTTACAATAATCCACATCGAAATACAATTCCTGCCAAAGAAAGCAGTTATGGTAGGTCTTCATCTTGAATGACCAACCCTTGTCCTTGAATTTCTTACGACCCTTTCTTCCGTAGGGGTCTGGACCGATACCTTGAGGATTCAGCCACGCACTCGTCGTATAGTAAACGTGTAGCGGGGCTAGTTTTCGTAACCATCCCAAGAGAGTTGCTTTATCTTTCATGTTATCCTTGATAACACGAACGACAACTCGTCCTTGTCGATCATCCCAAACGAAGAAACGAAATTGTCGCCAACCTGGTTTGGTCGGCAACCAAAGGTCTTCTTCGGAAATACCGTTGTAGTATTTTCGAATTTTCTTGACCTTCAAACGCATTCTTAGTTTGTTCAATCTGCGATAAAGTGGTAATTGGTTTGCGGAGTCGCTAATCGCTTTCCGCACCGTTTTCATCACTTGAGCGCCCCTCGAATAGTCGGGGCAATCGCAATCGTTTACGCCCTTTCGGTCGCAAGCGGGATGGTGAATCTTCGGGTAGCGACCCGACATAATCTCAACACACCTCTCCGGATTACGGAAAAGCGAGTTCAAATCGGTGTCGTGGTGCTCACACAGGTATTCACCTGGCGGCGTTGTAAGTTTGCAACGCTTACCATCGGGCTTTACGCCCTTACATCTTGTTTCTGATGTTTGGTAACTCATCTGGTGAGGAAAGGCATCAATGCGGAAACCAAGGCGCAAAGCGCCTGGCGTAGCCCATCTTCGTAAAGTGATCTATCATTCCGCCTGGGATGATAGATCAGGTTTAACGATCATTCGATCACGTCCCGTAGGGTGATGATCCCCAAGAGTAGCAAAAGTGGTCTTTGACCACGTCCCGTAGGGTTTGCTACTTAGGTGGATCCTCAAGTGATCTTCGATCGTGTGCAAAGTGGTTTCCGCAGCCCCGACGTAGTTGGGGTTCGTCACAGGGGATAAGCCCCCTCAGTTATACTCATTCCTCTAAGACTCACTCAGGAGGCTGGTATTCAGCCTCGACAAAGTGAATGTCGTTAATTTTCTTGAATGCTCTTTTGGCGTCCGGGTATCCCCAAACGCCTCCGATTTTGAGCACTCGGAAAACTTCGTTTAACCAACGCTTGTTGGTTTCAAATTGATAATCGAGCAACTTACCATTCCATAAATCGTAAGCCAACTCATCAGGTGTGAATAAATCACTCTCCATCTGTGAAGAGAAAAACAGCGTGCCGCGTGCGCGAAGGGATGTGAAGTTTCACATAAAGAATTATCAAGTATTTCGTCTAACGTAGTGGTAACTTGGGAACTCCACAGTTTCCAAGTTAAGATGAAATGAGCGATAATTCTAGCCCCGGTTTGAAGGTCCGCTATGTGCTCAGCCGAGGTGGCTCTATGAGCATCGTAAGGACCAAAAATTCTGGACCTCGGTCCAGAAAGGGAGCGTTTATGTGAAAGTTCACAGCCAACGCGCGCGTGTTTAGAGTTGTTTCGCGAATGCGTTCAACTCGTTGTTTATCTAGCCGTGAATGGCTTAGGGCACACGTCATCGCTTTCGCTCAGTCGCTTTACTCTTCTAGGGAGGGCGGTATTCAAAACAATACCAGGCAAATCGGCCAAATGGGTCGACCTCCTTAGCCTAAAGTCATGAATATTATCGAAAACTGATCATTTTCTCTAATTTCAATCATGAAGGCATTATTTATTTGATGCTCCCAAATGGGAGTTTACTCATCTGCGAAAGAGAACATGACACCCACTAGCGTAGCGTGTCGATCCTAGCAGCCATGCTGGCAGCATCTTATTCGAGGGAAGAATACGAAATATTTCGAGTGAATTTTGGAAATATCGAGCGACTTACAATTTTTTAGTCATCATCTGACAAGCCTTCGTTAGAACGCGGTATCGCGCTCTAGTCTATTTCTTTAGAAATAGGCTTTTGTCAGGCTGGCTTATCAAATGATGATCTCAAAAATTGTAAGTAGCGATGATGTTTCGGAAATTCGCGAAGGAATATTTCGTATTGTTTTCGAGAATAAGATGATGCGAATCGTCCGCGCTACAAGCGTGCGGGGTGAATACGTCACAGGACAAATCGTCCTCAGTTTCGTTTACTCTTTCTATGGAGAGTGAAAATAGGCTCGCGCTATCTTCGCTCAGCCGGCAACCTCGGCGGTCTTCTTGCGTGGATCGAAGATGACGTGGTGGAAATGAAATTTCCACTGTCCTTCTAAGGCCGAATGGCCTTATAGTCAGACTTTTCCAGGTCATCTTGGATCTGGCAAGAAGCGCGTCCGATGTTGTGGGCGCTCTATGTGCATCTCGAACGGTGACCCAGCCGCGTTTCGCCGTATGGCGGAACTAAGGCGGGGGTCACTTCGACATGCACTTGCTATCGGCGGTGGCCGAGCGAACGGAACACATTGATAGCGAGATTGTTCCGGCGTGTATGCACGCGACGACTTTAACGAAGGCGTATGCCGCTTCTAAATTGTAGCATAGTAACCGTTAGGCGCAATACTATTTAGAATCGTTAAGAGTCGATGGGGTGCATACTTGCGGGAACTATCTCTCTATCAACGTGTTCCGTGATGCGAGATCGTCATAGGCTTTCGCCTCAGAATATTTACTCTCCTAAAGGGTAGCGAAAATATTCGCTACCGACACCAAAAAGGTTGGTATCTTTGTCCGTAAGAAGCGAACAAATAGTTCACTCCTTCGACTCTTCGGGTTTGTCAGACGCGCTAGGCATCTCGTCCTCGGGACAAAGATCGCCATGCTGCTCGGCAAGAGCCATCAAGTCCGCATAGTAACTATCGTCACGCGGTTGACGACCAAAGGCAGGAGCGCGGGGGAACTTCTTCAAGCGGACACCCTTCTCACGAAGGCTGCACGCCCGAGCGTTCACCGAAGCACGCTTAAGGTTCAATTCCTTAGCGACTTCGTCAGCGCTGCTGGCCTTTTGCCAGGTCATAACAAACTTAGAATCGGGGACGATTTTACGGGATTCGGTCTTGACCTCTTCACTCATATTTTTCACCTCTTTTCTTTGGTTTGTTCCCCGTTCAAAGTAGGGGATATCTAAGATGCCGATTTGGATTCAATCGTCCAAGGACATAAGACCGCGCAGGCGCGCGGTAACGGAGTCGCTGGCTTCACCAATGACTCCGAGTCGTCCCTCGAATTCAGTAGCGATATCCGAAAAAGGATCAGTAGGGATATCAATATCGCCTACTAGTGCAGATAGATTAGATAGTCTATCCTTCAAATCCGATTTCTCGGTGTCCAGCGCATTCAACTTATCATCGAATGCTTCCACCTTGTCCTCATTGAAATTCTTTGCAACGTTCAGGAGTTTCTCCTGGAACTCAGCAATTTCCAATGAAAGAGCGTTTTGGATATCATCTCGGATGTATCCTAGTTGTCGCTCGTTGTCGATATAACCCATAATCCGTAGGTTCGTTCGCTGACGGAACCACTTTCGCGGTTGCCCGTCTGCGTCGAGCCACGTCTCCGCGCTACGAGAGCCGGAGAGTGCATTTGCGTTGCCGTAATACTCCAACAATCGGGAGTAGTTGTTGAGGGTTTCAAGGTGAGCATGGTCATCCGTATAAGACGGAATAAACCAAGCACCCGAACCACTCTTGAACGGCAAGCCACCGAGACTAATGAGGGTGGACCTCACGTCGTTTCGGAGCATCGTTGAATCGATGCTAGTTGCGATGTTAATGAATTCGTCAAGGACCATCGACTGTAGCCGCACGAGTAGCGCGGGGTCATCGATAACTTGGTCCTCCCAATAAGTTTCCATCGTAACACAAGAACGAAGTTGCGCCATATCAGGGGCCTCAACATCTTCCTCCCAAAAGGAGCGTCGATATTGGTCAATGATACTGTTTGGATCAACTCCCTCGGGCGGGTCGAACGAGATGCGGAATAGATTTTGCACCGAACGGTGGCGACGTCCGCGAGAACGTCCCGATAGTTCGATGCTAACCGCATATTCGCTTCCTCGCTTGAGGGGTTTCACAATCACCTTGCGCTGGACCGCTCCGTCCCACCCTTCGAGAGTATCGAGGGTCGGGACAGTCGTGTCCTGCAAGATATCCTTTGACTTAGCAAAGGCGTCCTGTGGCTTTCGTGGGCTGGGAACATAATTCTCCCCAAGCCCATACTCTTGTGCTTGCGATGCAAAGACACCGTAATTCATTCGGCCATTCACAATCGAATAGAGTGCGAGGTGGCCTTTTACGGCGACATTGATATCGCCTTCAATAACAAAACCTTCTGATTCGTTTTCACTCATCTAAGATCATAGGCGTGGGACTGTGACGTGCCAGGTTCCTTTAATCGGTCCCTCGCGCCACAATACCTTCTGGCCTAGTGATTCGGCGGTAATACGATACCACCCGTTTTGCATTTCACGGACTTCCGTGACTTTGAAACTACTTCCTTTAAGTCGAGCGCTATAAGCATCTTCCGACAAATGAAGCATTTTGAGGAATTCACCTCTTGTATACTTCTTGTCAACTTCTGCGTCCAACTTTTTACGCATATGCTTTTTTCGCGCTGCGTAATCGAATTTTGGTTGCGGTTTCTTTTCCGGTTTAGACGCCGTTTTTGGTTTCGGTTTCGGCTTTGGCTCCGCCACTTTTGGCTCAGCCTTCGGCTTTTCGACTTTGACTTCGTGAGAAGCCAAGTGGACGTCTAATCCGGCTTGTGTGAAAAATTCTCTTGGGCATCCCTCATGGGGACACCTGTATTTGTCTTCACTCATCTAATGGAAAGCACGCATGGCTGTAGGCGGCTCTAATGCACAAAAGGAACCTACTTTTTGCGTAACTCTCCTAAGCGGCCTATCGGCCTCATTCTTCCTCAACAATTCCCGCATGGGCGGAAAGTCTGAGGTTAACATTTTCTGTAACGAACGGTTCTAGCGCACGGAAAACAACTTGTGCTTCCTCTAGCGTGTTGCAGGAATATCCAACATCATATGCTCGGATGTATGCTTTTCGCTTGCGCCCCTTTCCAGGCTTAAACAAAGACCGGATGGTTAGTTTACCATAGCCCAATGCGGTCCCGTGTCCGTTCCAAAATTCGCTAATATGCTCAGGGAAAGACTCTTCCCAAGCACCTAGCAAATATTGGTCGACAACATCGGTGTCGCGTTCTTCTGGCATAAATTCGCGTTCAATACTGACGTAGTAGTTTTTACTCATCTAGGTGGAGAGCACGCATGGCCGTGGGCGCTCTATGATTTCACAGTCCCCACATTTTGTGTAACTCTCCTAAGCACATTGTAATCATTCGATACGATCCAAAAGTGAATCGTCACGACTTACAATGCCTAAATCAATGTCAACTTGGGTTCCGACACGGTGAGAATTAAATTCTTCCTCCGTGACTTCTTCAAGGTCGATATCCATCACCGTCAAGAAGTCATAACGATTAACGTCGACTTCCATTCGGTAGTTTCGAAGTGCTGTTAGGATAAACAAGCGTCGATGGTAAATCGACTCTTTTGGGCGGTAGTTGGCAGTAACCACATAAATTCCGCTCTCAAAATCCTTCGCTGTCCTCAAGTGGTGAAGCGCACATTTTGTCGGGATAGTGACTAGGATTAGTCGCTGATCCGCGTCCGCTGCATCGAAAAGTGTGTCCGTTGCAACGATCTTGTTTGCTTCTCCATAACGGGTGAATTCTAGTTCACCGTAGCGCACGGTATCGTCAGTCGACTTAAAGTGACTGACGGCCTTACGCTTAATCTCAGGAAAGGTAAATTCTTCCTCTTGAATGCTCATAGCGGCATTCAATTCTTCGATAGTGATATCTTCTTTGCCCCATAGTTGGGCATTGAGTCCTCTTAGTTGCATGGCCGTGATTACACATTCTTGCTCTTCACGGTTTCTAGTTGCATTCAAACTACATCTCGCAGGGGTTCTTCGCGTTCCAGGAGTTTCACTCCGGAATGTATGAACCTCAGTGCGCTCATTCGCGAGTGGACCAATACAAATGGTCCCATCTTGATATTCGACATTACTAGGACTCAACCACTCATCGCCCTCGACAACTAAGCCGAAGTGAGCGGTTTGAGTGGATATTGGGTCATTCCTAAGTGTCGCATTAACATCGGCTTCGGTTATACGTTGCCATTGATTGCGTTCATTTCTAGGTAGCACCCATGTTTGGACTGTCCTTTCAACCAAGACGGCGTTGAAAGCCACTTCTTGGAATTGGTAGGTCGTCCGACAAACATAGGCATTTTGACGTCTATAGTAATTGTCGGCTCGCTGCTTGTCGAGAAGATTAATCCCGGCACCGCGATGATATGTAGTAGATCTGGTAGCCCTCGTAGGTGTCCACGAGGAACTCCTAGTCGCTCGGGCGCTAATGAAAGGCTCTAAAAGAAGAGCCTTTCGCCATCCGGCACCTCCATGCGTAGATCTAGTATGAAATCCGGGGTTTGCACTCCGGGTTTCTTCAATTAAACTAAGTAAACTCATCTAAGTTGCGCGGCATTCATGCCTCAATGGGCACTTCGACTTCTTCCGAAGTTCCGTCTGCGCGCACTAGTTTTAGGAACCATTTTGGCGATCCCTTTTTGTTAGGATTGGTGGATTCGTATAGGTGAATCTTGTCACCCTTATTGATGGTGATTGATTCAACCCCGTCGCGAAGTTCGCCCGTGTAATAGGTTTCGGGCTTACCATCTTTTCCGACCCGAGTGGTCGAAGTTCGCTTCCACAGTCCTGTAATGTGTTCAAAATTTGTTTTCTTTTTGGACATATTTTTTACCTCCTAAAAGGGCTTAGAAGAATCTAAACCCACAAAATTGCGTTAGGGCTTTTGCGGCCCACATACTAATTTGACACCTTCTAGCCGCAGGGCTAAAGAAGGCATCGTGATAGATAATGACGTCATCCACGATTGTTATACCGTATTGTTCGAGAATACTCTCCAAATATCGGGACTTGTGTCCTCGGAATACTTTCACCAAACATGCGTCGACCATTTCACCGGAGTCGGTTAGGGTAGCCATGTAAGCGATGTATTCTTCATTTCGATATAGGAAATTGAATTCCGCGTCCCCGAATGATTCGACGAATTCGACGAATCGGGACGGTGGGTTCGATATAAACTCAAGTGGAGACTCGATTTTGGGGACGACACTTTTCAAGCGAGGGGCCAAAGGCGAAGCCTTTGGCTCATCTTCCTCACCGATTTGTCGCAATCGATCGAGCCATTCTGTCAAATCGCTCACCCCTGGATTGCCGATTCAATCATATTGCAAGTGTTTACAACATGAACGACGGCGTCTTCTTTCCAGAGATGCGGCGAAAAAGTTACACCTCTAACGGTGCGATTTCGCAATTTATTGACAACAATCTTTGCAGCATCCTTGTCGGTTTGCGTCATCAATCGAGCAAACTTAGGGCGGAAAGCGAAGTGGTTTTTTCGCTGGTCAGCGAACAAACAACTTTCGTAAATCCAATCTCCTTCTGCTCGATTTGCACAAAGTCCTTCATCGATATTGGTCATCACAATTGAAAGACCGTCGATAAATTTCCGACCGTATGCGCTTGCATCTGAATCCGGACCGTGATATGCATCACGGAACCTTTGCATCATTTCTAAAACTGTTTTCATCTAAGTAGGTTAACCCTTCAGACCAGGTCCGAAGGATCAATGTTCACGCTCGAAAGGACGTGCTTGAGCCGCTCAGAAATCGCGTCACTAGCGACGAGTTTCTCCAACTCGTCGTTAATTGCGGCCTTCTGTTGCTCAATCGCACGCATCTTGTCGATGACTTCTTGCGCGGAACTAGCGCTGTCTTTCATCAGCATATCAAGGGCGATATTGACTCGCTCCTTGTATCCGGTAAAGACCATTTCGTTGTTCCATCGGTATTCCAAGAAGCGCATGTAGTGTGAACTACGTCCGCTGAAATACCACGCACTAAGCGATCGCTTGTCCGAGTTAATGAACGTATCATTGAAATCGAATTTGCTTGCCAGGTGGTTCTCCTGGTAAAAGCGTCGGCAGTCAGCAGGATTCCAGGCTTGAAGCACCGAGGCTTCAACTCCTAGTTCCATAACTGCGACGCGCTTCACCAGAAACATCGCATCATGATCAAACATCATGTCGCTAGGGACGTTCATGTCCCGCTTCACCAGGCCCGAAAAGTTCGGGCAAATTGCAATATCAAGTTTGTAACTCTCAACGGTGGCGTCGAGAGTGGTTGTTTCTTCATCAACCATATTTTAACCTCCTAAATCGGTCATTTGACCGTGTTGTATACATCATAATGGACTTGGTCCACGGCTTCTCCAGCCTGGACTTTCTCCATCAAGAAAGCATTGAACCAATCAGTCACAGTTCCACCCGAAGTGGTGCGACTTCTTGCTGTTTGCTGTCGAACATACGCCTCATTCCATTCTTGGACTTGGGGCGTATCTGTGATCGAAGAATCAACTTCCTCGCTCACTTGCGGTTGTTCCACAGGGATATCTTCCGGCACCTCCGGCTCGGTTTGAACCGGCTGGCGAGCCGCTAATGATATTCTCGAAGTGCTCATTTCCGGATACTCTTCCAGAATTTCGCAACTAACGCTTCGGTTAACGTATCGAAGCATGTAGTCTTCATAGTCGGCTTCAATGACAGGGTAGCCATCTTCGTCGACACCGAATGCCATATTCACGGGAGGAAGATTTCCTCCACGAGTTGATATGAACCTGTTAAACACGTCGGCATAGGAGAAGACGGCTTTGTATACACCGTTTTCAGGGCCTTCGTATTTTGAAACATCCTTTGCTTTTGCAGCATTGGTAAGTTCTAGTGTTACATCACCGACGGCATTTACGCCTTCGGCTAAGCAACTGCTTTCTCCAAAGTATAAAATCAAATCTCCTTGGGGCTTTGACCGCCCAGCCTTCCCGATTAGTTGTCGGGCTTTACTGAACGAGTCAAATTCAATAGATGCGACTTTCTCCGTCGCATATCCTGTATTAGCATCAAATACAATTCCACAGGCAATAGGCTCATAGGTCCCGCCGCTCCGCTGAAGTGGAAGCGGCGAGTGATTTTCTGAAATCGCCGTCCTCAAGCCGGAAGAAAAGTTGTTATCATTTGCAAAAGCATACATGTCCAAGCGCGTAAGGCCGACAATTAGGCCGGCACGCTTAACGCCTGGGACAGCATCGTAATACCTGTCGAAAATTACAGGTTCTCGACAAGTCAAATGTATAACATCATCTTCCAACTCGTCCGAAATTACATCTGGCAATTCCGGTGTATCGAAATGTATTTCCACGGAGTCGTGCGGCTTATTTTCGTTTGTAAACGCAAGCACCGAACGCTCTTTCGTAATACTAAGGGAAACCCTCGCTCTTGCGAAGGAATGTTCCCCTTGAATTTGGCCCATCGCTTTTTGAAAAGCGTCGGCCCCAAAGGGTAGCGGCATATAACCGCAACGATCAGCCAAGATTTGTGGTGTCTTGGCTAGTGAATTAAAACTATCTCTTAGTTCTCTCATCTAAGTGGAAAGCACGCATGGCTGTAGGCGCTCAAGATGTTATTCTTCCTACTTTTTGCGTAACTCTCCTAAGCGCTCAAACTGAGCGGATTTCTTCTTCGAGTGCTTCGATTTCTTCCTCCGCTTCTTCGGGGGACACTTCTAGCACAAACGAGTTTAGACGCATAACGGCGTCTTCGATATTTGCAATACGCGACTCAACGCGATCAGCAATTTGCTGAATTTGCATCAAAATATGCACGATGTTTCTATCATCCATCTAAGAGAGGTTGACCTCAATCCTCCGAATCCGTGGACTCGGTGGTTTCGACTTCCGGAGAAGCCTCGGCCAATTCAGCAGCGACCTGGGCCACGATGGCGTCCATGTCGATATCTGCCGAGCCACCTTCGTTCCAAGGTAGCGTCTTCGGCAACTTGATACCGGCGGCGTGCATCATGTTGACTACGAGAATAACGTCGTTGATATTCTCGACAATCTGCTTGATGTTTTCAAGCCATTCAGTCATCTGCTTTTTTGTTTTCTTGTCTTGCCAGCATTGGGCTTCCATGCCCAATTCGGCTTCCTGGCGTCCCAACTCGTCGAGCATCCACGCATACACATCGGATGCGTTCGGAATCTCGACTTCGAAACCACGAGTGGTCGCGGTTTCGTAGGGTGCGCGGGCACCGATTTCTTCCGCACGACGCTTAGCGATGCTAAGCGCCCACGGATGCTGGTTCAAAATAAGGGCTGCTTTGTTTGGTTTAGCCATAATATAACCTCCTAAAATGCTTTGACTTCAAAAGTCCGTAAGCACAGTTTGACCTGGGAACAGGTCAGGGAATCCTAACATTTCGACCGTCAAATAATGCGCTTCATTTTTCTTAGCGATCTTCGATACACTAATGAGCGCTGACAGGTAGTCTTCCCCAAAGTTTTCTGAAAAAACCATTTCGTGGTTGATGTTACCAATCTCCGTTTCACGGAAGCGGTATCCTTCAACCGTAATGTTTCCTTCATTGTAAATCAATTTAACCAAATTGAATTCCATCTAATGGAAAGCACACATGGCCGTGGGAGGCCAAGGTCTCACACTCCCACATTTTGTGTAACTCTCCTAAAGGCATTCAAAATTAAATGCAGTTGCATTTTGTAGCGTCACAACCAGGAACGCCATTGTCCAAGAATTTCTTGAGTTTGGCGATGTTTGTTGCATCGAATGAATCGGGATTCTCCGGACACTTCCGGACAAATCCCATTGGGTCGATATCCACCATGTATCGTCCTGGGCATTGATTCATACCCAAGCGATTACCAAAGGCAACATCGCCAACTTGATCTTTTCCATTCCCGCCGATCTTGATATACTCGGCGTTTTGCAAAACATTGTTGTAACGCTCCAAAAACTTCTCTTCGCTTCCGTAAAGCGATAGTGGCTTGTAGATCAAGTGCTGGACCGTAATCCCGCCTTGTTCATCATTACGCCACCCTAGAATAGCATCAAAGTCTTCGTCCATATCGTTTGGAGACTCAAACCATTCAAACACCTTCGGTGTCCAAAGAAGATTGATATTGAATGTTTTACCACTTGTGTAAAAGTTTGTTTCACATAGTTCATCATCAATGTCAGAAATAGTTCGAAAAGCATCTCTCCAGGAATCAAATCGCTGATCATCAACCGAGATGGTGATGATATTCGCGATATCCACAAGATCTCTGCTCTCGCTAATCCAATCCCCATCACTATCCAAGAAGGAGTGATGGGTCGCGGTTACATTGATGACTTCGAATCCATGCTGCTTTGCCATACGGGCAAGTTTCACAGTATGTTCGATTGCGCCAGGGAATGGATTCAGGGTCATGGCGAATTCTTTGAATCCGGACCTTACTGCTTCCTCCATAGCGCGGTTCCAATAATAATCATCTTTGGTTGCATCCCGCATTTCACGGGAAACTTCCGAAGTAAGATAACACCCCTCACACTTCAACGAACAGTTGAACGAAGGGGCAATCGATAGTATTTTTCTTTCCATCTAAGGCGCTCAAGGACAGTAGTATTCTGCCTCTCCAATAAGGAGAGAATACCCCACGTCCTCAAGCAAATTCGCGATATACTTCGCTGTTCTGCATTCCGAATCTCCCGAAAGCAGTTTCAAAGTTCGCGACTTCTTGTCAACTTTCATGACAAGATCGTCGGAAGGAACGTGCCAATATTGGCCGTCTTCCAAATTTCCAAGCAAATTGGTTATCCACGTTTGCGGCTTACCCATCATACTCATCTAAGCGTTGGTTAGATTTCAAACCATTCCGTGGCGAATCATTTTGTTCCACAAGTCGTCAAAACTTGGGATTCGCTTTGGTGCAAGAATCATCAACTGCGTGGTGACGCGGCCTTTGTGGTCTTTACACGAACCAGCCATAGCAACGCCGATACCCATCGCAGCACCGAGTTTGGCAAAAGCCTCTCGGACGTCTTGATGTGCGGTCTTCTTGAATTCATCCAACTTTTCATCGTCAGCAAATCGCTTCTCTTGCGAGGCGATTAGGACACTAGAAAACTGACTAGCGAAGTAAACTGCTCCGCTGGTGCTTCCAGAACTGACGTATGAGTGAACCGCTTGCATGATATCGCGCGGCTCGATACCGTCAAATGACGGCTTTTGTGGTGGCTTTTCGGCTTCCTTGCGGGCCTTCTCGGCCTGGAAGTGCATTTGCTTTTCGTATTTTCCAATACGACGAGCGGCAGACTTGCTGGAAACACCTAGCGCTTCACCAATTTCGCTCCACGAGTAACCTTGGTTCTTCATATCGAATGCAGCAGCATTCGCTTCTTCGAACGTCATAGTTCCCTTGGAAAGATCAGGAAGAGGCTTCGCCTCTTCTTGAACCGGTGCTTGAACCGTTTCTTCAACGGGTTCGCTAGTGGTTTCCGGTGCCTCTTGCACTTGAACCGCCTGAGTCGTATTGATGTTAATCGTAACACCTTCACGACCGGCGATGGCAAGGATAACCTCAGCCAAATCAAAATCTTCGATTTCAAACGTAATGTTCACCATCTAAAAGACCTCATCCAAACGATGGGTCGTGTCCGCCAAGAGAGGAAGCATCCTCAATTACGCCGCCTTGGAGTTTCTTGAACTCCTGGACGTCGAGCGCGATTTCAACCATCACGCCCTCATGGGTAATTTGTGCAACTCTTGGGTGAAGTAGTCGGCTCGCATGAGCAAGGGGAATACCCCGCTCCGTAGCCTCTTGTCCCAATGATTGGAAGCAATTCATGAGCATACCGCCGACGAAACGCATCATCTCGTCTTTCAAGACGGGAAGTTGTTCCATCGCTTCATCATATGCTTCATCCATAGAGTATCCCTTAGATAGTCTATTCTTCCTCATTAGGTAGTTACCCATAGCCTGAGTAAACTCAGGAGAGTTGACGATATCGCCTACAAAGTCGATATCACCCATAGCAAGTTTGTTGAAGAATTCCTCGGTGTCCCGGTCAACCTCTTCAAGAACGAGGGTAACCTTTGCGAACATCGAATCAAATTCCTCCGCTGCTTCTTCTGGCATATTTCGTAAGTCCCGAATAACCGGGATTTTCTTCAAATCGAGTTTCGACATGTCGCAATCAACATCTCGAATCCGCTTTGCCATAAGCAAGACGGAACAAAAATCCGTCATTTCAAATTGACTTTTTGAGGTGGTTTTCCCGAAGGGATCCTTCCTCACAAATACGTCTTTGCTCATCTAAGTAACTAGAAGGTTTCACGATATTAAACCGTTGTCGTAACTGATTCTAGTTTGTCGACGCGCCATCCCCAGGACTTAATGTCCTCTAGGTTAGGGCGCTCTTCTTCGGGAATTCTTGAAAAAAGTCCCCCAGGACGTGAGTAAAATTCCAAATAGAAATTTACTCGCCCCATAATCCAATCAGCGAAGGCGTGACTATCTCGACGGAATAATTCGTATTCCTCGTTAGCCTCCTTCACCATTGTTTTGATTTGTTCATCACTTCCCACGAATGTCGCACAGCCGCTCGTTTCTAATTCAATAAAGAGCGGCATGTCTTCGATTCCCTCGTCCGTGATGTTGTAAAATTGGATTTTTAGTTTCAATCCGTTTACGAAACTCATCTAAAATTGAGATTGCCGACTCGCTGTGCCAACTCAAGAAATCAAGAAATCTCTTGGGCTGCTGGCACCGTCTTCGTCGTCATCATCATCGTCCATCATCGATGGCTCGGGGTCGTTTGCACGACGCATCAAGCCATCTTCGACATACCGTCGCATTGTCGCGATTTCATCGGCCTTCGTCGTGGACGTAGGCACGGTCGCGTCAAACACGGTGAGAAGATCTTCAGTCGTCAAGGAACGGTCCTCGTCAAATGCAATTGACATGGCTTCCTCGATGCTATCTTCAATGTTGCGACCCGAGAAGTTGGCAGTTTTAGCGACAAGTCGCTTCATGTCAAATTCTTCGGGATTCTGCTTTCGCAGGTTCAGGTGGATGTTGAGAATCGCTTCGCGCTCAGAAGGCACGGGAAGATCCACGAAGAATCGTCCCTCGAAACGGTCCACAAGTTCTGGAGCAAACTTCTCCATGTTGTTCGCTGTGAAAACGAAAAACACACCGGAGTCGTCTTCCTGCATGAATGACAGGAATTGCCCTAGAACGGCGTCGTGAGCGCCACCATCATGAATGCCCTCCGACTTACCAAGGAGTTTCTCCGCCTCGTCAATGAAGACGATGATCGGAGCCGCAGCCTTGGCGGTCGCAAGGAGGCGATGAACCTTAGCCTCCGATTCCCCGACAAGCGACCCCTTGAGGTCGGTTGCCTGAACCGTGAGAAGATTCATCCCCCATTCATTGGCGAGCGCCTTCGCGATTGCGGACTTACCACAACCTGGCACACCGGCCAGGAGTAGTCCACGCGGGAAGCGTGGGAATCCGAAATCACGGGCCTTTGCCGTGAACCGCTTTCGCAAACGGCGACTCCACGTTTTGAGAACGTCGAGTCCACCAATGTTTGAAAAGCCTGTGAGCGGACGGGTCATGTTGAACCCTGCTTGTTCAACGAGTTTTTTCTTCTCGTTGAGGCAGTAGTTCATGTCCAATCCTCGCTCGGAAACTAGGGACATGCACAGGACGTTGTTCATTTGCTTTCGGGTTAGACCCCCCAAAGCATCTGCCAACACTTCCAGTTCAGTTGCGTCCATAGATTCCACTTTATCGTAGCCACCTCCAGCGATGATTTCGCTGTGGAAAGCAGTAATCTTCGCAAGTCGTTCACCTTTTTCGGGCATATCGAATTGCGTCTGATAAACGTGCTGCTGCAATTCCACTGGAATTGATTCAGCGTTCCACCGGTTAGGTGAAAGGAAGATGACCGACTTCTCGCCGTGGGGCTTGCCCGCGACGATGCCCTCGAAGAGAGCAAGTTGTCGATCGACATGGTCACCGTTCGCGTCGGCGGTGCCGACGTAACGATGCCAATCTCGTAGGACGAAAATGGCCCCGTGGCCTTCGTCCTTTGCTCGGTAATTCGTCATGAATTCCACAGCAAACGGAATTGTCGCTCCGATTTGTTGGTTCGGCGGTGCATAGACCGCGTCAGGAATCGGCTTGACTCGCGCACCCGTAATTTGGGTGGTAAGCAAGTCAATTTGTTGTTCCTGACCGTCGACCTTAGCGTAAACGCCGTATTCTTCAAATCCGACAGATTCTCGCCACACAAAAACGCGGCGACGGGTCTTCTGGCCCTTCAACTTGTGGGTATGCTTCGCAGCATACTCCACAGTCTGTTTTACGACCTCTTCCGTTTCGGTCGTGCTTACCGCGATGCAGGGCACAGCGGCAGCAATACAAGAATGGATTGTTTTAATAAATTCCATATTTTAACCTCCTACGAACAGCATTATAGGATATTGTGGGGTAATGCGCTATCCTTGCCCATTCAGGGTTTGTGGGGAGGCGCAATACCATTCGCAGTGCCAAGTAGTGGCAGCGCTAAACTTCAAACAACTTTTGCGTTCTTCCAATAGTTAGAACACTCAACTTACTCGTGCAAGTAGTTGGTAGTTGGACATCAAAAGAATTAATTCAACGCGTTCGTCGACGTCGTGAATTCTTAATTCGAACTTCTAACAAGTTCGAACTGGTTTCGACTTTTCACAAGTCAACTCCGGGGTTGTCTTTTTACAATAATTTAGCCGGCCCGGCTTTCCCGAGCGAGCGGTTACTGTGCCAATATTTGGCAAAGGTGTGAGTATTTTTGTCAAGAACCGGCTTAGCAAACCGGTTTGACCATTTCTTAGAGATTGGAATCCAATCTATTCGTATTTCACTCCCACTTTTTTGTAAGTTAGGTGCCCTCTAGAGAATTTTCATTCGCCACAGGTCCCCTAATTTTCCAAACATCTCCGTTGTCATTTCGTGACGACATTGTCATCATGGCATGTTACTCGACTGTTGTCGACTCAAAGTCTTAGTTCCATAGTGCAGGCCTCTCAAAACTTGTTTTGGTAATGAGAGCCGTGCTTTTGTCCGGATCTCCATCTTAATCGATGGCACATCCTACCTGGTCACAACTTTTTGCTTGCCAAGCGCGCATATGAACATAAGCGGGGCCTAGTCTAAGGTCCGGCTTTTGTGCGTCTGCGCGTCTAGCGTTGTTTGTATGCGCGCATCGTCATAGGGAATATTCCCTCAGAATCAATACGCACTGCGATAATAAAACTGTTCTAAAAAAGGTCAAGGCGAGATCAACCGCGTCGCAGGGACTCGGTTCGCTTCTTGCCGTCGCCACCCTCGAAATACTCCGCCTTCGTGACGCGTGCAGCGTCAGGGCGAATTCCGAGAAGACGTTCAAGGGCTTCCGTCAATTTGACGCAATCCCCGCCTTGGCCGTTGGTGTCCACCATAATGTCGCCCGTTTCAGGGTCGAAATATACGGTAACGTCACTCAAGCGCCCCACCCCCCAGCGGCACCGCCGCCAGCACCGAAGGCTCCGCCAGAAAGGGTCAATTTCTTGACCTTCTTCTTCGGACCTCCCTCGGTCATAGCAACGGACGCATCTTCAATCGAGCCTACCGAGTAGGCTGAAAGAGCAGGGTTCGCTCGCATAGCATGAGAAACTGCTGCCTTAACGTAAGGCTCCATCAGTCCCTCCATAACGCCACGGTGTCCGGCTTGAGAGCATCCCTCAAGCACTTCGTTGTATCCGCAAATTCCGTAACCACCGGCGCGGTAGCCCCATTCGGCAACTGCGTCGAACTTGTCCCCGTTTTTCACGAAGCCAAGATCGTAGTTGCCTTGAGCCTCGCTCTCGACGTTACGAAATCGGACCACAATGTCCGCGTTTGGCTGGGAAAGACCCCGCCATCCACGCACCTTGGCGTTTCGAAGGATTGTTGCTTCTGGAAATCGAGCCTTCAAAGCCTCGATAAGCACATCCTCATTTTCACACAAAAATTCAGTTTTTGCTTGCACATAATGTGACATAGTTTTAACCTCCTAAAATCAAAGATAAAAAAAAAGAAGGGCCACACGATTACATAACGCAATCGCGTGGCCCTCCTTTTTTCATACTCGACTAAGTTGGAACAAATCGCTTACTTCAACGGCTAAGCGAGTAACCAGCGTTGTCTTAACGCTCAAAATTATTTGTTCCGTAAACGCCCTCAAAGCGTGATGGTTCCGCCGGCCTTAAGCGCAGCGAGAATGTCACCACCTGCCTCCGGGTTTGCGACCTTGATCGCATCTCCCAGGGTGTGTGCGTCACGAGACTTCTCTTCCTTCACGAATGAAGGAGTGAGTTTGCCCACCGTGCGATGATCAGACGGTCGGCCCTCGATTTGGCGCTCAGCGTTCTTGAACCCGTGGATTTTAAGCCACGCGGTCCGGAACGGACTGCACCCATTTGCGAGGGCAAGGAAGTAGCGGCCTCGATCCAGCGACGCCTTTTCACAGGCGATGTGCATCGAGAATTGTTGCTCTCCTTTGTCGGTCTGCACCGTCACCGTAACGTCGCCTTCCTTGCGGAGTAGGACGTTAGGCAGGGCATTGAACGCTTCCAAAGCGTCCTTCTCAGTTTTACCGGCGTTGGCGGGGTCCGCCATAAATCCGGTAACGAAGTCCCCTTCAAGAGCCTCGTCGACTTTCCAATCGAGTTGACTCCACGCGGGGTGGTGGTAGTTGAGGACATCATCAATAATGTCCATCGTGATCATTCCATCTTCCATCAACTGCCGCATAACAGCCAAGGATTCCTCCGGATTCGCCACCAAAGATGGCGATTCACTGAGGACCTTGATGATGCTGTCGCGGTCGAGGACAGGTGCGATTGCTCGCAGGGAAAGGACAAGTTCGGTGGGTCCAGCCGACGAACGCTTCTTGACGAAGCACTCGAAGTCGATGGACTTCCCGTTCTTTCCACGGACACCAGGCATTCGCCCGGCGTTGGTGATGGTGCGTTGGGTGGTGTGGTCATGGATGACCATACCCTTGCGGAAGCCGGAGGCATGGTCCCCCGTAGGGATACCCTGCTTCTCCAACTCCGCAAGTTCCGCCACAGTTGGGCGCACCTTCACGGGTCCGTTCTTCTTTCCACTCTTGGTAGTCTTATGTTGTTTTGACATATTTTTCAACCTCCTAAGAAATCAAGCGCCATCGGCCTGATTCAAAGTCAAGCCGCCGATAAAGGTCACTGCCTCATTATCGTATGCTTGCTTTAGTAACAAAATACTTTCGTTAAATGAAATATACTCCATTCTAGGTATGTTTCTAACTTGAATGGCTAATCAGTGGGTGAGTTCGCTACGCTACTAGTAAACTTCACGCTACGACTTACGCCTGTTAAGCGCCCCTCGATTATCCCAAAGTAACGTGTGCTCTCACGTTCTTACTTCCATGATCATCCAAATTAGGATCGGTTCTAGCGACAACTAGGTCGCATCCTCTCTAGGTGTAGGATAACTAGCCTCTTCCCTAAAAAGTAAGGATTCAGCGAGTTCACCTCCAACCGGTTGCGAAGCCGATTTTTGGTGTAGTCCCCACATGCTGCACTCAGCCGTCACCGTAACCAGGTATCCTACTATGGATTCCGAGTGTGCAGCAAATTACGGTGCGCTGTCGTTACCTAAAAAAAAGGGACACATGCTCAACACAAGGTTTTGCATATGCCCCTTTAATTCTCATTACCTTCATCCGAAGAAACGGCTAGTGACCCGTCACCGGGTTACTTTCCTTGATAATGCGCCTACCCACAAGTGGGCAATCGGACTTTCTTTCTCACAAGTGAGATTTCTATCTATTCGGGGTGGGAGGGAGTGCATCAGGTGATCCCACGGGTTTCCCCGCTACCATTTTGGCACTCAAGAACCGGACTGACTAGATAGATTAATGTCTAGACACCTTACGATTCAACCTACATAGCCCCGCCGAAACGGGTTTGCTTGCTGACCTCCTTCCTTGCGGCGCTTGGTCATTCCACCACAGAATATGCAGTAGGTTACGGACTTACACATTCCGTTATTTCCCTCACCCCCCGAGAAGCGTATTGACGTTCCCAAGCCGCCAAGCCTGGTTCAGTCACGCTACCCAGTGAATGTTACTCCACCTAATCTTGCTAGGGACTAGGCCGAAGGAGTCACCTCCTTCGAATCACTTCCCCTGTGTCGGGGTCGAGCCTACAGTTACGGGATGGTTAGTCCCTCTTCGTAACCCCCAGCATAGGGGGCCACGCCGCTTGCGGCGGTCGTGTAGCACCTTATAGGCACCAGTCAGCACCTATTATTCAGTCACCTAGCAAGATGGCGACGCCCGAAGGCGTTCTTGCAATAGCACCCCCGAAGGGGCTTTTATGTCCGCTATCTAAGTGAGGCGGGTTCCCCCTTTCCTCATTATATGTTCGTGGGCAAACATACCGGTATTGGTAATCATACCGGTTTAGCCCACAATAAATCGATCTTGCGAGTGGATTTTTCGTCCGTTATCGTCCGTGTTAACATACGCGGGCGTTACGAAAGGAAATCCGTAGCATCGTGCAGAATGAGTCCGAACTAGATATAATGCGCCTTTGGGCAACTCCTTTCGAAGTTGCTCAAGAACGTCAATATCTGGCAATTGCTCGGCGGTCAAAAATTGCATTTGCTTCTGAAGATCTCGTCCAATGACGCTATCAATTTGCGCCTTGTCAAGAGTAATGGCTTTGCGACGAATTGTTCGCAGTTGCAAGTGTGGTGGTTCGGTTGCAGCAGGTGCTACCGTTTCATCATCGAAATGGACGTCAAAGTCCATAAGATTCACAACTCGCAGGCCATTGGTCAAAGTAGTAACTTTGTAACTCATCTAAGGATAGAACTAGATTACCTCATATTAGGAATAACGTAGTAAGTATCATGCTTTCCGCAGTGCCAAACGGCGCTACCATAGCCCTTCAACTCACCGACATGCAGTTGACATGCGCCGCATTGGCACATTTCACTTGCAAGGGTAATCGTTTTTTCCGTCTTATCGTAGTTATCGATCAGAATAAATTCCATCTATTTCGGTCCCCGTAATCACTGCCAACACCTCACTACTCGCCTCGGACTATGCCGGAAAATGACCGGCTGCCTCTCTAGCGAGCGCGGCTCGCTAGCCCCGAAGGGTGCTTTCGTTGTCAGTGCTTTCGTTAAGCAGCATTCGACCTCTTCAATAGGAAGTGGTGGTGTCACCCGCCTTGGCGGAAGGTGATCACTCTTTTCAGATTACGAGGACCTGGTGCCAATCGTCAACATTTGCTATCACCTCCTGTCTTTTCTTTTGGCTTGCCCCCGAAGGGGACTTGGTCTCTCTAATGAGTTTCAAATTCACTTTCTTTCGATTGTGAATTGGAAAATCGCTCCACGGTATTCGTAGGCATTTGATTCATAGCGGTTGCTGAAAGACCACTTGGAAAAAGTGGGCTTTTCTTCGGCTTTCCATGCTGTCTTCGCGTGCCTGGTGCAAGCGGCTTTCGCCTTATGCAACGAATTGTATTCCCCAATTACCTTTCGAGGTAGGCGGCGTTCTCTACGCCAAGGGGAAACCTGTGAATGCTTTTTGTATCCATGTGAAATTACTTTGTAACTCATCTAACCGGTTTTCTCGTTAAACCGAAAAACGCTCCTGTCAAGTAAGAGTTACTGAAATAGAATAACTAGTTGTCATTCTTGCTCGCTTCAAAAGCGATGGCTTTTGCATTGTGCGTAAGACGCCAATCGGATTCCCCATATTTTGCAAGGGCGATTACTCGCCACTCATGCTGTTGTTCGTAGGTTAGGGTTTTCCAATAAGCGTCCATTTCGCGAATACGTTGCAAGTCTGCTTCGATTCGCTCCGATTCAGTTTGGTAAACTTTCCTCATCTATTGAGAGTGGCGGGACCTATATCCGCCAACCTTGACTTCACCGTGGACGGCCTATACTAATCCACGAACACGCCGTTATTTCAACCAAGCCTCCGATCATCGGCGCAAAGGCCTCACATCGCTCAGTAAGTAGGCTCCTACCGTAGTTGTTCGAAAGGTATGGAATAGGCTCCATTTCTCGCGATTTTATCGTCGGTAGGTATACTCTCCTAGCCGGTTTGTGGTTAACCGGAAACCTGTCCGTCAAGTGGACAATTCATATTGGGCCGAAGCCCGCCGTTACAAACGGTAAAAAAAAGTCACTAGTCAATCAGACCGGGAAGACTCACTCTTCCTCAGCGGCGTCGAAGGGGTTAGCCTCTTCGCCATCCGAGGGAGCCGGCTTCACAGTTTCGCGATGAATGCGCGCATCGACCGACTCAAGGATTTGAGCGGCGGTGTGGACCGCCTCCTTGATCGTCTTTGCAGCGCCACCAGCGAGTAGCGTAGCCGACATGTGTGCCATCAGTTCCCTATCATTCTTGTTCATAGTTAAACCTCCTAAAGATGGTTGCTGATTACCACTCAGGGTCCTCAGTAACAGTTGGTGTTTCCATCATGCTCACAAGGAGCAAGTCGACCATGCGGTCGTTGAAAGTGCTTTTAGATTCAGCATCTTCAAGTCGCCTTCGTAGTGTCTTATTCTCCTTATACGAATTAAGGAGAAGAAACATCATAAGGCCTAAACTAGCGTAATGCATAAACTGGTCCATCTAAACGGCTGTCGTTACCGAAACGCTCCTGTCAAGTAGGAGTAACTTAAGCGAGTCGTGCTGGTCCGAAGATCCAATCGTGACTCCACCGCTGTAAGCGGCAAAAGATAAGTAATCGAAAATCAGCCTCAATCGTGGAGGGCTGCGAAGAATTCCGTCTTCAGAACAACGAACTGCTTGCTATCTTGACGAATCAAGATTGCAGGCGAGTCAAGATCTCCATAATTGGGTTCACCAATCATAGTGTCTTCACGGCTCATGTCCAAAGTCACAATCACTTCTTCAGCATCGACTGTAGCAGCCTGGCTGTGAACCCCAAGGGATTCAACAAGCCGGTTGGTCATCTCAGTCGCGGCAACGTCGGCAAGGACGTCCCAAGCGTCCTCATCGGTCTTGCCAGCATTCCATCCTCGAAGCATAATGATAGTCGGTAGTTCACTCATCTAGGCGGTTTGTGGTTAACCTGCTAAACCTCCCCGTCAAGTGGGGTATTCTTGAATGAGTCGTGCTGGCCCGAAGGTCCAATCGTGACTCGATCGCTGTAAGCGATAAATGGGGTGTATAGAAAAAGCGCCCGCCTAGGACATGGTGGCGAATCCGGTCGCACCCAAAGGCCGACCATTTTCATCGCGCACCAAGCCATCCACGATCAAGAAGTCCGTGCGGCCCACAGCGAGAAGTCCCGTCCCAGCCAACGCAGAAACAAGCATGACCGTGCCTTCCTGCGTGTCAGGCAGGGGGCGACGGTTGCCGTCTTTGTCGGTGAGGAAGGCCTCTCCGTAGGTCACGCGGCGGACTTCAACGGGATGACCATGCACGGTCACCGTATCCACGACGTTGCGCTCATCCGTGACGCGCACGGTTTCACCCGACCTGGGAATCGTGAGGGTAAGACCCTCTCCCAAAATCAAGTTCACATCATGCGGCGTGTAGTTCACGAAGTTTGCTTCCATATTTCTCACTCTCCTAAAAAAACAAAAAGGGCACCACTACGTTTCCGTAATGATGCCCTTTCTGTTCCTCGATAAAGGGGGGACGCATAGCAGGCCATCCCGCAATCGCACATTGGCTAGCGGCTTGCTTTCATCCTGAACTCTCACGTTTTGTGAGTGCGTCCCCCCTTTGCTGTCCAAACTCAATTAGACTAAAGTCCCGTTCAGGCCAATATACCGATATGGCTGACTCACCATGAGCCGCACTGATCGAATCGGTAATATTGCCTTCATCACAAGACAGTCGCATGATCCACATGCTTGAACCCAGGCGCATTGAAGCCTTTCGAAATTACGTTGGGTTAGTCCGCCGGTCTTACTTATTGCCGGGCAAAGTTAAACTGATTGCATAGTAATCACAAAATGATGTAGTAGGTGGTGACGACGAGGTATTTCACTCGACGTCGTCGAACTCGACGACCAGGTGGTCACGCTCTTCCCAGAGATCCTCGCGCATCAGTTGGTTGATGTCAGCACTGGGGCTAACCTCTTCCTTCTTCTCACGGAGGAATTCGTCGGGGACGTTGATTGACACAACGACACACTCGACGGTGGTCTTGAGCGCGGGGGCCGAAGCCACCACGTCCAGTTTCCCGTTCTCGTCAAAGACGAGTCCGTTCATTCCATTCTCACTCTCAGTTCCATTCATGTTGTCCATGTTTGTTCACCTCTAAGGAATTGCCATAAGGCAATTCATTCACAATTGTCTTCCCTAACGCGTATTAATCGCGTCCCTACCACGAATACAGTTTTCTAAGGAGCGACCTCAGTAACTATATTCTGCCTAGGATAATAATCGCATACCCTTTATCCAAGGGGGAGTCTTAGATCCTCTGCTAGAGGACTCCTACGATAGCGAATTCATAGATTCGGTTAGCGACCCGCCACGATCGCTAATCGATTTCCCTATAGGAATACACCTGGGAAGCGGTATCCGCCGCCTCCATAGCGTATTGGTTATCCCCAAGGAACACTCTATTCATTTGATGCTTTAACACATCTAAACCGGGTTGCTCGCGGGGAGCACCTTCTGGCGACGGCTGGCTCAATAAACTATGCCGGCAATCCTCTCCGCTGCCAAGCGGGTTACGGTATGGTGGCCGAATTTAGGTTTGCACAATTTATTGGCCTGCACATCGGCAGGGCACTCTAGGCCTCGGGTGCAATATTGTAATTCACCGCCTTGCACAAGGGCGTCTTATTTCCGAATAGCCTCCGCGAGCAAACTTAGTGTCTGCCCCGGTCTTCATCTATACTCTTCTATTCAGTTGCGCTTTCAACAAGCATACCTAATCTAAACGGAATTCCTCATATGATCTCGACTTCGCCTCAAAGCGGTCAGCCAATTAACCATACGCAACGATTCTCTTTGTATCCCGTATTCTGTTTTTCAATCGCTATTACTGTCCGTGCTTCGCTCCTATGTTTCCATAGCAACCACGCCTTCAAATTTGACACTCACGATTAAGTATGCTCTCACGCGCAACGGCGCGATAGAGTTTTATTTTTTTGGAACCACATGGTAATCCGTAAACGGTAAAAGCCCGAAGGCAATACCATGTGGGTTGTTCCCCGTAAGGGGAACGGCATCTAATGATGCTCTATCTAACGGGGCGCTTCACCTGACCGTAGCCGGGTGCCCGCTTTCCGTGACGCTAGAGTTGCCTCCGCGTTTTACCCGCCAGTGGCGGTTCTCGTTCCCGGTGGGAACTTTCCTGTCGTGCAGGAACTCAAGACCAGTTGTTGGGCTGACCGAAGTTGGGGCACTTAGGGCTGTGAATGACAATTGCGCTTCCCGAAGGGCGCAGTTTTTTGCCATTTTCGTTCCGGCGGACCTTTCGTGGGTCGCGGACGGTTTCTGCCCGGTTGCCGCACTTTATGCAGCGCCAGTTGTGACTTCTGTTCTTGTTTCCTTTTCCATTGTTTTTCGACATGTGGATTCTCTCCTAAAGGGAGGGCACGAAGCCCAACCTTGGTTGTTTCAACTGCTGTTGGTTTAGTTAGGTCGGGTGCAGTTACCTCCCTTCCTCATTACTTATTCGTGACATTACATACCGGTATCGGCACGTTTTCACTAAAACTCGTAACTATTGCTGCCCAAGGCTTACTTCTTTTCTTCGGCTCCGTCCGAAAACGGTTTACCTCCAAGTTTGCTTGGGTGTGCATGTTCGTTCGCGTGCAAGAAGACGAGTCTTCGACTTCAGCGTTCGATCAGTTGAATGATCGAGGACTTGCCGTGGCGGCAAACGCAACGGCAGTTTTCTTCTTCCCACTCCCAAAAAGAGAGCGGCTCTTCATCCATGACTCGACAGTCATGAACGTAGTCATCGTAGTCGTGCTCGTCCTTGTCTCCGTCACCCTGACAAGAGGATGCGATCGACAAGTAACCCTTTTGAATCCTTTCAAGGAACTCAGGGCTGCACTCGCGAATTCGTTCTTCATCTGGCATCTCGTGGAGTTCAGGGTCAAGGAATGACCCTTCGTTCCAGCATTCGTCGCAGTAGGAAAGCACCCGACCGTTCACGCGCACAAAGGCGGCGGAGGGGTGTTCACAATGCACGAAAATGCAGGAAGTCCCGTCAATGAAACGGTCCAATGCATCTCCACTCGTCCAGTTCAACAGTCCGAAGACTGCCATCATCATAATCATCGTTTCCATAAACATGTTGATCTAAAAGGAAGGACCGAAGTCCGACCCCATGCCTATCAAGAGTTACACCCAATCATAGGCTCCGTCCGTCAACGGTTTACCTCATGGGTCGCTCAATAGGTCTTTTCGTTCGTTCTTTTGCAAAAAGCAGATTCCGCCGCTCAGTCGTTTCGGTCGTAATCTTCATCTTCGAAACGGTCAATGAGAAGACCGTCTTTACGAAGTTTCAATTCGACTTTCATACCATTCTGCGAGGCTGAAGTGACGCGTGCAACGGTGTAGCCGTTTTCTTTCATGATGTTCGACAATCGGTATTCGAGGTCCTCGAAGACCTTGTTGATTGTTTCATCTCCTGAAAGGATTGCGTCCTTTGCTCTTTTCAATCGTTCTTCCAAACTCAAAATTTTAAACATCTTGATCTAGGAGGGTCATACGGGGTTCGAACCCGTGCATGGCGGATTAAAAGTCCGCTGCCTTACCTGACTTGGCGAATGACCCATGCTGAGGGGTAGGCGTTGCCCTCTTCCTCATTACGAATCACCCATGCTGAGGGGTAGGCGTTGCCCCCTTCCTCATTACGAATGACCCATGCTGAGGGGTAGGCGTTGCCCCCTTCCTCATTATATTGTCGTAAACTCACATACCGGTATCGGGAGTAAGCGGCACTTCCACCCATCCAGGGGATGCTTCGCCCTTCTCGACAGGACTACCATCGTCATATTCCATAGCCCAATAGCATTGAATTTCATTCGTGCCGTAGCGTCGCTCCTTGCGAACAAGGTGAAACTGCGGTCGACGACGTAGGAAGTTGGAAAGTGACGGTGAAGATACCCCATCACGGGAGTTTGTGTTAATCCACTCCTTAATCTGCGTAAATGAAACCTGGTGGTGTCCTTCCTTGCGGTATGCAACAAAGCAACGCTCGATGTTACGGATAGTGCGCTTGTATCTCGCGCTCATTCCTTTGTATTCATCATCGGGTTCTTTTTTTTTAATATCCGTGATCGCGGCTGCTTGAACCACGCGACGGAAAGTTTCCCACGCACACTCCTTGCCCAAAGCAAGTTTGTCAAGCAACGCGCGGTCTTTCTTCGTAATGCGTATGGTCGTGAAATCCTCTTCTCGACCGGAGTTTTGGCTCTCCATGATACGTCCAAACCTATAGATTACTTAAGTGTGTCCCCATAGGAAACTCCCCGTTTCATCTATGGGATGCATGATTTAAGTAGCCGAAGAATGTCCTTAACCTCATGAAGACCTACAAGGTTGACATTACACTCCATGTGAGCGGAATGAATGAAGAGTCGGCGGAGAACAAGTTGGAAACTTTCCTTTCTGCGCTTGATTTGAAGAAGAACGAAAAAATCGAGTTGGTCGAATCGGGCGATCTCGTTGAAGTTGGAGCGGGCGGAGCGAAGTCCAAGTCGAAGGCAAAGAAGCCTGCGATTTCACTTGACTACGATGACGACGAGGACGACGAGGACGATTGGGACGAGTCGTGGGCTGACGAAGATTGGGATTCCATCGACGATGACGACGATGACGACGATGACGACGACTACGACGGTGAAGATGACGACGACGAAGACGAGCCGCCCAAGAAGTCCAAGTCCAAAGCCAAGCCCAAGAAGGAAGAGGAAGATGACGACCTCGATAAACTCCTTTCCGAAATCAACGACGACGGCGAAGATTCCGACGACTCGGATGATGAAGACGAGTCCGACGATGATTGGGATGATTGGGAAGACGATTGGGATTAAGTTAAATCCGCAAAAGGTGTGGGGTCTATCATGGGATGGTATAAGGCCCCAAAGCATGAGGTTCTATCCCAGGCCCAAATGAAGCGTGAATTAAAGGAATTAGGTCTTGACCTAGACGAGTTACCGTTGATTACATTACGCGATGCAGCAATCGTCGATTTGATCAACGAAGGTATATCGGTTATACCAGGCGATGTGATTCGTATTTCTAGAAGTAGCAAGACGGCAGGGGAGGGTTACCGATACTACCGAAAAGTAGTCGTGTGAGTTTGAATTGCTACACCGATGCTTCTGCTGAAAAGGTTGGTGACAAGTTTCGAGCAAGCGTGGCTTGTGTTATTGTCGTCAACGGGACGAAGACGATTTTGTTTGCTGGCGGGCGACCGATTGGTAACTTTTCGAGCAATCTAGCCGAAATGATTGCTATATGCTACGCGCTAGAAGAAGTCAGCACGATTTGTAAGGCCCTTGATTTGTCGCCAGGGGAGTTGCGAGTTTGCTCCGATAATCAATCGGTGGTTGACCTTTGTAGTGGCTTTTCCGAAACTGATTCGAATAAAATGCTACGACTTTTGGGCGAAGTGGAAAAGTCCGAATCCAATTTTGACTCGGTTAGTTATCAATGGGTGCGAGGGCACGCGTCTAACAAATACAACGAACTAGCGGATCATATCGCTTACGCGGTCTTGAAGGGCTAGGCTTATGATTCGCGAACCTTTGGGTGGTAACATGGTGATGACGACTCTCCCGGAAGAGGCGGAGGAAGTCATCCCGCCTTTGGCCTTCTATTGGTATGCGTCCGAAGACGACTTTGACGAGGAAGGCAACCTCAACATTACGCTCGCGGCTGGACGCCTTCGCCACAAGTGGGTTCCTTCCACGAAGACGGCGGCACAGATTTACATCCGTGAGCATGAAGATGCTGAGGGCCTGCGTTCACGCAAGGAGGAACTGCGTATTGTTCGTATCTATTCGTATGACGTCGAGGAACTTACCGAGAAATACGAAGAGAAACTCCTACCTGGACTATCTGGTATTATCATTAAGACTCCCCTAGAGTTATCTATTCCTAGTGGTAAGCGTGGGTTGACTCCTGCACCATTCTATACAAGCGGACGCTTCGATGTATATTCGCCAATGGAATATACCGAAATCAACTCGGTGCAAACTTCGATTATGTCCGACGAGGACGTGCTGAACCTCTCCGTCATGGAAGTCCTCAGCCCCGCCGCTTACCAAGATGATGAGCGTAGCACCCCGATTGTTGACGGCGTGTGCGATCTTCGCATGGGCAGCAACGATAAGAACGACATGTGCGAAACGTGCGGCTTGAACCGGTTGGAAACCGACGCTACCAATTCGTGCGTCGGTCACTTCGGGCACGTCGAGTTGGAAGAGCCAATTCCTAAGATTCTATACATGGGGATCGAAAAGCGGATTGGTCGCCAAGGATACCCAATCCTGTTTACGTTGAACCACGTCTGCCATTCGTGTTACCACGTTTTGCTGCCAAAAGAAATCATCGCGGAAGCGATGCCATATATCGAGCGCCAATTCGAATTAGGAAAACGAAATTACCAAGGCTACGAGAACGTGAAATCCATTTTGCGAACGCGCTTTGACCGTTGGTGGGAAAAGGGAATTCGCAAGGAATGTCCGCATTGTGAAGCCTACACGCCGAAGTTTGAATTCATCCATTCCCCGATGCCGGAGTTTTTCGTCCGCAAAGGAAACGCCGACTCGCGTTATTTCGACGGGGCGACTAACTTCGATTTCGCATACGTTCGCAGCGTGCTTGCGAACATCCCAAATGATCAAGCCAGAATCCTAGGCTTTGACCCCGAACAGGCTCGCCCTGAAAACATGTTTTACGGCGTTATGCCGGTCGCACCAAATCCGCTTCGCCCGAAGCGAGAAGTCCCTGGTAAGGCCCTCGATCTTGACGACTTGACGAAACTATACCAGGACGTCGTTTACGCAAACAACGCGCTTCGTGCAGCCAAACTCAAGGGCTACGCGCAGACTTCGATCAACAAGAACCTCAACCGATTATACCTCGCAGTATCGCGAGTAACCGATAACCAACTAAAGTCGATTGGCTCCGGTGGGACTTCGATGCAACGAAGTTTCCAAGGCGGCGAAAAGAAGATTTCATACAAAGGTGTAATGAACCGATTCACAGGTAAGAAAGGCCGCTTCCGAACCAACTTGCAAAGCAAGTATGTCGAAGAGGTTGGTTACTCAACGGTAGCACCAAACGGCGATCTTGCAATCGATGAAGTAGGTGTTCCAATCAAAATGTGCATGTCGACTTCGATTGAAGAGAAGGTAACACTTGACAACATTGAGCGCCTGCGTGAAGCCGTCATCAATGGTCCGCACAAATACCCTGGCGCATTGACGGTTATCCTTGACGGTGATACCTACAATCAAGCGGATGGTAACTATCGTGATCTTACCGACCCGAAGGTAAGTGCCGAGGCCCGCACGCGCGTAGCAAAAGGCCTAGAAGTTGGTAGCGTAGTCAAGCGTCACATTATTCGTAACGACATTGGCTTGTTCAACCGCGCCCCTTCGCTACACCGTCAAAGCATCATGGCTTTGCGTGCAGTTCCGTTGAATCAAAAGAATTTGAGTTTCAATGCGACGATTTGCGACCCATTCAACGCCGACTTCGACGGCGACGCGATGAAGATTCACTTTGTCCAAAAGATTGACGCGATCACGGAAGCAAAATCGCGCATGGCGCTTACCAAGAATATGATTCACGCCCGATACGGTAAGTTAGCAATTGCTAACGACCAAGATCAAGTGTCGGGTATCTATCTTCTAAGCCATACCGATAAAAGAAGAAAGGGTGAGTGGAACTCGTTAACCGGACTAGGTTTCACGCAGGAGGGTATTCCGTATGTTTCGCGAAATGTTGCGCTGGAGATTTACAGCCGCACTTATTCGCAAGACCGAACAACCGGAAAGAACCGATGGATTACTACACTACCGGATAGTGACGTTACCGCCCCCGACGGAACGACTTGCTTTTCTGGTCGTGCTTTGTTTAGCCACCTTTTCACGGTTCTAGATTGTGAATACGTTTCCGCGAACTTTAGAGGAAACACTCCGAATGTCGATGACGAAGGTAACATCATTGATGGCAAAGAAACCATCATTATCGAAAATGGTAAACTCATTCAGGGCACACTCGAAAAGAACGCCCTTGGCGCAGGTGGCGGTTCTATAGCACCCTCGTTCTTCTATCACGAAGGTTACGAGAAGGGTGAAGCGAAACTTGTTGAATTCGTCGAGATGGCTACACGACTTGGGCTATCGGGTCACCGCGCGGTAGGTTTCACGATGGGTGTCGCTGACGTGCAAGGTGGCCCGCAAGCGAGAGCGCGCGTGGAGCAAATGTATGATGAAGTGTGCAATCAAGTCGAGAAGGTCCAGGCCGCATACAATGAAGGAACCCTTGCACAATTCGCTACTGACCACGATAAACTCGTTTACGCCGACCAAGACCCTATCGGGTTCATGGAGGAAGTGATCCACGGTTACACTTCGGAATTCGAAAAGGCGATTCTGCGACCGGTGCAAGACTTCCAAGGCTCCGGTAACGCCATGCAGATTTCCGTCCGCAGCAAGGCTCGCGGTAAAGACTCCAACGTGCAGCAAATGGGCGCTTCCTACGGCCTTGTGATGGTCGGTGGCCGTCGTGTGCGTAACGGAATCAACCCGGACCGCGTGTTGCCCACATACCCCCGTAATTCCGACCGTCCCGAACACATGGGCTTCATCAAATCAAACTACTCGAACGGCATGGAGCCAGATGAGTATTTCATCACCTCCATTGGTGGCCGTCGTTCCACCGTTGAATCGGGTATGGGTAACATCTCGAAGTCCGGTTATCTTGAGCGTAAGATGATCAAGGGAATTGAATCCTATATTGTAGATCCTAATAGAAGAGTCATCAATACTAGAACAGGGAGAGTAACTTCCCCTATCGTCGGAGAAGACGGCCTACGCCCCTTCCACATTCGATTACACACTAGCAAAGGTCATACCATTGAGTTGCAGCCGTTCTTTTACGACTTCAAGTGCAAGCACGACGTTTACCTCGTCAACACTTGCGAACAATGTAACGGATCTTCCGACCTCAACGCTTTCATTGACGATATGGAAGCGCTAACGTCAAAGGAACGAGTCAAGCCTTCCGCAAAGGCCGTTGAAGAAGTCCTCAACAAACTCGGAATGCGAGAAGTAACTAAGCCCAACGTCCGCAAGATGGCGAAGAAGTTCGTCGCTTACTACATGGATTCGCTTTGCCCACCAGGGGAAGCCGTCGGAGCCGTTGCCGCTGCGTGCATGGGTGAACCCGCTACGCAAGCCGCCCTACGAACCTTCCACTTCGCAGGTAAGGCATCTTTCCAGGGTTCAATCGACCGACTTGTGGAAATCTTGGAAAGCCCGCTCAAGACCGGCGGTGATACGAAGAACCCACAATCGATCTTGCGCTTCCGCGAAGGAATCGATGAAGAAACCGCCCGCAAGGTGGCCGACTCTATCCGCACGGTGTTTGCAAGCCGCGTAATCAAACTCGTCGAATACGATTTGGAATCCGACTCGATGGTTATCATGCTCGATTGGGAGAAAATGAAGTTGTATAGCGTCAGCCCCGATATCTTGCTAAGCCGCTTTACGAAACTCATCGACAAAATGCAGGCAGTTATGGTTACCGACTCGCTAACCGACGGTGGCGTCATCGTCATCAACGCAAATTCGGTTGGCGACCCGAAAAAGCACCTTTACATCAAAGAGTCACTTAACTCCGTCATCATCAACGGTCTTGCAACCACCGAGTTTGAAATCTATTTCAAAACTCCTGATACTGACCCCGAAGGTATGGGTCGCTATTGGCTTGACGTGCGTTACTGTGGAGATTCCTTCCTCAACTATTGTGATGAATTGCTTGGCGACTATTTCGACATAGACGTATGTAACACGACCAACATTGGCTGGATTTACAAGCGATATGGACTAGAAGCCGCGCTTGCTTCCATCGTGGACCAAATCGACTTCCAGATGAACGGCAACGATGAAGCCGATGGCGTCGGTGAATACGATTACCGATACATCCGCACGATTGCTGATATCATGGGTGAAGAAGGAACGATGGGCAAACTTGGCCCATACGGAATCGCTGCACTTGACAACCCAAGCATTCTTGCCGGTTGTTCCCTGGAACGACAATGGCCGCAGATCTCGCACGGTAGCGTCATGGGTAACTACGACCCGCTACGCGGTGTTGCGGAATCTATTGCGGCAGGACGAACCATTCGGGTCGGGAACCAAATTTCCAATGACCTTTGACTTCGTTCCAATAATCCCCAATCGCCTTTTCGAGCATACGATTAGCCAAAGCGTTGCCTAAAACTTTCACGTTGTAGTAATGAGCGGTCGCTACGCGACGCACGACTTCATCAACATCGTATTCTTTTCCGGTGAAAACTCGTTTTCCTTCCGGGTAATACATCATCCGCAGCCCGGAGTAAAGCGCCTTAGATCCGATGTTTATTTGATGACGTCGAAAACACATTTCACATTGGTCGATGCGGTAATGCCGACTCGAAGCAACTGACTTTTCGCGCTTCTTCACATGCTCGTATCCGCAAAAGCATTCGAATACGATTTGGTAAGGAGTGTCGCTCATAGGAAATCCTCGATACGCAACTGAACGGTAGTTTGGCGTAGCAAGTCATTGTCCAACCCGATACCATACATAATGTGATCGAGTTTTGAAATCACGTTCTTCTCGATGATGGTATCAATGTCCAACTCGTAGTCCTTGATTTGCTCGTAGTCCTGGAACGCGATGTAACCACCGGTAGGAATCCAAGTAGGACCATTCTTAGCAAAGGTAGTCCAATAGGAATCCCCCTTATCCATAGGAGGGTATACATCATCGGAGATAACGACGTTATACCACGCCGCCGCACGGTGAACGCCACCAAGCACCGAATAGGATTGGTCGGCTTCGTCCTTTGCATCGGGGTCCGCTTGCGTATTCGTGGCGGCGGTATCGAGAAGTGGATGCCCGGTGTGAGTGGGTAGCCACTTACCTAGGCGCGCACGCGAGAACATATCGTCGTGAGCAACCTTGCCGTTGCGAATATCGGAAACATAACCACGAAGCATGGCTAGCACTTCTTCGGGGCTTGCCTCGTCCCAAATCATCTTGATAGCATCCATCTGCGCCTTACGGCCAATCTTTGCGGTGTTCGCGTGCTTGGCCTCAAGCCCCTGCATCTTGATACGAGAATCAATTTCGACTTCGGAAATAGAAAAGGGGTCGTGCAACGAAGGATCCCAAGAAATACGACCGGCGTATCGGTTGCGACGAGGAAGATAGAAGCGGTCCATCAAAACCTCGGCCTCGACTTCGACGGCATCGGATTGGAATTCTTCCTGACAAATCTTAGTCAGCGTTTCACCTAACTCGACGGCGATAGCCGCGCACTCTTCGGTCGTCTTATCGTCGCCTAGTTTGAAGAAGATAGAATCGGTGTGACCGTAGATCGCTTGGTAACCCATTTCCTCGCCCTTTTCTTTGAGCGTCATGAGCGACTTACGACCGCCATAGGTAATCGTGCGGGCAATATCAATGTCGGACCAGGCATAGCCTTGGAACGCCATGAGGCCATAGAAGGTAGCACGAAGACGCTTCACCGTCTTCTGCGCGTCGTCCCACTTTTTGTATTCCTTAGACGTCTTACCGTATTTGTCGGCGGCGTCACCACGCTTCGCTTTGTATTCGTCACGAAGCACGTCCAATTCCTTGACACACATGGGAAGGATACCTTCGGGGCTACGGCGGAAGCGACAACCATCACCGATGATATCGTCGTCGCGTTCCTCACCAGGGCGCACCTTCGTTTCCCATGACGAGTTAAACGCAAGCATCATGGAAGGATATAGACCGGAGAAGTCGAGCATGACGACGTTCTTATGCAACCCGATGGAGTTTTCCTTTTCGGGGTCAAGAACGATAGCACCTTGAAGTCCCCATTCCGCGTCTTCTTCGCCCCATCCGGTCTTTTGCTTGAAACTCGCTTTACGCATGAAGTAAACACGGGCGTAAGCCGAGCCGCTAAATGTGGACTTGAACTGACACTTTGCTAGCGCCTGCAAGTTTTGCTGCCCTTGGATAGCATCAACGCTAGCCTCGATTTCAACCATCAACATAACGTCACGGTGGTTGTAATACAGGTAGTCTTCCATGAATTGATCGTAGTCGGGGTCATAGAAGTCGGGGCGAAACTCGGTTTTACCGCGACCGAACAACGCTTGGCCCACGACGTCTAACTTCATAGACGGAAGGTTGGTTGATTTGGAGTCGCGATAGATACGCTCGTAAAGACGGTCAAGCGACACGACGATACGGCCTGGAACGGGCTGGTCTTGCCAGCGATATTGAATACCTTTGTGCGTCGGGACTTTCATCACGCGCCCCTTTGCAATCGAAGAAGGAACGAGGCGGTGAGCGCCGACGCCACATGACTCCAACCGTCTATAGAGTGTGGGCAGGTCATAGAATCCCATACCCCAAGCGAGCAAAACATCGGGGTCGATAGCGTCCACAAACTCCACGAAGTCCGTGAGCATATCGACCTCATCGTGGAAATACTTGACGAGGGTTTCTTCGCCGTCAAACGTCTTCTGTTGAATGTCGTTCTCGAAGTTAGGGTGCATACACCATTGATACATCTTCTTCGTGTAACTATCGTATGCACCAATGACGTTGATCTCCTGACAATCGCGAGGGTCCTTTGGTCGAAGGCATAACTCCGGCGTATCTTCGTTTGAAAACTGCAAGGCTTCCAAGTCAATGAAGAGTTTACGCATTTCGTATTGCGGCACTTCGCTCACATTGTCGATAAGGTAGCGGTCCTCGAAAGGAACATCGGCCTCAAAGGATGGAGTGAAGTTTTTGCGAAAGCGGTAAATGTCGTTTGGCTTGTCTAGGTATACCTTCGTCAGTTTCGCACCTTCCGAGGAATAAAACTCCCCACGCACGAAGTTAACATCGATTCCAAAGAGCGCATCTTCAATCGTCGTGCGAACATGGGGCTTGGGAACCTTGCGATAACTACCAGGAGGTAAGTCCTGCCAAACTTGATTCATACGCATACGCTTTGCGAATAAGTTGTTTTCATCGATGAAGATATACGGTCGGAAGTTACGAAACTCTTCCTTACGAACCCATTTGTCGCCCTCTAACTCACGCCATCGAATGATGACGTCATCGGTGGGGCCTGCGCCATACGAGGTATTTTCGTAGCCACTAGAAATAATCAAACTCATTCCTCCTTGAAGAATTCCTTGATTTCATCCGGCACGGCATCTTGAGTGCGGTCGAACACGGGTTCGCGCTCTTGGAGCATCGCGTTGAACCACTCGATGATCTTCCACCCATCGCACCCCTTGAAGCACTTGAAAGGCCCATCCTCGCGGAAGCGGAAGTGGTTGTGGTCCGAGTCCCCGCCGAAGTGTTCACACACCGGACAACGGGACGTATACCACCCCGCACCGTCCGGCCCGCGAACGCTCATCAAGAAGTCCTTATTTTCGTATACATTTACCGTAAATCGTTTGTCGCTCACCTGTTTTCCTCCTTTTACTGTCATTTCCGAGGGCTTTTCGCCCGTATTCTCGTATCGAAGCAATTCCTTCAACCGATTCATAGCCGCCACGTCGGGGAAATAGACGAATCCGCCGTGGACTTCTTGGTTCACAAGTGCAAACCGCTTGAGCGAACGGAGGCTCTCAATGAAACCCAAATATTGGGCTAAAGGCATTTTGGGAATACCTACGGGAACCGCTCCGCTACGCATACAAGTTACGGGTTAGATTCACCTTAATAATCGTGACGATGAGGTGGACAAAAAGAGATTTTGGAGGTGAAGTCACTCGGCGGTGGCCGCTGGCGTCCAATAGTATTTGTTCACATCACCGGTTCGGACGGAATCAAAACCCATTTTCTTCATCCAAAAAGCGAGGGTGCGGCTCGATCGCTTCCAACGCTCTTGGCGACGGTCGGAGAATGTTCGACCGAGAAGGTAGTTATACGCACCTTCGGCGGTCAAGCCGTCGCCTAGAAATGGGTGTTGAAGGAGAAACGAGAGGATCTCCTGGTCGCGCTCACTCGGAGGCGTCATCGGTGGACTCCCCTTTACCAATGACCTTGCCTGCGGTATTTGTAACGGCCTTTGTAGCACCGCCCACAACCTTACCGACAGGTGCGGTGACAGCATCGACAGCACCTACGGTGTTTTTCTTGATGCTTGAGGTGAGTTTACCAAGGCCAATCTTCTCGTCAGCGGCGGCGTCACGGAGGGCATCCGGGACACCCTTGTTGGTGAGGTCGTGGAGAATTACCCATGCCTGGGCGCGGGAGATAGGAGGATGGCCTGCTTGGTCGAGAATCTTAGCGATAACCAATAGTAGGTCATCGTAGCCATGCTTCGCCATGTGCTGGTTAACTTCGTTCGTCCATGCTTCTTCGATTAGCACAACGTCGTCAAGGGTTTTCTTTACCCAACCAACGCGCTTACCCTCATACGAGTAATACTTCGCCATGAAATCTAGACTATTCATCCGATACTTAAAGGTCATCGATGTGGGAATCTAGCGCGTTTTGGGCGCGAGAATCGCTACTTTCGTTGCCTGGGTTGAGGGCCGCAAGCATTTGCCCACAACGTAATTCGCTAATATCGGGTGGGAAATAAAGTGCGACTTCTGCGGCGTTATCGGTAAACACCGCTTCCAAAAACGCCGCCGCCTTTGGTCGATCGCGTTTGAACAATTCAAACTTCTTTTCACATGCACTTTGGCGAACCTCATGCAAAATAGGGTTCAGCATTTGGTATGCTGAATACTCCTGTTCGTCATCACGACTTCGGACGAATTCATTCCTGGCCGCTAAGTGGCGAGTGCCCGTCATCTTCTTCCTCCATGATATTTTTTAGATTTTCAGCATAGGATACCAAAGCGCAGCCAAGTAATCTAGCCTCTTCAATCGTAAGACGTTGGACAACCGATTGTTTTCCAGGAAGCGGAATCTTAAGCATAATATTTCGATCAATACCGACCCATCCACGACGAATTCCGCACTCATGACAATCACAATCGTCAATTGTGCAGATTACATCATCGATCTTTTCTTTGGTCTTGATTACTTCAGATGCAAGCATAGGTGTAATCCAGATGATTCCTTCATCTTCGTCGTATTCGAGCAAGGTTCACACTTCCTTAACAGGCTTGAAGCGAGTAAACATCGGACGTGGTAAGGAAATGGACATTTCCATAAACTTCGAAGATCGCAATTCGATGAAGTCATCGATGCCTTCGTCCTCCGACGTATTGCTCACGAAGTATACGATTTCATCGTCAACCAATAAGGTTGCGACGTCCGCGCTATCCTTACCTTCGGTAATCGTAGTGAATTCAATGACTTTCATGGACTCGCCATTAATCATGCGAAGAGCGATTTCGTTTAGTTTACGCAATTCGTCGGTGACGCTGGACTCTATGATAGCGTTCTCCACGCATAATGATTTATAGATTCCAATATTTAAGTTTGCGGCGGATATGATCAGTAATCCACATGAATGTCGATCATTTGGTTAGTGTCACCGAAGAAATGTTCTATCAAAAGACCAACATCGTAGTCGTCCACACCATCAACTTCGTATGCCCCAAGAAGGGGAAAAGCCATGTCGAATTCATGATGCAAACCATCCTCAGCCATCGCCTTGATGATATCCTCGATGACGTCCATGTTGTATTTGTTATGGTCGGCGGAGTGGATGCAAATCCAGCATATCTTCTGCTCTCCGAAGTCAGTAAGGAAATAACTGCCTAACTCGTGAATGATGTTCGGGTCGTTACCCGAATCCTTCGTGCGCGGCTTCATTCCTTTCGCCATCAGCATGTAATCGATGGGGAACAATTTTCTAAATTCTCTAATAGGTCCACTAGTGGAATACTCTCTAGGGATAGGGCATACAATTAGCGTTCTTTCCGATTGTGATATCGGCAAGTTATACACGCGCTCAATCATCTGACGATACCCCTAGCAGGTATTCATATTCGGGTTTCAACGACGCGAGTTTTGCACCTGTGAAGTTACGCCGTGGATCTCCAAACACTTCAATGACTTCGCCCAATTCCTCCGCGCCGCCATCTAAGAATTTCCGAATGAAGTCAGCAGGGACCGTGCCTGCGAACACTTTGTAGTAATCGCGACCAGCCCGCTTACGCACCGAAATGAACGGCGTATTCGTATACGACGTAGCATCCGTCACGAAAAACGACTCCTTTCTCCGGTCGAGGACTTTGCGATCGTTCAAGAATAGGATATCGTGCCCTAGGAAACTCGTTTTAGGAAGACTACGAAGTTTATCGCAGACGCCCTGGAACACAGGACGTGCGACTTCCATGCCTTCACGGTAATGTCCTAAACGGAATTCTAGCATATCCTCGCGATTGATTCCAGGACAACCGGACGAATATGCCGCCTGCAAACAATGGTCAGCGGCGGCTACGAATTTCCACCTCGATTCGGGTTCGACGTTCAACATAGCGCACACTTGGCCGATGGAAGAGGCTTCCCAAAACTCGTTTTTGGTTTTGTTATAGCCTGGGTCGCCTTCGTTGTGGTGATCGACCAGGTGATATCCCATTGATTGCATTTCAGCCGAACCCCAATCCTTCGGTCGGCATTCAACCCAAACTTGCTTTCTAGAAAGTGTTGGGAAGTCAATTGCATATGCATCCCCGCGACGGGCGCGCTCTCCGTTGTGTTCCGCGTAAACAAACCCGACTCCTTCAGCACGAAGGATATCCGCGATGTATCGCATTTCGGTATCGTCGCCACCAAGAACGAAGAGTTTGTCGTGAAACTTACTCTTCTTCTCCATTAAGATCACCTGGCTCAATTCGTGCAACGAGCGTGGTCCATATCTTGCCCAATTGCGGATGGTTAGTCGACATATCCTCTCCATATGTAATCTTGAATGCATTGTTGGGAATGTAAGGTGTCGTGGGTCGCTCTCGCTCAACGGCGAGGACAAACGAGCCAAGGAAGGTTTGTCCTTGGTTCTTATACATCTGCTCTAGCATACGCACTTGCTCCGCGATGAACATCAAGTCCGACCCCATGTCGGCAATTACGCCCTTCACATATCCTTCCTCATCCATGTAGTCCACTAGGACAATCATTTGATTCATTCTTCATCACCTCGCAGATAGTTTTTCTGGTTTCGTCGATCTCGGAGTCCATAGAAAATAAACTCAAAGATGGCGAAGGCTACGATAGCATATCCTAAACGAAGGGTGTTCAAAGTTAGATGCTCAACCCAACGAGGCTCATAAGCCGATGAAGCATACTCGCTATTGACTACCACCAAGTAGCCAACAAAAATCCAGAATAGGGTTACGGGGACGCGGTCAAAAGCAGACTTCATTGTTCTTCCTCCAATACGGTGTAGTAGTAACCTCGATGACCGTCTTTGCGCTCGATACGAGGATCTTTCTTCAATGCATATGCAACCGTGCCCACGGACACAGGGATTCTATAGCGGGAGTTTATCGCCGCTACAGCATCTTGAGCCATGAATTCACGGCCCTTCATTTCTTTGCAAATAAAATTCGTTAGTCGTTTTGCGTAACTTTTCTTCATAGAATTGCCTCCCATTCATACTTCTGTTTTTGGTTGTCGGTATTGTAAAACGTGCCTTCGTAAAAGTCACGGTTTTCAATGATGCCTTTAATCGTGGACGAAGCCCACTTTAGGCTACCACTACGGGTGCGAATCCCGTTTTCAATGAGGAAGTTAGCAATCTCCGACGGCGTTTGCTGCTTTTCCTCCTGGTCAAAAATGACGCGAACAATGTCCGCTTCTTCGGGATTGATTACGAGGTTACCCTTTTCGTTATCATCACCGGTGTTAGCAAAAGCAGAATTGTAACCATAAGGTGGCTTACCTACCCACTTACCGCTATTTTGCTTCGCTACGATTCCCATGACGGTTCGTTCCTTCGTTACTTCAACCTCCATTTGGTTGAGTGCAGTAATGATACGGAATACCGCCATGCCCATAGCCGACGTCGTATCGACGTCAATATCCAATGCAACGAAGTTTTTACCGACGTTATTGAGGTCACTAGCCCAAGCCTGGGCGTTCGCAGACGAACGGTGGAAACGGTCGAGTTTGAATGCTACAACAACGTCCCATTCGTCCATACGCTCCATCAATTCTTGGAAGCCTTCACGCTCCATATTCATACCCGTGCCGACGTCCTCGAAGGAATCGACAAACTCCCATCCTTTCATTTCGATGTATTGCTTACATCGGCGCGTTTGCTCCTGAATAGAAGTTTCACTTTGCATATCGGTCGAAATACGTCCGTATGTTACCGCCCTCAAAAGATCGCCTCCTTTCCACAATTGATGCACTTTGCGATGTAAATCGGTTTGGTAGGGTCATTACGAGTCAAATTGAATTCGGTGCAACCACATTCACAAGTTTTCGGCATTGTCCAGCACCTCCTTCGCGCGTTCTAATACGATGATGTTATCGCTTAGGATTTGAATTTCTTCCTTCAACTGCTCACACTTCTTCTTCATCGCTTCGATTACAAAGTCGAGTTTGTCATCTTCGTCATAAATGGAACCGCCGCTAGCGACGATTTTCCGCGTAGCCTCCCACTTTTCTAAGTGAGTTGCTGTATACGGGATATCTTCGATGAGCATATGGTCGACAAATGTCCCTGGGTGCGCCGTAAGGTATGCCTTCGTCTTATTTCGCTTGGCGTTTTCGATATGCTCTTTCGAGAATGTAAATACGAGGGCTTTACCCACTTCTGGAAATGCATTAATGAAATAAAACTCGTTTTGTTCATCTTGGGATAGTTTCTTCCACTTCTTGCTGAAGTAACAGTTGATCCCTGCCTTGCCGGTTAGGAAGTCATTGAGTGCCGCTACATCACGGTGCTTTACCTCCACATATGCACGCTCGTCGAAGATAGCATCGCCAAGCAATTGCTCTTCTTTCGAATCAAAAGTGCGGTAGTGAACGCCCGGAAATGACTTATCACGGAACGCCATGATGGCGATATGTTCCATCTTACGGTTGTTTTCTTGGAGGTCTTTATTTCGAAACATCATTCTTCCTCCGTTGGTTCTAAAACGATTTCTTCGCCACAACAATTGTCGCGAAACGTAACTCCGACTTCGGGAAACAACCAGGTAAACACTCGGGCCGAATTGCATTTTGGACAATCATACATGACGTCAATAGCCGCAAACTTGGTCAATTCCTGCGCGCCCTTTCTCTTGGACGGGCTGAATAAAACCGTATATTCGGTCACTTATCCACCCCGCAAAAGAATGGATCTTCCATATCTTCTTTGATCGCTTCGTCGATTTTAATCGGGCACTTCATGTGGACAACGGTAATCACGTTGTTCTCCGATGTTAGGATAAAATCCTCCCATGCGGAGTTAATCGCACGCATACAACGACCACAAGTGAAGTTATTCACCTCGATAGTTGCACGCGCAGCGCCCGCATAATATGGGTCGTAGTGCGTATCGTCGCCAAAGGGGTTCAATATATGTCGCTTCATTTTTCTTCCTCCAAAATAATTCCGTCAATAACGGCCTTACCGACCGCTGGACAAACTGCGTTTCCGATAACTAGATGCTTATCGGATTTGTTTTCAAGGACGTCAAAGTCGTATCCTTCAGGGAAATTTTGCAACGTAGCCATTTCTTCGATTGTCAAACTACGAATCTTCTCGTAGTTAACACCGTCAACGGCATTCGTGCGTAGTGTAAGTGAGCGCCCTGTAACCGTCTGTGAAGGACCATTAACGTCCGCATCGGCGGAGCGCGCACGGGATGAATTAGACCCCGATACGGAGGCGTTGTTCACCATGAAACCGATGTTGCGACTCGTGGACATAATCGTATAGGCTGGCTCATCAAGGGCGCGGAATAGCGGTCCTGAGCCTCCACGACGCTCCCCCGTTTCAGGATTAACGCCGCATGTTGGTGCGCTTGAACGACCCGAATCCATGACTAGTGAAATCACGTTTTCAAATCCATGAATCGCGCGAGTCCATAACTCCGAGGGCACACCAGCCACAGGCGTTTCCGCGATGGCGCGTTCACGAAGGATCTCGTCAAACTCGTTTTGAAGATGAGGAAGCGCGTCAAGAACGGAAACATAACCAGGCAAATCGGGACGTCGTGGCTTCTTTAGCGATTTATTGTCGTGCGTCTTGGTGATTTCCCACCCTTCGCCTGCGAAGCATCGACGGCGCTTTTGCGGGACGCCCAAATCAGCCGAGTCGATAATAATCGAAGGAATACCTTCAGGAAGCAGGCTTTTCATAGGCGGAACATTTTCCATGCTCCATGAATCGGGATTCAATTCTCTTACTAGGTCTAGATAATGTAATACCATAGGCATACCCTCTCTAGGATCTCTTCTAGAGGCATTGGAGATAGCCTGACATGGAGGGCTACCGTGAAGATGGAAATGATATCCCATGTCCAGGTATGGTTGCACATGCTCACGAATCAAAGCCAAGTCCACTTCAATATCACCGAGCGCGTGCTGGCGGAAAGGGACGTGGGGATGGTTCGCATGGTGAACCATCGCCGCTGGCTCCCATAGGTCAATTGCTAGGGCGATAACCGCACCTGCTTGAACCGCGCCCGTCGAGAAGCCACCGCCGCCGCAGAACAAATCCACGACAACGATGCGCTTTCCACCAACGCGTTCCTCTATCACATAAGCCAATTTATCCATCGCTTCCGCGAATTGTGTATTTCGTAGCCACTTCATGTTACCACCACACCGGCTTTGCGCTAAACTTCCACTCCGCAAAAGGACGCTTATCGTAGTGATAATACGCACGGTATTTTTCCGTCGTGGACATAGAATCGAAGTCCGAAATCATCTGGCGACACACGGCGGTATCGGCAATAGCCACCGCGAATTGCGTGAAACCTTCGGTTGGAAACTCGATTTCATTCATGTTATCAAGACACCATTCGATCACCGCCTGGGACTTATGTTGCTTCCCATAGCGTCGGGTGTATTCCTCGGCAAGTGCAAGACCATGCTCAACGAGCCATAGGTAATTCTCCGCACTTTCCCGTGCCCAAATAGTGCAAGGATGGTTGTAGTGGGCACGACGATAGGGTGCAACACCAGGCTCAAACGCAGCGCATAGCATCTGCGCTGACTCAAGCACCATCTTGACGACGTGCTTATCGCATTGATTTCGTGCGGCCACTACGGGGTTCTCGCTCGTAACGAAGATGTTCATTTTTTCATACCACCATACTTTACTGACGAAAGGTCCCAAAATTCAATTTCGTAGTCGGGCCAACATTTTTCAGCGTATTCCTGGACGTCACCGTGGAATCCATCTGCTACGAGGTGTCCTTTGGTAAAGCCACCGATTTGCATGTAATTGACCAATTGGAGAAGGTCGTTACATACCGCCTTATCCTTCTTGACCTCCCATACGAAGCGCTCTCCGCCCTTTTCTGCTTGGACGTCGGTGCGGAACCCATACTTCGTTTTTTGCTGATGCTCAATCTTCGTAAAGCCGTCTTCATCGAGAAGTTTCATTAGGTTGGCTTCGATATGGGCTTCGGTAACGTCAGGAACATCTTCTTTCTTGAAGTGGCTACTAAGATCGCGGTCCTCCCAAACTTGGGCTAGCAATCCTACCAATTCAACGAAAGCAGGGTCATTCTCCTGGATGTTATCCTTCTTTGGGGTCGTCTTGATACCGCGCTCGACAATCAAGCGACCGTAAAGGCGGTTGTATGACGGGTGGGTAAAATCAAGCGGGTCACCATTTGCCTTCAAAATGCCTTTTAGCGGGGCCTTAGACCGGCTGACTACGCACCGTCCATGCATAACGATATCGATACCACCTGCACCGGTCGAAGCCTTAACGGGGTCATATTGGTTATGGGTTTCCTGTAGTTTGCTGATAGTTAGCGTAGCCTCCCAATCATGAACAACACCCTTCAAGGGGACTTTGTTGACAAACTCGGATTCGTGTTCGACCATCCACGGCTCGACTTCAATCTTTTTCTTCTCCACCTTTCCAGACTCATCTTCGATTACCATAGTAAGAGTCTTATTCGGCTTAGATAGGATATCTGCATAGCGATACCCCCATTTGTAAGAATCAATCTTTGGTCGGCTGCTAGCATGGTTGATGTGGTAAACTGCTTTTCCTTCTTGACCACATTCAATAGTGAGAAGCATACCAGGCTGACTAACTACGGGAACCTCATCGATTTCCACGGATAGGTCGTTTTCGTCAGGATTCAATTCGTAAATATACCATTCTTCACTACCCGTGCATGAATGCATTTCATCTAACTTGCCGAAGTGGTCGATAGCCGCCTTCATTCCGACACCGTGCTCGTTGATACCATTACCTTTCTTTGCACCAGGAGCGAGAGCCTTTCCGATATCATCGATAGCAAGGCCTTCACCGTCGTCTTCAATCTTGACGGCTAGCACCTTATTATCGGAATCGGTCGTAATAGTGACCGTAACGTTGTTCGCTCCGGAAGCGAAAGAGTTGTCGATCAACTCATACATCGCCGTGTTGTATCCATAGTTCGAGTCTGCGGCCAAAGCCACCGCGCCCGAATAACTCATCTCAATTGCAATCTTCTTTTTTCCTGCCAATTTTGTTCACCTCTTTATTTGCTGAAACTAGGTTTTGACGAAACTAGGTTGACCCGGCCTCATCTCACCCCTACTTGGCGGGTGATATTCCCATATTTAAGCAAACCGCCCCTTTACTCACGCAAACCGGTGTAGGGGGTAATTTGCGTGAGGTAACCGCCCACTATACGTTGAGCAAACCCGGTTTGCTAAGGGGCATTTTAACCCGTGAATAGGGGGGATTTTGGATGAAACCGTGCTACTCGCGCGCGCGTCATCAATAAGAATAGGTGCGGCGATGGGGGAGAAGAATGGAGGTGAGCCGAACCAACACAAGAGAAGAGGTGAGAGGCCCCCAAAGCCGCAATTCTCCGACAGATCTCGCGGTTATCAACATATCCTGCTGAAACTTGGTTTTGAACAAACTAGGTTATAAGTGAGCGGGGGCCTGGTAGGATTTCATTTCTTATCAAAACCGATTAACAGCGTTATGATCGAAAACCCCCAGCAATAACTTTTCAAAACCTAGTTTGATATGAAACCTGGTTTCGGCAACGACTATATACCCGTGGCGAGTCGTAGGAATTACGGAGGACAAAAACATGTCAGATGTAAACGTAAACGAAGAAAAACGAATTGCAGACGCCCTTGAGCGCATCGCCAAGGCCCTCGAAATGTTGGCTACCAAGCCACAATGGGTCAAGGTTGCCGAAGAGGTCGTCAGCGAAGTGAAGAAGGTTGAGGAAAAGGCTCCCGTCGTGGAAAAGCCCGTCCCTGAACCCGTAAAGGAAGAAAAGGTGATGGAAACCGTCGAAAAGGCTACCGAGGTCATCCAAGAAGGAGATCTCGTCGGTCAAACCGTCGTCATCATCGAAGGCGACCACAAAGGCAAGGTCGGCGTCTGCACGAACAAAATGCGTGCGTGGGCTTATGTCGAGGTTGATGGCGAGCAACTCGCCGTCCGCCCCTCGCACATTCGCCTTAGTGACGACGATGTGAATGCCGCTATCGAGCATGTCGTCGAAGTCATTGAGGACACGCCGGTCGAGGAAGCCTCGGTCATTGAAGTGGAGGTTATCGGTGCGGCTCCTTCCGAGGAAGCCGACGATGCCGCTAACTTCGTGATTGCGGGTGGTAAGCACGCTGGTAAGACTATTCACTCCCTATATGGAGAGTCTAGCCTAGGGGAGAAGACCGTAGCATGGATGGCGAAGAATCACAACGATGACGCGCACAAAGAAGCGGCCCAGGCTTACCTCAAGTCAAAGGGGGTATCGGCTTGAAGGTTCTTTTGGAAATCGAAGGTGGTTTCACAAAGGAAATCTTCAACGGTGAGAAGGCGGAGGTCAAACTCTTCCTTCAAGGATTCAAGGACATTATGCCCTTGATCAACACCGCTTCCACCAAGGAAGAGGCCATCAAGTCCCTTCTTGGCGTCATGGCGATGAGTTACGACACCTCATGGGTAGTCGGCGCTATCGCCCGCCTCGATAACAACAAAGGCAATTTGAAGGTGGTCGAGTAATGCCGAAGAAGTTTGACTCCCCTCACGGTCCTTGGTATACCGACCAATTTGGTCCGGACATTTCTCCCTCTCGCTTGAAGAAATACATGACCTGCCCGCAGCAATACGAATACCACTACGTTCGCAAAGAAGAGTCCCACACGGGCCTCGCCGCTATGCAGGGAACGGCCCTCCACGACGTCTTCCTTGAGGAATTCCTCATGGACGGTGTGGATGATATCGACGCCCTCATTGACCTCCTGGAAATCACTTACCGTGACGCCTTGGAGAAGGAAGACCCTCGCGACTACAAAACGGGCGAGCCTCCATCCGAGTTTGAAATCGAGCAATCGGTTGATCAACTCAAGATTTGGGGCCGAGGTTTGCTTGAAGCGTTCAAGAACGGTAAGGATTCTTACGGAAACGAGTTTAGACTCCCAATGACTATCGATACCGAAGTCGAAAAGCCTCCATTGGAAGTATACCTTCCGCGCTCAAACACCACGATTCGCATTCGCGGGTCTATCGACTTGATGTTTGAAGATGGTGGCTTGGGCGACCTCAAGTTAGCGAGCGACTACTACATGGCCGTTTGGACGCTCGGAAAGACGTTTGAAGAGGTTCAACCGGCGATGTATCGACTCATGGTCGGCGGTCCTGGTAAGTTTTCATACGTCATTGTGGACAAAAAGAAGTCGCGTAGTAACGATGCCTTCTCGCCTGGTGTGCGAACGATTGATTTTGATATCAGCGAGAAAGATATCCAGCGCGTCGTCAATTACCTTGACGACTTCGTGATGCGTTCGCAGATCCAAAATGACCACAAAAACGGCTTCTTTGAACCGCTACCTGCATATGCAGGAGAAAAGAAGGCCAACGCAGGAATGCCTGAAAAGCAGTTTTGCGACAAACTTTGCTCGTTCAAGGATCTGTGCTGGCAGGAAAACTTCGCGCCATTGAACATCACGAACGACGGTGTGACTTTGGAGGATTGAAATGGAAGACCCCGTCCGCGCGCACGTTGGTAAACTCATGAAGGATTCGTCCTTTGTGAGCGCTTTCAAGCGCAAACTGCGTTATGTCCAACGTGATTACGAGTCGCCTTGCCTGGAATGGCAGGGAGGCGTCGATAAAGCGGGCTATGGCCGCATCCATGTAAAGCGCCTGTGTGAGCGTCCAACGGGACGTAACTTCTTCGCTCACCGGCTGAATTACATGATTGCTACCAAGGAATACATCGAGCCTTCGGAATTGATTTTGCATCAATGTCATAATCGCCTATGTTGTAACCCCGAGCACTTTGATATCGGGAACCACATGGCTAACATGGACGACCTGCATAATTCGCGTCGCGTAGCAGGCGAACGAAACTCCAATTCCAAATTGACCGAGGATGAAGTGTGGGAGGTTTTGATCATGTATCATGAAGAGGGCTTTAGCATGACGGAAATAGCCGGCGAGTTTGAAGTCGGAAGAGGAACGGTATCTGATATCGTCTATGGTCGAACCTGGTCTGACCTTTACAACGAATATTGGGGTGAAGAAGAGTGAATCCGATTGTGCGTTTGCTCGGCCCCAAGAAGAAGAAGTGCGACGAATGCCCTAACGGTGGGTGCGGTCGCTGCCCGACAAAGTGGGAGGATGAGGAAGAATGACGTATTGGATTCAAGGCTCAGAAGATGGTAAAACGTGGTCGCTTTATGGAAAGGCCGCTACAATGTCGGAAGCGCGTGTGCTAGCGGCGAAGTGCATTACGCATACGAAGCACCTTTGGGTTCGCATCGATACGTCGGAATACGTTTCTAGCACCCAGGTTAAGGTCAAGAACGCTAAGCAAAACGTGACTTACGGAGGGTGGTAATTTGCCGTCACTACCATGTGCGTCCTGCGGACGATATGTCACAATCAAAGCCTCTAACTTGCGTAAGCGTGCCTCCGAATGGTTCGTATGCTTCATTTGCGTTCGTGACCAGGCAGAAGGCTTCATTTGTGAGGCCACAACACGCGCTGGAGGCAAATGCCGCCGTCCTCGCCTTGAGCATAGTAAACTATGCTGGAATCATCATGCGGTAGCGGAGGGTGAAGAATAATGTGCGGTGCAATACCGGTCCCTTGTGACAAATGTGGAGTATTTTGGCGAATTGTAAAACTATGTGAATGTAATTTGGAGGAAGGAAAGTATGATCTGGAAAGTAAGCAAATGTGTTAACGACGGTAACGAAGAAATGGTGTCGTGGATGGTTATCCATCAAACGACGAGAAGAAGTTTTACTTGCGAAACTTCGTCCGAAGCCTATGCCGTATGTGCCGCGCTAAACAAAAACGAAATCGCGGAGTGCTACGAATGATTCGTGACCCGTTAGGTGGCTGGGATTGGGATGGTATACGACAGTTGTCGGCTATCATCATCATGATTGCTGGGCTAGTGACGATGTTTGCAGCCCTTGACTCCAATTATCATTGGTATTCGCCGTGGAAGCGTATTGGCGAAATTATTGGTAGTTACCCCGAGGCTTTCATCGTGGGTGCTATGATCATTGTCCTAGGCGTATGGTGGCTAGACCAATACGATCGAGGATACTACTAAAGGAGGTAAAAGCATGGAAGTAAAACTATTGATGGATAGAAGCATCACGCAATTGGAAAAGAAGATGAACGAAATGACGCGAGGGTTCGGTTGGAATATTCACGGTAACCTTCAGTTTCTAAATGGAAACTACGTCATTATCATGACGAAAGGTGAATTCAATGACTAAGTGTATTGGATGCGGTAAAGACGTCGTGAAGGTTGTTGGAAAGCAACCGGACACGCTTTGTGGCGATTGCTGGTATTTGGAAAACGAAAAGTCCTGGAGTGGATGCTAATGAAATTCGTTTATCTTTCTAAGCCCGCTGAAAAGGAATACGACTTCGATTCGATTCTTAGTTACACTCAAACGGCGCTTGAGCAAGTGCCTGATATCGAAGCATGGGAAATCGACGAGGTTTACGCCGATGGTTGGGTGACCGTTCCTAACGGTATTGACGACCTTATGCGTGACCTAGACGCCCACAAGAAGAAGGTAACAGGCATCGTGTTGTTTTCACTTGAAGAAATCACGACCGAGCAGTTACAGAAACTCATTAAAAGTGGTAAGTCCATCTATTGTATTCTCGCGAGTCACCTTGGCGTGGTGGCCGGCCCGAAAGCCGACATTCTAATCCACACCAAAGAAGCCAAGAAATACTACTCGAATGTAACCTCGATGAAGATTCGCCACGGTGTAAAAGCCTCTCAGAAGTCGTCAGGAGCCGCTCCGTTCGGTTATTCGTATGAAGACGGCAACCTGGTGCGTAACGAGCATTTCCCGGTGCTACAGGAGATCCTACGCTTGCGTGCAGGGCATACGCCCTATGCTGAAATCGCGAAGCGTGTGAACATGTCCACGCCCCAAATTTACGGCATTGTCCGAACGGCGGAGGCGAGAGGAAATGAGTGATGATGCATGGTGGCGACACCATCACAAAACTTCAGTAGCCTGGCTAGTGACTCGTATCCACCAAATGCTGAACGGCGATGACCCGAAGGAAATCGAGTCAATCATACGAAAGACGCTACCGGATTTTGCAAAAGAAGTGGGGGTGAATCTAGATGAAGTTAGACTCTCATGACCAGAAGATCGTAAACGACTTCTTCCGTAACTACGTTGACCGTATGTATAAGAATCCGATGAACACCGTTCGTTTGAATTCCGAGCATACTGACGAGCATCGACGTGCGATTTTCGAATGTTGCAACGCTTTGCTTGCCGAGGGAATCCCGTTTTGGACGGAGGTTCGTATGAAGTGCGGGTGTATTCCTGATATTGTTTGCCCTACGCACGTTAAACCAATGATTGAGGTCCTTTCTTCGGAAACGATGGAAATGTTCCGCGATCTAAAACTTGACAAATACCCTGAAGAATTGCAGGGTGCATTCATTTTTGTTGATGCTAAAGCAGTTTTCAAGCCGGAGTTGATTTTTTGAGTGCGCCGAATAACGAAAACGGGGGCGATTTTGTGGAACGTCCGCGAAAAAAGAAGTCGCAACCCAAGGCTAAATTCGATTTCATGGATATTTTGAGTGGAAACCTCAAGGTTACGCTCGAATTATCTGACGTCGATCGAGAAGCGATTAAAGAAATCGGGGATAAAGTCGATTACCGCTGGAAGTGGACGCAGAAGATTATGGTTGCAGCCATCGTGCTAAGCATCATTGGACAGGTGATAACCTGGACCCTTTGACCTTCGGGTTTCTTAGCGTCCTTGCACTATGCGTAGTGCTAGCCATTTACACGGTGTATCTAGTGATTACGCTATTCCGTGACCTCAAGCGGGCCAATGAATACTAATCAGGCGGGAACCGAGTGCTTCTCGGTAAACTTGGCGAGTTGCACCATAGCAACCTTGCTCTTACCGCCGCAGAAGCGCTTCATATCGGGGCATTCGCCACAGTGAATTACTTGACCGCCAATGTATTTGCGACCGTTGTAGGTAACGGAGTGGCCGTCGCCTTTTTCGCCCTTTAGGCCCATCTTGTCGATGTGCTTCCAAATAGCCTTGACAATCTCAGGACGAGAACGGGGCTTGCTACCAATCATGTCCGCAAGGGGACCGGTTGGCTTAATCTTGATCTTGTTTAGGTGACTTCCTTTACGAGCCATGAATTAACCACCTTCTTTTGCTACTTAAAATACGCCGCCCATAGCGGAGTATCCATCCATTGACGTCGCCATGAGGCGGTCGCCAAGAGCCTTGTTGATGACTTGCAAGTGGTTGCGTTGGTCAACACTAAGGCGGTCGGATTCTAGGGTGTTTGCTACTTGCGACTTCACGACTTGGAGGTCACGGGTTGTAGCACGGGGATTGACGTAAGGCGTCTTCGTGAAAGCATCGTAGTTACCAACGACGTTCATTCCATCGGTTTCGCTGATTTGGCGAACGATGTTGAAGTAAACCTTGTCGCTGAAGGTGGACGTAGGCACAGGGGCGACGGGTTGTGGCGAGTAATACGAGTAGTCGTTAGCAGGCGAATACGAAGGAGCCGTTGGCGTGTAGGAATACGAAGGAGCGCTTGGGGCGTATTCGTAAGGTAGCGTCAAGAACCCTAGGGCACCCGTGTTAGAACGCAAGAAAGCATAGCCAATTGCTACACCACCTACAATCATCAAGTTACGCTTCTGCTTCTTCGTCATTTTCTTAGCCATAATATCACCTTAACTGAATACTGCAAACGCTGCGCTCTTGTTTACAGTTGCCGTGCGCTTAGCCTTGCGCTGCTTGGAAAGATAGTATGCAACAATGCCGGCACCAGCCATGAACATTATAGGAGATACCATGAGGGCGGTCTTGCTCTCACGCATGAGAGGACCGTCAACCATCCAATCTTCGACGCCCTTCATATGGACGCGGTCGAGAACGACCGTTGCATTGTCCAACTCTTTTTGGCGAGTGCTGACTGCTTGAATCAGAAGTTTGTTGTCGGCTTCTGCTACGGCTTTCACAGTAGCCCAATTATCGACTTTATAGTCAGGATAGATGGCCTGAATTTCACTAGTAAGTTGAGCGACCTTCTCCATGTCGGCTTCTTCTGGACGATTTGCGGTAATCTTTGCTAACTCAGCCTTGATTGCATCATTGGCTACCTGGGCATCGGCAATATTCTTTGCAGCAAGGCGTTGCTTCTCCTGGGCTTTCTTGAGGTTGTTACGGGCACGACGCATGGCTTCGGCTTCGTGGGCATACCAGGCATCGACCTTGCGCTTGAATTCGTTAACGTCACCGTAGGGGCGCGTAAACTTGGCGTTGTAGGAATCGTTCGCGCGATCGAGAAGGTTACGGCCACGGGTTTCAATCGTGTTTTCAACGGCGAGTTTCGTGCTAAACTCACCAAGACGACCGAATGGGCTAGACTTGCGGGCGTTGTTCAAGTTGATTTGACGCTGATACCCTGCACCAATCGAGTGCCCAAAATTGCTCTTGGGGCCGGAGGTTCCAAAGTAAGCCATTCATTCACCTCAAAATCTTCGGAGCAAGGTGACGAAAGCCGCAGCGCCGACGATATGAGCCGCGCCCTTAGCGATTTTGCCGCCCGTTCCTGAGCCAATTCTCATGGCGAGAGCGCCGTGGTTCCATCCTAGGACGGGATGGGCGTAAAGTGCAGTGCCAGCGATAACGCGCTTGGTGGGGAATTTGAAGCCTTCATGCTTGGCGACGGCGGCGCGAGCGATGAGCGCACCACCAATGATAGCGATACCAGCGACCTTAGATGCAACGGCTACGCGAGGATCGAAGAGTGCCTCATCGTGAGCGTAAAATGGGTTTAGCACGTTCTCGGAGCCAACGCCACTAGGAACGTAGCCCATGTTGGGGTTGCTACGAGGACGATAGGTGTAAGACTCGGTAGGAGCGGAGATTGCGGCGGCGGCGGCGTTCATGTCCGTAGCACCGGTGGATGCGCGGGCACGGGGACGCTCGGTGATCATGGGTTCCTCGATGTTTCCAAGCGAGGGAGGGCTACGACTCATCCAACCGGAAAGGTCGGCTTCATCAAAGTCGTCCTCATCCTCGTCGTTGATCATTCCGAACATCAATGCAGGGTCCATAATATCACGCCTTCGAAAATTGTCGGTAAAGAATCAATCCGGTGCCTGCGAATAATGCGGTGGTTTGCAGGACGGGGATGGGTTGCTTCCATACCTTACGCACAGTCTTTGCTACTTCCTTGGCTCCAGGGAAGCCTAGGCCAACGTAAATCATCCCAAGGGCGATGGCTAGCGTTGCATCCATGTTGCCGGCTCCCAAGAATCCACCATTGATTCCGTTAACGGAAGCCATGTGTGCGGAGGTGTTGGCGCGGGACGAAACAGGGTTCGTAAACTCACGCATGTTCACATACTGACCTAGTTCGTTTGCGCCGAAATAGGACGGCATGGAGCCGTTTGGCACGGAGCCAAAACTACGCGCGATAACGTGCTGTTGATTGCGAGTAGCGACCATGTGAACACTCCCATGAGTTAGTTTGCTTTAAGAATTCCCTCCGCGAAGTCCGCGCTTAGAATACAGATATAGGCCCACTACTAGGGCTGTGGTCCCTATTCCGGTTCCTACCGCAGCAACTTCACCATATCTTGGTCCAGGCGCTTGAATGCTCACAGGCTTTGATTCCTCAAGAGTCGTCATCGAAGTAAACACGACGTCCTTGGAAACTGACGGATCGCTTGACTTGCTACGAATACCACTTGCAAACGTCAAGTCGCGATAGATGTAAAGCGTCTTCCAATTTGCATTTGTTTTTCCAGCGTCGTAATATCGGAAGAGTTTCTGGTCAGACGAACTAGTCTTCGATGTGAACGGATAACCGCTACCGCGAACGATACCGTAGTTAATCGCCTGACCGCCTTCGTGAATCATCGGGGTGTAAAGGAGTTTCAATTCCGGCATCTCGAAGAACGACAACTCGCTAGGTGCTTCCGAACCCGTTTGCTTCATGGCGGCTTCAAACTTACCACGCATGGCTTGAACGTCTTCGGGGTCGTTAACGGGGGCCTTGAATACCAACTCTCCGGCTTGCTTGGGCCACTTCGCCATCTCGAAGATTTTACGGACACGCATACGTTGTGCTAACGTTGATCTCAATCCTAGATTCTCCATTGAACTCCCTAATAGGAGATTCTCATATCCTAGGGTATACAGGTAAGGTGAACAAATTGCTGCACGAAGGATTTCCATATCATGGTTGATATCCTTAAGCGCGTTTGCGAATTTGATGTTATCCATAACGGTAATCTTTGGGTGCTTTTGGCCCGTGATATCTTTACCGGATAAAACGCTGTTAACGTATTTTACTACGACGTTACCCTGGACGGGATTACAAATTCTTTCGAATGCTTCTTCGGTCCCAGCCGGCAAAAGATAAAACTCAGACTTCGAAGTCGGGAAGCAGTTTTGCATTTGCATCGGGTTACCGCCGTAAAGCAAGTGTGAAACTTCTGCCGGTGGGTTACCTGCTTTAATCGCGGCCTGGGCTTTTGCCGAGTCGTCGGATTGGAAGTCAAGAAGTTGCTGTTGGGCAAACGTGCGTTGTCCACGATTTGCTTTGTTTCTTGACGCGAATGCGGCATACCAACTTTGGTTCTTGGACAAATCAAGGTCCGCCCAATCCCAGGTTGTGCGAATGACGTTGACAACCTTGCGAGTTTCTTTTGAACCGGTTAGCGCCCATCGCTCGGCACTTTCTTTCAAACCAGACGTTTGATCGCTGATTGAAATCGTAGCGTCAAGTGTGGGGTTGACGTTGGACTTCAACTCCAGGACGTGGGGATACATACCGCGCACATGTGCAAGCGCGTTAGAAGGCTCGTCAGCGTAAACTCCGACAACTACCCCCTTGTTGAAAGCCGCACCCGTATTGGGGTTGACTTCGACGAGGTGGACTTCTGACAATCGCTCGGCTACTTTGATCGCGGCAAGACGGTATTTTGCAACGTGACTCCAATATCCTACGGGCGAAGGGTTGTCCAAAATTGATTTGACGTGGTAAATCAAGAACGGCGTGAGGGCGTAGCCTTTGCTGTGAACGAAATCCCCGATTCGCTTATCGAATTGAAAACCCATTTTCTTCAAGTGGGTTTCAATCGTAACTGCGGGTTTGAGTTTGAACGACTTCGCCAAGTCCTTGTGAATCGATCTAAAAGAGGATTTCCAGGCGTAGGGCGAAGAGGACTTGACGTGGGCGCTTCGTAGCATCCCCGCGCCTGTCACGCTCATAATTTGGTGGGGTGGAACGGGTGGAGAAGTCATACGAACCAGGGAGTCAAAGCCTACGGTAACTAACTCGGCTTCGAGTTTGCGTAGTTTGTCCTGGTCGTCCAGGAACTTGTTACAAGCGGTCAACATGATGATGAGGTTTGCTTGCTTGAGGTTCGCGCTTGGGGCGGGGTTACGGTAAGCCAAGATCTCCGTAGCAAGGCTACGAATGTTCGTGGTCGTCATTTTGACGCGCTTACCATCTGCGGAAAAGAAGTGACGCTTGATCAGCGTATCAAAAGGCGTCATGCCGTAGTGGGCAAGGAAAAACATCTCGTCGGGGTTAAACTCCGCGTCGATTGTTTTACGGGTTGAAGCAAGCGATTGCTTCATGTCAGCGATAGCCTTCGATAAGTCCGCTAGTCGGGCGACCTCCGCCGTCTTGACGAACGGAGGATACTCCGTTACCGTCATTCCTTTGGGCGGAATTGAATCAACCACTAACTATCCCCCTATTGCTGGGGAGGATAGCCGCCATACATAGGTGCTTGGGCTTGTGCGGGAGGCAATCCTAGCGTCCCACGGATAAGAGAAGAGCCGAAGCCACCAAGCGCAGCACCCATACCTGGTCGTTGCGGCTGACCTTGCATACCCATCATTTGTTGCTGCATCATTTGTTGCTGCATCATTTGTTGTTGTTGCATTTGGTTCATCATCATGTTCTGCTGATGACCGCCCATCATTTGCATAGCCTGGTTGTCGGCTTGGTGCATCTTCATTTGCATGTCTTGGACAGGGACTACCTTAGCCAATTGTGCGGTAATGTTCTCTTCGGTAATCGTCGAGTAACCCTTCTCCGCTGCCTTCTCGGCGTTGATGGTGGCAGGAATAGCGCCCGAAGCGAACCAATTGTATAATTCACGGCGAACGATGAGGCCAATGAGGGCGGCGAATTCAGCCATGAATTGAGGGTATTCTAGGAAGAAGAGGCTAACTTCGTTTGGCTGGACGGCCATCAAGTGGTAAAGAAGTTGCACTTGATCTTCGTTCTTCAAGCCGTTCGTCATTTGATCGACTTGGCTTCTAGCCATATCCGTAAGGCCGGATTGTTGCGCTGCGTTAGCAAATAGCGACATTTGTTCTGGCGAAATACCAGCACCTACGCCTGGTGGCGTAAGGCCGTTTGCTGCTCCGTTACCTGAGTTACCCCAAAGCCCCATAGTAATCCCCACTTGCTTCTTCTTTTTAACGGCTTCCGCATCACTGCTTACCCATTTGCTCAACTACTTGGTGGTATTTTGCCATGTCCATAGTTGAGGAAAGTGTGTTGTCAGACGGCATCGTGGCCTGCAAAACGCGATTATCGAATACCAGCATGGTAATGTCGTTGTCCCCGGTAATCGGATTTCTATAGTGGACGATTGGGATACCGTCTTTTTGTGCTTCCATAAACACCGGCGTCCACTTTACGATGAGTGGATGCTCCGGCTTTTTTGGCCCTCTCTTGACGGGGACGAGTGCAACGCCACGCTTGGCGAGTTTTTGGAAGAAGTTAGGATCGGCTTCGGCCTCTTCTTGCTCAATCCATTCGTTGAGTTTGTGGAATAGCATCATGTGTTGTGGGCAGTAGGTTGACTCCAACTGACGTCCACGGCCTTGATGCACACCCGACCAGGCACGGAAGCGCTGGACTTGCATCGTGTGAGGGTCACGGAAGTATTGGTTGAACAAGTCACCGTAGTCTTGGTTCATACAATTCGTGCCGTCCACACAACATTGGTGTGGGCGCGTGTAAGCGTATTTACCTCGGAACCAATAACGGCGAGGGGAGAAGAAACTACGGCGCGTAGGCTTGAGTGCCTTGAGCGCACGCTTGACGTTTTGGCGACGTTGCTTACGAGGGTCGGGATGGGTGCTAAGTTGGAAATCAACCTGGGCTACGACCTCATCGTATTGATCTTGCCCCTGGTATTGGGGCATTTGCTGCATCATGTTTAGAATTCGTTCCTCTTGAAAACTCATATTGCTAACCCCCGTAAAACGGCGTTCTCGACGTTCCATCCATACCTCGCGCTAATTGCATCAATATACACGGGGATATGAATTTCATGGAAGCCATAAAGGTCTTCACGAAACACGTCGAAAATAGGGTGGCGAGCGATAAAACCGCGCTGCCATAACTCGAATCCTTCCTCATCAAGCCACTCATCGGCTTTGTTTGCGAGCAATATAATTCGCCGGGGAGCGTATTTGCGGGCGCGTAGTTTCTCGCGCACGGTAAGCCCCTTGATCTTCTTCTTTTGCGACAAAGCCGTTAACAGGTAGCCTACTGCTGTTTGATTTGCTAGGTTTTCACTATCTAGTAAATGACGATGATCTACTACTATAACTACTGTTGAAACTTTTCGTTTGATCATATCACGAAGCCACATTGAATGGTATTCAACGTGACCTCCGATATCGGCACTTACGAGAACGCGCTCAAGTCCTTCGGACTTGATGTGCTTCCTGGTGGCGTTAGGAAGGACCTTTTCTTTCGAAAGGAAGTGTTGCTTTTCGTGATGCGTGCGATCAAGGAGTCCTAACTCCCGCACTTCGCCTTTAGTAGTGAACTGCTTATCGAGTGTTGTCTTTCCAGACTCCGTAGCACCATATACACCGATTTGGTGAGGGATGAAATTCTTCGCACGAGTTAGCACCTGCCAGATGCCGTGAGCGAAGACTACCTCATACGCCATGTCTTCACCCGAATATCCATCCAATGATACCCGAGTAATCCGTCGTCTTTACGATGACGTAATCGACGGTAGCCGTAGTCATCGCGGTGATGGCGCTAGCGGTGATACCGTAAATCCAGGCTTTGATTTTGAAGTAACGAAACTCCCATGTGTTACCAATGTGAAGGGTTTTCAGCATCGACTCTTGCTGGTCGTCTTGCATTGTTTTGAAGATAGCACCCATTCAATCACCTTTGGTGTTGCCAGCAAGGGCCTCCTTTTGTAACCCTTCGGCAGTTTTCTCCCTTTTTGGTTAACTCCCCGCAAGTTAGAATCCCTTTGACGGGTCTAGGTTGAGCGTGTCGACTTCTTCCTTCTTCGCCTTCGGAATGTCGATCGACTTTACCGGTGGTTGGCTCACGGTCAGTTTCGGGCCGACCGGGATTGGCCCGATGCGAAAACGGTCAAGGCCGAGTTGCGCGGCGAGCGCTTCTAAATCGATTTCCTGGGCTTGAGGTTGCGCCATTTGCGCGGTTTGTTGCAAAGCCTGCAATTGTTGCTGGAGCATGGCCGCTTCGTTGTTGTCGATTTGACCATCGCTCATGGCTACGTTCATGGAGTTTTGATACTGCGCCATTTGATTCTTTAGAATCATATCCATTTGGGACTTCTGCATTTGGAATTTGAGTTTGCCCATTTCGTTGCGTTGGCGAGTCTTCATGCGCTTCAATTCGCGGCGTTGCTTGCTAGAGTCCTCGAACATGGTTCGGTAAACGAAGTAAAGCGAAGCCTGCAAAGAGAAACCAAAGATACCGTAAAACAATGCGGCTTGGTAAGGTTGGCTAAGTTGACTCCACTCCCAAGTTTCGTAAAGCATAATCGCGAGGCCAAGGAAGATAGATTGAACCATGAAGGTCCCAATCAAACGTGTTTCCTGTTCTCTTTGGATATCGGCTAACTCTTCACGCGAAATAGTGTCCCCGGAGGGGCCAATATTTCCATAAATTAGGTCAATCAACGGGTTACTTGGTGGCGGCAAGGGCATTTTCATTCCTCCTTATTCACGATATACAGGCGGTCGCCTGGGCTATTGCTGAAGATTGCTACTCCAGCGGAGTCTTCCACGACGAGCATGAAACTCATGCCGGTCTTTTCAAGCGCGGCGAGCGCTTCTTGGACTATTGATTCAGTATTGGAATCCATCTTCTCCGATCTCCGCTAGTTTCTTTGCAGTGATGATGTTATCGATTCGCAGAATCATCGCTGCGGTTTCCGAAGCAGATTGAATCGCTTGGGAAACAACATTGTATGGTTCAACAACGCCCTCTTCAAGCATGTTGATGACACCGCCCTCATAAACGTTTACGCCATACATAGAGGCGCTTTCGTCGTCGGAAGAATGCATCGTTCGCAATTCAATGAGCGTGTCGAGGGGGTCAAGGCCGGAGTTTTCTGCAAGGGTAGCAGGGATGATTTCCAAAGCCTCGGCAAATGCTTCAACCGCCATTTGGCTACGACCGCCGACGGTGGATGCGTATTGCTTGAGCATACGGGATAGATACATGTAACTGCTACCACCGCCAGCAAGGGTCTTTCCGCTATCGTAAGCAAGAGAAACAACACCCACGGCGTCGTCGAAAGCACGACCGATTTCATCGACAACGTGCTTGGTAGGCGCACGGAGAAGAACCGATACCGCCGAGGTGGAAGGCGTGCCGGTAATCTTGATGAGGGGTTCGTCACCGACGAGGACCTCTTCGAAGAGGTTTGCTTTGCCTAGGTCGGACGAGGTGATGTTATCGATGGCCGATACGATGCGCGCCCCGGTAGCCTTTGCAACGGCTTCCATGTCGGACTTTGCAACGCGGCGAGCGGCGTAAACGCCGTTCTTGGCTAGATGTTCCGTAGCGAGTTTGTCGATATCGCGGAGGCACAAAACGACGTTTGCGCCGGCGTCGATAATCTTCTGTGCGAGGGCCTGGAGTTGGACCTTGCGCTTATGGATGAATTCCTCGACCGCGTCGTTGTTCGTGACTTGCACTTGAAGTTGCTGGGCAAAGTCAGGAAGGGTAACGTCCACGTCAATGAGGGCGATTTGAGCGCCGTCAATGGCTTCGGGCATAGCGTGGTGAACCATCGATTTGTCGATCAATAGGCCGGCGATGGCGGTTGAATCGGAAACCTTAGCGCCTGCACGCTTGATAACGGAAATGTCCTTGAGTAGCGCGGCCTGGGCCACATCAACGCAGATTTCAGCGAGAACGTCCTTGTCAGTTTCCGCCGACTTACCCGTCATCGCGGTCTTGGCGACGGTAAGGAGGTCTTCTTCGACGATAAGGTCGTCGAGGTATTCCTCGGCTTTGTTTGCGGCGAGTTTGAAACCCTTCACAATCATGGTGGGGTGGATTTTCTTTGCAAGAAGGCCCTCGGCTTGCTTCATCAATTCGCCGGTAAGGATGATGGAGGAAGTCGTGCCGTCGTAGCAGTTTTCTTCTTGGGTGCGGGCCACTTCGATAATCATCTTGGCCGTTGGGTGGGTCACGTTCATGGTTCGCAGGATGGTTGCGCCGTCGTTGGTAACTACGGTGTCGCCGGCCTGATCGACCAGCATTTTGTCCATTCCCATCGGCCCCAACGTGCTTCGCACGAAGTTAGCGATTTCCTTTGCCGCGAAGATATTCACTTGCTGCGCGGTGGCTTGCTGCTTTTGGTTTGCGTCTGTTACTTGTTCGGTCATTTTGGACACCAGGACCTCTTCGTCCTAAACCAACTCATCTTCCTTTAGACTATAAAGATTGATTGTGTGAAGCGCCCCTGCCAGGATTCGAACCTGGGTTATCGGCTCCGCAAGCCGAAGTGATATCCAGACTACACTACAAGGGCTTACCCCTATAGTCTATGATTGGGGCTATAAAGATTCATGAAAACAAGTTTCACGCGAAGAGCATCATGACGTATTGGCCGCTTTGAACATCTTGGTGCGACGAAGAAGCGAATAACTGCGTGCCGTCGGCGGAGAAGTCAAGTCCAGATACTAGCGCCGCAACGCCCGACGGTGGGAGTGGCGGGGGTCCGGGGTCGGGGGGTGTGAACGAATAGTATCCAATAGTCGGGTGAAGATCGATAGTTGAGTTTACGCTTCGTGTGCTAATATCCCATGCCGTGCTTAGGTCGTATTGGATTAGTTTTGAATGCCCTTGACTTCCTGTTTCCGTATCGCTAGAATCGTAGCGGTAAGATAAATACATCTTCAAGCCAGTTGGGCTGAAGCGAATGCCTGTTAGTCCTCCTACCGGGTCGCCAAAGTCGTCTGTATCGACGGACACGTCGGTCGTTGAAGTCAATGTTAAACCGCTACTGATTTGCCATGCTGTGCTAAGTGCCAATTTATGAATATTATTTGATTCAACAGCGAAGAATATCTGTCCGTCTGGGTGGAAATGTATTCCTTGTGGCGACCATGCCGCAGAAGGAGTGTTGCTTGGGCTATCTTGTTGAGAGCCTGCCGTCCCAATGTCGTATGGTGTTGAGCATGTGAACCGTGAAAACTTCGTGGAGTGTGACCTGCCGATATAGAAGTAGTTTCCACTATCACCCCAAGCAAAACCTCTCGGAAGTAAGTTGTTAAGATTGAGTGTATCATTTGCTGTCCCAAACGAAGGCATGGAGCCACTATAACTGTAGGACTTTGCTGGGGAATTGTTGCTAGCAACATAGTCACCAACAATTAGTTCCGTAGGATTCATGATAATTTCGATTGTAGGTGTGCCGTAGTCGGCGGTATCAGAAATACTTAGCGTTGAAAGGTCAGGGTATTCGATAAGTCCACTAGCATTCGCTTCTTGCTCAGCACAAGAACCGGCTACTGCGTTATACATTATCAAACACCTAGAACGATCCAATTGCTTCCGTCGATAGAAATGGCGGTAGCACCATTGTATGTGCTTACGGTAGCATCTGCCGTAGCACCGTTGATGTTGTTACCGTTGCGACCGACGGTAATGTCGCCAACGGTTGTGTTCAAGATGGTGTAATGGTCACCAGCCGTGGATGAGGCTGGTAGCGTGACGTTACCGGAGCAAAATAGGTAACGGCCAGCGTGAGTGGCTAAGGTAAGTGTAGTTCCACCTGAAACGGCTACGGTGTCGAGTCGTGCTGACTGAACATAACCGCCGTCAACTTCCAAGTTTGTATTGACGGCTACGTTACCGGTCGCATAAATGGTCATACGCTCTTGATTGTTGGTGTAAAGGCGCATTGAGCCGTTCTCTTGGTTATTGATGCTAAAATCGGCGTTGCCTCCCGATCCGTATCCAACATAAGCCATGCGCGAGTTTTCGTCATAGAATTCCATGTATACGTTAGCGGCGGCGGCATCGCCAGCGGTATCTTGAAGGCGGAAAATTGCGGCTGCGTTGGCGGCTACATGGAGGGGCGTTTGTGGGGTTTCAGTTCCAATACCGACCTTGTTTGCGGAAACATCGACAAAAAGTGTGTTCGTATCGACGGCGACGTCACCCGCAACAGTAACCGCGCCGGTTAAGTCAAGCGTGGCCTCTCCTTCGACGGCTGAGATCGCGCCTGCTGCATCGACATAGGTCGTCGAGTCAAGCGAACCATCACCCTTCACGAAGTCAGTTGACGCGCCACCGGTCGTGATGTGAGCCGACGCGGTTTGGCTACCCGTAGTGGTGAACTGATTGGGCACGTCGTTCGCACGACCAATGTTGGAAATCTGCATCTTGAAGTTCGAGCCATTCACGTCAATGACTCGGCCAACATTCTGCACTTGAGCGGTCGTTCCGGTAGGGCGTGTGACCGTCAACTTGCCAGCAGTTGTGGATACATAGAGGGTCTTACCAATGTCGCCGGTAGTGATATCAGCGTCAGCGACCGGGCCGGAAGCCGTGGTTCGGTCCAAGCCGTTAAGTTGACCGTTGATAGCAACATATCCACTCGCGCCGTTCCCGATTTGATTCGTGACGATACCGATAGAGGGCATCTTGGCGGCGTCATCAGCATCAGCAAGAGCGACCTGTGGTTTCCCTGTTCCGATAGCCGACACATAGACCGCAGAACCCGCAGCGATAGCGGAACCGGTAGCATTCTCGACCTCAAGGATGTTTTGACCTTTGACCTTCTCAACAGTCAAGATGAAGTTTGTGTTATCCCACGTCATGTTTGCGCTACCAGCAATCGTGTTCGAGCCGGAAGCAAACGCGACCTGTGGTGCTGAAATCGCACCTCCAATGGTTCCGGTTCCGTAAGCGGTGGAGTCGAGCGTCCCGTCGCCTTTCACGAATTGGGAAGAGGTTCCGGAAATACCGCTAAGAGTAGCACCGTCTGACTTGAGGATACCTGTAACACCGCTAGCAACCGGGTCGGTTTCGGAAGTAATTCCTGCTTCTTGTTTCGTGCTAAGATACGCCATATTCATTCCACCAAAATTTCAACGACACCGTGGCCGTGATCTCGAATCATGCGGCGGCGTCTAAACACTCCTTCGGGTCCACTCCAAACTTCCTTTTGACGAACGACTTGAATCACCTTATATTTGCCTTTTGAGCCGGCATCTATTACGGTTCCATCGCTAGCAACGTCCACAGTTAGACCACTCTTACTAGAGGGATATACTCCTATGTTACTTGAGGCTCTTACTCTTACACGTCCTTTCAATCCGACCGCATCCCATTCGGGGCGGGCTGAGCGCATAGTGTAACCTTGCGCCGTGTCATAATTTGGGTTGACGATTCGGTTACCGTCCGCGTTTAATTCATAGCGTCCGTAATCATCACGAAGGAACATTCCTTGCCAGGCCATACCTGCGGCGTTTACAACCGAGCCAGGCATTGATGAAATCGGGCCGATGGTATTTTCTCCGCCGATTTCGATCTTACCGTTTGGAAGGCCTTCGGGGTTGACCGATAACTGCACGAAGTAACCTACGCGGTCGTCGCCGTTGGGGTTACCGTCATTCCATTCAAACATTTCAGCAAAGTCAGCACCACCGCCGTTGAAAGCAACGTCAGCATAGCCGTTACCTGCGGCTCCACCGCCAGCACTTGCGGTGCCTACTAGAGCAATCGAGTTTAAGGTAGCACCGCCGGCGTCAGTCCCCGCAACATAGAATACGGCCTTGTCGTTGGTCGTAGCAACTGCGTTGTCGCCCATGATGACACAACTTCGGGGAGCGCCGGTGATGCTATTTGATGAGCCGCCAAGAATGACGTTGCTCATACCGAAGCCTGTTGCGGGTTCGTCAGCGGGGTTGTAAGGAAGCGTCATCGTGATTGTAATGTCGTTGTCCTTGCCGCCAAGAATGACGTTGTTACGTCCAACGTCAGCAGAAGCCGGGCCAGGGATCGCGTTTGCTACGCTAATCGAGTTACTCGTCCCCGAAAAGATCGCACTCGTAAGCGCGCTGTCAAGATTCCCGCTATCGGCCCCGACGATAACTGAGTTTTCAGCGTTCTTGAGCGTATTCGTAAGGCCGACGAAAATACCCGACTCGTCCGTGGGCTTCGTTTGTCCACCTTTTGTCGCGGTAAGTGCGGTGTCCACGGAAACTTCGTTCGTATCGCCACCGATGATCGCCGCGTTGTCAGAAGTTTGTCCAGGTTGGTTGCTTGAAATCGTGTTTTGGTTACCGCCAGCGATAACGGCTTGGCCTGCGAAAACACCGCCAACGGTAAGTGCGGCGGCTCCTACCGTGTTATCATTACCCGCGAAGACGCCGGCGTTAACGCCTTTTGCCGCCAAAGTGGGTGCGGACGTGCTGAATTGTAAATCAACTGCCGAAGGGTCGGGCGTTTTACCGGGGTTTTCGAGGTAAGACTGTGGCGGACCCGCCAGGCCTAGCGTATCGTCGTATTGAAGAATTAGTTTCCCATTAGTCCCATTGTCGACTGTGAAATAATCGTGACCGCCGCCGCTAACTGTCAACGCTAGTGCAGGGTTTGCCGAAGTGGTGATTTGAACTGCGCCATTATCGGCGGTAATGGTGCGGCCCGCACCCGCGCCGCCTTGATCATATGCGCCATCTAGGGTGTTACCACCGCTACCACTTGCTGCGGCGATGGTTAACTCCGTTCCACTAGAAGTAAGCGTAACATTCGCTCCTGCCTTAACGGTCTTGACTTGGCCTACGCCATCGCCACCTACGGTTCCGGTTGATTCAACCTTACCCGCAGGGTTTGATGCATACGCCAATTATTCACCTCCTTAAATTGCAAGGAAGTAAACAACTTGAGAGGATGCGGTCGCCGCTAGATAGAACGTCGAGGCTTGCGTTACTTCAATGAATAGACTTTCGCCGGCTGCTAGGGGCATACCATAATCGCCGGCTGAGTTTACCGCAGAAGTTCCGATGTAAACCGTTCCTGAGTTATCGCCCTTAGTCTTGAACAAGAATCCGCGCTTGGCGTAAATGTCGTTAGGGACGTCGTTGGCATCGGTCATTCCCCAATTCGCGTCGCCGCCTAGACCAATCGCTGCCTTAACCGCTTGTAGCAAGTTGATATTTCCCGTCCCGATTGATAGTTTAGGATGCGAGGGGAGAGCGAAGGTCTTGCGTCCCACGTCGTTTACCAGCATAGCATGGCCTTCTTCGGTGCTTACACCTGCAACTGCCTTTGCTGAACTGCTTCCTTTTCCTGAAATAACGTGCGTCGTGGAAGGCGACGGTAGGTTACCTGCCATATTAAACGCGAACCAATCGCTGGTATTTAGGTTTCCTATCGGATTACTTAAGTCCCCAACGATGATGAATGGTTTCATGCGTCGATTTGAACGCCCGGAAGTGAGAGCAAAATATGGCCCATGCGTAGGTTGCGGCACAGGAACCCGAAGCCACGTTTTGGAGCCAGCGCTGTATGAAGAATACGAACAGGAGGTCATCGTGGCGGCTTCCGACGAATACGCCACGAACCGTTGGGAAGACGTGGACACGATTACGAAAATG
>Ga0208019_1000011_pt1 | contig 95666 bp, 117 predicted proteins | sample CB_VirMetaG_5_FD_184540 | JGI IMG/M metagenome (GOLD analysis project Ga0208019, IMG submission 184540) | Freshwater to marine saline gradient viral communities from Chesapeake Bay - CB_1508_1D Viral MetaG (SPAdes) (version 4) | ecosystem: Environmental > Aquatic > Marine > Coastal | place... | reverse complement strand
TGATGAATACATTCCTGTAGGAGCTGTTATAGATTTTACAAATGGAGGACAGTTAGAAGAAGTAGATTCGAGTTTATCAACTTGGAATTTTAATAGTAAACCTGATATAGATGGAGAGAGACACTTCTATAAATTGGTTTATGATATTGATGGAACAACTATCATAGGAACAACTGACCATATCATTTACAGAAATACAGAAGAGTTTTGGGCTATCGGATATGTCACTGGCTATATGTATAAATATGATAGGTATTTTGAATTGGTAGAGTCAATAGAAATGGCTCCTAGAGTAAATGTTGATGAAAATGGTGACTATCAGTTAAACTTGCCAAATGCAGATGATAGACTATCAGGTAGAGCTGTTTGTAAAACTTCAGATGGTGGATATGCAATTCCTGCTAATTACGCAGCTCAGAAAAAGATTTGGTTTTTTGATAAGGACTGGAACTATAAAGGATACAACATAGATTGTATCACTGAAACAGGTACAGATGGTTTTGAAGCGATATGGCAAAGAGACAATGGAAATATATTAGTTTCAATAGACAATTCAGGAACTATATATGAATATTCATTAGGTGCAGGTACAGGTACATGGAATGAGAATATAGGTACATATATTGCTACACACGATGTATCAGCACAGATAACACAATGCGTTGGGTTGGTTCAAATAGCAAACGGTAATTGGTATGTATTAAATCAACCTGATGAGGTTATACATGAGTATAATTCTGATTTTTCCAGTTATATAGGAGTTGTGGCTAATATTGGAATTAGAGATGGAATATTATTCTCAAACTTCCAAGCTTTATTTCAAATGGAATCTGGTGAATGGATAAGCTCTTACATAAACGGAAATGAATTATTTAAATATACATCGGATTTCAGATTTAGCTACAGAAACCTACAAGACGAAGATGCCTCAATGATAGGAATAGTGGCAAATGAATTTGGGCCTAAAGGTAATGACTTTAACACTATTGTTGATTTATATGGATGGTTAAGGTATGCTCTAAAAGATGTAAATGATGAATATATTCTAGATAATGATGTAGAATATATGATAACATTAGGAGATATTATATAATGGGAAAGTTAGATTTTACAACAGAAGAAATTAATAATCTTCTTGACGGCAGATACAACAATTTTAAAGAATCTGTAATTGGCGATAACACTATCGCTGTTACAGGTGAAAGTGAGTTTCTATTTATTAACAACGGATTAACTGAGGTCAAGGTTACTTCTCCTGCATACATAACAAGTCGATGGAATAAGACTCTGAGTAAAATATCTATGCCTGAAGAACTTGATAGTCCAACATATGTCATTGATATATCTCCTTATTTCACTCCAAGTTCAGGAAATGAAGGTGGAGTTACAATGCGAATATATATTGACGAGTCGGGAACTAGAGATTTTGCAACAGACCCACTAATCCGAACATATAATGTTAGACAAAAAGGATCTGATTTAGTTTCAATTGTAGGTACTTGGTTTTTTGGTGATGATGCAGGGTTTGATGCAAAGAACAATGGAGTGTATTTCACTTTAGAATTTGAAAATAGCGGCACTATAAGTGTTCCGTTTCACGTAATATATAGAACATAAGATATGAGTAAACTAGATAAATCAACAGCAGAGGTACAAAGAGATATGGATGAAGGTTTGGACAATCAACCGAAACAAAATACAGTATATGATGATATACCAACCTCTATAATTAATGTAAAACTACCACCTTCAAATGCTCCAGCAGAAATATTTTGGAATCATAATATAGGTGGAGGTGTAACGTTCCCTACACTTGGTTTTGATATTGGAGAGTATGTTTATGCTGTTATCCAATCACCTCACGCTATGAAGCTTGAAACTGTATTAGATCAACACATTCATTATTCTGTACCTTCTGATGGTACAGGAGATAATTTTCAATTTCAAGTAGATGTTATTGCAGCAGGGGTAAATGAAGCTTGGGCAGTTCCTGCAGGAAGTCCCTTTACTGCTGAAAACACTATGAACGGTAATTTTACAGGTAATCATAAATTATTTGATTTAGCCGATATTCCCGGTGTAAATACGACTGTGAGTACACTATATAAGCTGAAGCTAACAAGGATAGCTGCAAGTGCTAATGAATATGCAGGTCGAGTATATATAGATTTTTTTGATGGGCATCATCAAAGAGATCAAAATGGTAGTAGACAAGAATATATTAAGTAATGAAATATACAGTAAACTATAACAATCCTATAAGTAAGGTTATTGAAGAAATAAATTCAAAACCTAAATCTGATGAGCCTGTTCTTATTTCAATTGAGAATGGTTATTATAAGATTGGAGATATTGATTTACCAGATGGTGCAGTTGTTGATTTTAATTATTCTCATATAGAAGCTGTTGGTGATAGTTATTTGTTTAGATTAAATAACAATAAAGTACTAAATTGCTATGTTAAGAAGTCAAAAGAAGGATTAACTATATTTGAATCAATCACAGGAATGTCAAGATTAGATGATGTAAAAATTGAATCTGGTGATATAGCAGTGAAGAGTAATAAAGATACATTATTGCAAATTTTCAATTGCGATGTGGAAGGTGTTGATAAAGCAATTGTAGGCAATGGAGGTGTAATACAATGTACAGAGTCATCAGTAAGTTATAGTAATGTGGGTATTGAATTAGATAATGCAACGTGGTTTGGAGGATCTATCGTGGTAATGTTTAATGGTGTTGTTGTACATCTTAATCAGATTGATGTAAATTCATATGTTATCGTAGACCCGATGTTTATTGATATGAATAAGACTAAAATAGTAAATAAAGATAATGTTAATATTAGAATAGCTTCAACGTTATGAGTGAATTAGAGCCACACTTAAAAGGAGGTGAGTCATATAATAGAGAGAGAATTTCATATCTAGTTTCTGAATTTAGAGAACATAAGAAGGAAAATAGAGCAGATAATGATAAAATGTATGCTTTAATTTCAGAAGTATTAAAAGTTGTCAATGAAACTAAGGAACAAGCTATTAAAACTAATGGTAGAGTAAATACTCATGATAGGGAGATGGAAACTTTGAAGGAGTTTTATAAAACAGGAGTTACTGATTATAAAGAAGAATTTACTTGTGTTAGAAATGATATTGAGACAATAAAAAAAGAAACAGAAGTAGTTAGGTTTTTTGGTAAAAATAAAAAGATAGCTACTGCCACAATACTTGGAACTGTTATAATTGCTATAGCAGGTGTCTGGGGTACTATTGAAAAGATAGGTGATTATATTAAACCTGATAAAATTAAAGTTAAAACTGAAATAGTTAAAAAATGATAGCACTTGTAGTTGGACATACTGAGGATTCTCCCGGAGCAATTAATAATAAAGCAGGGTTGAATGAGTTTTACCTTAATAATGAAATAGTTAATATTATTAAAACTCTAAGTAATAGAAAAGATATAGAAATTATTTATAGGGATACTTATAAAAAACTTCCTGAAAAGATAAATAAGTTAAATCCTGAATATATAATATCATTTCATTGTAATGCTTCAATGTTACATAATGCTTCAGGTAGTGAAGTTTTATATTATAAGGGATCTATTAAAGGTAAAGAACTAGCATATAAATTTCAAAGAGTTATTGTTAATACTTTAGGTTTACCTGATAGAGGTATTAAATCAAGAACTCTCTATGATAGAGGAGGTCATTTATTAAAATATACAAATGCTCCTTGTATTATATTGGAACCCTTCTTTATAGATAATATGAAGGATGTAACAGCTTATAGAAAGAACCGTACACAATTTATAGGAGAATTAACTAAATTAATTGATAGTCTATGAAACAGTTTTTATTAAGAATGTTACAGAGTAAGGCAGGAGTATCTTCTAAAAGAGTAATGGGATTCCTGATTCTAATAATTACTTTAATTACAGTAAATATATGTAGTTATTTTGCAATTGATCTATCTGATAATATTACAGATCTTCATAAGACTTTTATATATACTGGAAGTTCGTTATTAGGTATTTGTATTTTTGAAGGGTTATTTAATAAATCTAAAAAGAAAGATGAAGAATAAACAATATGCTCAGATAGGTATTATAGCTATTTTGATAATTGTAATAATTATCTTATCTTTGAGAGGACCTGAAATTATTATTCAAGAAAAGCCTGTAGGAGAAGAACTGATTATCAAACAACGTGATAGTATAAAAATATTAAATAGAATCAAGGATAGTCTTGAAATTCAGATAAATAAGAAGAAAGATGAAAGAATTAAAACTATTATCAAGTATAAATATATACAAAAAGAGATTCCTAAGTATTCTAATGATTCTTTGGATTCCCTTATATTTATGGAGCCAAGATGACGGTACAAGATGCTATACTAGAGAACAAAGAGAGGTTATAGCTTCTCATAATATTGAAAGGTTGCAATGTCTTGATGAACTTGAGATTGTTGATAGTTTGCTTAAAGATTATGAAGGTAGTATCGCATATCGCGATTTGCAAATAAATCAGTTAAATAGTGCCAATACTATTCTTATTAATAATACTGATAGTTTGAGTAGTGTAGTTACTCAAAAAGATATTAAAATAAAGAAGTTAAAGAGAAGAAAGAATACCTTTAAACTACTCTTTGCAGCAGAAACAGGAATACTAATAATTATATTAAAATGCCTACTTTAAAACAAATTGTTGATGATATATATGCTACAGTTAATCTAAATTCAGATGATAATAACCTGGATGAAAGACAGATTAAATGGTGGATAAGAAATAAAAGAGCTACTTTAATAAAACAAAGATTAGACAGAGGAACTCTGAATAGATCAAACTATACCCAAGTAATTCCATGTTTAGAGTTAGAACTTGTTGATAAAGCTCTATCAGATTGTTGTACCGGCCTTTCTGTAGGTTGTAAAGTTCTTAGAAGTACTATACAAATTCCTGAATTATTAGCTACTAAAAATAAAAGAGATTTAATAGTTAGACCTATAGATGTATCTCAAAGTAAGTTTAATTTTGTTTCTCATGAATCATGGGTAGTTTCAGGTAATAGTAGATATAATAAAGATGATATATATGCTACCATTGTTGAAGACAGAACAGGTAACTATTTATATGTAAAAAGTAATAATGCCAATCTGCAAACAAGACTCGGTAAGTATTTATATGTAGAAGGTATATTTGATAATCCTGAATCTTTACAAAGTATTAATGATTGTGATGGAACTTCTTGTTATTCTGATAATGATAACTATCCAATTGAACAGTGGATGGTAGATATTATTAAACAAGAGATATTAACAAAAGATCTAAATATTCTATTAAGAACTCCTGAAGATAAAGAGAATGACGGTGAAGCAACTTCAACCCAGGAAAACTTACAGAAAGCATAAAACTGTAGGTACTATAGATTATTACTATGCTTATAAAGATCTTGGAGGATCTAAAATAGGCAGAGAAGACTTTCATAAACCTCTTAATGATTTAGTTAGAGGTATTGTTACTGTTGCAATTAAAGAGGATATAGAGATATATCCTTTATATGTAAGTGGGAGATTTGGTGTTAGAATGACAGAAGCTAAAAATGGAGTTCCTAACTGGGCTAAAAGTAAAGAAATCTGGATAAAGAAATATGGTACTGACAGGTCTGAATGGAAAAAACATAATAATAAACCTGTAGTATATGATTATGATAAAGACTATGCACAAATGTGTTGGATGAGTAGATTTAAAAATACTAAAAAGTCAGCTTGGTATTTCTTAAAAAGAAGATTATATGCATTCTATCCTTCTGTATGTGTAAAGCAAAAAATATTTAAATACTTAGTAGAAGGTCAAACTTATTTTTATAAATAATGGATATAGTAAATTATGTAAGTGTAGATTATATATTTGATAGGTTAAAAAGAGAATTTCCCTATGATGATAAATATACTAATGTTACAGATATGACAGAATGGATAGGAGACTTTCTAGAACTTCTTCCAAACAAACAAAGGCATATAGAAAAAGTTACCAATTGTACAGATAAAGGTAATCCTAATATTGTAGTATCAAATTATAGAGCTGATTTACCTTGTGATTTTAAAGAATTAATACAAGCTAGATTAGTTAGTCAAAATGATACTACCTGTAAAATAACTATGAAAAAATCTACTGATTTGTTTATTGTAGGCAATGATAGTAGTATTGATAATTTAGGGGAAGATCATATTAAACAATATCATATAAAAAACAAAATCCTTCATACTAACTTTGAAGAAGGAGAAGTTGAATTAGCTTATATAGCTGTTCCTTTAGATGAAAATGGTAAGCCATTAGTACCTGATGTAGAACAAGTTATTGATGCCGCAGTTAAATATATAGCTCATAAGATTGACTATATGTTACTTAGATTGGGACAGTTAAATAGTTCTATCTATATGGAAAGTAAAGCTCAGTATGATAATGCTTTTAGAAAAGCTTGCAGTAAACTACAAATGCCAAATCAAGAAGATGCTTACAATATAGCTAACCATCATATTAAGATTGGAAGTAGTTTATTAGATCATAAATACAATTATAAATATAAAGGTAATAGAGGAAGATAATGCCACAATTTAAATCATTATACGGTAAAGGAATAAATCAAGATTCATCTAAAGAAGCTTATCCTCAAGGAGCATATTTTGATCTATCATGTGGTAGATTACTTAATGATAGTGATTTGAGTAATGGTGCTATAAGTACAATCAAAGGTAATGATCATATATTACCTGGAAACTTATCAGTAACATTTCCTACAAAAGCTGAACTATCAGCTAATTCAGCAGGAGGTGGAGATAAACAATTTTTTACTGCTGAAGCTATTGAAGATGGTACAGCTAGATCTACTTATTTTGGTGATATTAAAACTAGAATAGACAGTACTTTAAACGACTGGGATGAATGTTATCCAATAGGTTCCTGTAGTATTAATAATGATATTATTATATTTACCAGATTAATTGATTCTGTAGGAGGTGCTGAGAGTTTAGGTATTTGGAAACTAACCACTTCACCTAGAGGAAGTACTTCAAGATTTGATATTAAGGGTAAAAGATACTATCTGAATATAATATATATTTCTACTATTGATGAGGTTTATTGGAAGAATAATGAAGTTAAGATTGATGCTGTAGGATATTATGAAACTGATAGAATACAAAATATCTATTGGCTTGATGAATATAATTCTTTAAGAAAACTTAATATAGCAGAACCTGAAGTATTTATTAAAAGCTCTGCGCTGTTAGATGTTATTCCTGAAGCTAAAATTACACCTCCTGATTTTGTTGATATAAATTCAAATGGTCAATTACAGGTTGGACATATTCAGTATGCATATAGATATTATATACCCAATGGACAGCAAACATTCTTCAGTTTACCTTCTCCTCTAATACATTTAACAGATTCAGATGAAAAATCAGGTGATGCAGGTAGATATTATAGAGGTAGTAATAGATTAGTAACTACCATAGATGAAGACAATATAATTGAGACTGTTGAACCAAAATCAGCAAATAAATCTGTAACTGTACAGATAAAAGATTTAGATACAAATTATGAATATGTAGAACTTATATCCATATACTATAGTCAATTAAATAGTGATCCTGTTATTACTTCAATATACCAAGGAAAATTTACAGGAAGTGAATTTACATTTACTGATTTTGGAAGCACAGTATTAAATACATATACTCTAGCTGAATATAGGTTATTTAATATAGATTTTATTCCTAAAACTCTAGCTATAAAAGATAATATCTTATTTGTAGGTAATATAACTGAAAAATTCTATAATTCAGATGCTTGGGAAAGTTTTGAAACAAGAGCTTTTAGATTTGACAGTTCAGGTATAATGAGAATATATAAGGACTTTAGTGAAGATACAGCCTATGATACTGATGATCAATTAATAGTTGGATTATTAGGATCAACATTTAGTGATGTTAGAAGGATTGATGGAGGTTTAGTTACTTCAGGAAGTCCTATAGAAGACTATCAAGATTACAATTCATGTAATAGATTTAATAATTTAGATTTAGTACCTAATCAATCAACTCCAGGCAATTATGGATTCATGTATCAATCAGATGGTACTACTGTAGGAGGTGAAGGTCCTAATGTCAAATATAAATTCACAAATAAAGAATTAATAATTGATGAGAGAATATATACTCCAGGTACTACAGCTCCATTTACAACTGCATATTTAGCATATGACAGTTTATCTGGAATACCTACAAGTCATATAATAGATACCAAGGCAAATAAAGATGAGTTAGGTATTGGTCCTTCCAGTTATTCCTCTCCTTATAATTCTGCTTATTATAAGCAGTATAAAAGAAATGAAATATACAGATTTGCTTTAGTAGTATTTGATAAAAAAGGAGTTCCTTCAAAACCTAAATGGATAGGAGATATTAGAACTCCTGTAATGGGTACTAATGGAATTGGAGGAACTACAAATAATGATTTTGAAATAGTTGAATTATCAGGGGGTACTTCAACTTCAGATCCTGTTATATCTACTGCAAATGCTTTAGGTATAGATTTTAATATAGATTTTAATGGCTCTGATGTTGAGGATGAGATACAAGGATATGCAATTGTAAGGTGTGAACGTGGGGTAGATAGAATCAATTTAGGTCAAGGTCTTTTAAATACATTAAGGTCATTTACTACTGCCGGAGCTTCTAAAGAAGGAGGTGCAGGAGCTGGTGATCAAGGTAAGATCTGTAAATCTTTTGATGGGGTCAAAGCTAATATAAACTCTCTATATGTTTATTCAGGAGTAATTGATCCTGCTGTAAATTCTAATTGGGATTACAGGGATTATACTAACTATGAGTGGATTAGTCCTGAAGCTTCATTTAATGATAACTTAAAGCTGTTTAATGATTCTTTTGTACAGCCTGTTGGTGTTGTTGAAAGAGTAGGAAATGCTGTTAATTTTGACTTAATGACTCATGTAAGATGGTTAAATACTACTACTGGAGAAAACTGGCTTCCATCTGTAGCGTTAGATACTTGTCAATTATCAAAAACTGTTATATCTAATCCAACATCTTATCTATATGTAGGTAAACAATTTATAAGTTCGTTCAGTTCAATTTATTCTGATTTTGGAGGCACTCCTACATTATATACAGATCTATTAACAAAAAATTCTAATGTTGAAGACGGAGCCTTAATTTCATCAGGGGGTACTTATTTTAGTAATCAAAATGATTTTGTTGCTTGGTCCTCTTCTACAGGAGGAGATATATACAATCTAAATGCTAAGTCTTTTTATATGAGATTGGATGATATACCTCTTAATACTTTAAATGCTACAGATGGTACATATCTAATTCTATCAGACTATGTAAGAGCTACTATTCCATATGGAGGAGTAGAAACCACTGCAAGAGAATTAAATACCTATCAGTTTTGTGATAATTATATTAGTATAGATGAACACACAGATAATCAATATTTTTCTGCATATACAGTAACCAGAGGATTAAACAATACTACAATAACTCTAGGAAAAACAGTTTTTGGAGGAGATACATTTATTAATTTATATCAGCATATAAAAGTAACACTACCTAAGTCTGAATCAGATAAAAGTGTAGCAGTCACAGGAAATCCATTATCTTATACAAATCTTATAACATTTCCATGTGAATCAACTGTTAATACTAATCTTAGACATGATTCCTATATTCCAACATATTCAGATGAATATAATATAAACTTGTTTGCAGAAGCTCGTCAAGCAGCAAATCCAGGAACTACTTGTTATACTGGAGGTATAATTCAGTTAGAAGACTTATACCTATATAATACTGTCTTTAGTAAGTCTGATAGTACTTATATATCTCAATCAGTAGCAACAAATGAAAATCTAGGTAGAGAGTTTACATCTAGAGTTTTAGCGTCTCAGAAGAAATTTTTAGGAGAATTTGCTGATTCTTGGACTAAATTTGGAGCAAATGAATTTCTTGATCTAGATACTGTATCAGGAGAATTAACTAGACTAATAACCCATAGAGATCATGTGTATGCATTTCAAAATGATGGCATTAGTAGATTAGCAGTAAATGAGAAATCTACTGTACAAGATGATACAGGACAATCAATAGTATTAGGAACAGGAGGAGTATTACCTTATTCAACTTATATAACTAAAAACTCAGGTACATTACATAAATGGTCTGTAGTATCAACTCCTGAAACTATTTATTATTATGATAGGAATAATAATACTATTAATTATATATCAAATGCTAATGGAGGAATCAGTGATATAAAAGGATTATTTTCTTATTTTTCAGATATAAACTTTAATATTGCATCATCAGGTAATGATTTATTAGTTGGAGTAGATTCTGTATATAATCATAAATATAGAGAAGCTGAAATGGCATTTCAGTTTACTATTGATGGAGTTTCAGATATTAGCAATCAAGCTTTTGTAATTAGATTAAATGATAAGATTAAAGCATTTACATCTATAACAAATTTAAATGGTAGTAATTATTCAGTTCCTTTTATGTATTTTCCAGGTAATCAAATTACTTTAAGTACTCCTAGAGCAGATGGATATTTACCTACAGAAGAGTTATATGTTGAAGATGTAGGGGATCAAAATACTTTCTATGATTTTTATAATCCGTTGAAATTGACACTAGTTGTCAATCCATTTAAAGATAGAACTACTATATTAGACAGTATAGAATTTAATTCTAGAGTTGAAGATCCTTCAGTATCAGATATATTTGATAAGATTATTCAAGATGAAACTATTACATCTATTAGAGCTTATGATGATCTTCATGATACAGGAACTATTAACCTAACTACTAATACAGCTAGAGGTAGAAGATGGATTGTTAGAAAGGTCCGACAATGGAGATATAATTATTTTAGAGATACTAGATCTACCAATCAAAGAGATTCAAGATTAAGGAATTATTATTTTATTATTGAATTAACCTTTGACAGTAGTGTTTTACCAAGTAGTCCCTCTGTACCTAGATATTTTGAATTAGGAAATATAAACAGTTATTTGAGAGATATTAGAACTACTCAATTGTAATTATTAAAAAGTTTATTTATTTTTGTATTATGAGTTACGCGGAAACTTTTAGAAAATATAAAGAATATAATCAAAGAAAAAAGTTTAATAAGGGTGGAGGATTCCAGATGGAACCTTTAGAGATTACATCTAATATTGGAGGAGTAGGTTTGCAATATAATGAAACTCTTAATACTGCTGCAAAACAACCTACAGCTTTAGATTCTTCCGGTTATGGTCAGAATACTACCAATACTATGGGTACTATTGGGGCTTATGCCGGATTAGCAGGTTCTGCAATTGACTCTATTAGTGGTTATCAACAACAACCTCAAGATGCTACCTATGATGCTGTTATGGGTGCTGTAGGTATGGCTGGACCTGTTGGAGGAGTAATAAGTGGTGTTTCTGGTTTAGGTCATGCTATAGGCGGTCCTATTAGACAAGAAGCTGAAGCTATTAATGAGAATACAGGTAAGTATGAAGATATAGGAGCTGCTACTGCTGGAGGATATGTGGGTTCATTATTTGATCCTTTTTATTCTGGAGTATCTTCATTAGAAAATGAATACTCTGATTCCGGTGATAAAGCTGCAAGTATTATTGGTATGCTATTAGGTCCTGGTGTAGGTACTGCAATTCAAGGAGCTGTATATCAAGAAAACTTAGAAGAGGCAGAAGCTGCCAGAGTTAATCAATTAGAAGCAGCAAGAAGACAAAAACTCTTTGATCAGAATTATAATTTCTTTAATAGTAATCAATATAATCAATCTGCTTATGGTAATACCTTTCAATTGAAGAATGGAGGTAAGATGTCATATGCAGAGGGAGGTAATATACAGAAAGATATTCCAGGAACTTCTTTAACTAATCCTGTAAATACTATAGATTATTATGGACCTGATCATAATCAAGGAGGTATTCCTATAGGTTCAAATACTGAAGTTGAAGGAGGAGAAGTTAAATTGGACGATTATATATTCTCTGATAAAATTGCATATAATGGCTAAAAAACAAATAACATTTGCTGATAAGGCAAAAGAAATAAAGAATAAGTATAAAGCTAGAGTTGATAAAGGTGATAGAATAGCAATTTCTTCAATGAAGAGAGAATTATCCAGACTTAGAGATCAACAAGAAACTATTAAAGCTCAACAAATTCCCACTAATCAATTTAAGTATGGTGGTAGTATGAGAAGAAAGTATGAAAAGGGTGGTTATACTTTTAGATATTACGGAGCTACTTCTGAAGATCCTAATAATTTATCAGAACAAACGGTAGAAATTGAAGAGGCAGATGCTAATAAAGCTAGAGAAGCTGACCTAGTATTTGAGAAATACCAAGGAATATTAGCAGCTATAAGAAATAAAGAAGGAGATTTAACTGATTTAGAAATTAAAAGAGCATTAACCCCTGAACAATATAAAGAACTACAAGGGGCATATGATACATTAACAGGAGTTGCTGATAAATATGAGATACTAGCTCAGTCTTTTGGTTCAGGTGATACTGATACGGGAAGTAATCTCCCTCAGTATTTTGGTAGAAGATTTGCTGGAACTACTTTTGATATTACAGGACCTAAAGGAGAACCTGTAGTGCAAGCTAAACCAGCACAACAAGGTCAATGGCAAACTGTAGAGAATCAAATAGATCCTTATCAAATTAATCCTATGTATGATATAGGAGCCACTGCTGCAACTACAGCACCTCTATTAGCACATAAATTTAAAGAAGATCCATTAACATTTGATAGACCAGCTCCAGGTTATGTTAGTTATGAGAATCAAAGAGAGCAAGCTAGAAGAGACGCTACCGTAGCTAGAAATGTAGGTTTGCAAAATCTAAAGAATATATCTAGTGGATCTGGTCAAGCTGCTGCAAATGCTTTAGCTATGCAAACGGGATTACAATCTAATCTGGATAGAAATTTAGCTGCATCTCAAGAAGCAGAAGCTAATAGAAATGCTGCTATATTTGGTCAGAATCAAATAGCTAAAGCTAATATAGGATTAAGGGAAGATCTTCAAAACTATGAAGACAGAAGATATGTTGATGAAGGTAACTTTCAAACAGCTTCTACTATAGGTAGGAATGTTGGGAATTTAATAGATAGGTTGAAGCAAAACGAAATGTTAGAATTAGAAATGCAATCTTATAATCCTGATTATATGTTTAACAAAGACGGTAAGTATGTAGCCAGAAGAAGCAAGCAGAGTATTCCTTCATCACCAACTACTCAAACAACTGGACAATTAGCAACGTATGATGAAAATCCATATGTATATGAGAGATCAGATTTTGAGAAAAATATAAGACCGTATGATGAAACTCCTGTCCGAAAAGATGGAAATGCAAAACCGCTAATTGATAATAATCTTAATGATTTAAACAGTCCTCTTAAACCAGGTTTTGTTGGTAGATCCTGGCGCATTACACCGTCAGAAGCTACTGGAGTATTACCTTATGATCCTGATCCAATGCAATCATTTGACCCATTTAACCAATTCCCCGAAAGAATAGATCCAAATCTAACTTCATATTATAAAGATAAAGGATATGTATTTAGATGTGGAGGTAAATTAAAAAAGAGAAAATAATGCCAACATACGGACCTCAATTATTAGCATTTAGGGATTTTAAGACTGATCCTACCAACTTAGATAGAATCTTTCAAGGTTATGATGCCAGGAGTCAGAGACATGAATCTGCTATAGCAAGCTATAATAAATACGTCTCTAACATTATGGATAGTCCAACTTTAGATCCTGTAGAAAAACAGAGAAGATTGGATAGTTTAAGAGATGATTTCTTCTCTATGAATGAAAGATACCAAGGAAATCTATCTGATGCTAGGGATGATATAATGGATCTTATAGTTCAGAATAGAAAAGATCCTTATTGGCAAGCTGATAAAGCTAGAACAGAGGGTTATCAAAGAGCTATGGAAGCTGGACAAAAGATGGCTTTACAAGGACAGTCTCCACTATATCAAACAGCTACAGGGGAATATATTACAGATTTAGATCAGAGATTTGGATCTCTTACAGATGAGTTTGGTAATTATAGACCTCTTACAGACTATGATATAATGGCAACTAAACAATTAAACTATGAAGCTCCTCTTAGAGAAGCATTTGGTTCTATTAAAGCTAATATGAGTAGTGTTTTAGGTAGACCGGTCACCGAGGGGGAAGTTGCTCAAATGATGGGTAATTATATTCAATATGGAACTACTAGATCTAATAATGCTAATATAGATATAGCTATGCAGGGAGTAATAGAAAATTATATGACTACTCCTGAATGGAAACAATTGCAAGGTAGATATGGTGAAGGTGCTTATGAAATGCTTCAAGGAATGGCTGGTAATGTAGCTGATCAATATAGATTCAGTGAACAGAATGTTAAACCTATGTTTGCTCCTAAAGAAACACAAGGAAGTAAAAACAACTTTATGGGTTATTTAGATACAACAAATTATCCATCAACTGAGACAGGAGCTAAGAAGTTAGGTATTCCTGATAACTTTATTGATAAGTCAGGTAAATTAGTTGAATTTGATACTAAATATCCTAATCTGAGTAAGGCTATAGATGATAATACTTTATCTAGTTTTTCGCTTAAATCCGGAGCTTCTATGGGACCTGTAGAGGCTTTTGTTGGTAGTAATTTAGATGCAATTTGGAATAATCCGTTTAATATTTTACGTACTACAATGGAATTGGTGACAGGTGATAACTTGAAATCAGAACTTGGTAAAATGGATACTTCAGACTATAGATCTTTCGCAGATAATATTATAAATTCAGGTATGAAAACTAAACCTGAAGATATGTCTACTGATGACTGGGCTGAATATAAAGCTAAAGTTAAAAGTGAACTAACAACTGCTATGGAAGATTCTAATTTTAACCTGGCTAAGTTTAGAAAAGAAAGTAATAAAGCAGCAGAAAGTTTAGATGTTTATAAATTAATAGATGATTCATTTGCAGATATGGATGCTAGAACATTAGTTGATAACGTTAATCCTTTAATTCAAACTGGAACAAGACCAATAGAATTATCTCCTATGTACTCAGATGTAGTATTTAAAAACTCTGAGAATTTATTAAATGATAAAGAAGGAAGAAATCTATCAAATGTAGGATCTGAAGGAACAGTTTATACAAGAGATGCTAATTCAGGGGAGTGGAAAGTTGTAGAAGGTGATGATTATACTGATGTAGGTAAAGAATTCTATAAACCGGATCCCCAATTCAAAATAAGATATGATGCAAATAAAGGCTTCGGTTTATTTACAACCAATGGAAAGGATGACTTATTTATACCAATGTCAGCTAACATCTCAAGAGGATTAGATAATATTGGCAAGTTTGAATTAGCTTCTCAGGAAATTAGACAACCTATTACTAAAACAGTTGATCCTAATGGTAATACAAGTTGGAATTTATTTAAAATTACAAGTGGATTAAAAGGACCTGTTGCTCATTTAAGAACTAAACAAGGGCCTGTAGTTATGGAACATCCTAATATGACTGCACAACAATTAAATAATAGAATATCTAATATGTATTCCAGAGGTAATACATCTAATCAGATTATTAATGAATTAACTCAAGAAGGAGCTGTTTTAGCTGACCCTTCCATCTACTATAACGCTTTAGTTAATTCAAAAGGAAGTATGCCTATAGAAAAAAGAGGCTCTGAATCAAAATCACAAACTGGATTATAATGAGTAAGGAAAGATTGAAAGAAGATATGGAACAAGCTGTTTCATCAGGTAAGGTACAGCCTGTTACTTCATATGGTAGTATAGATGAGACAGCTCCTGTAGATGTATTTGGATCTATATATACAGATGACTTTGGAGAATCAATGTTTGATGATCCAGGGTATTATCCTAGAGAGATTGATACTCCTGAGAAACTAACTCAAAGAAGGGCTGAAAGACAAGGTCCTATATTTGAAGTTGGAGCTGTTCCTTTAAGAGCAGCAACTAAAGCTGTAGCTGAAGTAGTTAAATTACCCGGATATTTAGTTGGATTAGGTGATTGGGCCACTACAGGTTTTGATAAAGAGAAAATAGATTCTGCTTTAAATAATGCTTGGTTAGAAAATATTGATCAGGCTGAACAATATATGAAGCAAGAAGTAATGCCTGTATATGTTAAAGAATCTGTAGCTAATGGAACTTTAACTGATAAATTAACATCAGGTGAATTTTGGGCTAATGAAGGAGCTGATGGTATTGGATTTATAGCTGCAATGTTTGTTCCTGGAGCATTACTTAAAGGTATTGGAAAGGCAGGTCAATTAGCAAGGGGAGTACAGGTAACTAGTAAGATAAAAGGTTTTGCAGGACTACAGCCGGGCGCTAGATTAGCCAAATACGCTAATCTACCAACTAAAGCAGGAGTGTATACAGATGATGCTATAGCTACGGCTGCAAATACTTATATAGAAGCTATATCTGAAGGCAGGGAAATATATAATAATATTCTTGCTAAAACAGGTGATAAACAAAAAGCAGGAGATGCTGCTGCTGGAGTATTTAAAGCTAATCTAGGAGTACTTGCTGTATCAAATCTTATGGATAGAGTTACTTTATTTGGAGGATTTGATTTAATGAAGTCTGCTCATAAAACTAGAGGATTAAAGGAAATAGGAGGTAGAGCTGCTATGCAAATTCCCACTGGTGTAGCTAAAGAAGGATTTTGGGAAGAAGGCTCTCAGTTTTCTATTGGTAAATACTATGAAGATAAGGCTTTAGGTAAAACCAAAGAATATGCATCAGATTTTCAAGGTATTGTAGATACATATCTTAATAGCATGGATGATGTTGATTTTCAAACATCTGTAGCATTAGGAGCTATCTTAGGTAGTGGTATGCAAGCTAGATCATCAATTAAAAGTGATATTAAAACTAATAAAGATGTTGCATTAGTAAAGAATAATGTAGTTAATAACTATCAATCTATTACTGATATTCTTGGAGAAGATACTCAAGGAAATCCTACAATCAGTGTCTCAAAAGCTACTGAATATATTAATCAAGAACTGAATAATCTACATGATACTCAGATACTTGATGCTGCTGCTATGAATAACAATAGAGAAGCTTTTGATTATGTAAAGAATATAAAAGACTTTAATGTTATATATCCTGCTATTAAAGAAGGATATAGTCAAGAGCAGATAGAAACTTATATTAGAGAATATGCAGCAAAACAAAAAGAAGAAGGTACTAATGCAGGTATTCCTCAAGAATACTTTGATAATGTTGAACAAGATCTATTAAATAAAATACCTGAGTATAAGAAAATTGTAGAAACTGCAAATAAAGATCATGTAGCAAACTTTGGTAATTTTCAAGTTAAAGAAACTGATGATATACAAAAGATTGGTAATTTTTCTAATCTTGTTCTAAATAATAGAATTACAGAATCTTTAAATCAAAAGTTTCTAATTAATAAATCTGAAGAATTAAGGAATGATATAGGATCTGATTTAAAATATAATGAAGAAGGTAAGGTAGATATTAAAGCTACTAAAGATTCTATTAGTAATAATGAGAGTCTTACTGATTCTGAAAAAACAGATCTTAATAAAAAAGCTGATACTTTAGATACTTATAGAAAAGATATTGTTAAAAGTAGAGAGAGACAATCCAAACTTAATGATAATGATTATCTTAGAAAACAATTCAATCAAAAGAACAGTATTGATGATAAAGTAGATAAAGAGGGTGAAAATATTAAAAGTAAGGCTAAAATGGATAGTATTCCAGAAGGTCAATATTTAAAAGATGATTCTGGAAACTTTTATATTACTACTAAAGATAAAATAGGTAATACTGTTTTAAAGGATATTAAGAATCCAAATAAAAAAATTAAGCTTAATTCCCCTGAAGAATTAAATCAGTATACTCCAATTAGCCCAGAACAAGGAGTTATATATGATGAATCTAAGATTGTTGATCCTTTAGAAAAAGTTTTTGCAGAACAAGAAGTTAAGAAGGCTAAAAAAGTTGAAGCTGAAACTAAAGAAGATATAACTAAAGAAAAATCTACAAATGATGTAGAAACTATAGAGAATAAATTTGAGGATGAGGATTTTAAAACTGTTAAGCGAAGTATTGCCAATACAGCTAATGGTACTTCTGTCAGATCTCATTTTACTGAAGAAGGTAGAGATGTATTAACAAATAATCCTGAAGCTTTAAGATTAGCAGAATTTACTGATAAACAAGATGTTACTAAATATCATGTTAGATATTCATTATCAGTTCCAGGAATAGAATTACCTGAAGCTAGTTCTGAAGGAGATGTATTCTTAACTATTGGTACATATTCCAAAGGCGAATTTACACCTGTTGATGTTAATGGTAATGCTATAGAATTTAGTGAAGTAGGAGAAAAAGGCATAGTTACTTATATGACTAATCCTAAAGAAAGTAATGAGTTTGGTAAGACTTATTATACTCCTGAAGGTATTACTGAACAAGAAGCTGATGAGTTATTTCAGGAGCAAACAAAACAGTATTATAAAGATAAAACTGCTCTTATTGAAAAACTACAAAAAGGAGAATCTTTTGTATCTCAAATTACTAATAAGAGTAGAGGTATTCAAGTATATTCATTCAATGAGTCAGGATTATTAGAAACCAGACCTGTTACTGAGATAGCAAAGCCTGGTAATTCTCAGTTATATGTAGCAACAAATAATAAAATAGAATTACCTAACGGAGAAACTATTCAAGGTAAACCGGGATTTCCTTATATATTTAATGAAACTACAGGTAATATTCATTTTGTTAATAGTAGAGTTCTTAATGATAATGAAAGACAGAATATCATAGATACTTTTAAATATTGGGTATCTCAACAATCTGTAGATAAGAGATATAAAACTCCTCAAGTAAAAGTAAAAACTGTAGAAATACAAGGACAGAATATTTATGATTACTTGAAAAGTATTGTTTATTTTACTGGAGATGATGCTATTAGCAATTTCTATAGAGTTAATAATAATACTGGAGGAGCTATTATTCTAAATAAGAATACTGAATCTCCTATAGATATAATTGATCCTGCTTCACTTGAAGGAGAACTAAGATTAAATCCTGAATTAGAAGATGCTTTAAATGATTATTTAAGAACTTCATACCATCAAGTTTCTAATAAAATACTGGAAAGATATGGAGGTAAAGACTTTAAATTAATTGAATCTTTTGATAAAAATGGTAAACCTAAAATAAAAACATTTAAAGTTAGAGATGGAGGGTATAAGAAGTATTTATATGATAATGTTCTTGTAACATCTTTAACTAATAAAACAATAACAACTGAAGTTGGAGATAAAACCTTAGAAATATCAGAACCTAGATTTAAGAATCAATATTTAATCTATGATAGAACTCACAGAGAATCATTAGCTCCTATAGAAGAAGCTGAAACAATTCCTCAAGAAGATCAGCCAACCAAAGATGATATTGTTACTAATACTGATGATATACAAGATCTTATAAATGAGTTTAGTACTGATGCTAAACTTGCTAATGATTTTGAAGCTGATGATACTAAATTAACAGAGCTTGATTATAGATTAGCTCCTGAAGAAAATAAAGTATCCAAGTTAGATGTAGAGGCTGCACAAAGATATTTAAACTCTAGATTTGGAGATACTGAATTAAAAGTAGTTAAAGGTCTTATAGATAATAAAGCCTGGGGTAAATTTACTAAGGCAGGAGTAGAATTATCAGATATAGCATCTACTGATACTGTATATCATGAAGCATTTCATATTGTCAGTAAATTGTATCTAACTGATACACAAAGAAAACAGTTATATGATACTTGGAGAGAAGAGAATGATTCTGATTTATCTGATGCGAAAGTTGAAGAAAAACTTGCTGAAGAATATAGAAAATATGTAAATTCTCTAAAACAACCAAAAGGTTTTATTGGTAGAGTATTTAAAGCAATAAAAGCATTTATTAACAAGTTTAGGAAATTTAGTACCGAAACTCCTTTAGACTTATTTAAAGCTATTGATAATGGATATTTTAAGTATAGAAATCCAGTAAATACAAGTACCCAAGAACTATATAGAGTAATACCGGGAACTTCTCAATCATTTACAAATGAAGCTTTAAATAGTATTAATTATCTATTCTTTAGAGAAATATTCCATCCTGATAACATGGGTAAGACATTTAAACAATTTAAAAAGATGTCCGGTCCTGAATTACAAACTGTATATGGTAGAGTTAAAGAAACTTTAGGAGGATATATTAGAAAGTATGGAGAAGATCTTAAAATAGCTACTACAGAAGCTCAAAAACAACAATTAATTAATAATATACAGAATATATCTACTATTATAAAATCATTGAATAATAGTAGCTCTAAAGACTCTATAGTTGATATTCATACTGAACATTTGCGTCAGATGGGTATTACTATTGATTTAGAAGAAATGTTTAATGAAGATCCTGATAAAGGTAGAGATTCAGCGGGTAATCATTGGGCTGAAGTATCTATCAAAGTATCAGCTAAAGATACAGCTACTACAGAAGTGAAGACTATATTGTCTGCTATTCCTGCTGCTGAAAAATTAGGTAATGGGCAGATTGCCAATGCTTATACAAGTTTTGGTACACCTAGAGCTATTGATTATAATACTATATCTAACATGTTATTCAACAAATTAGCAGATGCAGTTTCTGAAGAAGATATGTTAGTTAGGATGATTGAACTTAAACAAGTTAATCCTGAAGTTGGGCCTGTTATTAACTATTTTAAAGTAGGAGAAGATAACTTAAATGTTGATGATAGAATTATATTAAATAAATTTTATAATACATTTAATAAACAAAATATAAAATATACCGGAGTAAAAATAGATTCTGATAGAAATCAAGCAGTTCATTTAGATCCTACTCTTCAAAGTAGAATGAAGACTGCTCAAACCACTTGGAGTTCTAATATAAATGGAACTTCTAAGATGAAAGTATCTGATGAAGGAGCTGTATATTCTGATAAATTTGTAGATTCTTTAGAGCAACCTGGAGATACTATTGAAGATAAAATTATATTTTTAAAGAACTTAGGTATTGAATTTACTAATTTTACAGGTACTCCTAAACAGTTTAGATCATTACCTGATGAAATGAATGCTAGTAGATTTAAAACTCTTACTAATTCTGTATATAAAAATATAAAAGAAGGTAAGACTAAGAATCTATTTAATGATAATTTATCTATAAATGATGAAGCGAGAAAATTCTATGAGAGATTAGAAGCATTAACTTCTATTAATATTGTAGAAAATTCCCATAGAAACAGAGAGGGTGATAAGTTATATAATATCTCTCTACATAGTAATATGTCTAAAACATCCAGTGTTTTAAATGCTGTTTCAACCAAAGATGAGTTGCTTAAATTATATCCTCATTTTGCAGATAAGTCTTTAAATAATTCAGAGTTATTAAGAAATGGTGGAGCTATATTTGACGAGGATGGAAATAAGAGATCTAATGTAAATACTGATGTAGCTGTAGAGATATATGAAGATTTCTCTACATTTGGAGATAATCAAGGAGATTTATTTGAAAGTTTAGCTCCTTCTGATAAAGGGGTTATGTACATTGAATCTACAATGAAGGATAAATATCCTATGTTAAGAGCTTCTGACAATAAACTATTCAGAGTTATAAGTATGCCTGGAGTATTTACTAATGATAAAGGAACAATTCTTGATCAGTTGGTTGGTTATTTAGAGGATGAAATGATCAAATGGGTATCTTTAAAGGATAGAACTGAGTTTTATCAATATGAAGATAAACTCAATTCAGGTCCAATGATAGATATTGTTAAGAATTCTGGTAATGAGGAACTTATAGTAGCATTCAATGAAGCTATGGATGGAACTAGAGAAGATGTTAAATCTTTCATTGAAGAGTTTAATACAGATTCTTTTATTAGTAGTGGTAATGAGTTGTCTTTAAGGAAACTTATGGAATTATTCTTAGATGTTAGACAGAAAAAGAATATAGATGAGTTTCTTAGAATTGGAACTATAACAAAACAAAAGGATTATTATAATTATCTAGGCAAGAAGATGTCAGAAGATAAACTCAATGAATTTATGGCAGAGTATTCAGCTAGAGATTTCATTGGTAATATTGAACAGACAAAATTCTTCTTTGGATCACCTGCATATTATAAGAATACAGATAATTTCTTTAAAAGATTATCCGGCCCTATTGGAACAAAAGAATTACCTAACACAAGTAGAAATCTAAATAACTGGATTAATACTAACTTTAAAAGACTTGATGGTAAAATTAATGATATAGATGTTCCTAGTATTACTACTATGACTTTTGGAGATAAGAAAGTACCTTCAAGATACTTAGAAGAATATAGAAAAGTCTTAGGTGAGGATGTTGCTGATAGATACTATGGGTATCATATAGATAAAAAAGGTAATAAGATTTATCACATGAATGAAGGTGATGGTCAGGGATATATCTCACTTGATGAATATAGAGATCTATTATTTAGAATGGGTAAGTGGGATATGGATATTCAAGAGCCTTTATATCAATGGGAAATTAAATATCAAGAAGCTTCTCCTGAACAAAGAGTTAAATTATTAGAATCAAAGCCTGAAGGAGTATTTAATCCTCAAAAGTTTCAATATTTTGCTCCTTTAAAAGAAAGTGAATTTATTCCTGCATTCTATAAATTATCTCTAGCTCCCATTATTCCATCTGTAGCTCAAGATACTGAAATGGAGAAGCTTATGCAGTATATGACCTCTAAGCAAATAGGTATTGCTGTATTTGAATCTGCTAATAAAATTGGAGCTAAAGTAACTGAATTAGGGGGAAATCCTCAGAATATATTTAATGAAGATTTTAGTATTGCTGATTTAGAAGGAGCATTAACTCAAAATACTTATACTGGAGAATGGGGTATTCAAGTTAATATAGAACAGAAGGTTAAAGATACAGTTACTACAGGTACTCAAGAAATGAAGCATATTATAGATGCTCTTAGAGATGATAATGGTAACTTTAAAGAAATGACCTTTAGAGATACTAAAGCTACTACTGAAGAGATCTATAATGAATATATAAGCCTTAATAATCAAAGAATACAGTTAGGTTTTGATAATTTACTTGATAGGCTAGGGTTAAAGCTTGTTGATGGTAAGTATGAATCTAAAGATAATTTTACTGCCTTTAAAGAGCTGATTAAAGACGAATTACTATCTAGAGGTACTATTGAAGATAGAATCAATATGGTTGATAAAATTAACAATATTGGTATTGATGTTTTATCCAATAGAACTCAGTTAGAATCTATATTATACTCAATTGCTGATAAATCTTCTATAAGACAAAAGAGAACAGGAGGTATGAAAATACAAGTATCTGTGTCTATGATGGAAGGTTATAAAAATGCTGTAGATAAGATAGAAGTTGGAGATAAGAAATTCCAAGCTGCTGATTTGAAATTCTACACAAGAAGAGATTCTAAAGGCAGAGAATTAAAGTTTGTTGAGCAAGCTGAAGTGTACATACCTTCTTATTTTAAGAAGAAAGGTATTGAAATTGGTGAAATAACAGATCCAAGATTATTAGAAATACTGGGTTTTAGGATTCCCACACAAGGATTAAATTCAATTGAATCTTTAATAATTAAAGATTTTTTACCAGAAGAAGCCGGAGATATTATAATACTTCCTTCAGAGATTGTAGCTAAAGCTGGTAGTGACTTTGATATTGATAAATTAAATATTTATACTCCTAATGTTTATTATGATTTTGATAATAACCCTGTATATCTAGAAGGTGATTATGAGACTTATAAGGATAGAGTTAAAAATCCTATGAATAGGTCTAAGTTTGAACTGCAAAAGGTAGAAAATAAGCTTGTAGAACTTAAACATAAGATAGTTACTTCTCCTCAAAACTTTGAAAGATTAATTAGTCCTATTGCTGCTGATAATATGGAAGGATTGGCTGATTATATTTCTTGGTTACAAGAAGGTAAACCAGGAGAATTAAAGGACTATAAGAGGATTAAAGAAGTTACTTGGACACAAGCATTTGGATTAGTCAATTCTTTAGATAAAGCTGCTGAATTATTAGGTGCTAAATCTGGAGTAGGTATTGCAGCCAATGCATCTACTTCTCATATAAACTTTGTACATGCAGGTCTAGGAATAGAAAGCGTTATTACTGCTAAAGTAGGTAGAAAGTTTTTACCAATAAGTACTAAACTATTCTTAGAAAGTAACAGTACTGAAGATGGATCTATTCCACTAAGTAAAAATACTAATAAAGCAAATGAAAATATACAAAATCTATTTAATGAATTAATATCTTCTTATGTAGATGCTGCTAAAGATCCTTATGTATTTACTATTAATGCAGGTCCAAAAACAGCCAATTTATTTATATATCTATTAAGAGCAGGAATACCTCTAAAAACTGTAGGATTATTTATGAATCAGCCTATAATTAGAGATATGCAGTCTCAATTGGAAAATCTAGGTTCTTTATCATATGATACTACCAGACAAGCAGGAGATATTAGATATAAGAAGGAAGTTGTTCAGCGATTAATTGAGAAATACGGAGGACCTACTGATTTTGAATTAGAAAATGCTCAGATTAATGATAGAGATTTATTTACTAATGATCAATTAGAAGATATGATCTCTACATCTAAATTAAATAATACTCAAAAGAGGTTACAAACATTAATACTTCAAGATTATCTAAGATATGAATTAGCTGCTGACAAAGTTAAAGAACTTGTTACTGCTACTTCTTATGATACTAAACCTCCTAAGAATACTTCAGATTTATTATATAAGAATGTAGTTACTGATAAAGTAATGAGATCTACAGATTTTATAAATGCTGATAAATTAATATCTGAGGGTAGCTTCTTGGAAGGTTATAAGAATATATTCAAAGAATTAGAGTCTGCATATACACCTTTTATATATGCATTGAGAAATCCAATACTGAAAGATACCCTTGATTCATTTATATCTATGTATAGTCACCCATCTGTAAAGATGTCATATGATGATAAGATCAAAGCTTTAGATAAACTCATTACTGAATATTATACTTATAGTTTAATTGAAGGTACTCAAGATATTGTAGATGAGCAGGATAATATTATTAAACCTGCATTGAAATCTAGATATGCAGAGTTATTTACAGGAAATAAATCAGTACCTAGAAGATTAAAAGAAGCTCAGTCTGATGCTAAATATAAAAATAATCCATTAATTAAAGTATTAATTCCTGTTATTAGAGGGGAAAATGAGATTAGTAATATCACTATGCTTTATAGATATACTGATAAGATTACTGAAGAATCCCTTGTAACAGGATGGAATGAACTACTTGATTCAGATACTCAGGCAAATCCTCTAGGAGAAGATCTGCTAGACTTTATAATTCTCCAATCAGGTAAATTGGAAAGTCCAATGAATTTTCTTAGCTTTGTACCTGGAGAACTCTTCTTAGAAAGAATGACGAATGCTATAGAAAATATTAAAAATTTACCTCTGGATAGTTTTATTAATGACTTTTATAGTAATAACTATAGAGATCATTCAATAGTTCCTAAGAATTTTGCTGTTGATTCATTACCTTTCTTTAAGAAGTGGAGTGCTAAATTAAATGATTGGTTTGTTGAACCAAATGAAGATTGGGGATTTGGTACTATGCCAGGTACTAATTTCCAACCAAAAGGTATTAAGAAATTCTTTGAATTTAAATCTGTTGTTGATTATAGAGGAGAAGAAATAACTAATTCAAATAGAGTAAATGATCCTATTGAAATTAAATTGAATAGGGTTTATAGAGAATTAATAGAAGATGAGGCTGTACAAGAATTAAGAGGAATTAAAACTCAACAAGAAAATGAAATTAAATTTACAGAAGATGAACCTACTGTAACAGATATACCTTCTGATGAAGAAGTAGATGAAAATTTAGATAATTGTAATTTAACAGAATTAGATTTATAATGGGATGTCCAAAAACAAATAATCCTAATTGGGATAAATTAGTAAAACAAGTAGGTTTAGATTTAGCTAAGAAAACCTGGGTTGCTTATAAAGATAACTTTCCTCCTACACAAATGAGTAATAGTGCTTTAAAAGCTGCTATGGGGGTTCCTTATAAAGCATCTGAATCTAATAAATTAAATGTTTTTAGATTAATTAGAAATTATAATAAAAGAAATAAAACTTCTCATTTTGTAGTACCTGAACAGGTAGGAGAATCTTTAACTTATAAGTTTAGATTAGTACCTAACTATCTTCCTGTTAATAGGAAAAATCAAGAATTGAGAGATGCTATTAGAAGAGAATTTGGTAAAAATCCTCCAGCTTGGGTAGGTAATATGTTTCCAGATGAGGTTATATTGCAAGAACCTCTAGCTCCACCTATAACTGATAGAGATAGAAGAGAAGCTAAGCTTAGAGAGATGAGAGAACAAAAAAGAGATAATCTCATTAATCAAGTTTTTTATCAAAATAATACTAATCAATCTGATGAAGAGTATATAGCTTCTGAAAAAACTATTAGAGATTTAGCTGCTAGAATGGCTGATAGAATAGGCTTAAAAGTTAAATATGAATCTGATAGAACCAAGGATTATAAAGGTAAATTAGAAGGCGATACTGCTGTAATTAATTTAGCATATGCTACTTTAGACACGCCAATCCATGAAATATTAGGGCATCCTATTATTAGGGCTTTAAAAACTGGTACTGCTCAAAATAAACAATTATACCAAAACCTACTCAAAGAACTTGAATATGGTAAAGGTAAAGAAGTCTTAGATAGGGTTAAGAAGGATTATCAGTATAAAACTGTTAAGTCTAGTAAAAATATAGATTTTTATGAAGTATATGATAATGAATATAATACTTTATTTAAAAGTAATTTAACTAAAGAAGAAGCCGATACTTTAGTTTCTGAAGCAGGGGAGGCTGGTTATCATTATATTTCAAAATCAGTTTATGGAAATGAGCAAATTCCATATACCTTAGAAGAACAACAGGAAGAAACTATTGTAGAATTATTAGGTTTATATACTGCTGATAGATTAGATAAAGTTAAGGATGGTAAATTAATATCATTACTCAAAAGACTTTTAAAAGAAATGAAGGCTTATATGAAGTCTTTATTTAAAGCTAAAGAAGTTGAGATAGATAAATTACCTGATAATATGACTTTAGGTGATATAGCTGATTTATTAGCTTATTCTAATAGTAAACTTATATTACCTGGAAATGAAGTAATTTATACTACACCTGATAATCAAACTTTTAAAACTTATCAAGAAGCTAGTAATCATATTAGTGAGTTGACTAAGTTAGGAGAGGTTGATTTAGGTAAAACAAGTATAAACATTAAAAAAGATATTAACGAATACCCTTTTGTTGTATATAATACAAAGCATAATAATATTATCAAAAGTTTTAAAACATATGCAGAGGCTTTTTCTTATTTACATACTCAAATCCCAACACATTTACAATTTGAATATAAAGTTAAGAATTTAGAAGTTACTGGAGAAATTTCTTCAAACCCATTAAATGAGTTTATAGAAAAAAATAAAGAATATGAGCAATCTAAAGAAATTATAGAAGAGTGGAAGAAAGTTAATGATATTAAATATGACCCAGAAGAAGTATATAGTAGAGGTCAAGGATTTTATTCTGTAGTTGGAGCTTATAGTGATTTTGATGTAGAGTTAATGTTTCAAAACCTACTAGCACATATTGAAGATAATAAAAAATCTGGTGGTGAGTTTACTATATCTGCATTTACTAAGCCTGTTGATAGAAAAATAGGCCATTTAGAAGGTGGAGGAGGTAAAATTAAGTTTAAAATATTCCCTAAATCAGAAGATATTAAATGGGCTGCTAATGATGATGTATATTCTGGCAGTGTATGGGATGCTTCTGAAAAAGTTAATAAAGATAAGAAGTCTGAGATTATTGGAGTTAGTTATACTAAGAGTCCATCATTAAATAATATCAATTCAGTACAACCTAATTTAGCTGATATAATTGATAATTTAGCACATCATCATAATGAATTAGGTATTGAACTTACTGGTAGTAATTTTCGTTTAGAATATGATGAAGGAGTACCTTATTCTACTAAGAAAATACTTGATAACATTAATAGCATATTAGATCAGAAATATGGGAAGTTAGTTGAGCCTGAAATTAAAATTAAAAAAATAAATGAAGGGCAGCAAAAAATTACAAAAGAAGAATATAATTCCATAAAGGGTACTGTAGTTTATGAAGATGAGTCTACAGTTGTTAAGAAACACAATGGAGATACATATACTAAATCTCCTGACGGATATTATAAACTATTAAAAGACAATATAGGTAAACAACCAACTCAAACTAAAGAGAATTTAAAGGAGAGTATTAAGGATGTTCAGAAAAAAGTCAGGGGTCAAGTTTATACTGCAAAATCTTTTGAAGAACTAAATGAGTTAGAAGATGCTGGATATGAACAAATTGGAGAAGGTATTTTTATTAAACCTAAAGAATACACTACTCAAGCAGAAATTAATACTAGGATAGCGGCTTTAAAAGAAGGTTATCGTAAGTTTCCTAGAAGCTTAATTAGAAGTGAAGTTAGACAAGTTAAATTCTCTCAAGGTAATACTATAGCACAAATGTTTGAAGCAGATGATGATTTACCTTTTCAAAAAAGACAATCTGAAAGAGCTTCAAGAGTACCTACTCAACAGGATATTGTTAATAAGTTAAAATCCTGGAGAACTAATATAAATTATACAGATAAAGGTTGGATTAATAAACTTACAAATAATGAGATTAGAAATATAGTCTCTGAAGAAGTTGAATCAGAGGCTAGAAAAGATGGTTATTCTAAAAATAGAACTACTTATACAGTTGTTAAACAGGCAGGTATTCATCTTTGGAGTAATCAAATAGCTAATTTCATTATTAATGATAAGAAAACAAGTTATAAAGATATACAGGCTAATGTTATAGAACTTGCTAAAAGAAGTCCTCAATTTAGAGAAGTAGCTTTAGAGAAAAATATTACAGTTGAGGAATTGGTAGCTTTAGATCCTACTTTAGCTAAAGATTTAGCAGATGGTATTAGATTAATTATTAAAGAGATTAAAGAAACTCAAAAGAATCTAAATCCTGATGGTGCTGTAGAAATATTCTCTGGACAACAATTATATAATTCTTCAATAGATACTGTAGGCAGTACAGATATAATGGCAGTATATAGTGATGGATCTGTTGGAGTATTTGAGTATTCTGCTAAGAAATTTGGTAAAGACAGGATTAATAAATCAGTTAAAGAATTAAGCCAAAAACATAGGGAATTAGAGACTTTTAGAATTGTTGGAGGATATAAGTCAATACTGGATTCAGAAGTTGGTAATACGGTGTTTAGACAAGCTAGAATAGTACCTATTAATATTAATTATGGATACAAGACAGATGTTGGTTATCAAGGATTAGAAATAGCTGTAAATAGTACTCCTGAAAAATACCTAGTACAAATTCCTTTGGAAAGTGAAACTACTTCTATGACAAAATTAGATAAGTTTGTTACTGATCTATTTAGATTAAAAGAAGGAGTTAAGAGTGATACAAAACTTTCTTATTCAGCTAGAGAAGCTAAGATGAAGGAGATTGATAAATCTATACAGACATTATTAGTAAAAAAAGATGTTATAGGATTTATGAATCAAATTCATTACATTACTAAAGATATTGAAAATAGATTAAATAAGAAGTTAGGTGAGGAAGGTTATCTTGAAGATAATGAATTACTTAATTATGTTAGTTTCTTGGAAGTATTTTTAAAAACAAATCAACTGGAGAAAGAATTAAATACTTTCTCTAAAACTCAAAAAGAAGACTTTACAACTAAACTCAGACAGTTCTCAGGAAGAGTTGATGTTTTAAAACAAGATATTCAAAATAAAATATTTGAACGAGCTATTAATAGAGTTGGTGTAGATGAACTAGAAATGGGTAAATTACCTTCTACATTTAATAGGTTATTTAATGGTATTGCAGATATTGATAATCCTGTATTTCAATGGTATAATAGGATGCTTAGAAGAACTGAAGGTAATGTTCTTAGAAAGATGGACATTTTCAATAAAAATATTAATGAATTAACTGAAGGACTTAGGCAATTAGCTAAAAGAGAAGGTGTTTCTGTTATGTCTTTATATAAAAGGATTCTGGATGATAATTTGAATATTGTCTCTGAAATGGATTCTTCTTATTATGAAGCATTTGAGGATGCTAAAAAAAAGAAAGATACCGGATGGTTTAAGAAATATACAATATTTGAAAAAGATAAATATCAACAAGCTAAAGATAGGTATGAGAAGGATTTAAGAGATCCTATTATAGGCATTAAAGCTGATTATGTTCCTGAAGAATCTAAGGAAGAATATAATAAAAGAAGAGAGGTTCTTATAAAAGAGGATCTTACCAAGTGGGAAAAACAATACAATGTTGAGAAGTATCCTAATGCTTATAAAAATGCAGATTATAAATTTATAAGTCCTAACAGAAAACTGAATACTTATAAATCTTCTAAATTCTTAGAGATCAATAAGACTCCTGAATTGAAAGCATTTTATGATTTTCATAAAAACTTTACAAGTAAAGCTAGAGAATCTGTAGGTTATGATAAAATTAAGAATAGGAATTTTACTTCAAATTTTAGACAAGATGTAGTAGATAGAATAGGTCAGCATGGAGTAATGGGAATTAAAGATATTGGTAGGATTTTAAGACAAAATCTATCAGCTCAAACAACAGATTTAGATTATGGTGAATTAGGTCCTGATGGTAAACCTATTAACAGAATACCTGTATATGGAGTATCACCTCTACACGATAATCTTACCAATAAGGAATTATCTCATATAAAACAAGAACTTATTAATGAAGGTTTTGAAGAAGATACTAAAGTTTTTGATGATGAATATAATAGAAGAGTTAAGCAAGAAGAGTTTAGAAAAGGAGCTGAGTTAAAAAGTATTGATTTAGCTACCAATCTAATGATATTTGCTCAACAAGTATATCAAGCTGAAGAGTTAAATGCTATTGAAGATCAAGTACAGATAGCATATTATACTTTAAGAGAGAATGATAATATTAAAACTACTCTATCTGATGGAGATACTCCACTTAAAAACCATTTAAAGAAGAATGTAGCTAAGATCTTTGGAGTTCCTACAGATTTAATCAGTTTATTTGAGAAACACGTTAAAAGGGATATATATGGTCAAAAAATACAAGACGAGAAGGGTAAAATAAAATATAAAGGTATAACCTATAGTATTCATAAATTATATGATATATTGTCTAGTTATATGACATTATCTTCTATGACTTGGGACCCAATATTAGCAGGTTCCAACATTGTCAATGGTAAAATAAATACAAGATTGGTAGGTAAAGAAGGTATATTTTTTACTAATATGGGATTTAAAGATTCAAGGAAAGAACTCACTAACAAAGATAAGAAAGGAGTTTCTATAGTTGAATTGTTTAAGCCTACTTCAAGAAACTTTAATTATGAGCAAGCTATAGAGCAGTCAGCTTCTAAATTAGTTTCTACAATTACCATGAGGAATGCTTTAAAGTTACATGAATGGGGTGATAATTCTGTTGATAATCAGATATTATTATCAATGGTAAGGCATTATAAAGTTGATTCAGATGGTAAAATTAAGAATCCAAAGACTGATAAACTTATTAATAAAGATGCTCCAAGCCTTTATGACAGCATTTCTATAAAAGATGATAAGTTAGAGATTAAGAATATTGAAAATCTAAATGAAGAATTTGATAGTTTTAGAGCAAAAGTACAACGTATTGCATATTTAATAAAAGGATCTACTAATAGAGAAAATACTTCTATTATGGACACTGCTCTAATTTATAGAATATTAATGAAATTCAAACAGTGGATTCCAGGCTCTGCAATGTCAAGATTTGGTAAACTAAAATATGATAACACCTTAGAGTCTTATAATGAAGGTAGAATTAGAGCAGCTTGGGGTGATATAATTGGTAATGGATTTATTCCAACTCTTAAAGAGTTAGGTAAAGTATCTGGTGAGTTATTATCTTTTGGTATGTATTCAAAAGAAATTAATCAGCAAAATCTTGAAAAGTCTTATCAAAGATTTATGTTAAAGAATCCTGAAACAGAATTTACATTTGATGAATTTAAAGAGTGGTATATTCCAATGCTGGAAGGAAAGCTTAGAGCTACTATTCAAGAAGCTAGAACTATAATGATACTATCTACTGCTGCTGCAATGTTAGGATTCTTTGCAGGATGGGATGATGATGAAGAAACTAATTTATTTACTTTATATGCTTATAGATTAGTTAAGAGATCAGCTTTAGAGCTAACCTTTTTCTATGATAAAGGCTCTGCTGATCAGTTATTACAGAATCCTCTAGTAATTTATAGACTACTGGAAGATGCTAGTAATATACTTGGAAATACCCTTGATGAAACTATAGATACTGCTTTTGGAGAGGAGAGGTTTTGGTATAATGAGGATACTAAAAAAAATGATCAGACCGGTTTTGGTCACTATACTATGAAGAAAGTACCTTTTTGGTCTGAAATATTAGATTTTTTTGATTATTATGAGAAGTTTTAAAAAAGGAGGGAAGTTAATCCCTCCTAATAATTACAATATACTTTTAGGTTCAAACATTAATTCTTCTTTAGCTTTATCAATATTAAGAATAATTCTCTTTACATCATGAATATTTCTGGAATGTGTAGCTACTATAAGATCTTTATCAAATCCATACTTATCAGCTATATTTATTCCCCATTCATACATTGTTTTAGACTCAGGGCCTCTTAAATTATAGATACCATATTTATTATTTTTTATAATAAATTCAACAGTTTTAGCTAAGTCATCTTCTCTTAGAAAGCTTCGTATAGTATTAACATACATTTCTGAAGAAATACCATTTAAACCTCTTATAACAGTATCTTTAATTAATCTGGATTCTTCTCCAATAACTCCATCTAGTCTAAGAATAGTATATTTTTTAAGATTTCTTATAATATATTTCTCAGATAATGCTTTGGTGAGTCCATAAGAGTTTATTGGATCTAAATGAGAAGATTCTATATATTCCTCAGTACTATCACTAAATACATGAATAGAAGAAGGATATATAAGATGAACATCTGTTTTATTACAATATCTAATAATTTGATCTGTTATTTTAAAATTATTATCCATTGCAGATAAAACATCTTTCTGACAGTCTACAGGTCTACTTGTACCTGCAAGATGAATTATTATATCCGGATCATAAGTTTGTAGTAATTCTTCTATATTATAATCAGATAAAACTACTTCTTGACTAATATCAGTCTTACTTGGTAACATATCAAGACCAATAGTAAAGTATTTACCTTTTAATTCTTTAATTATTTCTCTGGCTAAATTACCAGCACTTCCTGTTATTAATACAGTTTTCATAAAATATCGGGTTTTTAAACGATAATTGAAAATATCGGGTTATTAGCCGATATTAATTTCCTGTTGATCCAAATCCTCCTGTAGACCTTTCAGTGTCAGATAATTCATCTACTTCTTCAAATTCTATTTGAGGATAAGGCATAATTATTAATTGACATATTCTATCTCCTACGTCATATTCTTCATATCCTTGATGATTCCCTTCGTCAATTCTAGGTAATACAATTGTGTCAAAGAAATCCTCGTTTGTACCTATATCATTTTCAGGAGCATATGCATCTTCAAAAAACATAGCAGAAGGTCTATATTTTACAAAAACCTCACCTCTATATCCAGAATCCAAAATACCTACAGAATTACTTAATAATAAATCTTTTTTACAATTACTACTTCTAGGAAATAATAATCCTACATAACCTTTAGGTATTTCAAAAGCTAATCCAGTACCATAAGATACATTACCGTATTTATCATATATCTTACTTACAGCAGTTAAATCCATCCCAGCATCTCCTGGTTTTGCATATTTAGGAATTATTGCATCTTTGTGTGTTTTCTTTATTTTTACTTTCATTATTCAATTGTTATTAGTTCTTTACTATAAGGTAATTCTTTTATCCAGTTACATACTGATTTCCAAATAGGTAATTCGTGATGTCTTCTCTGAAAGTATATTCTTCTTAAAGCTTGGTAAGATAACATTAAAGTTCTAGTTTGAAGATATGATTCTGGAAGAATAGATTTAATAGATAACTTTTTTATTTTATTTGGTAATTGTGATTGTTTAATTGTATCGACAGCATCAATAAATTGATCTATAATCATATCTGAAATATTATCATCTATACCATCAAAATTATTTTCTGTAATATCTTCATTAAGAATAGTATGCATAGTACTTTCAGAACTTAAACATTCTTTACCTATACGATATGTATCAAACTCTGACCAAATGTATCTTGGGAGTTCAAAATCAGCATATACTATTAATCCTCTGAGTGCCTTACTATGCTCATCACCAGCTTTAACTAATTTACTCATTAGTTTAATATCTTCAGGGTGAATCCTAATAGTACTAGATTTAGTAATAATGTCCTGTAGTCCTGTATTTTCTCCATAGAATACATCAATATTATAAGTACTCCTCATTTCTTTCTTAAATGGCTTCCTGAGAGCTTTTAATACTCCAGGAAAACCACATACTTCTATTGTTTCAATGTTCATATAATCCCTTCCTTACTTAATATTTTTATTATAATGATATACCCAAAACATAGCATTACACATAATATGACCCATATGTAATTCTCCAGATTCCTTATCATGAGTTTCACCGTCCATTAATGAAGCTAAATGTCTTTGCATAGATTCTTGAACTTCTTTAAGATCTAAACCCTTCTTCCAATTATCAGGGCTATATTTTTTAGCACCCATCTCCAGAACCTTAATCATAGGTTCCAGAGATTTATAGTGTACTAAAGACCATTTAAGTTTACCTTCATTAAACCTATCTGATTTTTCTTTATTATCACTCATTACCAAAAATTAAATTAAGTTTATTACCCATAATATCTATAGCTTTTTGAGCATTTTCGCTAGTATCAAATAAAGGTTCTGAATATTTATCAGAATCACATCTCATCCAGGGTTCAAATTTATCTTGTTCCCAAACAATAAAATATTCACCTTTATTACCTTTATTAAGATCTTCAGCTATAATTTTCATAACTTTTAACCAATAAAGTTTAGGTTCTTTCTCTTTTAATTCTACGTATAAAGGAGTTTTATAAGTTAATAATTCATCCTCATAATCCTCTAAAGTCTTAGGTTTATTATCTTTAACCCATTGTTCAGCTTTAGACTTGTCTGCAAAGAATTTACCTTTTAGTATTACATCTGTAGCAATGTTTATATTTTTAAGAGTAACTATATTATAATCGTTACATACAAAATAAACATCATCACCGTCATACATTTCTTTACCATCCTCAGTAGTGAGTATAGGTTCTAACTTGGTTGCCCATTTACCATCCCAATAAATATAAACATTATTTGCTTTAGTATTTTTACTGTTTTTAGCACAAATGTTCATTTCATTAACAAGGTCATTAATGTGATATTCTTCTACAGTGTGTATTCCTTTTTCAGGATTGTTAGGAAGTATATCTTTAAACCTACTTCCAATAGGAAATCTTCTTTTAGCTTCCTTTAAAAGCTCCTGACGCTCAAATTCTTCTTTAGAACTATGTGAAAAATAAATTTCTTCTTCTGGATATATAACTTGTCCTGAAGATCCGTCAGCATTAACCCAACACCTATAATTAGCATTTTTAGATATAAAATCAGTACTGGTCTTATATATTTCATTTGTTTTAAAAATACTCCACGGACCCTCACCTAGGTATTTAACATATTCAGGAACTTCTTCTTTAACCTCAAATAACTCAGGATTATTATTTATAAGTTCACTATTCACAGTAACTTTCATTCCTTCAAAGTCTATTATTTCTCCAATAGACACTTCTTGTTTTAAATAAATTATTTTACTCATTATCTCTGTTTTTATCAATTAGATCTTTTTCTTTAGCAATTTTATTAACATACTCTTCTTTAGTGTACTTAGCTTGAGTAGTTCTTGATTGAACTTCATACAAAGCTTCTAATTTAATTCTTGTTTCTTGTTTCATACTGTTCTTTACAAATTTCAACTAATTCTTTATCACAGAATCCATAAATATCAGGTATATCTAATATGATACACTTATCCAATACATCATATTTCTCTAGATCAGGCTTAACTCTATTAAAGTTATACTTTTCAACAAAAACAATCTCATCAGCCCATTTAACCAAAGCCTCACTAATAGGTATTAAAGCATAATCTTCAGTACCACAGTTTCTTACATTATATCCATACTCTTTAATAAGAGTATTCTGTAATGTAGCAGATCTCAATAGACCTGCACTACATACAGTTAATACTTTCTTAAAATCTCCTTGGAAATTATTGTTAATATTAAATAATTGATTTTTAGTTCCTTTTATCATTATCTACTGTTTGTAATTTCTTTTAACATTTTAGATACAAAAGCATCATAGCTTACATTATATACCTTACAATTTTCACTTTCTGCTAAATATCTTATAATCTTATTTTTATACTCTAAGATTAAATCAGCAGCAGGTCTGAGAGATTCTAGTTCATCTATTTTAATAATACATTCTGATGATTTAGATCCATCTTTCTGCTGAACTAACCAGAATCCATCTGTAGGAAATCCTGTGAAACCATCAGAGTATCCTATAGGTATATATTTTCTACCTTTCTTTTTATATACTTGTTCATTCATCTTTTTCTTCTTTTAATTCAAAACAATCAAATTTATCAGTAACAGCTATTGGAGCATTTGGACCTCCCCACCAAATAGTAGCTTGTACTTTAAGTTCTTCATTGTAAGCTCTTTCACACTTATTACCTTTTTTACATTCTTTACTTGCTTTACAGAAAGTCATATCTTTATAAGTCATGATTTATATTTTTTACAGATTTCTACTATTTTATCATATCTTTTTACACCTAAACGTTTTCTAGGACCTACTTCTAATAGTATAGCTTTTAATATTTCAATATCTTCTTTCAATGGGCCCATAAGCTTATCAGAAATCTTTATATCTAGGTCTATATGTTGTCGTATTTCACTCTCAATTACAAAAAATTCATCATATAGTAATCCAGGATTATTTTGTTTTTTATCAGCTATTATTTTTATATTATATGACACAGATCCTCTATTATTATACTCTAAAATTGCAGCTATATCATCATTAGACATTTTAGTATAAGTATCTAACCAGTAACATAAATACTGTTTAATAATACATGCCAATCCTCTTTTTTTATTAAATAAGATTTCTTTGTCAATTGAAAATACTTTAAAAGTTGTATCAAAAATAAAATTCTTTAACATTTTTTTAAAAGTTAAAACCTGTAGTACATTCTACGGGAATAGAAATCATTTAACAGTATTTATAAATACATATTAATTGCGTACTACAGGTTTGGTTATTAATTAATTTTAGATGCTTTATTAAGATTTTCTAATATATCACTGGCTAGTATTAGTTCTAATTCTTTTAGAACATCTATCATAAGTTTTCCAGGTTTAGGTAGAATATCTTTAATTTCATATCTATCTACTATAAATTCAAATTCTATAATAAAATTATCAAAGTGTTTTACCATTGTATTTCTTGTTTATTTCTTGCTTTAAGTTCTTCATTAGCTTTTAAAAAAGTACCAGATCCTATAAAAGGATTTGTTGTGTTGAGAGGTGATGGATGTCCATCTTTAATAATAGCATGAGTAGTATTTTTAATATATTCTTCAAACTTCTGTGCTTTATTACCCCACAACATCCAAACAATATCATTTTTAGTATTTAATACTGATATTGTATATCTCATAAACCCATTCCATACTTTTTGGTATTCTGCTACTTTATTTGCAGGATTTCCTTTAATTACTGTTTGAGCAGCATTAATTAAGAATACTCCTTGTTTAGCCCATCTGGTTAGATCCCAATCCTGCATAGATTGAGGTAATTGATAGGATCTCTCTAATTCTTTAAATATATTCCTTAGTGAAGGAGATATTTTAAAAGAATTACCATTACTAAAAGCCAATCCATCATAAGTAGGAACTTCAGGTTCAACTACATATGTTGGGTAAGGAGATTCTCCTATTATAACTACACTGACTTTACTATAAGGAGTTTCCCTAAAGCATCTGAATAGGTTAGTATCTTCTTTACTTGGAATAATGGTTTTCTTAGCCCATTCATGAACTAAGAATTTTTCCAACCATCTTCCATAATCACTATTTATTAACTTTTGAAATTTATCATCATACCATTCTTTTCCTAATAATTCATACATAATTTATACATTTATTTTCTCATCTTCCATATTTACTTTGGAGAAAACTTCATCTACTTCTTCTAGAGATTCATCATCTAACTTAGGATATTTATTCTTTATATACTGTTTATCCTTATTAAATATCATCTTTAGATTTTCAATTAAAGTCCTACTTCCATTGAAGAAGTTTAAGATTCTTATTTTAAAGTCCTTTGAGAACATAGAATAACTACCTTCTACAAATTTCTTTACTTCTGGAATATACTTCTCAGGAATATCAAATCTTAGTAATATATCAGTATTACCAAAGTCATAACTATCTACATAATTAGGATGTTTTCTTAATTTTTCATCTAATTGAATATAATCATTTGCTTTAGTAGATCTATATACTAAATATACTTCACTCACTTCTTCTTTTAATTCTTTTCTTGCTAGAAATGAATTAACAAACAGCTTGTCATAGCTGAAATATGTACTGTCATATCCCAGAGACGGAACTACAAATATAGAAGATTTATTTCTGTTTTCTAATAATAATTCATATTTATTTTTATTTTTTTTGATAGTTATAATACGTAGATTGTAAGTAATATCATTGATTTTTACTTCTATAGTCTGACCATTTTCAAACACTAAATCATCCAAAACAAGCTCCTTAATATTATTATTTTTATCAAAGTCTTCAATATTAACAGTATATCTACCAGATAATACAATCTTAATAGCATTCTCCATAGTATATTTAATATACCGGGTTTTTTCAGGATTTAAATACTCAATAGTTTCTCCTATCATAAATCAAAATTTAAGTCTTCTGACTGTTTATTAATAAATTGTAATTTGTCTTCAATTATCTTTTCCAATCCTGCATCTTTTAAATTATCAAGAGTTCTTAAAATATGAAGTAACTTATAGTTTTCTTCAAACTTTTGAAGACCTTCGTGTTTATACTTCTTATAATACTCCTCAATAACTTTAAATAACAGATAGTCTGTAGATATTCCAGCTAATAGTTTTTTAGCTTTAGCGTCTCCAATACCTTTTATACCGACTACTTTATCAGAAGTACATCCTGTTAAACACTGGTAGTATTTATAATACTGAGCATCTTTAAAAGAGATTTCTTTAAATTTTTCTTTAGTCGGATTATAATGAACTCCAGGTAGTTGGTTTAAATCATGATCCTCCCTAACAATTATATTATTAGGAAAGTAATCAATGCAGATACCTATAGCATCTTCAGCTTCTATATTATCTATGGGATGAAAATCATATTTATCTATAAGATATTGTTTAGCTTCAGAAAAATAATCAGGGTATTCTATATCTTTCCTATTCTCTTTGTATCCAGTATTTATCTCTTTCCTAAAATTACCTTTACCTCCTAAAAAAGCAAGATAATCTTTACAACCTGTGGGTATAAATATTTTATTTTCAAGATACCAATCTATATGTTCTTGAATGTCTTCTAGTGATTTTTCATTAGAAACCCCATACATTTTCTCTGTCTCACTTAAAGCAGATATAGGTACAGTTTTCCAAAGAATAAAATCACCATCAATTAATAGTATTTTACTCATTTTTTCTATGTTTATAACAAACTAATCCATCATGTTTATATTCAGCTTCATATTTACCTTCTCTACCACACCAACATCTATGTTTTGGTACATTTAAGCCTAATTTTTTAGAATTAGAATCAAAATCATTTAATAAAATATTTCTATATACACATAACTGTGCTAACATAGCCCTCTCATACTTGGTAAGATGAGTTGACTTAATTTTTAAATGTAAACCTGATAATTGAAACTTAAACCAAGCTCTTGCTTTCTGTAATTTTTGTTTTTCAGTATGACTCATCATCAACCTCCTTAAATAATTTATCTTTTAGTGATAGGATTGAGTTTTTATTAACACCTGTATTACCACATTCCATACAATTAGGGGCTTCTTTAGTTTCCCAATCATAGCCAATCTCAGCATTCTCAGCAGCTTCATTTAAAGCATATTCTATGGTATCTTTTTGGGCTTGTTTAAATACAGTTTCTAAATCTCTTCTAGCTTCTTCAGTTATTCCACAAGAACTCATATAAGTTCCTTGGAAGTAATCTACATATTCTTCAGGTTTTTTCATTTTTTAATCTTTATAACTAAATAACTCTTCTAACCATTTATTCATTTCAGGAGAAGATTCTTTAGTTAATTTAGTAATATTTTCAATAGGTTCTTTTCCCCAATATGCAACATACCCTCGTTCATTTCTAAGGTCGATAGAATATTTACTTGTTTTATTACCTAAAGGCTTATTTCCTGTATATTTAAACCAGCAATGACGACCTTTATTTTTAGTTGCATAATTAAAAGTGGTCATTAATTCATAATAAATATGTTGAGGAATATGCTCAAAACCATTCTTTTTACCATGTCTATCTATATCAACAATAACATATCCTGGAGTAGGAGAAATACCTAGCTTATAATTGCTAGGTACAACTCCTTTATAGAATGTATTATCTGGTATAGATCCCCATTTAACAAGAGGTCTTTTGTTTTCTTTACTTACCAGAAATGTTCTCATAATCTAAAACTTATAAATTTTCTTAGCTTCAGGTTTACTCCACCAATCCTCATATCCATTTTCATAAGCATAATCAAATACTCTTTCTAGTTCAGAATCAAACTCTGAGGTAGTTCCATCATTAAACTCATCTTTCCAAATATCCTCTAAAAGATCATCAATATTATCATATTCTAAATAACAAGCATATCCTGCAATAGCTAAACATACACCGTTTAAACCACTACCTAAATCATCTAAATCAAGATCATTATCTACTATAAATTGTTGTATTTTATTCATATCTTTTAGTTTTAAAGTGCATCTTCATAATCATCACCATGTTCTGCTAAAAATTCTTCTATTTCAGAAGGTTCTAATTCTTTTCTAGCTACTTTAGACCAGTTTTCTAAAGTATTTTCTAATCCTTCAGGATTTTGTAAAGCATTAAGTAATTCTTCTATACTTGCCATAATTATATTTCTTTTATTTTAGTTTTCATTAATTCAATTTCTTTATCTGTAATCTCATGGGTATTAAGCCATACTATTAGTATTTGCTTAATAAGTTTAGTATTAGCTTTTCTTATTTTAAGTTTTTCATTAAAAGTAGGAGAATCAAATATATTCTGATAGTTTTGGATAATATCAATAAGTTCTATATATTTTAGAACTACTGCATCTGTATTGTATCCTCTTTTATAATATTTAATACATCTCTCCAATTGCCTTAATACTCTGGAAATTTGCCAAAGAGATGGATCATAATAATTAGAATTCCAAGAGTTTGGATTAGCTATTTTAGTTTTAAAGGAATCTCCTGATAAATCTAAAATTTGTCCAGTTTTAATATCATATCCTTTAGCTATAATATTCATATCAAATGTAGCAAGTATATCAAATATACTGCTACAATATCTCTTATATATGATATTTACAGGAATACAGGTATTATAGACAAATTTCAAGCTAGTAACTCCAAAAGGAGATTTACCATTATCTTTTGTAACATACTGTTCAAATTTCCATTGTTCTGCTTTATCTAAGATTAAAAAATCTTCATTGTAGTATAAATTCCAAAGAATAGCTTGGAAAGATTTTTCTGAATACAAAAATAAATCTACATCCATCCCATCCCAATATTCATCTAACATACAACTTCCTGTAATACAGCCATCTACAAAAGGTTGTTTCTTTAAATATTCAATTATGTAATCTATATGTTCTTTCATAGTTTTAAATAAAAAAGCCTGAATAAATTAATATCCAGGCTTTAAATTAATAATTAGTAATTAATTAATCAGTAATCTCAATAAAGATTTTAGCAGCATCTACAATCTCCTTCATAGTGTAGATCTTATTAAGTTTACAGATACCATCTTCAAAGAATAAGCCAATCTCTTCAAATTCATTAACTACATTATATCTTTGAAGATAATCATTTACTTTATCAACTTTAGAAGATTCTTCTTTATACTTAACAAATGCTAAAGCTTCTTCTTTTAATTGCTCAGATAGTTTCTTACCTACTTTTTTAGGAGCTGCTAGATATTTTGTATCTTTTTGTGACAATTCTAAAGCAGTTTCTGCTAACATATCAGTAATTGAGTCAGCTTCTTTACCCGTAAAATCTTTACCTTTAGCTTTTTTTGCAAAAGTAATTATAAACTCAGCATCTTGTTGTGCTTTAATAAATTCCTCATTATAAATAGGTTGTACTTTATCTTTACTGCTTGATAAATAACCTTTTACTACAAATACTTCTTTACTTTCTAAAAATTTACTCATTTTACTTTTTTTTAAATTGTTTATTAAATTATTTTAAATATTTACACCAATTATCTATCTTTTCAATTTCTTTAGGATCAAACCATCTTGCATATCCTGCTATATGCTTTGTACCTTCAGTATGAAAAGATATTAACTTATCTATTTCCCATAAACACATCTTTTTACCATCTTCATCACTAATACTTACAGCATTTTTCCAATAATTAGATCCTGGGTGGTGATTATCTCCAAAAGCTATGCAAGTTTTATATGTTCTTTTTTCACTTGTAACTAACTTTTTAAAATAAATCTGATCATTATCCATACCATTTTCATTATAAATAGTTTGAACATTCAATTCATGAAGATTTTCATAAGGATATAATGTAGATATGGTTCCAGTAATCAATAAATCAGCATAGAAAGTCTCAGCTAGAGATTTAGATAGGGTTAAACATGTTGAAGATACAGCTTTTGGAATACTCCCGGAAATATCAATAATAATTAGATTTCTATTAGGAGAAGATAATTCTACTCCTCCATACATACCATCTAATTTCTTATTATACATATAATCATTGAATACAGCAAAATTATGTATATTCGTTTCAATAGCATTTTCTAATTTATCAAACCATAGAGGAAATACATTAAGTTCTTTTATCTTTTGTATATTCACATATACAGCAGAATCTCTAATAAAAGTATTAAATAATGTAGGATCTTCTTTAATAGATTTACCTAAATCATAATCATCTCCTAAAATATCTTCATCTATATTATCATCTGAAATACAGTCCATATAAGCAGGCAATTCATAATGACAATCTTGAAGTCCAGTATAACCCTCATCTAATAGAATTTGTCTAAAATCAAAAGGTAATCCTGTTGAAATAGCTTTCTGATATAAAATTTCATATTCTAAAATTCTAATAATATCAGATTTAATACTTTCATCTCCATAAATAAAAGGAACACCTAGGGGTAATTCTTTTATCTCTTCTCTATCTGTAATAAAAAACAGATAAGGTAGTTTAAATTTACTACTTGTTAATAATTCCATATTATTTAATTATTTTTTTGAAAAATAAGGGAGGGGGTCCGGCGGGAGGGGGTTTTTTTACCTAATTCCAGATTATTTAGCTGATCATCAGTAAAATAATACATATTTTTCAATGTTTCAATGTCCTTAATTTCCCCTAAAACATTATCATCTTTATCCATAATTACATATTCATACTCATTTAAGGATTTTTCTACCTTCTTATCTTCTTCTAATCTAATACCTTTATTTAATCTAATTAATTCTAACCAAGAAATCTGTTCTTCAGCTTCTAAAGTTCTATCTTCAGTTATTTTAATTGATTTACCTAAAGGATTTTTGATAATAGTATTAAGAATAGGCTCTACTATTATAGTATAAGGAGTATCAATATTATTGATAACCATTTCTACTGCTTTATCAATATCAGCAGGAGAATTAAAGTTATATCCTGTATAATCTTCTCCTTGTATTAAAGTACATAATTTACTACTAATAGATTTGACTAATCCGTATTTCTTAAACATATAATCTTTCCAGGAATTAGTATCAAATTCTAAATCATATTGTAAGAATCTACGTTTAATTTGAGGAGTTAAAGTACCTTGGCCTTGAGGATTACCTGCACCTACAATCATAATATCTGGAAGCTTTTTACCAGAAATCATAATTCTACTTTCTAAGAAAGTTAAAAATGCATTAAGTGTAGTGGGATTAGCATTATATACCTCATCAATAAATAGTATATCTCCATCTTTTAAATCTAATAGAAAATCAAAGTCATAATATTTCATTTTATCTAATTCTCTATCTACTAAAGCCATACCAGATACTTCAAATGGCATTCTCTGTGATAATACAAAAGGTGGTCGCCAAACACCCTTTTCTCTCATAAATTCCTCTATGATGTGGGTTTTACCCATTCCAGCATTACTCATAAATAAAGGAACTACAGTTCTTCTAAGTGTAGGATTATTATAGATACCTTCTAAGATACCTTTTATCTGTCCTACTTTAAATGTTGATTTATTTGACATTATAATCTATCTTCAAAGTTTAAATAGTGATCAATATGAGCATTCTTTAAAAAAGTTGTTTTTATCTCTCCAACTGGAGTATATTCTTCTTTAAATAACTCTATAGCTTCTTTAGCTGTATCAGCCTCATATACAGTAGATACTTTATATCTACCATGTTTAGTCTTCTCAGCTACATTAGCTATAACTAAGACTCTTAGTTTCTTTTCTTTTTTATTCTGCATAAATAAGTTCTTCAAAAAATTCCTTACAATATTTAATTCCGTACTTCTCTATCATATCAGAAGGATCTTTATAATCATAATCTTCAGTAAATATTGGAGTATATCCATACTGACTTGCTATATAATTACCCATTTCTAATCCTGTAGCATCATTATCAAAGTTTATAAATATATTTTTAAATCTGGATTCTAGATCTAATCTAACTTTATCAGGTATCCAACTGGTTTCATTATTAGTTGCTATAACTGCTTTAAAATCAAGAACTTTTAATACTAGTAGGTCTTTCATGCTCTTTGTTATTATAAGAATATCTCCATATTTAGGTAAATGTTTTATCCCCTGTACTACTAAACCTGTAATATTACTTGTCCATTTGTAGTCACTGAGAGGTCTGTATATTTTCCTTCTATATATTCCTGTAGAGTCTTTATAATAATTCTGAGTATAAGTAATATCTTTAGGACTTATAGGATAAGTCTCTTTATTGTTGAATATCCAATATGTCTTTATAGCAAAATTATTATGATATTCAAATAGTTTCTGAGGTATATAATATTTACCATACCAGTAGTCTTTATCTCTTGATTCGTATTGTCTCTTTTTAACTTTAATAATTGTTTCAGATAGTGAAGTAGTTGATGTTGATAACTTAGGCTTAATTGGATGAAAATTAGAGTAAGAAGAAGGAGAGTTATTATTTAACCCTCCTAATCCTAAATTCATATCCATATTAATCTTATCCAATGCTTCTTTAAAACCTAAATTAAACTTTCGTTGTACATAAGCAAAGCAGTCATAAGTCCCTGCTTCACCAAAATCAGAATATCTCCATCTACCATCTCTTCCTAAGAAGATATTAGCAGATGGATGATTATCTGATTCACCTATTCTAAATTCTCCAGGGAAAAATCCCTTGTTGAAGTGAGGACAGTAGAAATTAAATATTTCACTGTCTCTCACTCTATTTAGAATATTCTCTTTAGTTAATTTTGGTTTTATTTCAAACATTAAATACCTCCCAAATCATCATCAAGATCAGGCATATCTCCTAAATCTACATCATCTTCATCAGTATCAGGCTGTTCTGCCCATTTAAAATTCCAACTATCTGTCTTATCTTTATTTTTTCTCCAAGTACTTATAGTCTTGTCATTAATATCAATAAGATTAAATCCTTCTTCAGTAGGAGTGTCTATAATAATAACTTCTTTAATAGCTTCTACTGAATGAGCCGATGCTGCTGTATTTAGATAAATTTTAGTACCTTCATGTCTTACTTTTTCTCCAGATTCATTTTTAATAAATCCTTTGTTAAAATACATATTATCAGCAGGATAACCTTTACCATTAATATATTGCTCAGAATTAATAGAAGCATAAAAATAAGCACCTCTTAATACTTTAGCTACTTTCTTTAGGTTTTTTTCTAAATCATCTTGAGGATTGCCTGTAGTAGACATTTCAATTTTGGATAATTCATCAATTGTGCCTGTTTTTGTACCAAATTGGATTAAGTCATTACCAATCTCCTGAACCATTGATTTAATATCAAAATCAAACCATATATTATTCAAAGCTACTCTACCAAATAATCCTTTAGCTACATGTTCTCCACCAACACCATCATACTTAAATCCTTTATCTCCAATAGCCTCTACAGGAGCAGTTTCAACTAAGGCATTTACTTTAAATTTACCTGTACTTGCAATCTTAACCTCAAAATCCATAATTGTTACTTTATGAATACCAGGTTCTAAGTTTTTTTGTACAAAATTACCACCACCAACTTCTTTACTTTCTGTAACTTCTTTACTTAAATCAAACATATATGTATATTTTTAAAATTAATTATTAAATTATTCCTGATGTTATTGTACTCTCTTCTTCATAATCTTCCACACTTTCGCCTGTCATATCTGAATAATAGTCATTATCAGAATTATTTTCTTCCGAAGTATTATCCAGAATATCTATATTGTTAAATCCATAAATATTATCAGCTTCTTCATAAATAGCTAATTCTATTTCTTCTGTACCGTCTACTTCAAAATGTTCCCATAAAGCTTCACATAAAGATTTATCACTAATTGTTCCTTCAGTTTTAGTTACTGTATAAGCATCTTCTCCTATCTTACAGAATAGACTATCTCCATCAAAGGCAAATGCTAATTTACCTCCTTCTTCAAAGCCAAATTCTTTAATTGCAGCTTTATTAAAACTAACTTTATTTGAAAATCCTTTTTCTGGTTTAGTATGTACTGTCATAACAGGATAATCATACTTCTCTTCTTTAGTAACTCTTTTACTTGCTTTTTTTAATTTTCCAAATTCCATAATATTATTTTATAATCTTAAAACCATGTATTTTTATTTTATCCCCATTGATAGCATTTCTAAGTTTACTGTACGGAATTTTCAATGCTTTTGATGCTTTTACCATAGATTGAAATTTATAATCTATACCGTTTTTAGTTAACCATACTTTTGTTGAGTTATTGAAGTTTTTAGCATTATCTGAATAAATTCTATCATCCGTTTGTATGTCAGTAGACTTTTTTACTTTTAGTGTAGGTGAAGCTATTTTTTTATATATAACTTCAAGTTCATTAGTAGTCATAGTAATTCTATTTTCTTCAAATAGAACTGTTCCTGTAAAATTATTTATATTAATTTCCATAATATTATTTTATAAAGATTTTATCCCAATAAGTTTTAATTTTACCTTTATCATCCATCTCAGATAGTATAAATTCCTTACCTCTCAAATGGTCAGCTCTTGCTTCAACAATCATATCTCCTCCTCCGTTAAAGTTGAGTTTGCATGTATTTCCTTCTCTATACATAAACCCAACAGCATCAGCTCTTGAATACATAATTCTACCCAGTTTGCCAGATAAATCTAATTGCATTTCAGAAACTTCTTCACCATTTTTATTAATCATCTTATCAGCCACATGACCTGTTAAGATTAAACATTCAGTTGGAAATTGTTTAAGCATGTTAATAACTCTTTCATAAGCTTCTCTAATATAAAGATAACCAGCACCATTAGGAAGTTTCTTTATATTATCTTCTCCAGGTTTAGTACCATATTTAGCTCCCATAGGAGTTTCTTTATATATCTTAATAGCTAAATCTCCTACCATATCTTCAAGAGCTGTAGCTGTATCAAGCGTTATATACTTATACTGCTTACCTTTATCTTTCATCTCAATTAGAGATTTCTTAATTTCTACCAAGTCAGAAGTTGAATCAGCTTTTACTGTTAATCCTCCTACAAAGTCAGAACCATTTTCTAAATCTATAATAAGATTATCTTCAAGTAATGATAACGCGGTAGTTTTTCCAGCTTTAGGTTTACTGAATAATATCATAAAAGAAGGATTCTTTCTTGCAGGTGTTTTTGGTTTAATTGGTAATTCCATATTATTTCTTTATTTTATATTTAGTTATTGTTTCTGTATAAGGCTCTACTTCAGTTAATTCAGCCTCTCCATAATTACATTCAAACCAACCCATTTCATCTTTAACAGATTCCTCGTAAGAAACTTGAAAATATTGATCAGTATCTTTAATATAAAATACTTTACTATGATACTCTGTATGTCTACCTGAACCATCATAAGAAGAATCAACTTCTTTAATATCTAATTCAACATCATCAATCACTAAGTAATTTTCATAAACTAGATCTCTTAATTTTTCACTAGAGATTTTCAATTCTTTAAATTTTTCCATATGATTTATTTTAAAATTCCTAAAAATGGTAATTCTTTTACACTTGTTAATTCTCCCCAATCTATGCTATTTCTAAATCTATCAATACTATCTAATATACCAGCTCCTTCTTGGATATAAGTTTCTTTAATAGTTTTAGTACCTGACTCATCTTCATATTGAATCTTAATCTCATAGAAAGTACCTCCTCCATTCTCAAATATATCTTGAACTTTTAACTCAGATACATTAGTAGTTTTCTCTACAGTAGTTCCTTCTAATTCTTTTATTAGAATTGCTTCTGCAATTGTTGGAGTATCTGCAATTACAATATACTCCTCATTTGAGGATTTACCTCCTCTTGTTACTTTAGTTTTTGTTTTGAACATAATTTAATTTTTAAATTCATTAATTCTTTTCTTTAATCCTTTAAATGCTTTTATACAGCTTTCAGGTGAACCTCCTGTTATTTTAACAAGTAGTTTTGATTTAGTATAACCCATAGGTTGTCTAATATTAACAGGATAATTGTCAATATAATATTGACATACTTCTATAATCTCAGGGGTAGTTACCTCAGTAGGGTCTTTATTTAAGACCTCTAAAAATTGTTCTTTTGTCATAAATTTTAATTTGCAAACAGTCTGTAAAGATACGAAATTATCCGTATTTTTCAAAGAAATTATTATAATGTTCTCTGGTTATTTTCTCAGGTTCCGGTAATTCAGAGAAATAAGCACACTCTCCAAAAAACTTTAAATAACCTACTTTATTAGATATACCTCCTCTATTTTTAATAACTCTGATAGGTCTTAATCTATCCAGTAGACCTTTAGATTCTTTGTCATGTAATACTTTGTATCCATCAAAAGTCTTTAGTCTTAATCCTGCCGGAGAAATACCCACAATGCATATTTGGCAATCGTGATAAGGATTCTCAGAGTCCTTTAATGATTCTGGTCCTGGAAAGAACTGTTCCAGTTTATATCTATCAAGGTTTTTAGTATTTCTGTTAATTTGCTGTAATCCTACCCAAATCTGATTAAACTTCTGTCTTGCCCAATCCATCCTTCTAGATAATTCATCTATAGTTTGTTTTGCAGACTCACCATTTGTTCTTTGAAGTCTTTGGAAATTATCGAGTATGTTAATATTAAACATGTTAGGATTATATTCTGTATAAGATTCTATAAATCCTTTTTGTCCATCTTCTTCTTTACCCCAAACAATCTTACCATGTTTATTTGCAGATTTAATAAGTTCTTTGTATATATACTTATATCCAAAGCCTTCATTAACAATATTAACTTTCTCTTCAAAAAGAGCCATCATTTCAATACATTCAGAGGAATCCAATAATTTATCCACTTTGTCTGATATTTTATTTTCACCCTGAGAATATATATGATCAGTATCAACCAAAATACCTTTTTTAGTAAATAACCAATATGCCTGCAATTCAGCTAAAAGCTCTTCTTCTGGCATTTCTGCTGTATAATAGTTAATATCAATATCAAATGAAGAAGGATTTTCCATATATTTAAAGAATGGAGTATAGAGGAATAGATAGTTAGTTAGTTTGGTTTTACCGACACCAGAGTCAGTTGAAATTAAATAATATTTACCTTTTTGTATATTAGGTATTACTTTCTTTAACTTTGGTAAATTTAACGGAATACCTTTATTTTCACCTTTTTTACCTCTATCTCTATATTCTTTGGATTTTTCATAATACTTGTTCATCACATCCTATCTACAAATTCTTCATCAGGAATTTCATTATTTTCAACCATTTCACAATAATCTGCTAAAGTACTTCCTTTATCTTGTTTAAGAATAAAATATTTAGCTAACATCATATAGGCATATCCATTTTTTTGCATTTCAGTAATATATGTTTTAGTTCCTTTAATAATAACTTCATCAGAATATTTATAATCTTTCTGGAATTTCTTTAGTTTATCTTTAATATCTTTTAAAGAAGATTTTACTAAATATCCTCCTGATTTAAGACCTTTTGGAAATAAATCTCTAATTCTTTCAGCCAGAGTATCTACAGAAGATACGGAGTTTAGTCCATTAAACATATCCAATGTTTTCTTTCTAAATATCCATCCTTCAGGATTAATACAAGTTCTTTTAATGTATAATCTATATTCAAGTCCACTTGATACTTTATCCAGATAATCTTCAGATAGTGTCTTTAATATATTACCTAATTCTTTATCTTTAGTGTAAACTAAATATAAAAGAAAATATTCATGAAGCATAATATCTTGAGGAATATTCTTTTCATCTATTTCTATATTCATTGTTTATAATCTAAATATTTAATATATTCCTTATCAATATCTTCTAACATATTCTTTAACCATTCTTCTTGTTGAGTATTTTTAGCAACAAGATAGTAGTTATTTGCTATGTCAGCAGTAGCATCTCTAATAGTTCGACCAACTCTTTGTGATAATACTCTTTTAGCACCAAAATAACCTGCATATATACCACAATTCACTCCAGGTATAGTAACACCTACAGTAAGTCCTTTACATGCACCAGCGGCTCTTATTTTACCTTTAGATAAGTTTTCTATTACTTCTTTATTTTCTTCTAAAGTTTTATTTGAATGAATAGTATTTTTACATATCTTTTCAATATGCTCTATACTTTCACTAAATATTAGAATTTTAGGATCTTTAATTCCAGTCTTACCATTAAGAATATCTTTACCTAGCTTATGAGTTAAGCTTATTGAGGTTTGATTATTTAGAAGAATATTCTTTCTTCCTCTCATTGCATTAGAATATTTATAAGCCCAAGTCAGATAAGCTTTAGATTGCTCATCTTTTTTACTTTTTAAATATCCTATTAACTTGAATATGTTAGCTCCTACTTTAAATCCTCTATCCATAAGTTTAGCTCCATATTGTTTCATTGAATTATCATAATAATCATACTGTTTCTTCTCAGAAGTGTAAAATACTTGTTCTTTACCATTCTTCGGATATTTAACAGGTATATTATTTATAGTAGATAATTCATATTCAATAATCCAATGATTAGAATAATTAATAAATTCTAATTCTTGAGCATCTTCTCTAGATAGTTCCAATAATACAGGAGCTAATTCTTCAAGTTTAGTTCTTTTTTCATCAAATGCAGTAGCAGTTAATAATAGTCTCTTGTCTATTTGATTGTTTTTAAACAGATTAAGATTAACAGGAGATATACATTCATCAATTTCATCTCCTATTAATAGATCAATCTTTTCAGTTTTCCAAGATCTAAGAGTCTGATAGCAATGTATTTCTACTTTGTCTATCATGTAATCATAATCCCATTTCTTCATTTCATTAATCCATACATCTTCTTTTAATCTGATTAATGGAATTCCAATTACAACTCTTAAATCTTGGTTTTTATTAAACAATCTATTTAAACAATCTAAAGCAATTTTACTTTTACCTGTACCTGTACCTAATAAAAAAGAACCTACACAATCATTTTCAAACCATAAATCTTCACAATATTTCTGAAATTCAGGTCTATCGTTCTTGAAGTGTGTTAAGTTCATTATTTATCTTTTAATTCCAAAATCAGACTTTCTGATCTTACACATCCTATCATCTTCTACATGGTGAAATACAATACCTTCAATATTATGAATTTTAAGATATTCCTTAATTCCTTCAAATGAAAGGTCATTTATTATTAACTCTACTTCTCCATGTTTAATTAAGTGATAAGTAGAAAGGTTTTCAGGATTACCTTGAACTTTAGGGCCACATAGCTCATAAGTACCGTTAGGTAAATTTCTCTGTTCTGCATCAAAAGCTATCCAATGATATTTATCAGAAGGATTATTTCTATCGCATTTAATCCAATGAGGATGATGTCCACTTAATTTATCTGCTTCTTGACATGGTATTGCCCCTTCTGGTATTGGTTTTTTATATTTACCTGTAATTTTATCAATTCTACAATCATATCTTTTATAAAGAATATTATCTTGTATCATACAAGCAGTACCATCAAATTTACGAGTAGGTATACCTTCATTTTCAAATACCCATTGATTTTCAGGATTAATTTCATTTATTACTTTTCCCAAATCATTAGGATCTTTTTTAAATAATGTACTTAATTTTTTCATCTTCTATTATTGTTTTTAAAGTGTTTTAAGTTTATATTAAAATAATTTTAATTGTCCATCTTCTATTGTGTTTTTAATTTTGTAAGCTTCTTTGATATACCAATGATAATTAATATCATAATCTTCAATATTATATTCTTTTGGTATTCTATTCATCTCAATAGATCTTGTATTCTTATTTACAACACTTAATGTATCAGTTTCAAGTTTTCTTTTATAGAAATATTTACCTGAATTTGATATTAAATATCTTACATTCTTTTGAGTAGTCTCTATTTTAATATCTTGACCATCTATTGAATGAAATTCTCCTTGGAAACCTTTATTAAACTTTTCTCTAAGACAGAAATCATATACATCTTTATGATTCTTAATTGTAGTTTCAATAGGAATATCATTAATGAAATATTCTTTCAAAGCAATTGGAATAACTAACATAGAATGATTTTTATGCCAAGCTTTTTCTATTTCAAAAATACCCTTGAGTTTGATCTTAGTATCTTGATATTCAGCAATATAATTATTTACATCCCTGATTATCATTTGTTTGTATACAGCATCTTCCAATTCTAAATTGGTCAAATCTTCCCATTCTTTTCTAATCTGTTGAACTTTATTTACATCAGATCTTTTAACTTTAAATGTAATACCGTCTGTATTTGCTTGAAGTATTTTAATATCTAATTGAGAATATAACATATCAACAAGCTTTAGAAGTAATAATTGACCATTTAAAGTAATTGATAAAAGAAATTTAATATCAAAGAATGGTGAATTACTTTCTCCAGCTTTACCAAAACAACCATTAAGTGCTATCTTTAATCCATAATTTCTACTATCAGATTTAGGAATAGCTTTTCTTTTGTCATAAATATTTTTATAGATTTTACAAAAAGTCTTTGATAAATGTTCTGGGTAAAAGTCATTAACAATTGCTAAATTTGGATAGTAACTGGCAACATCTAAGTCAATAATAGTTAAGTCATCATCTTCTTTATAAATCCCAGAATCAATACAAGCATGTAATCCCCCAGTACCAAAATCATACTGAACTTCATCATAAATTATGTTTAATTTAGCTATATTACCATTCTTCTGCTTCTTATTCATATATGGTAATAAAGTATGTAGTTTTTTATGTTGAATCTCTGTAAAAAACCCTTTGGTTTGATAAACTCTTTGCTCTTTTAACCAATCAAGTAATACATTAAATGATTTGTTTTCAAATGTAATATAGTCAAGAATACAATCTTTAAGATCTACATAAGGTCTTTTAGTATTATTCTCAACAAAGTATTTTCTTGGTTTATCTAATTCTTCACATAAAAATTTCATAAAAATAGCTTCACCTATTTTAGGATCATTATGATTAAGAAGATTAAGATTATATTCTTTTGATAAATTTAATCTTAGTTTAATTTCATTTTGATTCTTAAAAAAGAATAAAGCTGTAGCTCTTACATCATGAATACAATAATCAGTTAATTCTTTTATTTGAGATTCATTTAGAGGTTGTTCAATATCATAAGGTAGATCTTCTACATTATTCATTTTCATTGCAATTTCTAAAGCTTTCAAGCTAGTTCTTTTAGCATCATTATCAAAATGATTAATTTTAAAGAGATCTATTTGCTTACCTACAGTTTTCCATTCAGGAATAGTTATTTGCCATTTAACTTCAGTATCTATTACTATTTGGGCTTTACTAAATATTTCTTCAGTTGTATTAGAATGACCTAAAAGTATATCATGGATTACAGGATAATCAAATTCAATATTATTATATCCAACAAAATATTCATCACTATTACTATACAGAAAGTTTTTTAGTTCTTCTAAATCATTCTTATTTTTAGATAACTCAAATATTCTGGTTTCTTTGGAATATATTTCATAATAAACTGCTAAAAAACAATGAAGATATGTTTCAATATCATATACATATATTTTCTTCATAATTAAAAAAAGAGGGGATTTTCACCCCTCATATTAAAACTTAAAACTATGAAATTGCTTCAATATTCTCTTTATACATAGCAATTGCTTTTTCTTTTCTTTCAATTTTAGCATTTACTTCATCTTTAAGATCAGAAAGTTCTTTTTCCAAGCTTTCAACTTTAGCTTTAGCATTTGCTATTTGTTGTTGATATACATTTTCAACATAATCCTTTCTATCGTCTACAGTTTTAACTGCCTCAACATCAATATTAAGATAGGAATTAGCAAGTTGTTCTTTAGCTTCAGCAATATACTCTTCTTTAGACTCAACTTCTTCAGCTAAATCTTGTTTAAGCCTACTAATAGCTCTTTCAGCAAGACTAACTTCTTTACTCCAAATCTTTAAAGCTTGCTTTTGAGTGCTTTTTACTGCTGACTCATCATCAGTTTTAATAAAACTTAGTACTCTTTGTACAAATGATACTTTTGTCATTTTAATTTAATTTTAATTGTTTATAACTAGTTATTAATAAATTTCATTTTCATCTGTTTTAGGAAAATAAACAGATTTATCTACAATAGTTGTTTCTTGAGGTTTTGGTAAAGGATTATCTTCTAACCAAGATTCTGTAGCTTGTACACAAAAACTACCTTCACATTGAAAAGTAGAAGTTATGCTACAACCTTCAATTATATGATCTTCACAATATTTACATATAGATTCTTGATTGTCTTCTAGATATTTATCTTGCTTTGAAGGAAATTTAGCATCAAATTCTGGCAATCCTAGTGTTTCCCGAATATCTAGAACATCAGGTTTAGCAAAAGTTAATTTTTTACCACTCTTCAGTTGTTCCTCAATACCTTTACTCCTACCCCATTTATTCCAAATATATTGGGCTTTTTCTTTACTCCAATCTCCAGGAACTTTATACCATAATTCATATGATATTAAACTATAACTATCACTGTCATTAAATTGTTTTAAAAATTCTTCAAAACTCCCTTCAAAATCCTTATTATCCTCAATCCATTGATCTAATTCTGATAGTTTGGATTTAGTAACAGAATCTATTTCTTTTTGGGTTGCTTCTCTAAAAACATCACAAAATCGGTTTAAACCAAGAACCCCTCCCACACCGCTTTTTTGTCTTACCCAAATCTGGTCATTTTTTATTTTAACTATTTGAGTAATATTATCAATAAAATTATAGTATTGAGACTGTCTTTGTACTACCCAGTCTCCAACTTTAAATTTAGGTTTAGGTTCTTCAGATTTAGTTATTTCTACCCACTTCTCTTCATTACCTGATTCTTTAAGCCATTGGGAGAAGGTTAACAATTTAAATTTATTACTATGTTGATTAACCCAATCAGTATTAGATCTGGACCCATCATTCATATATAAAATAGAGTTTTCAGAATATACATCCCAATCATTGCTACAACACAAAGGATTTTTAATTACATCTAATACAAAATCCCATTCTTCCTGAGTAGTACAGTGAACTGCTTTTTCTTTAGATTCTGGAAATATTATATCTGAGAAATCATAATTATTGTAGTTTCTACCATAAGAACTGTTACTATGTCCTGCTTTACCTAATAACAAATAAGGTTCTCTTTCAGTCCAATCATAAACTCCATTCTTATTATACTTATTTATTAAATCAGATTCTTCCTTACTCCTACAATGGACTACATCAGGATAATCTAAATCTTCTACTTTCTTTTTCATTTCATAAATTTTTCATTAAATCTATTAATACTAAAGTTATTATTAACTCTAAACAAATATAGAATAGGAAGGGTCCTATTAGTAGTGTTTTCTTGCCTTTATATTTAATAAAAACAGTTAGATCATAAATTATAAATACAGCGATTATTGTAAATATAATTGAAAAAATTATTATTCCTATCATAGTATAAGTATTTATTTTATTGATATTATTAATATATAATAGTTAGCAACCATTAATGCTCATTCATTCTATCTGCACAATCTGCACAAATTTTACTTTTGTTTGTAATGTCTTTTTCGCACCAATCACAAATAACAGGTGCTAACACAGTGTCATAATTAATATTTTTAACTATGTTGTGCAACTCGGTAACTTTGTTCTTTATGTAATGTTGGTTTGGTGTTCCTGTTCCATCATAACATTCCATTAAATCTGCAACTATTTCTTTTATTTTTTCCATCGTATTATAATTTTGTGTTTCAAATTCGTAAAATTACATGCCATACCCCAACCGTTAGGCGTAATTCCGTTAGTGTATATTGCAATAATTCTCATTACATAGTTTGCATTGGTCATTAAATACAAAATCATCCGTAATCACACCTAAATAACTACATCCATTCCATCCGTACCCTAAGTTTTTGTAGTATTTACATGGCTTTACGTAATATGTAAATGTTTTTGTGTCTACATAATCAGGTTCGTAACAGTACACTCCTTCTGGTATTGGTGAAGCACTACGCCTAATACCAAATAAAATTAATAGCTTCCACCACAGCAAATTTGCAAGGTTTCTACCATATCGAAGATAGTCGGTTATTGTATATTTATCTCTTTTCATACGCTACTAATATTATTTATAAACGTTAGGTGCAATATTTATTTTTGCCACCGCACTCTAAAAAAACAGACGTCGAGTATTTTGTTACTATCGTCTTTAAAATAAGACAATAAACTCCTTTCGGTTTCACCAATTGTTATGCTTAGTATCGTAAATTCAAACTGACAAGCCATAAAACATCTCCATATACAAAATAGTCTGATGTTAAAATTAAAATCTTTCATAGTATTGTTACTTTAGTTATAAATTCTATTCTTTCGTGCCTTGTAGTATCAATAGCAACCATTCTCTCGGTTGTTATTTTAACTTTATAATATCCTGCAATTGCAGTCATATCTTTGTCTTGTTTATGCGTATAAAAAAACTGTCCTTGTTTTAAGTTTTGAAGCGCAAATGCTTCTATTGAACCTATTTTTCTTCCCATTGCTATATATTTTAATTTGTAACAAACAAACAAATAACATTCCAATAAAACAACCCTCCCTTAAAAAAATAAATACAGACACCTAATACGGTACATAAATCATATTCGTGCCTCATACGCTTCATGTACCCATCGTTAGCAATCAGTTTGCTAAAATGTTTCATCACAGTTCGCTAAATTTCTATTAAAAGGTAGGCTCACTCAAACCTACCTATACTGCAACTCATCAATCAAAACTTATATAAACCATTATTATGAAAATCAAAATGAGTGATTTTTAGTAGTCCAGATAGGATTTGAACCTATACCTCTGCCATAATTATTTAACGTATACCCGGCAACATTCTACCATATGAACTTCTGGACCAAAATGTCACAAATTTAGTAAATATTTGTGAAAAAGAGGAGTATTAAACTCCTCTTAATTGTTTTATTTAAAGTACATCATCAGATGTTGTCTTTGCTTTAATATCAGCAGGAGCAGATATTTCAGCTTTAACAGTTACATCTATCATTGTAGGTTCTCCAAGCTTATCCGCTATTCCAATAAGGTCCAGAGTATTCAATTCACCTATTTTAGTAAATTGAAACTGTCTACCATAAGTAGGATCTTCTTCTCTTTCTGTTACTTGAACTAAATAAGATTTACCTATTTCAAATCCTTCATTTTCAGCAAATGTACCTGATAATACATTTCTATTAGGACATTTTCCACCCAATACATATAATAATACAGGGCTTTTACCATTTTTATCTACTTCACCATTTACAAAATCTCTAACTGTTACTGCTACTTGTGTTTTCATAATTTCTAAAATTTAATAATTATTAATATTGATTTAATTGTTAATAGTATTAGAATTGTCATTATACTTCGATGAGTTTAATCTACTCTATCTTTTCTCAATGATCTTCAATATCTCCTACTATTGATTTATTGATTAAATTGTTAATTTCTTTTGAGATTGTAATAAGATTCATAAGTATAACATCAATCTCCGAAGTCTTATCTTCCTTAGAAAATTGTAACATTATACTATGAATCTTATCTTGTTGTTCTTTAAGCTTCTGTGTCTCCATTATCTTCAATTTTAGTTAATCTAATTCCTACCAGATAACTTAAAATCATTGCAAAAACTAATATTCCTATTCCTATAATTACTTCCATAATTTTGTTAAATTTATATCTGGATAATATGTTAAATATAATGTATCAACAGTAAATTTATTTATTTGAAGTATTGTATCTTGATTTTTATATAATTCTATAAATCTTAAATCTTCATCAAAATATCCTCTATATTCCTTAACAGTTATAGGTCCATATCTTTTTACTACAAGTAATCCTGAAGTATCTGACCATTGTTCTGTTAATCTAATTGTATATTTGTACTTACTTCTTCCTGTATAAATTGTATTTAAATCTACAAGCTCATTTATTAATGAGTCTCTAGTTGTAGTTTCTTTTATTGGTACTAGTTCCTCTTTGTCACAACTAATCATTCCTAGAATGATAATAGTCAATAATAATACTTTTCTCATAATTGTTAGTTTAAATAGATAATTTCTCTTTTATCTAATATAGAACTGTAATACAGCACATTTACTTTAGTCCCCGGTAAAGCAATAGCTAATAATTCCAGCTCTAGATCTTTTAGTGATAGTTTTTTCATAGTTTTAAAATTAAAAAGGAGAGTCGCACAACTCTCCTTATTTCCAAAATTCAAAAGTTACCTACTCTTAGGTTTTTATAAGTTTTCATTAATCCATTCATCAACTTCTTCTTCAGGCAATAATGCATCAATACCCATATTAGTAAGCAAAGTTTCAACCTCTTCCCTACTATACATCTTTTCTTCAGGAATAATAATATCTACTTCTCCTTTGGAGTTTAGTTTTATAGTTTTGTCTAAAAATAAGTCACTCATTGGTTTATTTATGTATTCAAAATTAACCTCAACCTCATCAGGCATTTTACCTTTTCTATTGTAGTAATCTACTAATAATTTGATTGATTGTTCTGATAATGGATAAGGTTCTTCTAATACTTCTTGACCTTCAAATAATATTCTTAAAGAAGAATTAGTAGTTGCTATTATTTTAACACAATTTCTTCTATCAAAATAAGTTTGAGTATTACAATATACTTCATTGTCGGGAATACAGCCTAACTCATTCTGAGTAGTTTCATTACATTGACAAACCATTTTATCTTTAATAAAATAATCTCCAACTTCAATTTTAGCATTTGGGTTGGTTAGATATAAATATTGGGGTATAAAAAAATCAGTTTCTTCTAATTCAAACTTTGTAATTTTTAATTCTTTTTGATGTTTGTGGATAGTACTCGTTTTACTATCCAACATTATTACTTTTGCTTTCATCTTAATCAGTTTTAATTAATTCACTTAGTTTAATTAACTCTTCTTTGTCTTTATCTGAGATAATATGTGAGTGGTCTATCACAATTATACCAGTAACGTCATTTTCTTTAGCTAATTCTACTTGTTGTTTAACATAATCATCAACTTTTTCCTGATATGTTTTATTTGCTTTCATCTTAATTGGTTCTTAATTAGTTTACACGCCTCCTTTAATCCTGATGATAGAGCTTGGTTGTAGGTATCTTTAGCATCACCGTATTTATGTGAGTTGTATTTTACTTTTCTAATGTAAACATCTACCATAAATCCTGCTATGTCGTTGTTAGTTTTATAGTGTGGATTAATACATATATCAATCTCATGTACTTCCCTAAACCACATTTTAGCTTCTTCGAGATACGGAGCGTTACATCTATAAGACAAATAATTGTAATTGTCTCGCAAGTCTTCCAAATCAACTCTAAAGTCTGTATCTGTTGAGCTTCCATTTTCTAAATAAGGTTCTTTTAGTTTTTCATCTTCATAATAATAAAAGCATAATTCCTTAAACCCAACTTCTTTTAGCTCCTGGGCTAAAGAAAAGTCTACTAATTCTAGTTCCATAGTTATTTATTTAAGATATAAATATACCTGTTAATACTCCAAATATAAACACCAAACTCCAAGCTAAATTCCACATAAAGTAACTATAATTGCTTTTATAACCTGTTTTGTTATTTATTACTGTATATCTTTTCATAGTTATTTGTTTAATCGTTTTAACTCCTCATGTGCTTTAGCTGCAAATGTTGGTTTAGTTGATAATAGGTGGAAGAATAGTTCAACATTATCAATACATTTATCTTCTACCATCATATATTGTAGATCATGTCTTAAATGTTGTAACGTTCCTTTCAACATCTCAAAATCAACTTGTGGTTGGGTAAGTTTTATGAATTCTTCTATGGATAAAATTTTTAACTCAGATTTCATATAATTCATATGACTTCCATTAGTGCATCCATAATCATCTAATCTTCCATGAAATTTGCAATAATTTTCTGGTTTTAATGCAGAATGTCCTCCCCCATAATATTTATTCACATAACCAACCACAACATTAATATATAATTCAGAATTGTCATTAACAACTGCCCAATATTTAGGAAGATTGTCATCTTCTGGAGGAAGAATATTTCCTCTGTAATATTTAAGTTTCATAACTCCTTTAAATTTTAGTTAATACTATATTTAATTGTTTTATATTCTCTTTATCTAAATTTTTAGTAGAGATAAGCCATAGGGTTCTGTCTTTAGTAATTGGCTTCGCAGCAATACTTAAATTAGGTATTGATTCTCTAACTTTAGGTAAGACTTTATCTACGTAAAAATCATTACTTAGCCCTTTTACATTAGTTTCATTTAATGCACCTAAAACAATTGTATCATAAATTTTAAACTTATCAATAAATTGCTTAGGTGTTAGTAATATCATTGAATAAAATACATTCATAACTTTAAATTTTTTGTGAATATTTAATTGTTAATTAGTTTTTTATTAAAAATAAACTAAGAGTTCTCAATTTGGATTAAACCCTAAACCATCTTATTGAGACAATTGTAGACTAACTACTTGGAGTTTATTTTACTCTTAGTTTAACTAGCTTCAGTTATCGTTCTATCATCCATAATAACTTAGAAACTTACTCACTAGATTTATCTATAGAAATAAGTTAATATGGCTCCAAAGTCTATATCTATAATGATCCTTGGTAAAAGGAGATTAATTTATTACCAAGTTTTCACCTTTTTAAATCTAGTATATAAAGGTTTCCATTTTATATAATTCGCATTAACTAGAATTAGTATAGTGATGTTCCATACCCCTATCGAATATTGTTAATTAGTGGGGATAGCCTGGCTCGAACAGACAACAGCGACGATGAAGACCCTGATTTTCCACTTAATTACTATATCCCCTATAACACCTCCTAAATCTTGATTATAAAATTCTAATAAATTACTGCGAGACTGTCAATTCAGCTTAATCTCCTTTCAGAGTGGGACGCAATGTAGATGAAATGAATCTACTTATGACCAAAATAACTCTTGGTGTTAATTTAGAGTTTGCCGTTAGCTATAAAACCTTTTTAGGTACAACGATTTGCTAACATTATCATTGTTTAAAATACAATCTAATTATTGGCCTTTCACCAATACTTTCCCCAATCCATATTCTCCACGTAAACCAACCACCAAAAGATTGTATTAAAGTGTTGACAGCACATACCTAATAATTATAGCATGGCAACCATTTAGGATGAGTATGTGCAATATGGCACTTTATTCTTCAATACAGTTTATCAGCATATCAACTGCATAGTTAGTATGCTCTATCATTTCTTCTATAGTTCTATCTTTATTAGATAATAAAAATTCTACTATATATTGAACACTTCCATTAGAAAGAATGTCTAAGTTTTCAGCTAATTCTTTTGCTTGTTCTTCTGTATACATAATTTTAGTTTTTTAAAGTTAAAACCATCTATTTTCAAACTATTTTGGTAGTTTATTCATCTTTCTTTAGTTTATAGATTGTATCTACTGGTTGTTTTTCAATATCATATAATATAACCATTTCATAAGGGTTATTAGTTAGAGCTTTTTGGTAGGTTTCTTTTGTTGTATAATCCATCAATGTTAGAATATTTACTAATACTGATGTACACATCAATAATACAATAAATCTGTTTATTTTAACAAATGCTAATGTGGCTATACAACTTAATAATATAATTATAAGTATTAATGAGATTGTCATAATTCTTAAGTTTAGAATTAATAATTTCCACTAATTAATTTATACTCTAGATCATAGTCACTAGAATCATAATCACTTTTTTTACCTTTAGATAGGTGATTAAATTTAATATTTCCATCATCCATTATTTCACGCCAAGATCCACCTCTTCGACTGACTCCAACCTGAGATAATTCTAATTTCTTCATTATAGTTTCAGAAGTATTAAATACTTCGACTAAGTTTGCAACAGGGTTAGCTGATTCAAACATATTACATGTATCTGTAAATAGGACTTTCATAGTAGTTCTTTTTAAGTTTAATCTATATTTAATGATGATAATACTACACCTTTCTTTAGGTGAGCATAAGCAATTCCCAATTGAATTACTTTGATATGATCTAATTGATCTCTAGAAGGCCAGGTATATTCACACCAATAGTTTTTATCTGTATAATTAGCAGGATGAATACTTTTAGCTTCTTCTATTGTATCTGCTATAACTATTGCTGAGTTATAGGTATCTTTTCCTGTTATAAGGTCTTGTTTTAGTAGATATATGTTCATAGTTGTTATGGTTTAAATTCATAATAGTTAATAAAGGGAGTAGTTTAATCTTCTCAATTATTTAATGATTTTAACTGTTTTTCCTAATAATTTAGATATTTCAGCTACTGTTAATTCAGTTACTTCTGGTAGAGGTTTAGCGTTTTTAAATCCCCCTGCCTGACCAGGCCTGGCTTTGATTTTTGTTCTTTTGTAAGTATTTTCGTTAACTACAACTTTGAATGGATAATTACTATTACATTCAGTAACTTTAGCTAGTACATGGTATTCTCTAGCTTCTGATTCATCATTATCCCAACATAACATTGGTTTGTTTATTATTTCTATTTTCATATCTTTATTTAATTTAGGGTTTAGAATTGGTATTAAAAGCAATATTTTGGTATTTATGATATTTTTGAAGTTTAGGGGAAGATATGGTTGGGTGATAATCCACCACTTACAGCATTTTAAATCACTCTTTAATAACCAAATTCTCAGGATATTTGACTATTCTATTACCATTAAAAAATCTTAAAGGATTAATCCAGTAATAAGTTTGTTTATGATATTTAGTAATAAATCCATATCTACATAATTCTTCAATAGCTTTATAAACAGTAGCTTTAGACTTTATTAAACCTTCCTTCATAAACTTATCTACATTAATTTTAATCACATCTTGATTATATTGTAGAATACCTTCAATATATCTTAATAACTTATGACTGGTTTCAGTTAATAACATATAAATTTGTCTAAGTTCAGGAGTCATATAGATATTAACCTTATTAGACCTATCCATTAATTTACTAGTATTAATAGTAGTTATTCTATTTATACCATCAATATCAGGATTACCTAATGTTTCTGTCTTTTTATATGAAAAAACTTCAATTTGTTGTTCACATATAAAAGGATTAATTTCTTTAATTTCTTTCATTTTGTAAAGGTATAAATAAAGGGACAAAAATACAATAGTTCATTTTGGCTATTTATAAAAGATTGATAATCAGAATAGTTATAAAAAAATCTAAGTGGTATATATACACTTTTATTTTTTTACTATCCATTGATAATCAATGATTTACTGATAGGCGAAATGAACTATTGAAAAAACTCCCCATTTCTGAGGAGTATTATGGTTAATAAATTACTTCAATCTTACCATCTTGTATTAGATGATATGGTTCATTATCTTCAAGTAGATCATGATCTTTACAATCTACTCCATGAGTTAGTCTTCCGAATGTACCTACATCAGTGATGTAGAAGTAATAAGCGTTTGTTATTTCCATGATTGTTAAATTTTAATTGATTGTGTTTTACACCTAAAACTTTGATTCCATCCCCTGTACCTATATATTGGTTCGTGTGTTAATCAAAGAAACTGGTGCCCTCAACATCTTGGGAAGTTATTGAGTTTTTTGGTTAATAAAATTGTTCATCCCAATCAGTTATGGGTATAGATTTTACGTAATTCTTATCATAAATAACTTTAAAATTAGATTTAGACCCTTTTATTTTACGTAAATCTTTTAATTCTCCTTTTACAAATTCAGCAAACTTTTTAGCTGTTTTGTAACTTGTAAATCTTCTACTGGCTTTATTCATTGTCTAATTCATTAATTAGTTCAAGATCTAAATCATCAGAACATATACCACACATACCAGTAATCAACATTTCTGTATTATGGACTGATAATTCAGGTAGAGAGGATTGAATAGTTTCACCATTAATCCAATTATTATATCCTTCAATAGATACAATCATTAAAATAGTTTTTTTACAAATAATACAAGTCTTAGATATTGTCTTAGTCATAGCATTAGTCTTATGTGTAATAAGTAAATATAAAAAGAAAAAAAGGGAACTAAATCCCTTTTAGAATAATATTTCAGTTAAGTAGAACTGGTTGTATGTCTTACCATTGATGATCTTCTCACCTGAGAAACCTGCCTTGATACCTTCAGAGTTCTTTAACTCAAACATATCACGCATGCCAAAGGACATTTTATCACCAATGATAACACCAATCTTTTCACCAGTACTTTCTTCTGTACCTTTAATCAATGCCCACTCCTTAACATAAGTGAAGCCTGTTATTCTGATAACATACTCTTGATCTTTAGTAAATTTAGCTTCGTTAGAAGCATTAGCTACAGTTGCCATAATAATATAAGTTTTGGTTTATAAATGAATACAATTTGAAGATAATAGTTGTAAATACTAATCCTCTTTGGAGTACGCAAGCTGTTAACCAGCTAATTTCATCAGTTACATTGCCTTACTGTTCATTAACAATAAGGTTATAACTGATTGCCTTCCCAAAGAGGATCAGTTTATAAGGTTGCATGATTCACTCAGTTCATGCTGGACAATATCCGCCTAATTCAGAGTATAAGCGTGACTCAAATGAAGGGTAGGTATTACCCCCACTAAGATTTGATAGGGGGTTGGAGGATAGTATAACCCCCACTCTCATCACTATATAATTTTATTTCCTCTTAACCATACCCATTCACATATAATCCAATAGGGGGTATCTTTTTTAAATAATTTTATACCGGGGGTATTGTTTTTACTATTTTATTTTATATATTTGTACTGTTGTTGAATTAAAGATATAACTTATGATTAAGCTAAGAGAAAATAATGGATATATTGATCTTACAGGCTTATGGAGAATATATACCTGGACTGATGATTTATATAACTCTACATACTATCGTATAGAATTATATTTAGGTCATAATAGATCAACAACTATAGCATATGAATCTAAATCTAATAGAGATGAGGATTATGAACTGTTAATATCAGAATATAGTAAAAACTCCCAATAAACATCTAAATTAGATACTTTATTTAAATAAATACTATGGAAGAAGAAAATAAATATTATACTCCTGATATTTCAGAATTTTATGTAGGTTTTGAATATGAACATTTCTCTAAAGGTGCATATTCAAAGTTTGAAATAATTGGATGGTCAGATTTTGAAGATATTTCTTATGATTTAGATATTAAAGATAGAATTAGAGTAAAGTACCTAGGCTCTTCTGACATAGAAGATTTAGGGTTTAGAAAGGTTAAGGATTATTCTGATCAAATTATATTTCAAACAGTAATTCATGAGTTTCCAGAAGGACACTCTTGGTATGAATTAGACTTTGATAAATACTCTCAAGATATTATTATAGAATATTGGGAAGATTTAGGTAAGAACAGACAATCTATAAGAGAACAGCTTTTTAAAGGAACCATAAAGAATATTAGTGAATTAAAGAAAGTATTAACTCAAGTTGGAGTATTATGAATGAAGATGAGATGAGATTAAAGTTTAATAGTCTTGAGAAGAGGCTCCAAGCCACTACAGAGATAGTTGAATTTCTTGAAGTAAGAATTAAAAAATTAGAGAATAAACTTATTAATCAGTCTGGCGTATTTAAATCTAGAATTAAAGCTAAGGAAAGATTTATCTGTCCTGAATGTAATGAAATCATTAAAGTTAATTTAAAATGACTAAAGAATCTAAAACAGATAAAATAGAAAAGCTAATAATGGAGCTATCAGATACTCCTGATGAAGAAAGAAAGCATAATAATATTATAGCTACCGGTAAATTTGGAATTATAATGTTTGTGAAACAAATGTATACTAAGTTAGGTTTATCTGAAGAAGAAATAGAATTATTAGTTGAAAGTTTTAAAAAGAACTTGCCTGAGGGAAGTTATGTAATAGATGAAAATGGAAAAGTAACTTATTCACAACCTTTTAAATAAATGATTATGGAAGAAGAAAAACTATGTAGTAGATGTAATAAGCTAATTGATGAGAATGAAGATTGGCATATTATTACTAAGGAAGGTAATTTAGTTTGTATGGAATGCTATGGTGATTTTGAATGTGATGCTGTACAGGAGATATATGATGAGGATTAGTAGATAATGTACAATAAATCAAACAAAATTGGATTATTTTGTGTAATTTTTTATACATTTGTAAGTCTGTGAAGATAGTTCGAATCTATCAGGAGCCTCTAAAGTAAAGCTAGAATTAGCACAGATACCATTGTCTGTCTGCTTCAAACATAGAACGTTATATGTGGGTCAAAGCAGTTTACTTTATTTAGGGGTTTAGTTTAATGATAGAAGCCCTGCAAAGCTGGTCAATGTCCCTTGATGTAATGGTAGCATAGCAGATTCTGATTCTGCTTGTCTAGGTTCAAATCCTGGAGGGACAACTAAATTAATAATTATGATAGCAGAATTTAAAACAAATAATATAAAAGAAGCTAAAAGGATGTTACAATCTGAAAATATGGCTTCTTTTATATGGGAATTAGTCCATAATGGTTGGAGAGAATTTAAGCATACTAATTATGATTATACTAAGGCTTGGAGTAAGATTCATGAATTATTAGAAGAGTATAATATAGATATTGATGATTTAATTGAATAATACTTGACTTAGTATTAAAAGTTTTGTATATTTACATCCTTATGCTTCTATAGCTCAATTGGTAGAGCAATTCATTTGTAATGAATAGGTTATAGGTTCAAGTCCTATTGGAAGCTCTATATTACATCTAAATGTGGGCTTGTGTACCACATTGAGAGTAGTTTAGATTTAATCCTTTCATTTATTTTAAGGTAGTATCTGCGCGTCGCAAAAACATGGATACTACCTTTTTTATTTTTTTATTCTTGCATATCTAAATAATCTTTTTATCTTTGTAGCTGTAGAATTATAAAGATATGATAGAATTAAAGATTTTAGGATTTACTTATGTAGTAATAGCCAGTATAATGTATTTGGCTAGAATAGTATCAAAATATGGAATACCAAGTTCCATTAGTTCTTCTGTAGATGATTTACCTCATCGTAAAGATTTTATATTTAGATGGTATGTTTGGGGATTAGCTCTCAGTATTTCAGCTATGGGTCAAGATGTTATATTTTATATAGCTTCTGGATTTCTTGCTTTAGTATGTATTTTTATTGATCTTCATACTAAATGGAAGAAGATTATACATGTTATAGGTGCATTCGGTGGAATCTCCCTTACATTTATTGGGATACTCCTGGAAAATCCTCCAATGGGAGTTGTAATAATTTTACCTAATTTATTATTTGCAGGAATTATTGCAAAGTTCAAGGTTCCAGATCCTATCTTTTGGATTGAAATTATTAGTATGGTTAATATTTTAATTGGATTCATCTTAATAAATATTATATGAAAAGCTATAAGTTAATTAAAAACCAAAAGGTTACAGTAGAAATAGAAGGAAAAGAATATACTTATGTTCATCCTGTAGAATATATACAAGATGTTGTTAAATATCATCACGGAGATAGAGACTTTAAAGTAGTTAAATTAGAGAAATATGAAGAAGTTAAGTAGTTCCTTACTGGAAGGAATAAGAGGTATAATAGCCAGTTTTGTTATGTTGGGAGCTATCAGTATAGTTCTTGCAATACTTAAATGGAATAATACTATTGATATTGGATGGGAATTAGTAACACTTCCAATTTGGGGGAGCATGTTTACCGTTATCAGTATGTATTTAGTATATGGAATTGTTAAAACTTTAAAGAAATGATTATATATTTATTTATTACAATTTACGGATTAGTGTGGACAGTTCTTAATGCTTGGTTTAATAAGAAGTTTATAGAACAGGAAGACTTTCATTTATCACAGTCCATGCAAATATTAATAATGGCTCTGGGAATTTCTACAGCTTTATTCTTAAAAGTTGATGATCCATTAGTAATAGTCTACGGATCTATATTAATACTAGCTTGGAGATTTGCAGCATTTGATTTTATTCTGAATGCTTTTAGAGATAAGCCTTGGGATTATAAATTATGGGGTAATGTATTTCTAAAGTTCTTTGTATTTGTAACAGCTAATTGTTTATTTATATTTCAAATTTGTTTATGATAAAAAAGAAGAGGATAGATTTATTTGCGAAGTTTTTCAGAAGTAGCTTATTCCCTAAGAATAGGGAATTAATGTATAAATTGGAAAAGCCAATTTCAGCACCTGTATTTGTAACTAATATAGAGAAATATGAAAACCTGTAACTGTTTACTAGAATTATCACAGCCTGGAGTTTGTAGAAGTTGTAAATTTAAGAAAATTAAATCTAAGAGAGAAGTAATGTATGAAAATATTTATAATACTTTATATAAGTTAAAATCAGAACAAGTGATTGAAAGTATAAATAAATGTTATGAGTAAAGAAATTTTTATACCTGGTAATACCCCTTCTTCTAAAAATAGTAAGATAAATACTACAAGAGGATCTTTTATGTCAAAGACAGTAAAGAAATATTTAAGAAGCTTTGGAATACAAACATTCTCTTCTTCTAAGAAGACAGTAACTAAATATAAAACTATTTCATATACATTTCCTGAAGAAGAGCTTAAAGGCTTTCTAAAAGATCATAAAACACCATTAGTATTAGGATTCCATTTTGTAAGAGGTACTAAGCATAAATTTGATTTTGGAAATATTTGTCAAATAGTGTTGGATTTACTTACAGCTTTAGATTTAATAGAAGATGATAATATGGATTTCTTGATACCAATGCCTTATAAAAGAGATAATAAGTGGTATAGTTATGATAAAGAGAATCCCGGTGTATATATAAAAATCTTAGAATAAATATGAAAGATAAATTAGACGGTAAATTTTATGAGTTTTTCTATTCTCTTGATGTATTACAAAAACAAACATTATTAGAATTGTGGACAAATGAGTATTTTAAAGAAAGAGAAGAATTAATAACTAAAACAATTATGGTATGATTAAAATTAAGAAGTATGATGATGCAAAATTAGAGCCTACAATTATTAGAAATGGTAATGGAGATGTTAGTACTATTTATGAAGTAGGTAAGCAAAACATCATTAAAAAAGTTTATTTTCTAGGTATTAAATTATGGGAAATTAATAAAGATAAAGACTTAGAAGCTAAAATTATTGATGAGAGTGGTACTAAAGGAGTTGGATTTAAAAGATAATTAAAAAATAATTTGAGATATATTTGGAAATATAATTATTATTGATTAAGTTTGCAATGAATCAGTAAGTTATGGAAGAAACACGAATCATTAATTAATTAAACTTAATAATGCCTCTATAGAGATATAGGGGCATTTTGTATTTATGAAGACAGTATTCAAGTATAATAGAGATGAGGAACTGGTAGATGAATTTCCAAGTCAATCCGCAGCAGCAGAATCTATAAATGTAGATGAAGCAAGTATTAGATATGCTATTAGAAATAGCTCTTTATGTGGAGGATTCTACTGGAGTAATGAAAATATTCAATATGAAACTAAATCTAGAGGTAAAATATTTATATTTGATCTTGAAACTTCCCCTATTATTAGTTATCATTTTGGAGTAAGAAAGCAGTTTATCCAACCTGATCAGATTATTAGAGATTGGACTATTCTTACATATGCAGGTAAATTCCTGGGAGAAGATAAGATATATTCTGGAACAGCTAAGAATCAGGAAGATTATGATGATTTTGAAATATGTAATGAGTTATGGAGATTATTTGATGAAGCTGATTTGATCATAGCTCACAATTGCTCCAGATTTGATAAGAAAAAAGCTAATGCAAGATTCTTAGCACATGGTATGACTCCACCCTCTCCATACAAAGTAGTAGATACTTTACAGATAGCAAGAACTAACTTTGGTACTACTTATCATAGATTAGATTTTTTATCTAAATATCTGGGGTACGAAGGTAAGATGGATAATGAAGGATTTACTCTATGGAAAAAATGTATGGAAGGAGATCTTAATGCCTGGGATACAATGTTAGAATACAATATCCAAGATGTTACAGAATTAGAGAATATTTATTTAGAATTAAGACCTTGGGATTCAAGACATCCAAGTATGTCAGTATTTAATGAAGATCCTTCTATGTCTTGTACTAAATGTGGATCTCATAAGTTAGAATATGTAAAGGATACTTATACTAATACTAAAGTATTCAAATTATATCAATGTGAGGATTGTAATGGTTGGAGTAGAAGTAGAGTAGGAGAGAATAAAAGTAAAGCATTAATGACACAATAAAAATTAGAAAGAATTATGAAAACAATTTGTATTTATCACAGTAGAGATCTTGATGGCTGGGTGTCAGCAGCTATAGTTAAAAAAGCTATTAAACATGATGTATTAATAGATTTAAATACTGGAGAAGAAGGTGGTAAAATGATAGCTAATCCTGATACTCTTTATATGTTAGGTTGGGATTATGGGGACCCTATTCCAGACTTATCAGAATACGATAAAGTAATAATGTGTGATGTGAGTTTTTCCTTTGAGAATATGGTGGAACTTATTTCAAATAAAAACTTTATATGGATAGATCATCACATTTCTGCTATTAAAGAATTAGTAAAATATGAAAATGAAAATATTATTGATAATCAACCTATAATTGAAGGTCTTCAAGATGATCAATTCGCAGCCTGTGAACTTACTTGGGAATATTTCTTTCCGAACGAAGAAATGCCTGAAATAGTTAGGTTATTAGGTAGATATGATTGTTTTGGTCATAAAGGTACTGATGAAGAACAAAAAGTATTAGAATTTCAATATGCTGCTAGAGAAGAAATAAGTAATTATGATGATGCTTATGATGCTTTATGTGCAGATATAGATCATGATCTTACACAAGATTGGATTAAAAGTGGTAGGATAATATATAATTATCTCTGTGCTGAAGCTGAACAAACTTATAAGAAAGCTTTTCCTATTGAATTAATGGAACCCGCTGTAGGAAATGTACAATATGGAGCAACTACTAGAAAATTCTTATGTGTAAATCAAGAAAGATTCAATCCTATTAACTTTGGTATAGATTATCATAAAGATGGATATGATGGATTTGCTTGTTTCTGGTATAAAGATGGTAAATGGAGTTTCTCATTATACAATGATAATGGAAAAGTAGACTGTTCTGCTATAGCTAAACAATATGGAGGCGGTGGACATCTTGGGGCCGCAGGATTTGTAGTTGATAATTTAGATGAAATAATTAAGTAATGGAACTAAAGGAAATAGCAAAAATAATTACAAAAGTTAATACATATAAAAAAGATGATTTATTAGAAGGAGTAGCTAAGTTTCTAGAGCAACATGATGATAAATCAAAATTAGAAATATTCAATATGTATTATCCTGATCATTTGATATTAAACACGAAAGATGGTATCATTTCTCTAGGATCTCCTGAATTTATTACCGGAGAACCTAGAGTAGGATATTTTTTAAAGGAAAGTAACCCTCCGTGTACAGATTTTCAATATAGTATTGATAATATTGTTGATTTGTCTGAATATAGAAATATAGTTGCTGACTCAGCAATTGAATATATGTGTAAAGTATTATTACAATTATGTATAAACGATTTAACAAAATACTGTGTAATCCCTTATTTCAAAGATAGCTTTACAAAAGAAGAGTTGAATATATTAAAACAATCTATAGAATTATTAGAAAGATGAATGGAGAATTAACAATTGAAATTAAAGGTAATTCTAAGAAAGAAATAATTAGAAAGTATATTGGGATGATTAAAGAACCTCTAGGTATTACTAGAGATTCCCATCTTGAAATACTTACATTATTAATAATTAGAATTAATGAACTTAGAGGTAAGTTTTCTTCTAAAGAGGAACTAAGAGAGTTGATGTCAAGCAAAGGAGATTTGAAAGCATTTGCCCATGAATATATGAATGGAGCTTCTATTAACAGCTTTTATCAGACCCTTAGTGATATGAGGAATCTGGGAGTTATTGATAACTATAATATACCAAAGCCTTATACTTATTTGGCTCCTGTATTAAATCTAAACACTAAATATGATATAAAAATTAAGTTAGGTGAAGTACAATGATATGCCTAATGAATTTAAAGAGGTATTTAAAAAAGTAGCTTCTGACTATAATATACCAATTAGTGAAGTATATTTGATGTGGAGAGGTATGTGGGCAGCTATTGATAGGCAACTTAGTACTAATGCTCCGATGAGAGAAATTAATATAAGAGGTTTAGGTAGATTAGTACCAAGGAAAGACTGGAAAGATAAAGTACTAGCATCAAATAGTACAAAAATTACAAAAGAAGAAAGAGATGAATTTATTCGAACTTAATGACTTTAATGTTACATTTAGTCCACAAGCTTTAGCATTGAAACCATTTAAAGCTATTTGGGATGCAGATAAGACTAAAGATAAATCTAAAGCAATTAATGAATTATCTTTTATTTATTTTATGGCAGACTATAGATCTGATTTTGCTTATATAGTTGATGAGGATATAAGAGAGAAGGAAATACTTCAAAATCTTGCATTTAGTAAAGGATATAAAGTACATAAAAGAGTATATGAAGCTATAGAGTTCTACAAAGAACATAGTCAAACTGTCTCATCTAGATTATTATCTACTGCTAGATTGGCAGTTCATAAGATAGAAGAGTTTATAAAGACTGCTGATATAACAGATATAAATCTACCTAAGATATTTAGTAGTGCTAAACAATTACCTGAATTATCAAAAACAATTGATACTTTAGAGGAACAGATTAAAAAGCAACAGGAAAATAAATCTAATGCAAGAGGTAGTATAAGTAAAGGAGAGTTAGAAGATGGTGGTTTTTAATGATCATAATTCTACAATACTAGATGTGGAAGAATGGCTAGGGGAGTCTGACCTAGCTGAGTCTAAGAGAAAAGAAGTTAAAGCTGATATTATTGATGCTATAGGTAGCGTACAGTTTATTAGAAATCTATGTGATATTAATATTAAACAAGCTAAAGATTTACCCAGAGATTCAAATAATAGAATTATAGTTAACTTAACTAATCCTCATAAACTTGAGGATATGGATTATTTCTGTCAGACTAGAAATTATTTTAAGAAGCACGGAGTTTATACTAAGCTATATCCTAATAAAAATCCTAATTCCCAATATATGAAATTCTGGAAGCGTGAGGCTGATAGAATTAGGAATGGTATGGTTAGAGAATCTGATGGAGAATGGGTACCTGGAGAATTATATTTTTATTGGAATTACTCTCCTATCCTATTAACAAAAAAAACTGATATTAATAGTAAAAGAGCTGATAGAGTTAGAGACTTTCCTAATGTTTGGCTAGGGGATTATTTATTTTTTCATTATCTTGAACAAGCAAGGAATAATGGTCAACATGTTGAGGTATTAAAACAGAGAGGTATTGGTTGGTCATATAAAGGAGGAGCTTTATCTCCAAGACTTGCATTATTTTATAAAGATTCCAGATTTTTCTATACAGCTTTTGAAAAAGAATATCTTATTAAAGACGGTGTTATGAATAAAGCCTGGGACACTCTAGACTTTTTAGCTAATAATACCCCTTTCCCTAGATTAAGACTGAAAGATACAATAATGGAAAAAATTATTGGATATAAAGATACTGATACAGGGGCTGAACGAGGACAGAAATCTTCTATAATAGGTGTTACATCTAAAGATGAAAGTGGTCGTCTTAGGGGTAAAAGAGGCTGGATATTCTTTGAAGAGTATGGTATATTTCCTAATATAAAAGATGTATGGAATACTTGTAGAGATTCTGCTGAAGATGGGGAGAATGTCTTTTCTGTATTAATTGCAGGAGGTACTGGTGGATCTGAGGAAGCTGATTTTGCAGGGGCTGAGGATATGTTTAGATACCCTGACTCATATAATATTTATGGTATCCCAAATGTATTTGATAAAAATGCAGATGGTAAATCTAAATGTGGATTCTTTTGGGGAGCTTATCTTAACAGAGCTAACTGTTATGATGATAATGGAAATCCAGATGTAATTAAAGCTTTATACCAATTAATAGTAGAGAGAGTTAAGATTAAGTATAATTCCTCTGATGTAAAGGCTCTTACTCAAAGAAAAGCAGAAAAACCTATTACTCCTGATGAATGTATGTTGAGAGTTGGAGGTACTGTATTTCCGGTAGGAGACTTAAAGGAATATTTGGCTGACATAGAAATAGCACAAGAGAAATTTGTATCTTCTCATATGACAGGTGAATTTGTTATAAAATCAGATGGAGGAGTTTCTTTTAAAAATAGTTCAGATTGTTATCCAATAAGAACATTTCCAATTAAAGGAAATAATAGATTAGGAGCTGTTGAAATATTTGAACCTCCTAAAGAATCTTCAGTATTTAGATACTTGGTTGGAGTTGATACTGTTGACAATGATAATGTTATAGATGGTTCATTAGGATCTGCATTTGTATTTGATCTTGTTGAAGATAAAATAGTTGCTGAATATTCAGGTAGACCTCAATTGGCAAAAGATTTTTATGAAATAGTTTATAGATTGGCTGTTTACTATAAGGCTAAAATTAATTATGAAAATAACATTAAAGGTTTATATGCTTATTTTGATAGTAAAAATAGATTAGATTGGCTTGTTGATACTCCAAAGATTCTTACAGATACTCAAATGATTAAAGCTATAGGTTTTGGTAATAAAGCTAAAGGTACACATGCAACAAAAGAAATTAATGCTTGGGGTATGCAATTATTAGCAAACTGGATGTTGGAAGATAAGCAGATAACTGAAGGAGAAGAAACTAAGACAGTTTTAAAGATGCATACCATAAGGTCCATAGGATTACTAAAAGAATGTATAGCATGGAATCCTGATTTAAATACTGATAGAATTTCTGCTATGGGCATGGTTATGATACTCCGGGAAAATTATCAAAAAAATCTTGCATATATTAAGAATCCAAATCTAGCTCATAGAAAGATATATGAAGATGAGGCATTTAAACGAGTTAATAAAATGTTTGGAGAAAAAAGAATTATTAATTAACTTTGTACATAAAAAATTTTAATATGTCAACTACACCAACATCATATCATAATTCAATAGTTACAAAGTATCCAAGCCAGTTAATAGCAGATAGTAGAAAAAATAAAGATTGGCATAAAGAAAATGTAGAAGCTGCTATTAATATTACAGGAACAAATGAGAGTAATATTGGGAATTGGAATTATAGAGACGGATTAAGACTCACTAAAAGTGAGATGGTTATAAATAGAAGATTAGCTCAAGATGAGACAGACCCTAGAGATATGGCCAGATTATTTAATCCAACTAAGAATCCTGCAATGGAGGATATGTATAAAGAAGTTAAAAACTTTCCCATTGAATATGAATACTTCAATCAATTGATTGGCGAGGGTACAGAAAGGAGTTTTAATTATAAACTCTCTATTATGAATCCTGAGATGAATGAGATGAAGCAAGCTAAAAAGATAGATGATATTTACAAGTTTGCTGCACAAAAAATAATGGAAAATTCCATTGATGAGGTTAAAACAAAACAAGAATTACAAAAAAAGCTTGACGGTTATAGATATGATACCAGGGAATTAGAAGAAATTAGAGGACAACAATTGGTAGAGTATGTAGCTGAGTTAAATAATTTTGATCAATTATTCAAAGATACTCATTGGGACCAATTACATGTAGGTGAAGAGATTGTTTCCTTTGAAGAAAGAGGTGGACAGCTTTATGTTGATAAAGTACATCCTGAAGATTTATATATTATTAGATCAGGAGATTCTAAATTAATTCAAGATGCAGATGTTATATTACATGTATCTTATAAATCTCCATTTACTATAATAGATGAGTACAAAGATGTTCTTACAAAATCAGAGATAAAAACTATTGATGAAACATATTCCAAGAATGGAGATGGTAAGTCTGATTATGTTAGGACAGGGTTTACAGAACAAAAGGAATATCAAAGTTTTGGTTCAGGATTACCTTCATATGAATATGGATTTAATAATATTGATAGTACATCTATAGGAGAAGAAGTAAGATCTAATGGTGATCTTAGAGTAGTTAGAGTATGTTGGAAATCATTTAGAATTGTTAAAGTGTTAACTACAGAGAATGATGATGGATCTATCACTAGAGAAATAGTTGATGGTAAATATACCCCAAACACTGAGATTGGAGAAACTGTAGAAGAAATAAGAGTACCTGAGTGGAGAGAAATGACTAAGATTGGGTATGATATTTATACTAAATGGGGGGTATTCTTTGGTAATGTTTATTCTCAGCAAGATTTAAAATTATGTTCAGCTCCTTATATTGGATATATTTATACCGCTGGAGGTATAAAAGTTAATTGTCCAATGTCAACAATCAAGAACTATAAATATACTTATAATCTTATTAATAAAGAAAAGGAACATGCTATTGGAGCAAATATAGGTAATGTTCTTGAAATAGATATGGCAAGTATTCCTCAAGACTGGTCTATAGATCAAGTTATGTATTGGATGAAAGTCAGTAAGATTAAATATGTAGATTCTTTTGCTAAAGATCCAATTACAGGTAATGCAGCAGGTGCATACAATACAACAGGAAAACAATCCAATCTTAATCAAATAGATCATATTCAACTATATGATACTATACTACAAAGAATTAAAATTGAGATGGGAGAAACCCTGGGTATAACACAACAACGTTTAGGTAATATTTCTAATAGAGAAACTGTAGGAGGAGTTGAAAGATCAGTAGTTCAATCTTCAAATACTACTGAGCCTTTATTTAAAGCCCATGATGAGTTTAAGAAGTTAGTGTATATGAACACTATGGAACTTGCAAAAGTAGTATATGACGGTCAGTCCATACCTGTTAAAAATATAATGAATGGTGTAATGCAGGGATATATTGAACTAAGTGGTGAAGAGTATGCTTCTTATGATTGGGGAATATTCTTTAGTAATATTAGAAAAGACACAGATATATCTAAAGCTATTCAACAAATGGCTCCTATAATGTTCCAGAATGATAGATTAGATGAGGAAGCTTATATTGCACTTATGGAAGTTGATGATCCTGTTATTCAAAAACAAATTCTTAGAGAGTCTAAATTAGAGCGTGAAATGCTTAATGAAAAGAGACAACAGGAAGCAATGGAGTTGCAACAACAACAAGCTGAGGAACAAGCTAGAAGAGAACAATTGCAGAGAGAATATGAAGCACAACAAGAAGCTAGAAAAATTGAAGCTGATATTCTACTTAGAGATATGGAGAATCAGAATAATATTGATATACAACAATTGAAAAATGAAGGTACTCCAAATAATGAACAATCTGAAGCACACAAGAGGAGTATTGAAGAAAGAAAACAACAATTAGCTGAAAGATCTCAGAGTTCAAAAGAATTATATGATAAAGAGAAACTAAATTTAGAAAGAAAGAAAATTAATAATAGTAATAAAACAAATAAATAATTATGGGAGAAGTAAAAATTCCAGGTAAATTACAACCTGGATATTTATTAGTAGAGCCTTTAGAGGTTGAATTAGAAAAGAAGACAACTAGTGGTATTATTTTACCTGATGGTAGTAAAGCAGATTCTAAAGGAAATACTGCTGTAGAAACTAAATTGCATCCATTCAGACTTAAAGTTATTAAAAAAGCTGATGATGTTACTTGGCTGGAAGAAGGGGATACAGTTATTCCATCTCCTCAACAACAACAAACTATCTGGATAGATAGTAAACTAAAACCTGATGAAATTGAAAAATTACAACAGAGTGCTGTTTACATTATCCATGAGAGTAAGGCTTATAGATTAATGTATAAGAATGATATTATAATGTCATACGGAAAATTGTGATTTCTAAAATTAAAACAATAATAGTTGGATGGTTCTCTTTACTTTTTAAAAAGAGGACCTCTTCCTATTTTAGGAGAAGGTCTATATGTGCAGACTGTAGATATATCTCAAAAATTAATTTATGTTTAGATTGTGGATGCTATATTCCGGCTAAATGTATGTGTGAATGGATAACTTGTAAATACTGGAAAGAATGAATACATATAAATGTACAGGATGTGGTAAAACTACCTCACACTCAGGATGTTCATGTAGATTGAAGAGATGTTCTTGTAACAAGGGAACCTGGAAGTTAATTTCTAAAAAATAATCTTAAAAATTAAGTTTTAGTAACCTATTGATAATAAACTAAATAAAAAATAATAAGTAAAAAGTACGTAATTAATATATTTGCATATGGAAGATTTAATAACTGATGACGGACTTTATGGAGATCTGGTAACAGGTCTTGAAAGTTTGGCAAAAGAACAGAATGAAAGAGAAACAACAAGTTCTTTGACAGAATCCCAACAAAGTAATGAATACAGTGATATTCAAACTCAGGATGATTCTCAATTAGAGAATATGACAACTCCAGGAAATACTCCTGATATATCTAATGAAGATGATAGTGAGGAGCCTGAAACTAATACTGAAGTTACTAATGAGGAAGAAATTCAAACAGATTCTCAAGAAGAGTTTTCTTTTGATGGAATAACTAATGTATTGTCTCAATATGGAGTTACTCAAGAATTAACTGAAGAGCAGCAACAAGAATTAGCAGAATTAGAAGGAGAACAGCAGTTAGAAAAGTATTTACAATTTCAAAATGAAAATACTGAAGCTGCAATAGAATCTAAAGCAGCAAAACTAATTGATGAGAGTATAGGATCATTACCTGAAAAAACCAGAGCTATTATTGATATGGTTAGTAGAGGTATAGATGAAACTGAAGCAATCAAATTAGCAATTGAACAAAATGCTTTGGCTGCTATAAAAGAGCAGGATTTAAGTGGTAATGTTAATCTTCAAAAAGAGACTATAGCTAATTATCTAAGAAGTACAGGATTACCTGAAGAGGAGATAACAGAAAGGATAGAGTTTTATGAAGCTAAAGATAAACTTGAAAGTAATGCAAAAAGTGCTTTAAGTAATCAACAGAAGGCATTAGCTGAACAAGAAAAAATTAAAGAAGCTAAAGCACAAGAAGAGTATCAGAGACAACAACAACAATTAGAGTTAACAAGAAAAGAATATAAGAATCTAATTGATTCTCAGGATGAGATTATTCCTGGTATGAAAATCACTAAGAAGACAAAAGATGCAGTATTTGAATCTTTATTTAAACCTATTAAAACTGATAAAGGAATGACTACTGCTATTAGAATAGCAAGAGATAAAGACCCAATGGCATTTGATGTGAAGCTGGCTTATCTTGAACATCTTGGATTATTTAATAATAATAAAAAAGCTTGGGATTCTATATTAAAACTTGGAGGTACGAAACAAGTTAATACTATAATGAAACAGATGAAGTCAGGACCAAAAGCTGGTAAATACACCAATTCAAATGGTCAATCATCTGGATTATTGGATGCTCTAAAACAGCATTTTCCAAAGAAGTAAGAAATTTTATAAATTATGAGCAATATATCAATTTTACAAACAACGCAAAGTAAAGACTTTTCAGGATTAGTACTGAAAGACAGTCTTCAGGCATTAGGATATTCATCAGATTTTAATATTGATGGATTGACTACTATGCTGTACAGATCTCAATTTGAACTCGGTACTGCTGATTACCTTGACATGATAGGTAATACTAGAGTAGTATCTCAGAATGAAGATGGATGGGTTAAGTGGAAACTTCAAGGTTCTGCTATCAAAACTGTTCCTCTTGTTAGAGCTGAATTGGAAGATGGTACTGTTATTACGGCAGCTTCTCAAGCAGGTAAAGGTAAATCAATCTTTTATCTTGTATTTGGAGAAAAGTATTTTTCAGATGTACAACTTCTTGCTGGTGAGAAGGGTAGTAAATATCAATTGAAGATAGTAGGTGAACCTGATGATCTAGGTAATGAATTTAGGTATCCTGTACAATTATGGGGATATGATATTAATCATTTTATGCCTGGTGAATTACTTATTTCAGGAAAAGAATTTTCTGTTGATGGTGCGCCTGTAGCTTCTACATTAGCTAAGAAAGGTGCTGACTTTAACTTCACTTCTCCATTTGAAATGAGAAACACTTATACTAAGTGTAGATTCCAAACTATCAAACCAAATAACATGATTGGTAGAGCTTTGTCTTGGACTCTTGATGTTAATGGTCAGAAATTCAAGGTATGGGATGACTATTTGAGATATGAGATGATGAAGCAGATGAAGATGTATAAAGACAGAATGCTTTATTATGGAGTCCTTAATGTTGATGGTACAGGTAGAATACTTGATAAAGATTCTTCTGGATTTTCTGCTAAAACAGGTGCAGGTATTCAACAACAAATTGAATCAGGAGGTAACTTAGTACTTCAAACTAAACCTAATATTCAAGGGGTAGTTGATACTATTATGGATCTATCTGATAATGAAGTAGGTTTTGAAAAAGAACGTAATATTCTTGTTGAAACTGGTAGATGGGGTGCAATGTTTGCACATAACTGGATAACTGAAAAAGCTAAAGGATTTACAGTTCTTCAATCTGATAATTCTGATAAACCTGGTGCTTATGGAGGTAGAAAACTTGATACTACTTTTACTCAGTATAAAGCTCCTGATGGAACTATTGTTACCTTCAAAGTAAATAAAATATTTGATGATAGAGCTGATGCCAGAACTTCTATAAGAATGTCTGAAGTAGATCCTAGTCTACAAGGACCGGCTAGTTCTTATACTTATCAAATTACCAATCTTAGTACTGAAGGTGGAGATAATAACTTAGAATTGATCTATGTTAATCAGAAAGAAGATATAGCTTCTATCAAACCTGGTGTTGCATCTCCTTATGGTCCTCTTATCAAAGAAGCAGGTGGAATGGGCTATAGTATAGCTACAATGCCTGATGAAGGATGTGAGTATCATATGGTAACTCCTGAGTTCTGTGCGATTCTTAAAGATCCTACAAGATCTGCTATAATCAAGCCAACGATTCTAGAATCATAGTATAATGATGGGGAGGTTAATTCCTCCCCTTACTTTTAATAAACGAAGAATAGAAAGAAATTAATTATGGAAGTAACATTAAAAAAAGATATTATAAACTTTAATAAAGACGTTGAAATTAAGCTTGTTCCTGTTAAAGCAGGAGAGTTTAAAGGGCTTTTGAATAAAGAAAAGCTTAGACAATTAAATAAATCATATTTTAGATATGCAATGAGATCTGTAGATAATACTGTAGACAGAATGCATATTAAGAATAAAGAAACCTTTGCAAAGGCATTAGGAATTGAAATAGAAGCTTTAAATATTAATCATCCTGATTCTTACTGGGATACAGCATTTCTTGAACTTAGAGGTAGTGAAGTAACTTTGAGATTAAATAATCCTGTAGATTATGCTAAATATCTTATAGCTCTTAGTTATAAAGATACATTTGCAGATGGTTATGGAGATGTTCAAAATAAACCGTTATGTAGATATATTATTATTACAGATGAGGATGAGAATGATGAAATAGATAATATTGCTGATATGCAAGCTTCAGTATATATGAAACTTGCTGAATATGATAAGCAGGAGAAAAAACTTAGAAGATTGTTAGATATGTACTTCTATGAAAAAGATCCTACTAAAAGAATACATCCTAATGATAGTATTGAGAAAGTTAAAAAATCTTTAAAGAATATAGCCAGAACTAAACCTGAAGATTTGTTTTATCTTATTTCAGATGATAATTTTGAAAATAAAGCATTTTTACTTCAGGCAATTAGAGCAGGAATAATTAAAACAAGGAATCAAGCATACTTTACAAAATGGGATAATTCAACTCCTATTGCAGGTAATAAAAGAGATATGTTGAAACTTTTAGATCCTGATGAAGGTAAGCAAGAAATTATTACAGCTATTACTGAAGAATTAAATGCAGGCAAACGATCAAGCTAAAGAGTATTTAGATATACTGGATAAAAGAACAAGTAATTCATCTCCTGGATTTACAGATGAGGAAATATCATTTACCTTATCTCAAGCCCAGGAAGAATACTTGAAACGTAAATATAATTGGAGAGGTAATCCTTATAATCAAGGGTTTGAAAATTCTGAGAAAAGACGTAAGGATTTAGCTCAATTGATAAAGGCAATAACTATAAGTTATAATACTACAACTGCTGAGTATGTATATAGTATTCAGGGAGGTAATACTTATAGTATAGAAGATACAAATGCTTTCTTTCGTGATTCTTCCATAATAAATCCCAATGGAACCCTTTGGAAACTTCCAAAGGACTTCCTTTGGGCCATTAAAGAAGAAGTATCATGGAACACATCAGAATCATGTTACTCAGGAAATAGATATTCTGTTAAACCTGTTACACATGATGAATATAATCAGTGGATTGATAATTCATTCAAACAACCTTGGTTTAAAGAAACTTGGAGAATGGAATACTCCAGTGAGTATAATGCTAATACAGAATTAGCAGTTACATCTACAACAACAACAAAATGGTATAGAGTATCTGTTCCATCTACAGTTGATAGTCCTGCTAACTATGATTTAGTTGTAAATGGTAATACATATAATTCTACTTCTACTACTCAATTAGGAGTAATAACTGATTTAGTTCAGGCTATGACTATTGGAGGTGAAGAATTTAGAACTTCTTCAGATGGATTAACTATATATGTATTATCTGATTCAGAAGTTACAACTAATTCAGGTAGTACTACTAATGATATAGTTATATTTGTAACCTATTTACCTGTCCCTGATCAATTAAATAACGATCAGACATTGGTAGGTACAGATAATCAAGTACATGAGCTAATTACAGATGGTAGTTTTGAAATACAAAATTATTATCTTAGATATATTAAAAAACCCAGAGGTATTGTTGTTGATTTTGACAACCCTCTAAATCAAGTACATTGTGAATTAAATGAATCTACACATAGGGAGATTATAGAAATGGCAGTAACTAAAACACTATCATCACTTCAAGATCCAAGGATTCAAACACAAATGATTGAAGAACAACAAAGTGAATAATTATATATTAATATTTTAAATTTAAACAAAAATGGATACTAGACAACAACGTTATCTTTTTATTCTAAAAACTCCTAGTACTGGAGGAGCATCTCTTGCTGATGAAGCTGCATTTGATTTTGACTCTTTGGATAACGGAGAAGGTGTATTTGTAGATATATTTGCAAATACTGTAGAAACTGTTTTGACAACAGCAGGTACTTATCATTTTATTGCTAAGACTTCTAATGGAGATCAATTGGTTTCTCCTAAAATCAAAACAACTAATGTCATTAAATCAAGTGGAGCTAAATATATAGCCCCTGTACAGAAAGTAGATCATATAGGATCTAACGGTACAACAGGTAGTTTTCCTGTAGGAGATAATGAAGATTTTACTGTAACTATTACAGTTAAAGACGGCTCTAAAGCTAGAATGGTAAATAGAGATAGAATCTCTGCTACTTATTCTACTACTTCTGGAGCTACTGAACAGGAAGTAGTTACTTATCTTACTAAAGATTTAGGTACTGTTTCTGCCGGTGTTAATGGTGAGTCCTATGACTTGAAAGTAGAACTGATCCATGATGATGCTGGTGATGCTATTGGTACAGGCGTAGATAATGTAGTATTTACTAAAGGAAGTAGAACAATTACAGCTACTGATATTGATGATGCTACAACTAATCCTGCACTTGCAGTAGGTAAGGCTCTTAGAGTTGGTACAACTGTAACTTCCCCAATCTATATTATTGAAGCTATAGATGCTACAAATAATACTGCTACTTTGCATATGCCTTATCAAGGTGAGTCTACAACTATTGCTGATACAGGATTGGAACAAATTACTGCTGCTGATTTAACTGCCGGTAGTTTTGGTATTCAAATTACAGGTACAGAAGATACTGAATGGAAACGTAACCATAGAGAGTATAAAATGACTAATTGGTTGCTTGAAACTTCTGGTTCAGGATTTGAAGATGCTCCTACTACTCTTATTAAGAATACTACAGCATTGACTTATCCTAGAGGACTTGGTAAGCAAGTTGCTGATAAAGAGTTTAGATCAAGACAAGCCTTCTCTGATGGTATGCAGAATCCTAATGATTCTTATACTAATGATGATCAGTTGAAAGAAGCAGTTACTACTACAAAGTATGATATAGTTGAGATCCAAACTAAAGATAATTCTTATACAGGACTTGGAGCTGCAAGTGATTCACTTTATTCAATTCAACTAGCAGTACCTGCAACTAATCAATCAGTTACAATACCTGCAACTGTAGATAATGCTACTGCATATGAATTGACTATTGATGGTACTACTTATAGCTTTACTACTGACGCTTCAGCTACTACTGCTGAACTTTATGCAGGATTACTAGCATTGCTTGTAGCAGGAGGAGAGCAAGTATCAGGTAATGGATCCAATATCATCTATGCATATGGAGCTGCTACCATTACAACTAACAGTGGTACAACTACTAATGATATTGTAATAGCTGCTGATACAACAGTGCGTTATCCAACTTGGGCAACAATGTTTGCATAATATCTAAATAGATTTTTGATAATAAAAAAAAGGGAGGCTTATAATAGTCTCCTTTTTTTATTTATCTTTGTATTACTATGAGTTATAAAATTTGTCCAAAGATACAATATCAATATGATTGTGAATCATTAGTGATATATAATGACATATACTCTGATTTATGTATTGAAGAAGGAGATCCTGCTGATACAATATCAGCATTAAGTTTTAGACTAAGGAGATATAATCAGACAGAATATTTAGCAGAGGCCCTGAGTGTAACCTCGCCACAAACAGCAACAACATGGGGAACTATAGCAGCAAGCGATCTTGTAAGTTATAGATATTATAATACTACAACTTTCCCTACAAATTCTACAACATATTCAATAAATATATCATTTACAGATGGGGCTTCTGCTAATGCTAGTTATGCTGCAACAGTTCCTCCTGATACATGGTTGGATATTTTTGATGATATAGTAACAGATATTAATACTCAAGGTTGGGCTTCAGCAAACTATGATAATACTTTACAATCAGTATTTATTGGTAATGGTACAAAAACTATAAGTGGAATTATTATTACCTCTGACAATAGTGATACAGCTATAGTAACCCCAACTCAGACAACAAGTACATTTGTTAATGATGTATATGTTGTTGAAGTAGCTTATACTGTAGGAGGAGTAGATTATACCAGAGATTATTATCTTCCTGTATATTGTAGTATTAAACAATGTATATTAAGATTGATTGGAAGAATACCTGAACTTGAAAATTGTAATTCCTGTAATGATGATTGTATAGGATATATAATTGAAGCTTCAGGCTTAATGTTATCTTTGGAAGTTAAAGAAATTAACAATACAGAAGATATTACAGAAGCTCAAGATGTTATTAGTAAACTTGAAGCTATATGTGATGATGAGGATTGTCAATGCTATTAAGATATGACACTAACTGAGTTTTCAACATATAAAAGCCAAATTAATTCAGACTATCATGATCTTGTTATGGATCTATGTAATAAGTATGATATTTTCAGCAAAGACTTGAATAAATATAAAAAAAGAGTTAAGATAGCTCAGTTTATTATAAAATATATAAATGAAGATCTCCAGGTAACTTCTACTAATGGATTTAGTATAAACATTTTAACTATTCCAGAAGTAATTAACTTATCAGAGACTTTAAATAAATTACTAGGAACTAGATATAAACCTACATTCTTAACAGATGTAGAGAATTATAAATCAATTAGGGAAACTTTTTAATATGCCACCAAAGGTAATTAATATATCAGGAGATGACTTTATAGAAGTTATTATCAATAAAGGAGGTACTCCTGTAAGATCAAAAATTAAAGTAAAGGAATTAATACCTAATTTTGATCAAACAGGTGATACAGGAGACCCTGGTACTTTACCTCCAGGCTCATATACTCCTGTAATTGAAGAAGATATAACCTCAGTTGTATCAGTTGGAGGATATGAAGTTGCAGATGTTATTCCTGAAGGAACTACTTTAACTCAATTTGTAAAAGATCTATTAGCTCCTTATCTAACTTCAGCATTTAGTAGTTTTGCAGTAACAAATGATGTTGGAACCAATATAATAGAAGTTGGTAGAACAATAACAGTAACTCAGGCAACTTATACAGTAGTAAATGATACAGAAGGAGATCCACCTAGTAATATTCAAATAGTAGGTCCTGGATTTGATCCTACTACTGTTATTACCAGTTCTCCTCATGCTGCTGATGATGCGGCAACTGAAGATGTAACCAAAACTTCAAATACAACTCAAGCTTGGACAATAACAGGAGAAAATGCAGAACAAGATGTTTTAAATAGAACTTATACAGCAACTTGGAGATTTGCTCATTTATTTGGTGCAAATTCTACTGAAGTTACTGATCAAACTACTGCTACAGCAGTATTACCTAATTTACAACAATCTGAACTACGAGCAGGTAAGGATAGAAGTGTTACTTGTACTGCTGATAATCAAAATGCAAGTAACTATACATATATAGCATATGCTGCAAAGTTTGGTGATTTAAGTAATGTAGTTCTTGATGGATCAACTCCTGTACTAAGTGCATTTACAAAAGTAGGAGATTTTAATTATACTAATAGTTACGGGCATACTGAAAGTTATAGAGTTTATATTTCTACAGCAACAGGGGCTTATCAGAATGGTCAAACATTAACAATATCTTAAAAATTATGGCATTATTTAGACCAGACGAATATAAACATTCAAATGAAGACAATTTTGCAATTGCTGATACTAATAATATCAGAGGACTACAGATTGTTAATAATGTAGCAGAACGAGATGCTATAGCTTCTGATAAAAGAAAAGTAGGAGGAGAGGTTGTTGTAGTTTCTGAACAAACTACTTATAAATTTTTTGGAGCTAATACAGCTAACTCTACTTGGACTAATACAGCTAATTGGAAGTCTGTAGGAGGTTCTTCTATTACTTATGTAGCAACTTATGCTGAGCTGCAAGCTGCTTTGATAAGAGATACAGACTCTCCTATATATATTATACTAACTGCTGACATAACTGCTAGTAGTAATGCTGTTTTTATTTCAGCAAGGAATGTATTTATTGATGGATTATATACTTTAACTATTCCAGCGTCAGGAGGAGTAGCAGGTTTTGGATCTTTTAGTGCAGGGACTTTTATATTAGACATAAGATCTAGATTAAATATAACAGGTACTTTTACTTCTTTTAGTAATGCATATGGCCTTGGAACAGTTACTTTAAAGGTAAGATATATGACTGCTTCTGTTTCATCTACTGTTACAGCAGATGGAGCTAATGCTGATGTAAATATAAATACATTGGGAAATATCAATATGATTCAAGGTACTGCTAATAGTTTAACTATAAGTGATTTTTATGAAATATCTAATAATGTTTCTGTAGAAATATTTAGTACAACTAAAGAATTTGATTTGTCTAAAGCAAAAGTACAAAGTATGCCTATTACAGGTAATACAGTTATTACTGCTACTAATGAAGTTTTAGGTGGAGAATATCTATTATATTTAAACGTTGACTCTACCGGAGGATATAACATAACTGTTAATATAGGAACTCCAATTGAATTTTTAGGAGTAACACCTGACGATGTTTATAAAATTAGAATATTGGTTGATCCAGAAGGTAATATTTATAGTATTAGTTTTTAAAGAATAATATATGTCACAATATCCAGCACAAAGAAGAGAAGATTATCATCCTTCCGATGAAATAGGAATATGGAGGAAGAAAGGTGAAATATCAGGATTACAGTATCATCGCGCACCTGTATTAGAATATTTAAATGCTGCCGGAGTTGGTGTTGGGGAGTGTGATAATATTTGTACTACTGAGGTTACTGATGACTATACAATGTATAAAACGGAGTATCCTAATGGAGAATTTGATATTAAAATTAAATATAAAGTATCTTGTGATAGAGATTATACCATAACTCTTTTTGAACAAGAAAATGCTCAGTTATATTTTGATAATATGTTAGATGTGGTAGTAACTGAGCCTGGTGGATTTTATTTTAATTGTTATTTGAGAATAAATAAAAATATAAAGATTTTTCCATATAATACCCAATTAACACTTAGATTTTTAATTCAGGATTATCCAACGTTGATAACAGGTTCTATAGATAGAGTAGTTAATATTGATATTCCAAATGATCCTACATACACAACTGTTGACATATTAACTGAAATAAAAGATGCTCTTGCATTAGTTGGAATTGATTCAGTAGTACGAGAAAATTATAGTAATAATTCTTATGATTCTTTACTTATAAATTATAAACCTTCATTACAAAGATACGGTAGATTAGATAGTATTGAAGCATATTTTTTATGGTATCCAGGAACAATATATAACATAACCCCTAGTGAATCATATCCTGATGCAGGGCAAAAATATGAATTAACTATTACATATAATGATGCAAGTACTGATGTAGTTGATTATACTACTGATGCTGCCAGTGTGAGAGTTAATGGTAGTGTAGCTTCTCCTACAGGATCTACATTGTACAGTGTTACAATTACTTATGATAATGGTAATACAGAGACATCCTCTTACACTACAAATGGCTCAGGTGATACTTGGGAAATGGTTTTAAAAGAAATAAAAGCAGGATTATCAGAGAAATGTACAACTGAATATAATACTGAAGATACAGGATATTTAAGAATAACTGATGGTACTTTTACTATTAGTTCCATAGCAGTAGTAGGAGCTGACTTAGTTAATACTACAGCTAGTGAGAACTGGTCAGAAGTATTTGAACAATTGGAGATTGGATTATCAAGTAGTTCTGTAGATTGTCAGGGTGTTATATATGCAAGTGATTCTCTACAAATTGTAAACAGGTCTAATTTAAAGACTATATCGAGTGTCGTTGTAACAGATAGTGGGGGTGGGCCTGATATATCAGTTGATTCTTCGTCAGCTTTTGGTGATAAAGATATTACATTTTTATATAATAGTACTGTTACAAATAGTATAGATGGATTTGTACCTATTGCTGGTTTAGGAACTCAGTGGTTATCTTGGAGGATAAATCATTTTTATGGAGAGAGTTTTCAATTAAAATCTTCAGTATTAACTTATTCTGGAGAAAAGGGTCAGTATTTGTATGAAACAAATCAAACTGACTTTTCCCCTGATTATACTCAAGTAAGTGGAACTAGAATGATAGATTTATCAGATAAAGATATAACTTTTCAATTTTTTTCTTCTTGTGGAAGTACAGGGGAAGATAATACTACAGGCTCAGATCAAGGAGATTATGAAAGAATAATAACTTTAAGAGGTACTAAAATAAAAGATGACTTAGTATGAAATTAATACAAATATATAATACTTTTGAAGGAGATAACATAAAGTGTGGTTTTCCAACTAAAAGATCTTTATTAGATTTTTGGAAAAAAACTACTGCTATTCATAACGAAAATTATGATGTAACTATTTATACTGATTCTGTAGGATATGAAGTTATTAAAGACGTTCTTCCTGTTAATATAGAAGTAATAGATTTTGAAAATATTGATGATAGGTACTATTCAATAGGTAAATTGCAAGTATATAAACTACAAACAGAGCCATTTATAATGGTAGATCCTGATGCAGTTCTATATGATAAATTGGAATCACTTCAAGAAGATATATATTTAGAAAGATTTAGATCAGGTATATTTGGTAAATATTTAAAAGAATATAATTTAAAACCAATTGACAAATTACCCGGTATTCCTTGTACAGGTTTAGAAGGATTTAAAGATCCAAATAAAGCTATTGAGTATGCAGATCAGGTATTAAATAAGATAAAAAATTCATTTATTAGAGAAGTTGATTTTGATGCACTTTGGCATGTAGAAGAGATAACTCTGGCAAATTATATAGAAGATAATGGATTAACATATAATGTATTTAATCACTATCTTCATTTACAAGGTGGTTTAAAAAAATAAAATATTATGGCATTAAAAGAAGAGAATGTAAGTACAAAAAGAGTTGGAACTGTAGACTCATATAATAATGATGTGATCTATCAAGGATCTGCATTTGAAGAGATTGATGTATCATCAAATGATTATGAAGATGCTAAAGGATTTGGTGTCTTTGTTGGTACTGGAGGTAATATTGCTATTCAAGGAATGAATTGTGGAGAAGTAACTCTTACCAATATACCAGATGGATCATGGTTACCAATAAGAATTACTAAAGTTTTTAATAGTGGAACAACAGCTACAGGTCTAGTAATATATAGATAATGAGTTTAATAAATTCAATTATACCAATTCCTTTTATAGGAAGTAGGAGTGGAGTTTTATTACAATGCACCGACAATCTTGACTTCTGGCAAGGCTTGTACAATTCAGATTACACTCAAGTATTAGATAAGACTGATGCGGGTAATGATGTTGAAGTAATAAGCAACTGTTTGCAATTTGATGGGTTAACATCAATTGGGGAGATTGAAGATATTATAGTCGGTTATGTCAATAGGGTTGAAGTATTGTATTCAATAGATAATGTTACATGGGAAACTAAAACAGAAGATGTATTTTCTATTGATGCATTCAAGTTACTGATTGGCTACGCTAACGATCTTTATGTAGCAGGTTACTATTCAAGAGTTAAATGTTATGCGGATTCTATACAATCGGATCCTGTATTGGAATTCTTAATGAGTTCAGGTGATACAACTGAGGAAGATGATAGAAGTGGAGCAGTATATGAAGATGATTACACGCTTCAATCACTAATGAATGTATTTAATTCAATACCTGTTGTATCCGGAACAGATTACAAATATGAAGATTCGAGTGGATTTAATAATGATGTAAATATCATAGATTCACCATGTGGGAATGTGGTCATGGGAGAGCAGTCGAAGTATGAATTGCCTGCAAATATATTAGATTTTAATCAAGATTTTGATCTTGAAATTGCATTTAATGCACGTCAAGATATTAATTTGTTATTTGTTAATAGGTTGCAATCTGCAACAGGTGAATATTTTCGGATTGTCACATATAGACCAGCTAGTGATTTGATTTTAGAATTTGATATTGCAAATTCTACAAAACTATTTAAGACTATAGATTTAAACACTGATTATGTTTGTAAGATTACTCGTAGAGGTGATGAGTTTAGTTTATTTGTGGATGATCTATTGATTGGTAGTAAAAGCAGAGTGACAACTATTCAAACAGATAGTATAATTCGTTTTGCACATGAGAATGTTCTAGGAACAGCAGACTCATTCAATTCAGACGCTTTATATTATCATTTTAAATTTAATGATGATGTTTATATCCCTAATTTCGCAGCTCCTTACGATGTATCAGGAAATGGTAATCACCTAACACAATCAAGTACTGATTTGGCAAGCTTGAAATCGGGCAAAGCAAATATATACCCGTATCATTTATTTAAAGGGTTTTCATTTGATGGTGCTGATGTGGTATGTGCTTTAGAAGATGAATCGGCAGATGCACAAGGAAATGCAATACAATATCCTAAAGGTTCTGGCATAATTGACGGGCTGCCTAATCAATATGTAGTTCCTGAGTTTTATCCATTGAATTTAATACTATCGGCAGGTAATTATAATTACGCTGCGATTGATGCACTTGTTGAGTCGGAAAATATTGAAAAAACAAAGTCAGGAAGTGCAATTTCTAATCTGACGATAAAGCAAGATTTGCCTAATATTCAATTATCAGAGATTGAACCTGAAACCTATATTCACGAATACACACAATTAAGCTAATGAGACAAGATATAGCACATAGAGGTACATGGGGCGTTGATTTACAACCTAATTTAAACGACAATTTTAATCAATTATTCCAATTCCCTAATTTCGCAATACAGAATTTTATATCTAAGATTCGAAGTAGTAAGAATGTATATAAAGATAATACTATAAGAGTAAGCGTTTGGGCTGACTCGATTTGGAATAGTTACTTGAATGAATTTCAACTTGCCTTAGATGCACGGTTTCCGAATGTTGATATTGAATATAAGCATGCTCAGTTAGGTGGAACAGGTTCAGATTACCATGCAGCTTTAGTTGAGGAAATCATTAATTACAATCCTGATCTACTTATTATTGAAGAATATGAAGGTGGAGCAAGGCAGGCTGAAATATTTGAAAGCTTACTAAAAAGAATTAGAGAATACACAAGCGCATCTGTTTTAATTAATCCTTTTCCAATTTCTGGGGGTGATATGGATTTATTATCTAATGGAAATATTGCAGGATTCAAAGCTTCTGGTAGTTATATTATCCGGCAATACATGTATTCGTTAGCTGCAAAATACGGATGCGGTGTTTATGATTGGGATTTAAAGTTGATCAGAGATTTGATTAATGGTGATGTAACCAAAGAGCAGGTAACAGCAGATAATGTGCATAGGTTGCAGTACTTTTATGATGTATATGCAAGTGATTTGTTTGATGTATTCTTTCAAGAACTACACCTTAATGAACATTTAAGTATTTCTTATACCAATAAGGAAAATAGTTATAATTGCGCTGATGCAGTCGAGTTGAGTGATATTACAGAAATTGTGTCAAGTGGCACTTTTGCAAGTCAAGAAATAAATACGGACAAGACAGTCAATACATTAAGAAGTTCGACTGTATCCGATTACATTGAAGTAGACTTCGATGGTGTTGGTGTTGAGATAGCAATGTTCGGTAGTGGTGTTGGCAGTGTTGATGTATTAGTTGATGGTGTAGCACCTAGCACTTTAATTAAAGATTATGCGACAGCAGCAAATAATTATCTTACAGGCTTACATAAGATAATCGTTAATAGTAATATCCTTTCTAATAATGAGACTGAAAGAGAGTTTCTCGTGACAATGACAAGTGCGACTGAATACACATTGCGTGATGTTACTAATGCAGTAGATATACGCACAGGTGCTTTAATCACTCAAGACGAAACCTTTACGGTAACAGGTGGAGAATTAAAAATACCTGCTAATTATGCAAGCGTGAACAATTGGCGGGGTACTATTACAACTGGCCAGACTTATAGTTTCTCAGTTAAAAAGAATTGGCACGATACAATTAATATAACAGCAGATTCATTAACACAGGTAACTAGGTTGTTTGGATTGAAGAAAGGAAGCTATAAATTAAGGTTAACAGTAGCAAGTGGTACTGTTGACTTCGATCAAATTAGAGAATTGAACTAATGGCAAAGAAACTAACATTAACAGATGTATCTATACAGCAGGGCAATGTAGGTTATTGGAATCATGTTGTTAAAGTTGATGTGTATAGTAACGGATCAGACATTATATATGTCCCTTACGACTATTCAGGCAACCCAACTAGAGACAGTATTGTAGGGTACACGAAGCAATACACAACGAATGCAAGTAATGCTGTATTTAGCCGCGCTGACGGGAAACTAGACTTAACAGTCTTTGGATATGGAATTGTTTCAGTTGATGAATTAATTGCTCTGCCAGATGTAGGCTCAAAGATATTTCTTGGGATAGTAGAAGATGATTCTGAGGTATTAATAGGGATAACTAAATTATTAATTTATTCAGTAGTTCCAGATTATGATTGCTATAAGAAAATACTGAAATATATTAAGGAGCCTTTAGAGATACCAACATCGGATCTTGTATTTAAGCAATCTGCAATAAGTTCTGGAACAGGTTATATACTTAATGAACTTGGAACAAACAGAGACTACTTATATCTTGATGGTACAGCTTTGGTAGATACCGGGTATGTTGGTACAGGTGATGATATTAATGCATTATATGTGGTACTAAACTTAAAGGATGTCACATACGGAGCAAATCAAGATTATTTGATAGATAATACAAATGGATCTGGTG